>WNGF01000205.1_pt1 | contig 114002 bp, 104 predicted proteins | sample 5400641 | NCBI WGS metagenome assembly WNGF01 (sample SAMN13153371, study PRJNA577476) | soil metagenome | isolation source: 80 cm soil or saprolite under grassland replicate 2 | place: USA:California | collected 2016-06-15 | reverse complement strand
CTTCAATCTGCCATTCATATTGTTTGGCAAGAGAGAGCAGACTGGTCTCGAGGATGGTCAGCTTTTCAGGTCCCTCAAAGAGGCGGGCTTTGAGCAGCGTTGCTCCTGTAACCATGTAGATTCCATCAGAATTGAAACGATGAACTGGTGCGTGAGGCCAATCTTTTGGCGTGAGGTAATCTTTGGGCATGAGGTGTCCCTTTCTTTTATTGAGTTGTGAAGAGTCTTGGTGCACAAGACCTGGAGTGTGATTAAGCAATCAAAAAGGTACTCCGTCAAGTCCCGCGGAAAGCACTGTTTTCTTTGGCAGTCCCATTGACGAACCTCAGGCCAAAGCGGCGCCGGGCCGCCGTCACTCCAAAGAGAGCTAATTACGGAAGTCCTGCGTCACCATTAGTCCCCGCGTTCCGCCGTCCAGGATGCCAATGCCGACGCGCCCGAACTCTGCGTGCAGAATATTGGCGCGGTGTCCCGGAGAGTGCATTAACCCACTGTGCGCGGTCTGTAGGCTCGGAGCGAGCGCGAGATTTTCTCCGGCGGTGAGAAAACGAACGTGGGCATCGCGTATACGATCGAACGGGTCGCGACCTTCGGGCGTTACATGCGCAAAATAACCGCGAGCAAACATATCCGCCGAGTGCTTTCGCGCGACAGCCGTCAGCTCAGGATCCGGCGCGAGCGGCGGGAGTCGTGCTGCGATACGTTCGCTGTTTACGAGTTTCAACATTTCGGCTTCCAAATCGGGTCTGGGGCGCGGTTCCGCGACGGTGAAAGGCAGCGACACGCGCTCTTTTGATTCAGGTCGAATCGTGAGTAGATTGAGTGTTGCGGCGATGGCATCGTTAAAGACCGGCGATAGCGCAGTTTCCAAACGTTCGGTGTAGCCGGCGAGGCGGTTCACCAGCGCGCTGTCGCGGGCGCGTTCGCGCAAACCTTCGCTGAGCGGTATGGCTAGCAGCAGCGCGGAAACGATTGCTGCCGTAATCAACCCGCTTACGAGACCCGGTATGATTCCTAGTAGCCGATTAATTCGTCGCTCGTGAACATCCTTCGGCAAACTTCTGAGAAGCGCATGACCGAGCAGATGCACAGCTACACCCGCAATGAACGCGACTAAAACAAAGGCAATCGGCTGATCCCAAACTTGAGACCACAAGTCTACACGCGCTCCGAGCCAGCGCGACACCGGCTGGTAAAAACGCAGGCCCGCCAGAAGACTCACGACCCAGCCCAGCAGATCGAGCAACCCCATGAGGAAGCCGCGTCGCCAGCCGTTAAGCAGGCTCAACAACATTAGCAACACGAGCAAGATGTCAATCACATTGAACGCCATCTTCATGATCAAAGCTTCCAGTTTAGCGCCATGCGGTCGGCAAAGGCAGCAAACAAGAACCGCGAAATCAGGCGAAATGGTCAGCGGCGGATAGTCTGTATCCACCGACTCAATATTACATCAACTCGTTTTTCATTCCCCGATCCGTGTAAATTTCGAATCAGTCTGATCTGTGTGATCTGCACTTACGCCAAGCATTCATTAATTTGGCTAATTAACCGAGAACTTGATAGAGCGTGTTTGCGTATTGGCAACGCTTGCGCGCGTAGCGTTTCAACAAATCCAGACGAACCTAAATCACACCAAAGCAATGAGGTGATAAATGGAAACTCTATTGCAAGATCTGGGTTATGGCTTTCGAATGCTATTCAAGAACCCGCGCTTCACCGCCGTGGCAGTATTATCGCTAGCCATTGGTATCGGCGCCGATACCGCCATCTTCAGTGTGACCAATGCCCTCTTGCTGCGGCCCTTGCCTTACAAAGACGCGGATAGATTAGTCATCCTTTGGAACCGTTCCCCCGGACTAAACGTGGCCCAGGATTGGCTCTCGCCGGGTGAGTACCTGGACATCAGGGCAGAGAACCGCGTTTTCGATCAGGTGGCGGCTACTATTGATAGCAGCTTCAATCTAACGGGTCAGGGGACACCAGAACGCATTGAGGCTGCTCGAGTATCCTCTTCTCTTTTTCCCCTGCTAGGCACCCAGGCAATGTTGGGTCGTGTCTTTAGTTCCGATGAAGACCAACAAGGTAAGCCACCGACGGCAATCCTCAGTAATGGATTCTGGCAGCGGCACTTTGCGAGCGATCGCGAAGTAATCGGAAAGACACTAACGCTGAACGGCAACTCCGTCACCATCGTCGGCGTCATGCCGCCCGACTTTTCTTTGAACAAAGAGGTTATGCCGACGGTCAACAGCATTAAGAAAGCCGAGCTGTTGCTGCCTTTGCCGATGGGTGAGACCATGCGGGCGACTCGCACGCATGAAGACTACAATATTTTTGGCAGGTTAAGCCCCGGCGTCAGCGTGGCCCAGGCACAGGTTGATATTGATGGCATAGTTAATAGGATGAAACAGCAATATCCTGGCAACTACCCACCGAGCAGTGGTTTCACCATCAGCGCAGTTCCCTTGCTTCAACAAGTAGTAGGTGAGATTCGTCGGGCGCTGCTCATTCTGCTGGGAGCGGTTGGTTTTGTCCTTCTGATCGCCTGCGTCAACGTTGCTAACCTGCAGTTGGCGCGTGCGGCGGTCCGGCAAAAAGAGATTGCCGTTCGCGCTGCCGTCGGCGCGGGAAGACGTCGCATTATCCGGCAACTACTCACCGAGAGTGTGCTGTTGGCGCTGATGGGCGGTTTCCTTGGTTTGCTCCTGGCGTTTGTAGCTGTGCGCGTACTGCGCGTATTTGGACCAGACTCACTGCCCCGACTGAATGAAATTGGTTTGGATGGACGAGTACTGGGCTTCACATTTTTCGTGTCGGTACTCACGGGTGTTGTCTTCGGTTTGGCGCCGGCGCTGCGTGCTTCGCGTGTCGATTTGAATGAAGTGTTGAAGGATGGTGGCCGCGGTGCGGTTGTCAGCGGGACGTTTGGTAGTGGTCATCACAAGGTCTGCAATCTGATGGTCGTCGTTGAGGTTGCGCTGTCGTTAGTGCTGCTGATTGGCGCCGGCTTGCTGGTTCGCAGCTACCAGAGTATTCAGAACTCAAGTCCCGGATTTAACCCACACAATGTGCTTTCTTTTCGCGTGTCGCTGCCGCCTGCTAAATATAAGGGCGCACCTGTTACCGCCTTTTACAAACAACTCGGTGAACGAATAAGGGTTCTACCGGGAGTGGAAGCTGTCGGTACCAGTTACTCTCTGCCGATGAGTTCGGTCGCGCTGGCGTGGGGACCAATCACCATTGAGGGTTACGTACCGAAAAATTCGGCGGACTTCATCATGTCGAATGAGCGGTTTGTCAGTCCCGGCTATTTCCCTGCGATGGGTGTGCCGCTTGTGAAGGGTCGATTGTTTGATGAGCGCGACATTAAGGGTGCAACCGAAACGGTGATTGTCAATGAGAATTTGGCTCAGCGTTTTTGGCCGAATGAAGATCCGATTGGCAAGCGACTGGAACGCGGTGCCGAAGAACCCTGGCGAACAGTTGTGGGAGTGGTCCGCGACACCAAACAATTCAGTGTGGATAACGAGCCGCAAATCAGTATCTACCACCCTCACGAACAGTTTCCCATTGGAAGCATGTTTTTGGTCGTCCGTACATCTTCGGATCCAATGTCGTTGAATTTCACAATCGCGAAGGAAATTCATGCCCTCGATCCAGAGCTGCCGCTCTTTGATGTCAAGACAATGGAAGGTCGACTATCCGATTCACTAGCGCGGCGACGCTTTTCGACGTTCTTGCTGGGTATCTTCGCTGGTGTTGCGTTAATCCTCGCGGTGATAGGTATCTACGGTGTGATGGCCTATTCCCTTAATCAGCGGCGTCACGAAATTGGCATTCGTATGGCACTCGGTGCGCATCCTGGTAAGATTTTGAGAATGGTTATCGGTCAATCATTTGTTCTGGTCACGCTTGGTATTGCCATCGGCCTGGGCGGCGCCTTCGCTTTAACGCGCGTGATGTCCAGCTTGCTCTTCGGTGTCAGCGCCACCGACGCAGCGACGTTTGTTATCCCACCGTTGCTTCTGGTGAGTGTCGGATTGCTCGCCAGTTATTTTCCGGCTCGTCGGGCGGCAGGGGTCGAGCCGATGATCGCGTTGCGCAATGACTGAACCTAAATTTGGGCTGCGCTGGCCTGACAGCGCTTTGGCCTTACCGTGAGTCATTGAATTGCGGCCTGGTCTAGTCTTCTTGGTACGCCAGGCCAAAGCGGCGCCGGGCCGCCGCACTCCAAATTGATCGCAGGGATCAACTAGAATAGCAGGACCATGAATTGTCCGAGCTGCCGCCAAGCCTTGCATGAAGACGCACACTTTTGTAGCAACTGTGGCCTCTCAACTAACTCTTTCAATACGAATACCAAAGAGGTCCAGCCGGAGACACTCAAGTATTCTCACTCGCCGGATCCACTGATCGGTCGCATCCTTGATTCAAAATACGAACTGCTTGAACGTTTGGGGGAAGGCGGTATGGGTGCAGTCTATCGTGCCCGCCGACTGCATATAGGCGACGACGTAGCAGTCAAGGTACTACACGCGGATCTAATAGTTAATGCAAAGGCAATCGAGCGTTTTCGCCGCGAAGCGCGATCGGCCGCCATGATCAGTCATCCCAACGTCGTCAGTATTCACGACTTCAGCGACGCCCGGTCTTCCGATACTCCAGCATACATCGTGATGGAACTTGTGCGCGGGATTTCCCTGCGCAGTCTTTTGAAACGCGCCGGTCGGCTATCCGCCACACGCACGGTGGCCCTGATGCGAGATATATGCGCTGGTGTGGGCATAGCGCATCGCCAGGGCGTAGTCCACCGCGACCTGAAGCCTGACAATGTCATTGTGGCCCCAGCCAGCCATGAGGGCGAGCGCGAAACGGCCAAAGTAGTTGACTTTGGCATCGCCAAGTTAAGGGATATGGCCGCAGAATCCGGATTGACGCAGACCGGGGCGGTCATGGGTACGATCTACTACATGTCACCGGAACAATGTCGCGGTGAAGAACTCGATGCGCGCGCTGATGTCTACAGTCTCGGCGCCATGATCTACGAGATGCTGACCGGGCAGCCGCCGTTCCGCGCGAACAACATCGCCGGGTTGATATCGAAACACGTAGGTGAAGCGCCGCCCGCTTTTCCGGCGGACTTACAAGTACCGCCTGCCCTCGCGGCAGCATGTCTTACGCGAGACAGGCTGACGCGCTGGCCCTTGGCCGGGAGCTGCAAGGCGGCCTTGCACCTATTCCGAACTCTCAAGTATCTGAAGCGCAGCGTGCCAGCGCTCGGGCAGACGCGCCCACAAAATCAAGTTGGGTAAAGTGGGCGGTCGGTGGATTGGCTGTTTTGTTGCTCTTCGTTGTTGTCGGTGGCGCGGTTGCTGTGTACCTATACACGACCCATGTTTCAAGGCCCCCAAACGACTCGGAGAATACCCCTAATCAGTCGAATAGGCGTGCGTCCGTCGCCGAAGATAGCAAGGCAGACGGATCTCCTCCCCCCGGTAGTGTTTCAGCCGGTGCGATTGACCTCGATCTCAAAGGTACATGGACGGGAATATATGGACCACTGGGCCAGCCTGCCACTCTAATCATCAAGCACGACAACGGAACAACTTTCGATGGCACACTGAAGCAGGGAGAAGTCACTGTCTATTTTTCCGGCACCTTCGATCCAAAGTCGCGGGAGTTGCTTATCAAGGAGTCAAAAGTTCTGAGCGGGGATGGTTGGAGCCTGGGCGAGGAGGCTGGAAAGCTCTCTGCGGATGGAACGCAGATGTCCGGGACGGGGAAAGATGCTGTCGGCGGGCAGTTAGGAATTTCCTATCAGTGGTCGTTTTCAAAACAGTAGTTTACATACTCAATTCCACTAACCTGGCTGTGACGACGTGTGCCATTCACGTTTGGTTGGCTCTCCGAAGCAAAGCCGTTTGATAGTCACCTTCCACCGAAGGAGCGCGCCTCTATTTTGGAGTGCGCTGGCCTGGCAGCGCTTTGGCCCAAGTCTCGCGAATGTAACGCCCCTTGGGCTAGCTTTGTGACACATCTGGTGAGCCTCATGCGCACCTCAGGCCAAGGCGGCGCCGGGCCAGAACTGAGCGCTTTGGCCCAAGTCTCGCGACACAATGTAACGCCCCTTGGGCTAGCTTTGTGACACATCTGGGGGCTCATGCGCACCTCAGGCCAAGGCGGCGCCGGGCCAGGGCCCGGCAGCGCTTTGGCCCAAGTCTCTCGCGACACAATCTACCGCGCCTTGGGCTAGCTTCGTGACACATCTGGTCAGCCTCATGCGCAGCTGAGGCCAAAGCGGCGCCGGGCCGCCGCACTCCAAAAGGCTGTCGCTTGCAGTCCAACGAACCTCCACGCAACTCGTCACGCTAAAATCGAGCTTCATGTCAGCCTCGCTCAACCCATGGAAAAGTTAAACCTATTCGCTTCCTTCAAGGTTAGAGTCGCCTTGTAGTCCGGACACCGGTGTCCCCGACAGTTTCAGGGCCCATCAGCGAACGCGAGGTTGGTGTCCAAAAATCAACTAAGAAGAACTGCCAGCCGATCAGACGTAACTCCATCTTGCAGTAGGAGAAAACAATGAAAAGGCGAGACTTCATAGGCCATACCACGGGGTTAGGAATGATTGTCGCAGCCGCTTCGCTGCCCGGTTCCCTAACAGGCGCCGCCGAATTTCCAGACCCCTGTAATGTGGCCGCCCTGCACACCCCACTTGCCGATAGGATCACGCCACCGGCGAAAGAAAAGATCCCAGTCGCGTTTGCGATATCACAAGGCGTGACGGTGATCGACTTTGCCGGTCCCTGGGCAGCGTAGTTGTAAGTGCGCAGACCACCTCCACCACCGCCGCCGCCAAGGCCTCACGAAATCTGGCAATTCTGATTTTTGACGGCGTGCAGATCATCGACTACACCGGGCCGTACGAAACCTTCGGTCATACTTATAACAACGATAGCGAGGCGTTCAATATCTACACCGTCGCAGAGAAAACCAACCCCATCTGCGCACTACGACCACCTCGGAATCAATGAGCGCGTGATGGCTGAGAAGATCAAAACTCTAATTGTGGATGACGAGCCGTTGGCTCGGCGCAATCTTCGTCCCTACTGGAAAAGGATCCGCAGATCGAAATTATCTATGAGTGTCGCAACGGACGAGAAGCAGTTAATGCCATTAAAGGATTATCACCTGATCTGCTTTTTCTCGACATTCAAATGCCGGAAATGGATGGTTTTGACGTTCTCGAGAAGGTTGGCGCCGACAAAATTCACGCCATTATTTTTGTCACTGCATTTGATCAGTACGCTCTCAAAGCTTTCGAAGTCCATACGCTGGATTATCTACTGAAGCCTTTCGACGACGTTAGGTTTGAAAAAGCGTTGCAGCAGGCAAAGTCGCAGATTGAACAGCGAGAGATCGATAAGCTTAGCAAGAAGTTATTGGCCTTACTTGAGGACCGCGTGAGCGATCGCGAGCACCGGGCTCAAGAGAAAACCTATTTGAGCAGACTGATGATCAAGCTTGCCAACCGGGTACTGCTACTGAAAGTGGATGACATTGATTGGATCGAAGCAGATGGAAATTACGCCAAACTACACGTCGGTAATAAGTCGCATATGTTGTGCGAAAAGATGCACGACCTGGAGTCGCAACTCGATCCTGACGCGTTCATTCGTGTCCACCGGTCAATTATTGTAAATCTTGACCGCATTAAGGAGCTTCATCCGCATTTCAATGGCGATTACATCATCGTGCTGGCGAATGGAACGCAACTGAAACTCAGCCGCAGTCGACGCGAACAACTCGAAGCCCGCCTGAAAGCAGTTTCATAATTCCTTCCTTTGGCGCAAATGCGCCTCTATTTTGGAGTGCGCTGGCCTGGCAGCGCTTTGGCCCGTCTCCGGTCACACGCTGCCGCGGATCGCGTAGCTTCGTTGGCAATGAGTGCGCTGGCCTGGCAGCGCTTTGGCCCGTCTCCCGTCACACGCTGTCGCGTGTCGCGTAGCTTCGTTGGCAATCGTGATGTACCTCAGGCCAAAGCGGCGCCGGGCCGCCGCACTCCAAAGAGTTGCGCTTGATTTTGGGCGCCTCTATTTTGGAGTGCGCTGGCCTGGCAGCGCTTTGGCCCGTCTCCCGTCACACGCTCTGCCGCGGATCGCGCAGCTTCGTTGGCAGTCCCACTTGACTAACCTCAGGCCAAAGCGGCGACGGGCCGCCGCACTCCAAAAAGTTGCGCTCCAAAGTTGGCGTGATTTCAAGTCTCGGCAGCGAACTTCCAAAATCAATAATCGTCGGCAATGTTCAGCCGATCAATCTTAAATCCATAGATAGTCTTTATCATTGCAGGTGCAGTTGTGCGTTCAAACCAGCCGGCAGAGCACCACGGATACTGATTAGCGAGCCTCACAAGCCCGTGCTTTACAGCATTCTGGTGAACATAATTCAGTCGAGCCAAGTAAGAACGCTCAAACGTGAGCTTGGTGTCCCAGAAGTTGTACCAAACTGTCCTACCTGGCAACTGATCAAGTTGGTTCAACTTACGAGCAGTTTCCGAATGGAGATGATTGAGAAAGTTTCCTAGTGATTCCGCTTTAAGCTGGCTACGAGCAATCAAGTGATAATGGTTGACAAAAACAGACCACGCTTCAATCTGCCATTGATATTGTTTGGCAAGAGACAGCAAACTCGTCTCGAGGATGGTTAGCTTTTCAGTCCCCTCAAAGAGGCGGGCTTTGAGCAGCGTTGCTCCTGTAACCATGTAGATTCCATCAGAATTGAAACGATGAACTGGTGCGTGAGGCCAATCTTTTGGCGTGAGGTAATCTTTGGGCATGAGGTGTCCCTTTCCTTTTTTTGAGTTGTGAAGAGTCTTGGTGCACAAGACCTAGCGTGTAATTAAGCAAGCAAGAAGGCACTCCGTCAAGTCCCGAGAAAGCATTGTCTTCGTTGGCAATCCCCTTGATGTACCTCAGGCCAAAGCGGCGCCGGGCCGCCGCACTCCAAAGAGTTGCGCTTGATTTCGGCCGCCTTTTTTGGAGTGCGCTGGCCTGGCAGCGCTCTGGCCCGTCTCCCGTCACACGCTACCGCGGATCGCGTAGCTTCGTTGGCAATCTCGCGTGATGTACCTCAGGCCAAAGCGGCGCCGGGCCGCCGCACTCCAAAGAGTTGCGCTTGATTTCGGCCGTCTCTATTTTGGAGTGCGCTGGCCTGGCCGGCCTGGCAGCGCTCTGGCCTGTCTCCCGTCACACGCTACCGCGTGTCGCGTAGCTTCGTTGGCAATCTCGCGTGATGTACCTTAGGCCAAAGCGGCGCCGGGCCGCACTCCAAAGTCTGCGCGCTTTGCCGCACGTAAACATTTGAATCGATGTATCAGTAAATATATTATCCAGCCGAATCAGGATCATTTATCTCTGGTGCTACCCCGGATGAATTCAATAAGGTATCACCCATTTTTCTCTACATATTTCTCTCGGAGACTTCATGAATTCGTTTGATTCCGAACGCAGACTGCTCCATTACCGCATCATCCAGAAGATCGGTCAGGGCGGAATGGGCGAGGTCTATAAAGCCGAAGACACAAAGCTTGGCCGCAACGTCGCAATCAAACTCCTACCGCGTTCCGCTACAGAAAACCAAATCGCCAAGCGCCGCTTTCTGCAAGAAGCTCAGTCAGCCTCGGCCCTCAACCACCCCAATATCGTCACGATTTTCGCAATTGAGGAAGCAGACGGTTTTGACTTCATCGTGATGGAATATGTTGAAGGCGAAACGTTAAAGGGACGCGTGGAACAGCACGGAGCCCTCCCTCTGAACACTTTGCTGGAAATCGGCATCCAGATAGCTGACGCGCTCGAAGCCGCTCATTCAATTAATCTCATTCACCGCGATGTGAAGTCGGCAAACATCCTCATTACGACCAGAGGACATGCGAAGGTAACGGACTTTGGACTGGCCAAATTGATCCGAACGGTCGCGGATCGACCTGATGAAGCGTCGACTCTTGCCAACCTGACTGACTCGGGCACGATTCTCGGCACTGCTGCTTATATGTCTCCGGAGCAGACGCTAGGGCAACCTCTTGATCCACGCTCCGACGTCTTTTCATTGGGCTGTGTCCTCTACGAAGCCGCAACCAGATCGCTACCCTTCACCGGGCCCAGCATGCTTTCAATTATGCATGCCATTGCGGCAGAGGAACCGGTGCCACCGAGCAGGGTGAGGCCTGAACTACCACGAGAATTCGATCTGACGATAGAACGGGCTCTGGCGAAAGAGAAAGAGCGTCGCTTCCAGTCAGCGGCGGAAATGGCTGAGTCACTGCGGACCTTGCGAGCAACAATGACCGGCAGTTGGCCCGGCTTTGCCATTGTCCACGATTCTGACTTGGTCGACACCTCAGTACCTCTCGTGGGACGCGAGGCGGAACTCGACAAGCTCGGCGTGTTCCTTGAGCAAGCAATTGAGGGAGCGGGACGCCTGATTTTTCTCACGGGTGGTCCGGGCATCGGTAAGACCTCGGTAGCCGATGAATTCCTGCGACGTTCGCGGAAGCAATATCCTGGTTTGTTGATGTCGCGCGGACGCTGCGTCGAGCAGTATGGAACAGGAGAAGCGTACCTTCCCTTCCTCGATGCCATGGGAGCGATGCTGCGTGGCCCGGGTCTCGAGCGCATCGCCGCAGTAATGCGGACGCACGCTCCAACATGGTGTTTGGAACTGCCGACAGCCTTTGCTACGACTGGCTCGTTAGAGAAGTTACAACAGGAAACAATCGGGGCCACCAAAGAACGGATGATGCGCGAGATGGGAGACGCCTTGGGTACACTTGCGGCCACCTCGCCGATTGTGCTTTTGTTGGAAGACTTGCACTGGGCAGATCCCTCGAGCGTCGATTTATTGCGCCACCTCAGCCAACGCATCGGCCATCAGCGTGTGCTGATCGTCGGGACCTTCCGTCCGGAAGATGTAGAACTCACAAACCATCCTCTCAAGAGTTATAAGGCGGAGATGCAGGCGCATAGACTTTGCGAAGAGCTACCCCTCGGCTCGTTAAGCCGCGAACATATTGCGGAATACGTGAACGCGACGTTTGCCCCGAACGACTTCCCTTCGGAACTGGGTTCTCTAATTCATGAAAAAACTGAAGGACATGCTCTCTTCGCGACGAGCCTCTTGCAGTACTTAGCCGAGCGTGGCGACATCGCTAAAACAAACGGACGTTGGTCGCTCGTTCGTCCTCTCTCTGCGATGCACCTCGAAGTTCCCGAGAGTGTGCGCAGCATGATCTGCAAGAAGATCGATACTTTGGGAGAAAACGATCGGCGCGCCCTTCAATATTGCAGCGTCGATGGAACGGAATTTCTTTCGACGGTGGTGGCCGGCTTGCTGGGCGCTGATGAAATTGATCTTGAAGAACAGCTAGCCCGGATTGAGAAGAACCATCGCCTGATTGAAACGCTCGGCGAGGAAGAATTGCCGGACGGCTCAGTTGCCACGCGTTATCGGTTTTCTCATGCTCTTTATCAAAACTTTCTCTATGGCGATCTGGTAAACAAACGGCGGCTGATGCTTCATAAGCAGGCTGGCGAGCGGTTGGTCCAGCATTACGGGAAACGTGCACCGCAGATTGCCGCTCAACTCGCCATCCACTTTGAACGCGGACGCGATTTCGCACGGGCTGTTGAATATCTGAGTCATGCCGGTGACAACGCAACAAAGGTCTTCGCGTATGCTGAAGCCGAGAGTCATTACACGCGAGCCCTGGATCTCGTAGCGAGATTTTCCGATGAAGAGCAGACCGAAACACTCTTGACGCTCTATGGAAAACGTGGAACGGTCAACCATATGCTCAGCCGTTTCCCGCAGGCGGTAGAAGATTTTACATTGATGCTCGAGAAGGCCCGTAAACTGAAATCGCTTGAGCAACAATCGGCCGCCTTAAACGCCCTCACCCACACGCTTTTCTTTTCTCATCGCCTTGAGGAAACGGCGGCGCGGGCATCCGAAGCGCTTGAGGTAGCCGAGCGAGCCGGGAGTGAGACGCTTCGTCTCGGGACAATGTCACTGATTGCTCTGAAACACCTTTGTTATGGTGAACTAGTTACGGGCAAGCCAATACTGGATGACCTCATTGTCACGGCAAGAAGACTGAACGTCAAACCGGTGCTTGTGACAGCACTGACGTGGCGAGGATGTCTGCATTTTTTCCAAACTGAGTATGAACGCGCAATAGAGCTCGAGACTGAGGCCGAACACCTTGCTACAGAACTCCGCGATGGATTTCTGCTGCTGACCTCGCTGTTCTTCCGGGGCCTGTCGGAAGGGAATCTGGGCAGGATGTCCAAAGCGTTGAAAATACTTCAAGCAGCCATTGAGAAGGCTCGTGGCAACGGCGATCGCTTTTGGTATCCACGCATGCCCAACTGTATCGGCTGGATTCACCGCGAACTGCAAGACTTTGAGGGAGCTCTTAAACATGATCAGGCCGGCGTTGAACTAGCGCGCGAGCACCAGGTCCTTGAGGCGGAAGCTAATTCGCTGATCAATCTCGGCATCGACTACGCGCAGGGAGGTGATCCCGCAAAAACGGTATCGGCATTCGACGAAGTGCACGATATCTTTGCGCGCGATGCCTGGTTTCGCTGGCGCTACAACATTCGCTTGCAGGCGGCTACTGCGCAACATTGGCTGCGTCAGGGAGATTGGGCGAAAGGTCGCGAGTTTGCGCTGCGTGTGTTGGAAACCGCCAGCGAGCATGAGGCACACAAATACATTGCTGTAGGTCACAGATTCCTGGCTCAAGCTGCGAATGACAAAGGAGATAATGCCGAGGCCGAGAAACAGTATGAAGCGGCGCTAAAGGAACTCCGCGAATATCCGGCACCCCTCGTTGCGTGGAGAACCTATTCAGATCTGGCGCGGCTAAAAAAGGAGGTCGGCGATGATTCTGGCGCTCGCGAAGTGTTCGCTCGAGCCGCGGACATCGTGGATGCGATCGCAAACAACATTAGCGATGGGGCATTGCGAGGAACATTCCTGAAATCCGCGGCTGTGCTTGAGGTGTTAAACGGGTGCGGAAGGACGATTGCAGGCGGGATAGGTGAAGGCGTTGACGGCTCATCCGTTTGAAGTGCCGCAGCCCCTTTTTGGAGTGCGCTGGCCTGGCAGCGCTTTGGCCTGACGCCCATTACACGCTAGGGCAACTGGTATGACTTCTTTGATAAGCACTCTTATCTTGTTCGGCTCTGTGATGCTCTTCCGCCTGCCGACGCAATCGCTCAGCTTCCGCCAGGCGCGACGCTTCCGGCGCCGCACCACTTTGTTGCTCCAGCAAGAGCAAGGTTTCTTTTTCAATGTCACTTCTTCTGTTAGTCTGCCTGGCTTGTTCCGCCTGTGCTTTTAGTTCGATCTCAGTTTCATGGAGCGAGGTTGCTTCCTCAGCTTGCTTCCTGCACTCCTCCTCTCGTTGGCGAAGAGTTGTTGCTTCGCTCTTGAACTTGAGTGCAGCTTCAGCCCTCAATTGAATTTCTTTATTGGCCTCGGTTAGGGCGCTCGTAACTTTAAGGAGCCGATTCTCGATCTCCTCAACGGATTTGCCTAGCGCGTTTTCTTTTAGAAACAGGCTTTGCAAATCAGCGCCATCGGATTGATCGCTTGCGCTGTACAGAACGGCAGATTGTTCAGAGGCTGTGTGCCGCAGGGACTCTGAAGTCGGTGGATCGGACTTTACTTGATCCGGAAAAAGTAATGGGGCCGATCCTCGCGGAGGTTGCTGGAGATGAGAAGTTCGCCCGATTGCTGTCGGAGGCTCGCCGATCTGCATTAAGGCGGCGGCGGCGGCGCTCCGAACTTCCGGCTCGCTATCCAGAAGCGCTTCAACCAGAGCTGGTGTTGCTAAATCGCTTCCGAACTCACCCAAGATGCGCGCAGCGGCAACTCTTTCGCTGGCTTGAGCATTACGCAGATCATGGATTAGTTCGTCGAGGTAACCATACTCGACGAACAGTTGGCGGGCGCGCTGCTGTATTTCAGCATCCGGCGCCGCAGTCGCGGCCAAAACTTCTGTGGCCACAAATTGCCGAATCGCACGGTCGCGCGATGCAACTATTTGAGTATCGCTAATGCGACCCGCGAGCAGGTCTGTGAGCTCGCGGCTTGCCTCTTCAATTAGCGGATTGGCTGCGCTTACCTTCTTCAGCTCTGCGGACGACAAACAGTCGGGACCTGCTTTCTCGTTTAGAGAACACCTGCGTTAAAGAATAAGATGAATGGGCTTGGTTGTTCCACCTAAGAGCTTGTTATTTCTTACTTTCGACAAAGAAAGGTAACGGGTTAGTTACTCGAAGTTTTACGCCGTTGTTAAATAGAGAACAAACTCAACCAGAGAACCCCACAAAAATGTCCGACGCTGACCAAACAAACGTCGGACATTGACCTTTCGACAAAGATTTCCTTCGGGGCTCTTAGCTTTTTGTTAGTTCGTCCGCGATTTCATCGGCGTTAAACACCTTCCGCAGCACTTCCAGCATCGCACGCACGTCAACCGATATTGCCCGGTTTACCGACTCGTCATATTCAAAGTTTCCTACTAGCGATTGGATGTTGCCGTCAAAGATCAAGCCCACGAGTTCGCGATTCTTATTGATAGTCGGCGAACCGCTGTTGCCTCCGATAATGTCATTCGTCGAGACAAAGTTAAACGGCGTGGCCGGATTCAACGCCTTCTGCTTCTCGACCCAATGAGGGGGCAGATTGTAGGGGAACTTGTGATTGAACTTGGCAGATCGATTGTAGAGACCGCCCAGGGTGGTGAAAGGTGGGACCCACTTGCCATTTTCGCGGTAACCTTTAACGGCGCCGTAAGAAAGACGCAGAGTGAAAGTCGCGTCCGGATAGAGCTTGGTGCCTTCTTTTGCAAACAAGGCGTTGGCGATCTTTGCATAGTTGGCGCGCTCTACCGCAACGACCTCCTCTTCGTAACGCTTGCGGACAGCCCGGGCCTCCGTATCGACGCTGAGTGCCAACTCGATCATCGGATCATTCGACTCCCGAATCGCCTTCATTCCACCAGCGGCAATTTGTTTTCGGAATTCCGCATCCTTGAGTTTAGTGCCGTCAATCAACTCTGCGGCACGGGCTGCGGGTGTCTTGCCTTTCAGCACGCGCTGAGTTATCGGATGGTTAGGGCCGTACTCCTTCTGCAAGAGCGCAAGCGAGCTGGCTAGTTTCAGCTTTTCAAAATCGTCATAAACCGGAGGTGGCGAGAACAGAGCCAGCTCCAACGACCCACGACGCGCGTCCGTGTATTCAGGCAAACGCTGATTGTTGGGCTTCTCGCTTTCTTCAGCCATGCGCACGAGAGTGCGCGCCGCATCGTAGAGGGGTGTGTAAAAGCCCGCCTCGAGCTCCAAAAAGCGGCGGTCTTTTTCATAAGCTGATTGAGCGCCTCGACCCTTGGCTATCGCGTCCCAGGCATCGCCGTACATCTGTTTCTGTTTTGGGTCGGCATTAACGGCGGCCCGCAGTGTGCGCTCCGACGCCATCTTTTCGGACAGAAGCTTTTTGTCCTGCAAACCTTCGAGCTGACCCTTATAAACCTTGATGGCGTTTTCAATATTGTTCAATTCGTTTTGAGCGCGGCGTGTTTGTTCTTCACCTTCCGCCATGTATTGCTTCAAAACGTCGCGCCGGCTCTCAAGCATCCGATAAAGCAAAGGAATGGCGTAATCTCTCAAGAATTCGAGGTGCGCAACGGTATTCAGCCGCGATGTGTTACCCGGGTGCCCGGTCACGAAAACCAATTCGCCTTCCTTCGCACCGCTCTTGGACCATTTAAAATAGTTGTCGACTCTGACGGGCTGTTCATTCTCATAAACGCGCACGAGCGACATGTCGATGTTAAAACGAGGAAAATTGAAGTTATCCGGATCGCCGCCAAAAAATGCTGCTTGGAATTCGGGGAAGAAAACAAGTCGCACATCGGTATACTTTTTGTAGCGATAAAGGTTGTACTGGCCTCCCTGGTAAAGCGTAACTACGTCGCTCCGCAAACCAGTAGCGTTGGACGACTCCGTTTCAATCGCGCTGATCGCTGCGCGGCGGGAGGTATTTGCTTCAGCGGCCGAGCTTTCTTCCTTGACGGCGGCATTAACACGATCGGTTACGTCTTCGATGCTCTGCAACACATTCAGCTCGAGACCAGGAGCCTTTAGTTCCTCAGTCTGGCTGTGCGCCACAAAGCCTCCCTTGGCGTAATCTTTTTCGGCGGTGCTCAACCCGCCGACGACGTCTTCAACGATGTGGTAGTTGGTAAGCACCAGCCCATTTGGCGAAACGAAGGAGCCCGAACCTCCATTATTAAAACGCACTGAGGCAAGCTGCACCCTCTTGAGCCAGTCGTCAGTAACATCGAATTTATATTTTCGTTTGATATCTGTCCGGGGCACGATATTGAATGGCCACATGCCTTCGTCTACGGCCGAGACCGGGACTGTTTGCAGAGCAAAAAGCGCTAGTACCAGCGCGCACAAAAACTTTCTAACTTTCATTAAGATGTCCTTTGAAACTGATGTATTGGGAGAAGACTTTAGAGCGTTTTAATGCCGATTTAGATGCCTGTAAGTAGTAAAGGCTTTCCTGGGCCGTGTCAAGGAAGAAATGGGGTCTCTAAGGATGGGCATCAAGTCACTTAACGGAGGCGTGTCAGAAAGAGGAATGGCGGCAAACACATCCAATTTTCCATTCATCATTCGTCATTATTCGTCATTTGTCATTCGGTAGCGTGAGGTTTTCGGGGAACTGCAGATGCGTCTCCTGGAGCGCACGAAGTTATTAGCGGTCTTTGTAGTGCGGCTACTTTGTGATGCTTTGGAACCCGTCAACGCCAGTGGATCATCTCCAATAAAATTTAGAGATTAATCGCGTGAGCCGCGCTCGCGCAGTTGGACATACTCATCAAGGGTCAAGTCTTTGTACGTTATAATCACTGGCGGGCAATCGGGATGGACTTTCCAAATAAGACGAGCCAGCTTGAAACAGCCAACAGCGATCCTGTAGTCGATGCTTACAAGAAAGACGTGGATCGGACACTGATTCGCGCGAACCTTCGCCTCACTGTGGACAAAAGGTTTCAGCAGTTAATCAAATTGCAACAGTTCGCAGAGGAGCTTCAGCGTGCTGTAAAAGAGGCCGGACTCCAAAAGTGACAGACTTTCACGCACTAATCCGCCTGCTCACCGAAAGTAAAGTCGAATTCATCATCGTCGGTGGCGCCGCCGCCACCGCACTTCAGCACGACTGACGCTTGACCTCGACCTTGTATATCAGCGTACACGTGAGAACATTGCGCGACTGGTTTCTGCCCTTAAACCTCTTCAATCCGCTGTAAACGGTGCCTTGTCGCCCCAAGTCTGAGCGCACCCTGTCTACTCGACGACTGCACCGAGGAATAGGGAATCGTTGCCGCTCTGGTAGATTGGTGGATATGGACTACATCTTTTTCGGACGGGAAGCCTTCCACCTTCTACGCATCTTGATTCCGGTTGCGGCGATGCCCGTGGCGAATAGAAGCAAAGTAGTGGGTTCGGGAACGGGACTTCCCACCGAAGCTGCCAAACCAGTAATTGTCAGTCCGCCACCGATTGTCCCGACGAGAGTGGCAGCACCAGTAGTTAAGTTGATTGTAAACAGTTGAGAAGAGCCACCAGTTGGGGGCGTCAATGCAGCGTAAGCCACTCCGGTGAGGCCTGAAATGTCAAATCCGACAAGATCGGAGGTATTGAAACCCATCGCTCCCACGGTGAAGAGTTGCCCTCCGTTCGGAGAGGGAGACCCATTTATTCCGCCTTGAGTAGCAAGAATGTCCAGGCTCGAGTCTATTATGTAGAGAGTAGTGAGCGATGCTCCTATAACATTATTGGTGTAGGCAGCGCCGACAACTCTTGGCGTTGCACCGGCATTTGGGTCACCGGCAGCATACGCCACGGCTGTATCGGTCGCCGTCAGCGTGCCGTCGTTCGGATTAATCCGCAGATTCTGACCGGTGCTGCTAACGACACGCAGCCGGTCCACTACTGGGTTGAAGTCCAGCCCAAATGCTGTGCCGCTGAGCGTGAAGGCTCCCGCGCTTCCCACCTGTGTTGCCGCGCCCGTCGTTGGATTTATAAGGTACAAACGGCTGGTGCTGCCAATGCCGTAGAGCAGCCCATTGGCGGGGCGGCGGTCAATACCAAGGATCGATTCACCCCCTTGCAGACCAGTAATGGTTATGGGACTGCTAACAGTGCCGGGGGAGGCACTATCGAAAGTGATCAAAGCGCTCGTACCGGCGAGCACTGTCAGTGGTTCCGCGTTTGCCAGCCCCACAGTAGCGAACGCTAAGAATGGAGTTGCAAACAAAGCGATAAGGGCTCTTCGTAACATAGAAAACCTCCTTTGGATCCAAAAGTCTATGACTTTTGGAGGCTGGGGCCTGCAACTCGAAGCGCGGCCGGATATGGACAGTTAAGTTTTGCTACGACTTGCCCGCACGCAAGAAGGGGGTAATACCCTTTGAGTTTTGGAATCGCGCTAATAGTAAGCGGGCCGATCTGACCTGTCAAGACGAAGTCTGAAAAGCCTCGGCGCCCTTGACCTGCTGGGCGAGATCACAGGCGGCGATTACGAAGATTTACTGGCCCTACGCCGCCAAAATAAAGGTTGCGGGCGTGGAATGTCTGTGCCTTCGCTTGGAGCGTCTCATTGAGGTAAAGCGTGCGGCGGGTCGACCGAAGGACCTTGAGACGATTGCGGAGTTGGAAGCGATACAAGAAGAGCGCAAGCGCCGCTAACGTAGAGCGCTTGACGCGCATCGGCCGTTTAGACGAAGCCGCCGCTGCTGCATCCCCGTGCTGCGGTGGAAGCCAAAGAGAGGCTGTTCTCGCAAAGGTGTTCCTCTGAGCCTAAACTGGCGGTCCTTCGCTGGCGTCAAACTCCTCAATCTCCTTGCGCCACTCGGAAGTTCTTCGACTCTGCAATAGTCGGACGCAACGATTCCAGCGAAGAATGGCATCGTCGTTGTTCGCCGGTCTGATTCTTTCTGCCTCTTCAAAGAACTTCATGGCCTCTTCAAAGATAGGCAGGACAGCATGGGCCGACCGGCCGGCTCGTAACTGGGCTTTGGCCTTTCGCTCGTGAAGAAGACCACAGTGATAGATCTGCTCATACTGGTTCGTCAGATTGCGAAATACATTCTCAGCTTCTGTATAACGATCTGACATTCCGCCGTTAAACTGATCGGTGATCGCGAGGCCCAGCAAACGCAATGCGGCCTGGTTTTCGGGTTCGATAGCAAGGACGTCGCGACAGATAGACTCAGCCTCACCCGGCTCATTGAGATACCTATAGACCTCCACCTTTGAGATTGCCTCAGGAATCCCGGCCCTTGAGATTGGCTTAAGGTTTAGTTGCATAGGTCTTCCTCCCGAATCAGGAGGCAGCAGCAGTTGGCAGTAGCCACTAGCAGGATGCAGCGGTTTTCGTTCCTGACTGCGACGTCCTGCCGTCTTACTGCTTCCTGCCAACTGCCGACTGCCCCTGTTTTTTGCCTCCTTTGAACTTTCGCAAGAACCAGCGGACGGGATCATAATAATCGTCAACCACACGCTCTTTTAACGGAATGATCGCATTGTCCGTAATGCGTATATCTTCCGGGCAGACCTCCGTGCAACACTTCGTAATGTTGCAGAGGCCGATACCGAGTTCTTCCTTGAGCAGTGAGCTCCGAGACAATCCGTCCAGAGGATGCATCTCCAGTCCTGCGACGCGAACGAAGAACCTCGGTCCGCCAAACTGCTCTTTCTTGTCATGATCGCGCAGCACGTGACAGACGTTCTGGCAAAGAAAACATTCAATGCACTTGCGAAACTCTTGCACCCGATCAATGTCGCGCTGATACATCTTCCATTTAGCTTTTGGGTCTGGAGTGAAAGGTGGAATCTTCTTGTTGACCACGTAGTTCCACGAGACATCGGTAACTAGATCTTTGATCACCGGAAATGTGTGCATCGGTTCGACGGTTATCGGCGCATCCATCGGCAAAGCGTCGAGGCGGGTTTTGCAAGTAAGCCGGGGCCGACCATTAACCTCGGCAGAGCACGAGCCACACTTGCCTGCTTTGCAGTTCCAACGGACGGCGAGATCCGGTGCCTGATGCGCTTGAATGTAGTGGAGAGCGTCGAGCACCACCATACCCGGCGCGAGCGGTACCCTGTACTCAACGAGTTCTCCACCTTCTCGATCGCCGCGAAAGATCTTGAATGCTGCGTCAGACATGGCAGTGGGTTAATAGTAAGTTATCCATCTATTTTCCATTTTCCATTTATCATTTTCCATTTTCCATTCGCCATTTTTAGCACTTATCAAGACCATCTTTAAGCTTAACTAATTGAATCCTGCCTAAAAACCTTACCGATGACACTTAAATCCTCGCAAGAAGCACTAAATGGCAAATGGAAAATGGAAAATAATTGGCTACTGTTCGTCTAAAATCCGCTTCAATTCCGGCGGCATTTCCGGAATTTCCCTTTGCCTGAGCCGCATAGACTCTCCCTCACGAACCACGATGTGGTTCTGCTTGCCCAAAGTCTCGTCATATTTAGGATAATCGATCCGACTGTGCGCGCCCCGGCTCTCCTTCCGCTCGAGCGCACTCAAGGCCACCGCTTCGGAAACTAATAGCATTGATTTCAAGTCGCGGGCCAGATGCCAGCCAGGATTAAAGAGCCGCGACCCTTCAACGCGAACATGCTCAGTCTCTTGCTGCAAACGACGGATCTCTGAAAGGCCTTTAATCAGATCCTCTTCGGTGCGAAAGATACCGACGTAGTTCTGCATCGTCTCCTGTACCTGTCGATGGACCTCATAGGGGCTGCTACCGGAAGAGCGCTCGAACGGCGCAATTATCTCGCGCTCAGCCTCGGCGATTTGCTCTACGTCGATTGCTGCCAACCCAACGCCCTTGGCATGCTCCGCCGCCGCCAGACCCGCTCGCCGACCAAACACCAGTAGATCCGAGAGTGAATTTCCTCCCAATCGATTTGCGCCATGCAGTCCCGCCGCGGCTTCGCCTGCCGCGAATAAACCAAAAACCGTGGATTGCGCTGTCTCAGCCTCAACGCGGATACCGCCCATCATGTAATGACACGTCGGCCCGACCTCCATGGGTTCCTTTGTAATATCCACATCCGCCAGTTCGCGAAACTGATGGTACATGCTCGGTAGTTTGCGCTTTACGTACTCCGCCGGTTTATGGGAAATATCGAGAAACGCTCCGCCATGCTCGGTGCCGCGGCCCTCTTTGGCCTCCGTGTAGATTGCTCGGGCAACTACGTCACGGGTCGACAACTCCATCTTCTCGGGGTCGTAGCGCTCCATGAAGCGCTCGCCGTCTTTGTTTCGAAGAACACCGCCTTCGCCCCTCACGGCTTCAGTCACCAGAATTCCCTGCACACCTGGAGGCCAAACCATTCCCGTAGGGTGGAATTGCACAAATTCCATATCCATCAATTCAGCGCCAGCATCGTACGCCAGCGCCATGCCATCGCCCGTGTACTCCCATGAGTTCGAAGTGATGCGCCACGCTTTTCCAATTCCTCCGGTAGCAACGACAACTGACCTGGCTTTGAAGACTACAAAGCGGCCGGTCTCTCGCCAGTAGCCAAAAGCGCCGGACACGCGCTCACCATCTTTGAGTAGCCTCGTGATGGCGCATTCCATGTAGACATCGATGCCGAGATTGACTCCCCTGTCTTGCAACGTCCTGATCATCTCCAGCCCAGTGCGATCACCTACGTGACACAGACGTTTGAAGGTATGGCCTCCAAATGCTCGCTGGAGGATGTCTCCAGAACTGGTGCGATCGAACAACGCGCCCCATTGCTCCAACTCGCGAACCCGCTCGGGTGCTTCCTGGGCATGTATCTGGGCCATGCGCCAGTTGTTAAGAAACTTCCCGCCGCGCATCGTGTCGCGAAAATGGGTGCGCCAATCGTCCTCCTCATCAACATTGGCCATGGCCGCCGCGATGCCGCCCTCAGCCATAACGGTGTGAGCTTTGCCAAGCAGTGACTTGCAAACGACGGCCACTGTCGCGCCCTGGCCCAGTGCCTCAATCGCCGCGCGCAGGCCCGCGCCCCCAGCGCCAATGATCAGCACATCATGTTCGTGAGTCTCGAACTTTTCGTTCATGTGCGCGGAAGGTTAAAGATAGCGTTGCTTATCGTTATTCGATCGATCGCGCGGTGCCGCTTAATGGGAATGGTCTTCTGGTCATTCGTGTAGATGGAATGTTTTTAACCTTCACGTAGCAAATAAAATCCGCGTTGCTCGAAATATCTGATGAGGTTCTCGGGCTTTACAGGCAACGCTATACCTCAACCGATATTTGCTCGAGCAACGCGAGGCCAGTTGGTATCTCCCTATTTTGATGGCGATAGGCTCTAATGATCTCCTTGATTATCTGGTTACGGTCCCTCATTCTGCCCGCCTTCTTGAGCTAAAGCAATCTCAGATCCTGGATCGATCCGCTCGCCACTAATCTGACGTAAAGATCTGCGAGGCCGACCGAAAACAGACTTAGCCATGCAAAAAGCATGTGGTGTTCGTTGAGAAAGCTGGTGCCACGCCACGCCGCGTGACGTGGGCCACCAAAGGCGACGCAGGAAAAGCAATCAAGCTTGCCGCCAACAATATGCCTCAGCGAATGGCACGAGAAAGTGTAAAGAGAAAGTAGAATAATATTGATAAGCAATACGAGCGAACCGACGCCGATCCCAACGTGCCCTTCAAACCAAAAGGCGCGCACGGCGTCGTACCAGAGAATGATTAAAAAGATGAGAGCGAGATAAAGGAAGTAACGATGAAGATTCTGCAGAATCAGCGGAAAGGTGGCTTCGCCACGGTAACGGTGTGGTCGTGATTCGCCCACTGCACACGCAGGCGGATCAAGAAAGAATGCACGGTAATAGGCTTTTCGGTAGTAGTAACACGTGGCGCGAAAACCTAGTGGTCCACCCAGAATCAGAATCGCCGGCGAAAACGGCCACCAGCCCGGTTTGATTAGCGGTGAATAGAAGGGTGATAAGTAAGGACCCCATTCGTAATAAGCACCCTCAAAGGCTCGCCAGGTCGCATAGACGCTGAAGCCACCGAGCACAAGAATGACGGGAATCAATTCGAGCCACCACAGATCGCGCCGCGTTGTGACTCCGAAACCAATCCGCTCAACCGCAGTTCTCGATTCAGGCATATGAAGTGTCTCCGTGCCATCCGTGTCTCCGTGGTTAGATTCGGCCTTAATCCTTCACCACGGCGACACGGAGAACACTGAGGAATCAACGCGATTGCCGCAAAGAATAACCTGCTTGAGCCGGAAGTTGAAGACCTAAAACAGCGGTCCGCTCTCCTTCTTCATCATCGCCTTCCGCACCAGCGGAATGGGCGGACCACCATATTTTAGAAACTCGTCATGAAATGACAACCATGCCTGTTTTCCGCCACGTGTGCTGGTCCAATCTTCACGTAGCCGCTTGATCATCAATTTTCCCATTGTGTAGTTGAGATACGCGGGATCGAAGGTGCCACGCGCCGCCTGTTGCCGAGCGTTGGCCGCATCCTGATAGCCCTGCTCGCGAAACATTGTTTCGGATTCTTCTACCGTCATCTTCCCGTTGTGCAGGCTGATCGCCGAGATGAAACGCACATTGCGCAACAAAGCTTCGAGCAATTGCCCTAAGTGCATCTCAGGATCGTTGTTTCCCAAGCCGGCATCCCACATCATCTCTTCAGTGTAATGAGCCCATCCTTCGGAAAACGCATACCCTACGAACAATTGGCCCACTTTCGACTGGGCGCGGTTAGCATGTAGAAACTGTAGAAAGTGACCAGGCCAGACTTCATGAACTGACGTGAATAGCAGGCTTCCCTGACCCGGAACGTAAGCGTCTTTTTCTTTCGCCGACCAGGACGGATCAGGTGGCGCCAGGTAATAAATGGAGGGCAACCCCTTTTCGTATGGGCCGGGTATGTTTATGTATGCAAAATTCCAGCGTCGATAGGCCGGCGCCTCAGCCACGAGGGCCTCTTCAGCACCGGGAATGGTAACGATCTTCTTATCCAGAATGAATGCCTTGAGATCGCTGAGCTGCTTACGGGCTCCCTCTGCAGGCCCCCCAATTGGCTTGTGAGCCTGGGCCTTGGCTATGCATTCAGTCAATGACTGTCCGGGCGCATATAACGCACACGTCTCTTTCAGCGAAGCGAGATTGCGATCGAGATCTCGGCGGCCAACGCTCTCAAGTTCATCGAGCCTGACTTCGACACCCTCTGTCCGCCTCAGCATCTCGCTGAATTTTTCCGCTCCGATCGCAAAATTGGTATTGGCGCTTGCCTCCTGAGATTTAAACCAACCATCAAGGTCTTTCATTGCCGCAATCGCTACGGCGTTGGCCTCGCGAAAGCCCTTCTGTCGTTGTTCGTCTTTCACCGAGGCAAAAATTGCGGGGACTTCCTTTTCATAAAACGAGACCATACCGCCGAACGTCGTATGGGCGATGTTAACGAACGTCTTGGGCAAAGGTGTGCGCAGATTCTTCCGGATCTGTTGCAAGGCTGAGGGGACCGCCTTCGCATAATTGGTGTAGGCGGTCAGTCGTTGATCAAGGGGCGCATATTCACGCGAGACATAAACATCAGGATCAATACCATCGGCGTAAAACTGTGGACAGCGGAAAGGCCATTCGACCGATTCTAACCAGAACAAGTCTGCATCGATCACGCTGTCGAGATAGTCGCGCTCAAACCGCTCTCGTTCATTGAGCTCTGAGTCCCGGAACTTGGCGACGCGATCCTTTTCCGCATGCAACCGTTTGATCTGTTTGGCTATTCCTTCAGCACTCCAGTCGGGCAACTTGCCATCAAACTCGTGCCGACCGGCTCGCACGGCAAAATCCGGACGGGCCATAAAGTAGGCATTCAAGAATTCATCGACATAAGAGTTCCATGACTGGCGGGTTGTCATACGTTGCTCCTCTTGTCTGGACCGGTGACAACCAACTAAGACCAAAGCCAGGGAGAATGAGATAACTAGAGCACATCTCAAGGCATGTTTAAGAGTCATCGGATCGCCTCACATTTTAGCGTTGCTAGTTTGCACGGCAGTCTATAGAGACGACAAACGCCAGGCAAGCAGCAAATGTTCGCTCTGCTCTTGATTGGTCCAAACAAAGTCCACACTTTTTACTTCAAAGTGTCATCAGCGAATGCTTGACGCCCCAGAATCACCACCAACCGCTCAATCCGCTCACTGTCTAGCCCAAGTCGCCAGCGCCTCAAGCCGTTTGCGTGCTTCAACGGCGGCAGCGGTGTGCGGATAGCGCTTGAGGATTTCCCGCCACGCCGTACCGTTGTAGTGAAACTGCTTTGTGGTGCGGTCAAAGATGAATCTGACTCCCTGCCGATTGTAGCGATCCAACCCGTTGTAATTAAGAAAGTAGCTAAACTCTGGAGCGGCGGCAGTGGTTATCTCTTCCTGGTCCAATCTGCGTGCAGCATCCCGCGAGAGTTTCGCGGCCGCTCCTTCAGCACTCTCCGCAAAGAGCAGCAGCACTTCCGGGCGGAAGCGTGAGCCGCGAAAGCTGTCAAGAAATATCTGCGCGCGAGCAAGACGATCAAAGTCCTGGGAAGCGCGAATCAATCGCAGCAGCGCTTCGTCATCGGCAGCAATCGTTGGTGAAAGAACCGCTTCTTTTTGCATCCAGCCTTGAGTTCGTCTGGTTACTTTGACGCGATAGAAAACGATGCCATCAGCACTTGTCTTACGCGCCACAATTGCTACCAAACGGCCGCGGCTAATTCTTTGCAGGAGTTTACCCGCAAGGTTAGGTGTGTCGCGGAGGGCCGACAGTCGTTCGTCGACGACCACTGCGGGACGGCCACCCGATGGCGGCCGGCGGCGCTGTGACCTTGCGACTGTCGATGAGCTGAGTAGCAGTAACAGTAGCAGAACCTGCGCGATAACCAGAGTTGTTGTGTGAGTTGTGTGAGTGTTCACGGACTTACCTCCTTCGCAAGGTGAGGTTGACAAAAGTGAAGGCCCGTTTCGACGTGCGCGAATCTTAACGAATCGCGCGTCGACGAGTCGCAATCGGTAATGTAAGTTTTACGCCGGCGTTCGCGGCAAGGATGCGCCGGGCGATTCCCGCATGATGAAAATGACAAATAGCAACGGCGAGCGCATCCGCGGCATCGTGCGGCTGTGGTGGCTTCTTCAGAGATAGGAGAATGCGCACCATCTCCTGTACCTGATGCTTCTCGGCACTGCCATAACCGACGACTGTCTGTTTTACCAAACGTGGTGAGTATTCATGAATGTCCAGAGCTGCACGTTCAGCACAGAGCATTGCGACACCCCGCACCTGGCCCAGTTTCATGGTGACCTTAACATTCGTGGCGAGGAAAGTGTCCTCAATCGCACACGTATCAGGGGTGTGTTGCGCGATCACGTTTTCCAAACCATTGCATATTTTGAGCAGCCGGGTGGGAAACTTCAGAGCAGCGGACGCTTTGATGGACCCAAAGTCGACGAGACGATAGCGCCGGCCGTCTCCTTCGATTACGCCCCAGCCTGTCGTTTCGCTGCCCGGATCGATTCCTAAAATACGCATCTGAGATCTCATCAAGCGCGGCGCAGTATACTACATTTCACCGAGCACCATTCTGTTAAATAGCGACCCAAGGGCTGGCCTGACTTTGACTGCAAATCGATCTTCTGGCCATCGCGAAAGGCAAGGCAGCGAAAGCCATCCCAATTCGGTTCGTATTGCTATCCGGAACCTGTTGGAATTTTCTTGACCGATAGAGCTTCCATCGGCGGAAAGGGTCGTGTGATTTTGAGCGCCATTGTTTGTTATGCAAACTAACGACCGATTTGCCAGGCTCTGATTGCATCGATTGGATGAATCAGCATTAAGACCTCAAGGAGCAGGCTGTCGCGAATCCAAAAAAGAAGTATCACTTCTACAACGACAAACAGAATGATCGAACGGCGCCAACCGAGTCGCCACGCCAGCCAAAATCCCAGACTACAGGCGAAAACGTCGCCAAGAGAATTGATGACTGTATCGCCTTGATAACCAAGCGCCGCCGTCGTTTCGCGGTAGCGATCGATCACCGTATTGGTGTTCTCGATTATCTCCCACAGCGATTCGGCCGCAACCGCGATCACAAACCTTGAGACAATTGAAGCGCGGGGCAAGACCAATGCCAGTAATCCACACAGAGCCAACCCGTGAAGTACGTGCGTGAAACTATAAGGATCAAACCAGTGTTGAGAATTTTCAGAAGTCCAGGCGCCACTGGTCCAGACGAGCACTCTATCGCACGCGCAGATCCAGCGGCGTCCCTGATGATGAAGCTGAAACGCCGTGGCTATGAGAATGATCGCGAGGCTGAGCCACGGCCATATTCGCTTCACGTCTTGCTCGCCTCTATCTGTGTTGCAGGTATTGAAATGGGTCGGTGAAGAACCTAAATGTTGACTAACTCACATCATGCGGCTGCCATATCGGCTTCGCTGATGTCGAAGTTGGCGGAAACCTTTTGCACGTCGTCGTGGTCTTCCAGAGCTTCCATTAACTTCAACATCTGTCGGGCATTCTGTCCTTCAAGCTTGACATAGTTTTGAGGCACCATCGAAACCTCGGCAACCTGAGGTTCGATGCCCGCGGCTTTTACAGTGGACACTACCGCATCAAAACTCTCCGGAGTGGTGATGATTTCAAAGCCATCTTCCTCGTTTCGCAAATCGTCGGCGCCGGCTTCAATGGCCAGCTCGAAAAGTTCATCCTCGGCTTTCGCTGCCTTATCCACGACGATGTAACCCTTCTTTTCGAATATCCAGCCCACCGAACCGCTTTCACCGAGATTGCCACCATTCTTGGAAAAAATATGGCGAATCTCCGCAACTGTGCGATTGCGGTTGTCCGTTACCGATTCGATTAGCAAAGCGACACCGCCAGGACCATATCCTTCGTAGGTGATCTCTTCGTAGTTAACACCCTCTTCCTCGCCAGTGCCTCGGCGGATCGCACGATCGATTGTGTCGTTCGGCATGTTCCCGGCTTTGGCATCAAGAATCGCTTTACGCAGCCTTGCATTACCATCCGGATCGCCACCACCAGAGCGCGCCGCGACGGTGATTTCTTTGATAAATTTCGTAAAGAGCTTGCCGCGTTTGGCATCGAGCGCGCCTTTCTTATGTTTAATACTATGCCACTTGGAGTGTCCAGACATTATGGGGATCCTTCGGAAGTTTTCGGTGCCGGAAAATATATCACACCAGCGGAGGTTCAATGTAGACTACTTCAACTGATCGTACTCTTTCTTTGCCTGAATAAGGACCGTTAGATCCGGATCGGCATCTTTCCAGATTGCAAAAAAGTCCTGATAGGCTCTTCGGCTCTGAGCCACGTCGCCTTTCAGAGCGGCTGCTCTAGCCAGGCCCAGGTACGCCAGGGGGTATAACGATGAAGAGATATCAACTTCCCGGTGGTTCAAGATGTTTTGAAACTCAGTAGCCGCTTCAGCTCCCACTCGCTGTTGTAGATATGCCAACCCGCGAACGTAACGGCTCCCGTGTGCGGCCATGACGCCGTCATCATAACGGCGAAGCGGTTCCAGTGCCTGCACGCCGGCGGCTCCGTTTCCGCGATTGATTTCCAGTTGTGCCCGAATTATAGGAAGTCCAATGACACTAACACCCGTGTCCTTGGGATAAAGCTTTGCAGCCTCGTCAATCAACGATTGGCTTTGGGGCGTAGCATTGCAAATGGCAAACGCAAAAGCTGCTGCTGTGAGTTCAATCCTTCCGTGCGACAGGTTGAGCGCTTCGGATGCGGATCCTTTTGCGTGTTGGCAATCGCCGAAAAGAGCCTGAGTCACTGCGAGGTTGCTCATAAGCTGCGAAGCATTCTCTTTCCGTTCTTGATTCTGGTAGATCTCCTTTCCATGTTGAGCGCTCTCCTCAGCCTTCCGCAGCTGGCCGCGCCGGGAGGAGGCCGACGCTTGGGCTGCCAGCATATCCGGCTCGAAAAACTTTCCGACTGCCCACTGGACTTCACGATCCATAGCCGGCTGGTCTCCCCCAAGTAAAGCCAGTGCGTATCCGTAGAAATGGACCGTAGGGGCATCAGGATTTCGTGCCCGCAGTTCCTCAAGTTTCTGTTTTGCTTCATCGATGCGCTTTAGCTTTATGAAAAGGTCAATTACGTTGTCGGCCGCGTTCACGTTATTCGGATCCTGGCGCGCAGCTTCAAGCGATTCCTTCAGGGCGTCTTCATAGCGCCCGATGAACGAGTAGTTCACCGCGAGATTGTTGTGAGGGGTGAAATCATCAGGGTAAGTTTGCGCCCAGGTTTGCAGTACCTCGATAGCTTTATCAACCTCTCCGGTCACGTAGTTGTAGTACTTTTCGGAGATGTACATCTTTTCCCGCTCGCTAACGCGATCCCTAAGATCGAAGGCCTTCTGCGCAAAACCTTTGGCCATCTCGAACTGGGCGTTATTACCGTAATAGACCGCTAAGCGGGCGTAAGCCATGGCGAAATTCGGATCGAGCTCAATCGCAGTTCGGTAGAAACTTGCAGCCTCAACGACTCGGCCTCTCGTCCGTTGCTCGTTGCCGCTCGCGAAAGCCTTCAACGCTTCCAGGGATGAGGTGGTTGCCTGCTCAATCGCGACATCAAACTTCTTGATTGACGCAAGCGATTCGCCTAGCTTCTGCCGCAAACTTGAGGCGGCCGTTCCCAAAGCCGACAGCACTTTTTCCTTGCTTTCCGCTTCTACTTGTTCGCGCGCGATGGCTTCCCCCGTATGACTGTTCAATGCCTCCAGGGTGATCACGTAATGGCTGCCGAGCCCCGCGATGCTACCCGCCAAAAGCGCCTTGATACCCTGACGTTCACAGATCTCTCGGCCTATGTCTTTGGTAATGCGATCGTCCGCTGACCTTCCCATGAAACGCAATGACTCACGAATGCGCTCGTCGGGCAGAATATTTAAGAACGGTGATTGACCGAGTTGTACGGCGAGAGCTTGCTTGAGCGTGCCGTCGAAGACGGGCTCGCCGGTCGAGTTTACAAAGTCGGCAAGCAAGATCGTGTCGCGGTTCGTCAAACCCTGGGCACGTTTCAAATAAAAGAACATCCCGATGCCAAGAACTGCGATTAAAAGCACGGCAATGACTCCGGCTCCGGTCTTGTGTCTCTTGATTTCGCTGACGATGTACTCGGCGCTGGAAAGAGTAGGCGCCGCCGACGGATAGGTAGTCGCCGAAATTGAGGCGGTGGAGGCTGCTGCCGGCCCGCTAACCGTTTTCATCGAACTGAGCGCTTCGGGAGAAACCGATCGTTCCAATTCGGCTTCAAATTGGAGCCGTTGTTTCAGCCGGCGCAAGTCAGTTTGCAACTCCTTCGCTGTTTGATACCGCTCGTCCCGATCTTTACGTAGAGCTTTAGTTACGATCCATTCCAGTTCGGGCGGCACGTCCGCCGAGAACCGCGCGAGGGGCGGCGGCTCCTTTTGTGTGATCGCGACAAGAACATCGGTTGGGGTGTCGCCGTCAAATGGCGCTTTGCCCGCAATCAACTCGTAGATCACCACGCCCAGGCTCCAGAGATCGGTACGCACATCCAGACTCTGGCCGCGGCTCTGCTCGGGCGACATGTAGCGAGATGTCCCCATTACCACGCCGGTGTCTGTTTGCACCAATACTCTTGTGGAGGCTTCACCATCCGAGGGCGTGCGCTCTTTTTCAGTGAGTTTTGCCAGCCCAAAGTCCAGGAGCTTTACGTATCCATTGCGCCGGATCATCACGTTTTCGGGTTTGATATCACGGTGCAGGATATTGGCGGCGTGAGCTTCCTCGAGAGCACCGGCAATTTGTATGGATATTTCGAGAACTGCCTCTATTTCTAAAACCGATCCAGTCATCTTCTGGCGAAGAGTCATTCCATCGATGAACTCCGTGGCGATGAAATGGCGACCGCCATCCATTCCAACCTCGTAGATCGTGAGAATATTTGGGTGGTTCAGCGCAGATGCGGCGCACGCTTCCTGTTCAAAACGATGCAGACGGTCCTTATCAGCGATGTATTCCTCGCTGAGAAGTTTCAGCGCTACCTTGCGACCGAGCTTGGTATCTTCGGCGAGATATACTTCGCCCATGCCGCCGGCGCCGAGCTTTTCAAGGATCCGATAATGGGAGATTTTTCGGCCTTCGAGAGAGGTCTGCGAATTTTCCATATCAGGCGATGTGCGTTGCGATAATCAAGTTTCTGATGGTAATCGAGATGCTATTTGCCTGGGCCTTGCTAGTCAAACGGATTTAGAGTTGGGCTATGTTTATTCTATCAGCTTTTTCAGGTCGCTCGGTTTTAGTCCGTCGACTCTGACTTGCTTAACACGGGAAGAATGGCCAGTCACTATCTCAACTGCCGCCCGCGGCAAGCCAAAAGATCTCGCAAGCATGCGAATCAACTCCTCATTGGCGGCGCCTTCGACTGGCGGCGCCGCAAGACGTACACGCAAGGTTCCGTCAAACTAAACCTGAAACCGCATTCACAGACTGAGGTCGTGGCACGAGCTAAGGCAAAAAATTCAAACGGTATCCCTGCAAAAGCGTGCCAGCAATGGCAGCCTTAAATAACCATAAAATAATGAAGGCGACAATTGGAGAAATATCAAACATTCCCAGCGGCGGAACGATTCTTCGTAGCGGGCCCAATAGGGGCTCGGTGGATCTAACGAGAAACCGCATCACGCGATTCGAGTAACTCACCATGGCCCAGGAGAAGATAATCCGAATAAGAATCAAGAGACCGTAGAAATCAATTAGCCCGTACAGAATGTAGCCGAAGATCGGCACGAATGCCTGACTCTGAATACTGAATAATATTCCCAATATCGTATTGGTTATGTTCGAGACGATTTGGAGTACAAACCATCCCAGGAGAACAGTTATCAGAATCGTTACGAGCGGTGCGTACTTGGGATCGACACCAAACCCAACGAGTCCGCGTCTTATCGGCGCCACAATCGAATCGGTTAGCCGGCGCGTAGTCAAAGCAATCCAGCCAAAAGGATTGAGATCCGCCTGGATCACGATCATGCGAAGAACCATCAGCAAAATCGTCGCGATGATCACCAGTATTACTGCCCACTGAACGAATAGGTAAATTCGCGTGATAATTAGCATCGGTAGTATTCCATCGTCTCATTTTTTCTCACGCTCACAGCGGAGCGGCGTGACTTCGCTCGCCAAAGATAGCCGTACCAATACGCAACATGGTAGCGCCCTCTTCTATGGCGACCTCAAAATCGTGAGTCATACCCATGGAGAGTTCTCCTTGGGCCGCGCCAAAGTGACCTTTTATTTGCAACTCATCTCGCAGTTCGCGTAGTTGACGGAAATAGGGGCGTGCTTGTTTCGGATCGTCGAAAAACGGCGGCAAGGTCATCAGTCCGACAAATCGAAGCCGCTGGCATTCCGCAACAACCTGGACCAGCGCCGGCAATTCCTCTCTACTAATGCCGGTCTTGGTTTCCTCTCCTCCAAGGTCGACCTGAATTAGCACTCCGAGCTCGTCCCTGCCATCCTCGGCGCAGATTCGTTCCAGTCGATAGGCCAGAGCCGCAGAGTCGAGCGAGTGAATGAGATCAAATAGGCGAACTGCTCTCCTCGCCTTGTTGGGCTGGAGATGCCCAACCAGATGCCAACGCGCTGCGTGGCGGCCGAGTTCGTCTATTTTTGACTCAGCCTCCTGCACTCGATTCTCGCCCAAATCACTTATACCCGCTTCGAGTGCGCTTTTTAACAAGCTGACAGGATGAGTCTTGCTGATCGCGACGATGGTAATCTCACCGAAGGTGCGATTAGATCTTAGGGCCGCATCTTTCACCCGCAGGCGCACGCTTTCAAATCGTCCACGTAAATCGGCGGGGTCATGTTCTCTTGCTGTCATTCGTTCCTGCAAACAGATTAGTACGAAATCGAAACAGTAAACCCGCGGCGACAACCCATACGGGTCCTTGGTGTTGACGTTATCGTATAACAGGCGCTGCCCACGAAACAGTCAGAATGGCCAATTATGAGGCAAATACCGTGTTTCAAGCCGGTGGTACGGACCTTGATGGCAAAAGAGCGCCCCTACCCTACCTTACAACTGCATCAATCAACTAAGGAGGCTGGAGATTTCAAATGAAGGCTACTAACCCCGGACTAAGCATTTTGCTGCTGGTCGTTTTTGGCATAGTTGTGACGATGGGCAGGCCAATACCGGCCTTTGCTCAAGGGCGAGGAGTCGGTCGAGACTTTGACAAGTTCGAGAAGAAGCGCCAAAAGGACTTTGACAAGCGTGAGAGGAAGCGCGAAAAGTTCATTAACGGCCATGATGCTCGAGACGGACGCTGGGATGGCCGTGGACCTCGGTCTCGTTCAACCGAAAGTTTTGATCGCGGAGACCGTCGCTGGGATCGCCGACACAACGGTTGGAATCACCGAGACGGACGCTGGGATTGGAGAAACGGCCGACGGGAACGTAGAGACCTGGCCCGGTACCGACGACAGTATCGGTAACAGCGCTGCCAGAGAATCACTCTCCCCGGAAAAAACTGGGAACCAGTGACACTATGCGAGCGTCTAAGCTGGAGTCCGGCGATGAACTCAATGGCGCGCCTGCTCGCAAGAACAGAAAGATAAGCGTTACAGGCCCCTAAACCTTAATGGCGTCTGCCAGCAGTGACGGATATAGAGACAACGGATCGTTTCTTGACACCCTCTAAGTGGCTTCGCATAATGAAACAGCCCAACGCGGATGTGGCGGAACTGGCAGACGCGCAGGTCTCAGAAGCCTGTGATGGAGACATCGTGGAGGTTCAAGTCCTCTCATCCGCACCAAGAAGATTGTTTTAGCGAGCCTTGTCAGGCTCGCTTTTTATTGTCTGAGTATGGGAACTGCGGCATTTGGGTGCACCAAAAATACTTGTCACGGAAGTGGTGTGTCTGGTGTTTTCCCAATAGAAGCAACTGAAAGGAGCGAAACGTGAGTACCGAACAAGCGTCGCTGATCGACCCAAGTAAGAGAAGAGGACGTAAGGGGGACCACAGTTCTCACACTCCTGGCCACCTCCGGCTGGCTGACCTACCCACTCGCAACCCGGTTCAGCGACTCGTTGACCTCGCCGCTAACCTATTACAGGAGGCGGAAATCCTCGCGCGAGACAAGGTCTTCGCTGATCAAGCAGCAAAATTGAGAAGTCTTGACTTAGCCGGAGGTATCGATTTTTACGAAGAGGTAACGCATTTCGAGACCAGCTTAATCAAGATGGCCCTCGAGCAAACCAACGGGAATCAGGCCAAAGCCGCAGAACTACTGCGTATCAAACCGACTACTCTGAATTCGAAGATCAAACTCTACAAGATCGAATGCCACACCTGAATACTTACTGGACCTTAGTGCACGACATCAAAAGAGCCTTCTGCCTGTGACTCCCCTCCATCGGTGATCGTCAACGGCTGCTCGTCAAATAGGTTTGAGTTCACGAGTGTCTGCACCCAATACTGTCCCGCCCCCGGGAAAGTTACATTAACAAAAAAACTGATGTTATCGGCAAATCCGCCCGAAGCTATTTGAAAGCGTGTGGGTTGAGAGACGACCACGGGCTGCTTCCGATCCGGGCTCAGTATGCGTACTTCGGAAAGGTATTCGCCCTCTCCGCGCCAGTGGTTGACCACCGCGAACTTGATCAGGGAAACGGGAAGCTGTTGCACCATGATGTTTTGAAACACGCCCATGAGGGAGAGCTTGTTTCCCACCTCGAGGCGGACGTCATCGCAAAAAAGCGTGTAAAGTAGTTCGAGGTTTATTTCTTTTGGCTCGGGTGTATCCATTTCATCTCCAGTCTCGGGTGTATCCATTTCATCTCCAGCCGGTTTCGTTTGAAAATCCTAGATCTGGATTCATCGCAGCATCTCTGCAAACGCCGCCTCAGCTACCACTGTCACGTTCAGAGCATTCGCCTTATCCAGTTTCGAGCCAGCTTCTTCCCCGGCTATCACGAAGTCAGTTTTCTTACTCACGGACGACATGACTCGTCCGCCTCGTGCTTCGATCAGAGCGCGAGCGTCGTCGCGCGTCATACTTTCCAGTTTTCCCGTCAGCACAAATAGCTTGCCGGCAAACCTCTCGTCGAGGGTGCCCCCCTTTTTCCGCTCAACTTCCGTCCGCACGCCGGCTTGACGCAAACGATCGCAAAGATTCCGATTTCCTTCGTCGTCAAACCAATCTCGAACACTCTGGGCAACAGTCAGCCCAATTTCCGGAATGTCATCGAGCTCTTCAACTGCAGCTCGACTTAAACGCTCGAGCGATCCGAAATGGTGAGCAAGAATTCCCGCGGTCCGTTCTCCAACGTGACGAATCCCCAGCGCATAAATCAGGTTCGAGAGCTCGCGCGATTTGCTGGTTTCGATCTGACCTATTAAGTTCGAAGCAGACTTTACCGCCATTCGGGGCAGACTGGCGATCTGATCGAGTTTCAAAGCGTAGAGATCGCCCACGTCTTTCAGCATCTTGTTTGCAACCAATTGGTCGACGAGCACCCCTCCCAATCCCTCGATGCGCATCGCGCGTCGCGCCGCGAAATGCAACAACCGGCCCTTAAGCTGGGCCGGACAATCTGCAGCCACGCAACGCGCTACAACTTCACCTTCAGGCCGCGAAATTGCGCCTCGACAAACTGGACAACGCTTCGGCATACGAAAGCGCTTCTCTTCTCCGGTCCGCCTGGAGGTTACCACGCTGAGAACCTTCGGAATCACTTCGCCGCCCTTCTCAATCAACACCCAGTCGCCGACCCTGAGGCCTAACCGTTTGATCTCATCTTCGTTGTGCAGGGTCGCCCGCGAAACAGTGGAACCGGCCAAAAAAACTGGTTCAAGACTCGCGACGGGGGTCATTGCGCCTGTGCGGCCCACCTGGACGTGGATTGAAAGAACCTTTGTCGTGGCTTGACGAGCCGGATACTTGTACGCGATAGCCCAGCGCGGGGCTTTCTGCGTGCTGCCAAATTCTTCCTGTAACCCCGTTGAATTTACCTTCAAGACTAGCCCATCGATTTCGTAGCCGAGATCGTCGCGACGCGCCTCCATCTCATTGGCAAAGTCAATTACTTCGTCGATGGAGGGACACAGAACTCGATGCGGATTCACACGGAAGCCCGCTTGAATCAGCCAGTCAAACGCCTGCCAGTGAGTGACAAACGGTTTCCGGTCACCTGTGAGCAAGTCATAAGCAAACATGTCGAGCTTTCGCGAGGCCACGATTCGCGGGTCGAGCTGCCTGATTGCGCCTGCCGCTGCGTTTCGCGGATTGGCAAATCGTGGTTCTCCCTGCTCTTCCCTTTCAGAGTTGATCTGCTCGAAAACGTTGCGCGGAATAAAAACCTCGCCACGCACCTCAATCTCTTTACCAATCGACGCACCTGCCAGGCGCAGGCCAAGGGGGACGCTTCGAATCGTTCGGGCATTCTGAGTTACGTCCTCTCCTGTACGTCCATCACCGCGCGTGACAGCTCGCTGCAAGACCTGTTGTTGATAATGCAGTGAGAGGGAGAGCCCATCGATCTTGAGTTCAGCGACATATTCCAGCGGCCGGCCGTCGGCTAACCTTCGGCAGCGCTCGTCGAAGGCTCGCAACTCGTCGATGTTGTAACTGTTGTCGAGCGAGAGCATCGGCCGCCGATGTACAACCTGGGTAAAGCTCTCAGCCGGTCGACCGCCAACCCGTCTCGTCGGACTATCAGGGGTGATTAATTCTGGGTGCTGATTCTCGAGTTGCTGAAGTTTCTCCAACAGCTCATCGTACTCGCGATCGGAAATTTCCGGATTGTCCTGGACATAGTAGAGGTCTTCGTGACGCCTGATCTCATCCCTCAGTCTCTCGAGTTCTTGTGCAGTTGTTTGCGTGGCTGCCACTTTCTTCTCCCACTCAAGCGTCCGGACTCAGCTTGGCTGTCACCCGCTCTTTTGCACTGGTCCGCGAACGATCAAGGGACTGCTCACCGAGCCGGTGGATGACCCGGCCCATAAACTTGATACTCTGGAGAAAGTCGTCGAGACGAATATTTTCATCCGGTCCGTGCGGACTAGAGCCTGCGTAGCTCGTGCCGAAGGATGCAACCGGCGTCGGCGGAGTAGAGATTCCGCAGACTGCGCCCACAGGACCACTTGAGGGATCCATCGGATAGACCAGCGCAGGCACACCATAGATCTCTTCGGCCGAATCAATCATCGCGCGCGCGACCGTCGACCTGGATGTAGACTTTGCCAGCGGTGCACAGGCAATTTCGATGATCTCAATGTCATTAAATCCTCGGAGGTCGAGATGTTCGCGTAACAGTTTGGCGATCAACTCCGGCGTTAGATCAGGCACCAACCGAAAGTCGAGTCTCGCCATTGCCGTACTGGGCAGCACTGTCTTGGGACCTGCTTCCGTGTGTCCAGTCTGGATGCCACAAATGGTGCATGTCGGACCGAATATATGTTCCTTTACAAGTGCCTGACCTTTCATGGCGCGAACCCAACCGCCGATGCGAAACTCCCGCTTTAGCCCGATTTCGTCGAGTTCTATCGACTTCAGCGCTTGCGCATCTTCGTCACTTATCGGAGCCAGATATGAAGAAAAGCCATCGATCGTGATCACTCCCTTTGGCGATGTGATCGTCGCCAGCGCCTGAACCAAGCGCCAGGCCGGATTGGGCACGATGGCCCCCCACTTCGAGTGCAGATCCGAGCGGGCGCCGTGGGCCCACAATTCCAGGAACGTGATGCCCTTGAAACCAAGGCTGATCACGGGACGGTCTTTCGTATCTCGGTAGCCTTCGTCCCAAATGCAACCCTCAGCTGTCAACATCTCCGGGTGCTCGGTTGTGAACCGGTAAAGACTGGGGCTGCCAATTCCGTCCTCACCTTCTATTACAAACCGCAGGGAGACTGGAAGTTTGCCAAAGGTCTTTTGATAGGTCTCGATGGCAGCGACCCGAGCCACCAGATCTCCTTTGCTATTGGCAGCCCCTCGCGCGAAGAGCTTGCCATCCATGATCGAGGCGGCAAACGGACCAGCGGACCATTCAGTGAGTTGCCCGACCGGCTGCACGTCGTAATGTCCATAGATCATGAAGGTATGTGGTCCACTGCCACTCTCTCCATAGATAATCGGGTAGCCTGTTCCCATGCGAAACGAGCGCGTGCCAATTCCTACGCGCTGCATCATCCGTTCAACCGCCTCGGCCATCGCGCGCATACCAGTACCTCGCGCAGCAACTGATGGCATTCGGCAGATAGTCTGCAAACGCTCGATGAAGTTGCGCGCGTGTCGGTCCACGTAACGATCGTATCGACTGAAAGGCATAGTTAATGAGAATTAAGAACAGGTCGCAGACTGGTCCGTGTCACCGGGCGATTCCGCTACTGTCGTACAAGAGATAACGCGGGCTGCCTTCTCGTCCGTCGAATCCAGCGCAGATCAAGCCACTGGCAAAAGCACTCTTGAATGCGGTCCTGACCCGTTCCTGCTCTTGCCTCGCTTTCACAACATCGCTCTTAACGAGCAAACTCCAGTCAGAGGGTATCCCTATCGCGCCAACGGGCTTGGCCGATATTTCAGGCGACTCTCCGGCGGAAAGGGCGATGACTCGAGCTGACGCAAGATTCCAGCTCGCGAAAAGACGATCGCTTTGAAGTCCTGGCCCTTTCCCTAACTCCTGCGACGGATCAGTGAGGTAGTCGGTGCCGTAAAAATTGTCGGCGTAGTTTTGCACGATAACGCCCAGACGGTTGAGATTGAAGTGTGCATTTCGCGCCTGCATTGGATCCCAGGTCCACTTTATGAATTGCCGTCCCTCGGCGAGCGCTCTCGCTCTCTGTGCCCATTTCAGACGGGTGCCCACGCCCTTGTTCTGAAAATCTCGCGCTACAGCCATCATGTGTGAATAACCGATGAGCTCGTCGCCACCTCGGACTGCCACCAGATGGTGCACAAACCCAATCAACTCTTCGCCGTTAAAAGCGCCCAGCGTCCAACCTCCCGCGTGCCGTGACACAATCAGGTGTCGCCGCGGGGAGATTTCTATATCCGGCAAGCCGAAGACGTCACGCTGGAGCCAAACGCAATGATCGAGTTCGTCGATTGTCGCGCACTCACGAATTACAATCTCGTCCATGCTGCCGAGCTATCCCTTCGCCGGCCGCGTGGGCACCTGTATCGTAACTTCCATCCCGCCTGAATTGCGTTTCTTCAGCGCAACCGTTCCCTTCAACAATTTGACCAGCCGACGCGCAATGATGATGCCTAGCTCGTTGACATTGGCTTCTCTTGACGAATCCTCGACGTCAAAGACACGAGCGGCATTTTTGACCGGCTCCCCATCATCTTCGATTCGGAGTGTTAGCCGGGAGCGACTGTTTATCTCTCCCCATACCCTCACGTGCTGCTCCGGCAGGCTGCGACTAATCGCCCACGCCAGGAAATTGTAGACAATCTGCCGCAGCTTTCCCTGATCCGATACGATCGCTGCGACGCCCGGCGCCAAATCGTATTCCAGCGTCACGTGTTGCTTCTGCGCTTGTCTAGCTACCGCTGCACACGAGTCGCGCAGGGTTTCGCGGACGGAAAACTCCTGCAGGAAAAGATCCTTATGTCCCGCTTCCAACCGCGAAAGATCGACCAGCGAGTTCAGACTCGCCTGCAGCTGAAATCCCGAATCTTGAATCTTCTGACAAAACCGTCTTTGCGTGTCGCTGAGCTGCTCTTGCTCGAGCAGAATCTCGCTAAAGCCCAGGATGGAAGTCAAAGGTGTCCGCAGTTCATGGGACATGCGGGCCAGAAACAGCGAACGATAATGGGAAACCCTCCGCAGTTCCTCGTTCGCAGCCTCAAGTTCGTCGCTGCGTTCTCGCAGCTGGTCGATCAGATGCTCGACCCGGGAATGTGTGTCGCTATTGTCGGCTATAGCGGTCGTTTCCGCCCGCTTGCCATCATTGCGGGCGCTCTTGGCGCGTTTTTCTTCCATGGACAATCAGTAGACTTGCGTTACGAAGCTCGCGACCTCAGTAATAGACGATTAAAGTGTTGGGTAACATGAATATAGAGCCATGCCAGATGAGTGTCAAAAGTCTTGCTTCTTTTTTATCATCTTGGTGCGCTATGATGCCTTGGCAGTCTAAGGTTTGATGGGATGACTGCTCCTCGGACTGCTCACACCGCACATGAATACCCAGTTGAGCGAGCACCCGCTTGCCGAACTCATCCGCGAACTCAGCGAAAAGAGACGTTCCGGCAGCATACGCGTGCAGCATGAGCACAGCAAAGTCGTAGTCTATCTGGAAGAAGGCCGCGTCATCTATACGGCTTCGAATGTGCGCAGTTTGCGGCTCAGCGAATATCTGAAACAGCACCAACTGCTTGACGAAAAGCAGCTTGAGAGTTATGGAGATAAATGTTCCGACCTCGCCCTCGCTTCCGCCCTCGTAGACAAAGGCGGACTTAGACGTGAAGACATCCACTCACTGTTAAGGAGTCTGGTAACGGACGCCTTGCGTCTGGCACTGCTGTGGACGGAAGGTACGTGGGAATTCGATGAGCGCGCGCGCCTGAAGGAATCGATCCGCCTGGAGGTCGACACGGTGACCCTCATTCTTGAGTGCGCAAGAAGAAACGAATGGAGCTTCGCCACCTCGCGCTTCCCGAACCCGCAGGAGGTGATCTCTTTGGGGAAGCTTTCTTTAGCGACTAGCGGTCTTCTTCCCACTGAAGGCTTTTTGCTTTCACGTGTTGAAGGCCCGATCAGCATCCGTGAGCTTGTTGCGATCAGCGGTCTGCGTGAGGGTGACGCATTACGCGTAATCTACGGGTTGACGCTAGCTGGTTTACTGAATCGTCAAAGTTGGGTAAGCGTTTTAGGACCAACAACCCAGGCTGCTGTTACGAAACCATTCGTGACGGTACCAGCGGATCCGCCGTTAGTGCCGGAAAGAAGCGAAGAAGACGACCTCAGGGATTTTCTCGCGCGTATGGATGCCGCGGGGAGCTACTACGAGGTGCTCGGGGTTAGTGCCGCTACAGCCGCTGAACATATCAAGCCCGCGTATTACGACATCGCACGCAAGTACCATCCCGACCGGTTTCGCGGCCAGAGCGAGAGTCCGCTTCATGCGCGTCTCGAATCCGCTTTCGCACGAATCACTCAAGCGTACGAGACCCTGATGGATGCCAGTCGACGCAGGGCTTACGATTCAAAACTTGCTGCCGAGGAGAAGGCAAAAAAATTTGCCCAAGCTGCACCCAAAGCGGCAAGCACCTCAACAGCGCGGCAGGAGAGCGTGGATATTCGCAAGGAGGGCGAAACCAAACAAACAGAAACTATCTTTAAAGAGGGGTTCGCGGCCCTTCAGCAGGGACAGATCAACGTGGCGCTCGGGCTCCTCGCAGCAGCTGCGCGTGCGGTTCCCGACGAATCGCGCTATCGTGCATACTATGGTCGCGCGCTGGCGGCACACGAGAAGACGCGGCGCTCAGCTGAAAGAGAATTGCATGTGGCTATCCGGCTCGACCCGAAGAACGCTGGGTATCGGGTAATGTTGGCCGAGTTGTACCGTGATTTAGGGTTTGCCCGGCGGGCTATTGCTGAGGCGGAACGCGCCCAGGGCATCGATCCGCAGAACGCCGGAGCTCGGGAATTACTGCGTAAATTGAAGGATTCGAGATGATCTCAGATCTCAAAATTTGAAATCTGAGATTTTTTTAGTCTGAAATTTGAAATCTGAGTTTTAGATTTGAGATTTCAGTTTTGGGCGCATCAGAATTCAGACCTCAATGTCGTCAGCACTCCACAAGCACGTCGGTTTAGAAGCGCGAGACGCTTTTCTGCAACTCGCGGAGGCGGCCGACATATTTGAGCGTTACACCAATCCGCACGCCTCGCGCCTTGCCGCAATCGCTGCGGCGCTCGCGCGGGTTTTTCACATGGCACATCAGGATAGGTCCTCGCTACAAAACGCAGCCTTGCTACACGATCTTGGCGAGGTGGCAATGGAACGCGAGTACATTCAGCGGGCTGGCTCACTCATCGACGACGAGCGTATAGATCTTGCCCGCCATCCCGTAATCGGCGAAAAGGAAGCTGCGCGCGCCGGGGCCGATCGACCGGCTCAATTGCTTGTACGGTGGCATCATGAGTGGTGGAACGGTTGCGGCTATCCCGATGCCTTGCGGCGCGAAGAGATTCCCTTAGCCGCCCGAATCCTGCGAGTTGCAGATTCATATGCGGCATTGACTGACGATCGACCTTTTCGTCCGGCGCTCACCGAGGAGTCAGCTAAACGCACAATCAGAGAGAGAGCAGGAATCGAATTTGATCCGGAGGTGGTAAAGGCATTGCTTTCGCTGGCTCCGATGCCAGAACTGCAGTCATTCGCTCGGAGCGACGTGTGACCGCTCTGGGACGGACCCGGAGGTGAGGCTTCGTCCTCCACGAATCTATGATCACGCGTAACTTATCCCAGAGTCGCCTGAGCACGCCTGTCAAGTTTCCGAATGGCTGGCTCGCGTTTGAATTAGGAGTACTAAGGCGGCTCAAATTCACCTCCGTCGCCTTGCCCTTTACCGGAGAGCCCGACCTGGGCGTTCAACTCAAGCACTGGAAAGTACGCGTTGCTGCCAACGATCCCATGCTATGGTCCTACACTAAGGCGACCGCCCTGGTAGAAAACTCCGGCGAACGTCTGGGCGAACTAGAGTTGGAGACACTGCTCGATGACGCATACGTGCCACGCGACAAACTTGACAATCCTTCCCTGCTCAACTGGTTCAATGAGATTGACGCGTGGTGGTTTGATAATGTCAGGTTTAATGCCGAGCAATTGGACACTCCACATAAAAGAGCCCTCGCGCTGACCGCGGGGATGCTGGTCGGTGATTACGCGCTCGCTTTCAACGAGGAAACGAGAGAGTTGCGCGAGCCACTTGCCTTATCGAAAGTGTTTCGATTGGCGTTGGGAGAAATAATGCCTTACCCGTTTGACAACTTGGTGCGGAATAAGAGCAGCAATCAGGATCCGCGCGCCTTCCTTGCGGAACGTCATCACACAGACTTGCTTTTTCTGAGATTGCCTACAGCGGTTGTGCAATCGGACCCAGCCCGGTCAACTGTCTTGGGCTGGCGGGAAGAATGGGTGCGAGGCGGTGATGATTTTTGGGATGAGTTTGAACGCCAACGAGCCGGCAAGCTCGGCTCGCGTATTCAAAGCAAACAACAATATCTCGATTTTGTAGAAGACCTCTTACGTACTGCTTCGCACATCCCTGCCTGGGCCATCGCCCATACTGAGAACGGTTTCATTTCAAACGACGAGCTTGTGGAAACGGTGTCGCGGATAAGACGGGTTGAAGCAGTCTACTCAAAGGATTTTTCGGATCTGCTCGGCGTTCGAGGATTGATAGTGACGGCGGTCAGTTGACCGAGTTAGCAACGAATCGGTAACCGACGCCTCGTACGGTCAAAAGATGACGTGGCTGAGCGGGTTTATCTTCGATATACCGCCGCAGCCTGACAATGAAGTTGTCGATTGCCCGCGTGTCGGTATCTTCGTGCAAACCCCATACATCTTCCAGAATAGCTTTGCGCGAAACAACCGCGCCCTCGTGCCTGACCAGGTAACGTAAGAGGTCGGCTTCCATCAGGGTCAGGCGAGTTACCTGTCTGGCGGTGCGCAACTCGAGGTTGCCAAAGTCTATGGTTTTGTCGTCGAAGCTAAAGAGCTCGTCTTTCGTTTCCGACTGGACCGGTGGGCCAACGTCTGATTGGTCTCGATGAAACCATTCCCGTCGACGCAGGAGGGCATTTAATCGCGCCAGCAAAACGGAGAGCTCAAACGGCTTTGGCAAATAGTCATCGGCGCCTGATTCAAATCCGCGCAGGACGTCTTCCGCTCGTCCACGCGCCGTCAGCATCAGCACCGGCACAAAATGGCCTGCTTCACGCAATTCGGCTGCTACTGCGAACCCATCCTTTCCAGGGAGCATTACGTCCAACACAACGACGTCATAGTTTTCTTTCTCGTTGAGCAGCAGCGAAAGGGCAGCTTCGCCATCGCCCACAGTGGCCACAGTGTAGCCTTCAGCTTCGAGGTTAAATCTCAGGCCGTCGGCCAAATGCTTTTCATCTTCAACAATCAGAACGGCGCTCATCGATTCAGGCTCGGGGCAGTTGAATAGTGAAAGTGCTGCCCTGGCCCAGGCCAGCGCTTTCAGCAAAAACGCGCCCGCCGTGCTTCTCGACAACGGAACGGACGATAAAGAGCCCAAGTCCCGTTCCCTTTATGCGAGCCATGAAACGTCCAGGAACTCGATAGAACCGTTTGAAGATCCGCTTGAGTTGAGCACTAGGTATACCGATACCGCGGTCAGCGACGCGAACAGCTATACGCTTTTCATCAACGGCCGCCAACTCGACACTTACCTGCATGTCTTTATCTGAATATTTCACTGCATTATCAAGGAGATTTAACAACGCCGCTCGCAATTCATCGGCGTCTCCGGCAACTTTGACCGTCTCTCCATTAAGCGACTCGACCAGCGTCAGGGACTTCTCATCCAGGTTGTATCGCAGGCGAGCAAGATTGAGACATTCGCGCACGAGCTCACCCAAGTCGAGAATCGCTGCATTGATACGTCGCGGGCGGTGGCCTGCCTGTCCGGCACGCAGAACCTGTTCGACGGTCTGCAACAACCGGTCGCTGTCTGCCAACATTACATCGTAGAACTGATCGCGCCGCGCCTCATCCAGCTCTCGTCTCTTAAGCGTCTCGAGATACAGGCGGATTGAGGCGATCGGTGTCTTTAGTTCGTGAGTAACTGCGTTAATGAAAGCGTCATGCTGTTCGTTGCGGCGAATTTCGCGTATCAGGAAGGTAGTGTTGAGAACAAGTCCGAAGATAATTAGGACGAAGAAAATAATACCAGAGACCAACAACGCCACTTCGCGCCAGTTTAGCAGGATCCAACCGACGTTCAGCGCAATCGCCAACGCCACCAGGCACGAGCCGAGAGTGATGAAGAAGGCTACGGACTTGCGGCGGCGACCTCTAACATGCATGGCGGGAATTGTAACAGGAGGAAGACAGCAGAAGGCAGGAGAGGTGAGAAGAAGCAGTAAGCGGGGCCGGCGGCAGGGAGTTTAATGAAGTAACCTATTCCCGCCGTCTGCCTGTTCCTGCCCCGGTCCTTACGCTGCTCTTTTCAGTTCTTTAGCCGGTGGTTTCATCGCCCCGTCTAAGTCAACAAGGCGGATACCCTTTGCCAAACCCAGCGCTTTCAACGCGCGTATGCCCATCCAATTCACATCAATTTCATACCAGGCCAGGCCGTGTTTGGCAGCGCGGGGATACGCGTGATGATTGTTGTGCCAGCCTTCGCCAAACGTCAAAAGGGCAACCCACCAGTTGTTCGTCGAATCATCATTGATAGCAAAACGGCGTCGACCCCACAAGTGTGTGGCAGAGTTAACCAGCCAGGTGGCGTGTAGCCCGACAGTGACACGAAGGAAAACTCCCCACATCAACGCCGACCAACCGCCAAAAACCAGCAAGAGCACACCAGAAACAATTAAGGGAACGAAATAGGTGCGATTTAACCACATGTGGATCGGGTCCTTCATCAGGTCCGGAGCATAGCGCCACATTACTGCGTCTTCATGCTGTTGCGCGGTGCCTCGCAGGATCCAACCCATATGCGACCACCAGCGGCCGTCCCTTGGTGTGTGAGGATCGCCGGCCGCATCCGTGTTCGAATGGTGTATCCGATGCGTGACAACCCAATTAATCGCTCCGCCTTCAAGCGACAGAGCTCCACACACTGTTAGAAAATACTCGACTGCTTTCGGCGTCTTGTAACCGCGATGCGTCAAAAGCCGATGAAAGCCCATGCCGACGCCCAAACTGCCTGAGACCCACCACAGAACAAGACTGATAAAAAGGGCCTTCCAGCTAAACATGAACAGCGCCGCGATCGCGCCGAGATGAAAGAGGACCATGAACACGGTCGTAACCCAATTTATTCCGCCTTGCTTGTTGACATTGCTCGCACTGCTCGCACTCGTTATCATAAAGTTCTGCCCCTTAGTTGACATTGCTGGTCACCGGATTAATCGTAACAAGTTACCGGCCGAGTGTTTGTAATACTTATGTAAACAGGGCATTTAGCAACTCTCGATGAACGCTTGCGAATACGCTTAAGTGGTCATTTCAAAGAGCAATTGGTCTAAGTATCGACCTTGCGCACACCAATCAAATAGTGCATTATTTGTGGCGCTTTATTCCTTTCTCTCCTGCGTCAACGGTGATGCGCCACGCCTTCGCAACGGCTCCGGCGTCTTGGATGGTACGAAGATCTGCACACTCCATAGAAAGTCAGAAAGGCACTCATGGATAAGCCTACCTATGCAGTTGGGGACCGAGTCGAGAAGCTGTGTGTCGCCTGCGATGAAGATCGCGGGCACATCGTAGCCTCCGTTACGAAGCGCGGCTTGATCTCGCGTGTTACCTGTCCAAAATGCGGCACTCGGAGTTCATTCTCCGGCGCCACAAAATCAAAAGTCACCGTTCCCAAACAAGTCGTTACTGAACCCTACGACAGACGACGCACCTATCGTACGGGACAGATGATGATTCATCCCATGTGGGGACAGGGCGAAGTGACCGCCGTGATCGAGCCAAGAAAGATTGACGTGCTCTTTTCCGATCGCCTTCGCCGGCTCATTCATGCCCGGCACGACGCCTAAGGACGCACTGGCCCCAGATCCCACCGCTCTATTCCTCTCCAACGCTCGTAGCTAATCGGACGCCGCAGTGAGGGCTCTGGCCTCTCGTTGTTTCTGCTCTGGCTGCGTTCTAATGGGCAGGTTCAGTTTTCCCAACGCGAATAACGCCAGCCATACAACGCCTGCTGTGGCGGAAAGCAGGCCGGACACGACAGTCAGCGTTCGCGCCGAAATAAATTTCAGCGACCACCCTGCCGTTCCGGTCGAGAAACTCCATACCAACAACTCCGTTGCTCGATCCGTTGTGGAAACACGTCCTCGCAAATAGTCCGGCACGAGTCTCATCAACAGAGTCTCCTGCACCGCGAATTCTGCGCCCAGCAGAACTCTTGAGAAGAACAATAAAGCGCAGGCCAGCACCAAAGCCGGCATTACTCCAATAAGCGCAAAAAGAATTCCCTGAAAGATTAGGGACCACCCAATAAACTTCGGCGTGAGCCCCCGCATGTCGAAGTACACACCCGCACGTCGCGCGATCATCATTCCGCCAAACAGGCCCAGTCCCGCCGCGAAATATAGTGCAGCCACGGCGGAATCGGCGTTGATGCCACGATCACCCGCGAACACCACGCCGCCGAGTCGATCTGAAATCAAGTTAATTGCGCCACCCCCTGTGGCCCACAGAATGTTAATCCCAAGGATAGCGGCCACGGGCGCGTGGCATATGATGTAAGACCAACCCTCACGAATATCCGAGATGAAGTTGTGTCGCTTTTCGCTCCTCGCTTTATTGATCGAGATATCCTGTTTGGTCTCGCGTTCTGGAATTAGCCAAACCGAATATGCCGAAGCCAAAAATGAGAAAGCGTTAACGATGAATGCCGCCTTGTAACCGATGTTGGCTGCGGTGAGGCCCCCGAGAGCCGCGCCGAGCGACATCAGCAGAAAACGTGATGAGAACATCAAAGCATTTCCGGCCAGCAGATTGCGGTCTCCAGTGATATTGGGCACGGCGGCGTTCTTCGCCGCTTCGAAGAAGGTGCCAAAGAAGGAGAGCAAACCGGTACAGAGATACGCAATCCAGAGATCTTGAGGTCGGCGAACGAAGAGAAATCCCAGCGCGATCGCGACCCGCGCGAAATCGGCTGCGATCATGACGGTGCGTCGTGACCATCGATCGACGAAAGCGCCCGCCAGCGGAGAGAACAGCGTGAAGGGCACCAGGCGGCAAAGCAATATGATGGTCGTAACTTCCGGAGCCTTGTTCGAAACTACGCGCACCAAACCCAGCGCGGCAATGAAATTAAACCAGTTGCCGAGTTCGGAAATAACCTGTCCAAACCACAACCGCCGGAACGAGCGGTTAGTACGGAGCAGTTGCATGTAGGTTAAAGAATCCATTGACGGCATGGTTTCAGAGTTTCGAGTTTCAGAGTTTCAGGTTTAAGGTTTCAAGTTAGTTTCAGATTTGAGATTTGAGATTATTTGAGATTTGACATTTCAGGTTTCAGGTTTGAGACGCCAATCGTCCGAATCAGATTTTAGAGCTACGAACCGGTACCCCTAGTGACTTGAGTGTCCGAAACCTGAAACCGCTTGAAACCGCTTGAAACCTGAAACCTGAAACCTGAAAGCGTCCAATCAAAAGAGCCGCCAGTGTCACCGGCGGCTCGCAACCTTTAAGAAGCTTTGACAATTATCCGCCAGTAAACTTTGGCGGACGCTTCTCAACAAAGGCTGCGATGCCTTCCGCGGCGTCCCGAGTTTGGCCCGACTTAATCTGCGCCTCCCTCTCAAGCTCAAGCTGCGCTGCATAGTCTCTTGTCGCGGATGCTTCGAGCAGCTCTTTTACACGACCGAGCGCTGCGGTGGGTCCTTGTGCGAGCCTTGCTGCCAGCCTCATCGCCTGGTCCATCAATTCGCCATCGGGAACCACTGCGTTTACCATTCCCATATCGAGCGCCCGTTTGGCATCGACAATCTCTCCGGTCATTAGTAGTTCAGTCGCCCGTCGCCACCCGATGAGTCTTGGCAAAATAAAAGTGCCTCCGCAATCAGGGGTCAACCCAATCTTAACGAAAGCCTGATTGAAACGAGCGCCCTCGGCCGCCAACACGAAGTCACATGCGAGAGCGAGATTACAGCCTCCGCCGGTTGCTGGTCCGTTCACTGCCGCAATGAAAGGCAGCGGAGTTTGGCGAATTAACAGTATGCACTTATTAATCAGCCGCAACGGCTCGTCAAAGAATGCTTCGGCTCGACCTTCTTGCCGGCCGATCGCTTGCATCTCGCGCAAATTTCCACCGGCACAAAACGCCCGGCCGGCGCCTGTGAGAACAACGGCCCGCACACCGCTGTCAATTAATTCACTCACGGCTGATTGAAACTCCGAACCCATCTTAACGTTCAGCGCGTTCAGGGACTCGGGCTGATTCAAGGTGACAACTCCGATGTCGCCTTGGACTTCAATTTGGATGGTTTCGTAATTCATTGCGGGTGAGCAAGCGTTTTTAGCGCACATCTAAGCCTTGGCGGACGCACTATCAATTACACCCGCGGCAGACAAAGGAGCGGTTGGTTGTTGAGCTTAGTTCGTTTGAGATCTTTTAAACTCTTTGCTGCGCTGCACGATTAGCGCTGAAACAATCGCCGCACAGCACCGGTCTTCCACTCGAAGGCTTGAAAGGTACGGTGTCGTTTTTGCCACACTGATCGCAGGTGATCTCAAATCGCTGCCTCTCACCGCCTGGTCCTTTTGAGCCACCAAAGTTTGCGCGGCGCGAATCCCGACAAGGCTTGCACCGTTTTGGATGCGTTAGGTTGCGCTCCTTATAATAATCCTGCTCGCGCTCGGTAAACTGAAATGCTGACCCACATTCCGCGCACATTATTTCAAGGTCTGGCATGACTATCTAGTCTCCATGAGAGGTGAAATTGAGGGTTCAACTCTCTTTGCTCTTCGGAGCGCCGGTGTCAACATTTCTTCCGCCCAGAATGTCGTTTCAATTGGACTGAAGATTACCTGCATCTTATCTGTGATGCCGTCGGGTTGTCGCGTTCCGAAACGGTTAGTAGGCCTGAGTTTACTCCAGTGCAAGCCGTGGTTCAAACAAAAATAGCAAGAAAGGAGGCTTGCTTGGACACCAAATGGGAGCCTGACGCTGAAGGGGGCCAAACCCATTTCGGACCGTAGCCGGCCCGCATCGAACTCGCTCAATTAGGTAAAGCTTATGCTGTTTTTAACTGCGCTCGAGTTCTGCAACGTGGGCTCGAACGGTTCCACCCAATATATCGAGGTTATATCCGCCCTCGAGGCAAGAAATGATGCGACCATTAGAGGCGCTATTCGCCCACTCTTTTACCGCGGCGGTGAGGGAGACAAAATCTTCGTCTTCCAATGTAAGTTGGCCCAAAGGATCGCCCCGGTGCGAGTCAAAGCCGGCGGAGATGATGATGAGGTCAGGCTTGAATCCGACGCTCATTCTTTCAAGAGCAGCATCAAACATTCTTCTCTGCTCTCGTGCCGGCGTTCGCGCCTTGACCGGAATATTTAAGGTGAATCCCACGCCGCGACCTAGCCCGGCTTCGCCTCGCGCTCCCGTGCCCGGATACCATGGATATTGATGCATAGAAAAAAAGAAGACAGTGGGATCGTCGTAGAAGATGCCCTGAGTCCCATTCCCGTGATGCACATCCCAATCGACGATCGCTACACGCTCAATTTCCGGATACGTGCGTTGCGCGTATCGCGCCGCAATAGCGACGTTGTTGAAAAGACAAAAACCCATGGAGCGCTCTGCTGTGGCATGGTGACCAGGCGGGCGCACAGCTACAAAAGCATTTGAGGCCTTTCCTTGCATGACAACATCAATCGCCTGGCAAGCCCCACCTGCACCGCGCACGGCCGCTTCCATTGAGTGCATCGAGACTGCGGTATCCGCATCGAGATATCCAAGACCCTCGCTTACTGCGCGCTCGACATTCTTGTAAAGCTGCGGCGTATGACAGGCTTGGATGTCACCGCGTGGCGCTTCCCTGGCCTGCACCTCAAGTATTCTTCCCCAAAGATCTTTATCAGACCTCAGAGCAGCCATCACTGTGCTGTAGCGCGAGGCACTCTCCGGATGACCGGGTCCAGTGTCATGTTCCAGAAAAACGGGATGGTGAATGAGAGCAGTCGTCATGAAAGAAGATTATGCGTTTGGGCGGATCGAGGGTCAAACACCGCATGGTGCGACCGTAGGTTATTAGAATCAAAAGCATACGTTATCGATTTATGGTCGTACGGAAGCCTCACCGAGAACGCAATGGAACTGTCGCAATTTTCTTTGCGTTTCGATGATTTGTCTTTAACCCGTGGCCGATTGGCACAGCGGGAATGCGAATTGCTCTGTAGTGTTTCCGAAGCTCGGTCTATGGCGAAGGCTTAGATGCATTGCTCAAGATTCGATCAAAATTTAAGACTGGCTGACACCGAAAGGAGTTGAAAGCGATGTCCTACGACGAAGAACAGGCAAGAAAAAGCAGAGTGGTGGTAAAGACTCCCTCCTCGCGCCGGGAGGTTGAGAACACTGAAACCGTTCGTGTTCCGGAGCGTAATGGCGTGTCAGCAACTACAGTCGGCGTGCTCGTGGTGCTGGTAATAGCGCTGGTGACAATCGTAGTGCTGTTGCTTATGAACAATCAATCGACAGATACGGTTAATGCTAATATTGCGGCCCAACAGCCGACGCCCATACCACAGACAACCATTGTCCAGCAGCCGGCGGCGCAACAGCCACCAATTATCGTCCAGCAGCCGGCACCGGTCCAGCCAGCCCCGATCATTGTTACTCAGCCAGCTCCGAGCGGCGGAACTGCGTCGAGTGGAACAGACGACGCATCGATTCAAACGGCAATAGATAAGAAGATTGCTGATGATCCTACTTTGTCGGCTTTGGGGGTCACAGTCACGGTGATGGATGGCAAAGCGACACTAATTGGCACAGTCAAGTCTGAATCGTTAAAGGCGCAGGTGGAAAAGACGGTGAAAAGTGTCAAGGGCGTCAAATCAGTCGATAATCAGATCACTGTGATGTAGATCGAGTATAACCAAAACGTTGGCGCCGCGGCTCACAATCGAATCGCGGCGCCTTTTCACTTGCAGCTGTTAATGACTCGCATCAAGAACAATTTGTCGATTGCTGAGGGAACTCTCCAGTATCAGATCACTCTCCTCGCCTTTCAATAGCAGTCGCCATTCGTCGCCGTCTGCAAAGAACGTTATTTCCTTTACCAAACATTCGACGGGCGCGGGTGTCATTCTTTTCACTCCGTTCGCTGTTATCCCTTGAGTGAGTAGAAGCTCACTGTCCCTTTTGAGTTCCTGGCTGATTTCTTCACCTGCATCGAGTTCCTGGAGGCACACGGAACAAGGAAGCAGTCCCATCTCGCCATCGAGGTAGATTTGCCAGATGAAGCCAATGTCCAGGAGAAGATATATCGACTCGTCGAAGATAAAATAGCCAATTACCGTGGCCCCAACGACGTGAGCGATGACGTGGTCCTGGCGCTTGTTAGTCTCCTGCTCTATCCAGCCCATGGTCTGTTTGGTTTGTGGTTAATTAGATTGGTACTTGTCAAGTTAGGTTCCGCCCATCCGAACCGCGCCGGAGGTTCTCGGATCTACGAGCTATAAACATGCTACCCCTAACGGGGTGAAACCCGCGTCTCTTTGCGCCCACGATAAATACTTCGCTTCAGTCTGTTTTTGCTGACAGCCCTTTTTGGCCCAAGCGCTCCTGCCTCCTGCTTACCTCTACGGCCTGTCATTCATCGTAATGAAGCAGAGTCTTTGATTTCACTGCGGCAATGAAAGCGGCCGCCAGCGAACCCGCTCCGCCAACGACGACCGCGAGAGGTGCACCAATGAGCGACGCCAGCACGCCGGCCTCAACCTCGCCAAGCTGCGGTCCACCCATAAAGAACACCATGTTGATGGACGTCATGCGACCACGCAAATGGTTGGGCGTCGTAAGTTGGCGAATAGTCTGACGTAGCACGGTACTGATGGTATCTGCCGCGCCAGTGATCGCCAGCATAAGCAGCGAAAACCAGAAGACTTGCGACCGACCGAATGCGGCTGTCGCCAGGCCAAAGACAGCGACTGATCCAATAACCAACTTTCCCTGATGGCGAAAGCTGCCGATTCGCGCCATGACCAGAGCGGTGACTACGGAACCTGCAGCGGGTGCCGCCGCCAGAAGTCCCATTCCCGGCGCCCCGACTTTGAGTATTTCATCCGCAAAAATCGGAAGCAAGGCGGTTGCCGAAGCAAAAAACGTCGCAGCAAAGTCCAGGGTCATCGTCTGAACAATGATCGGCGTGTTCCAAACAAATTTCAGACCTTCTTTCAACGCGGCAAACCCAACCCTGGTCGCTTTTTCGGTTTCGGCCGAGATTCGACCGCTTGTTTTCATTAAGAGCAGCGCGAAGATTACCGCTAGAAACGATAGAGCATTCACGCCATACACGATTGCCGGGCTATGGCTCGCCAGGAGAAATCCGGCGATCGAAGGTCCAACAATCATTGCGATGTTGAAAATAGTCACACCCAAACTCACGGCATTGGGAAAATCTCTCACTGGCACAAGGGTAGGCATCAACGCCTGACGGGCAGGAATATCGAAAGCCGTGGCTCCCGAAGCGACGCCAGTCAGAATGTAAATCGGCCAAACACTCTTTAAGCCGCCCACTGTAACAACCGTCAGCAACATAGAACTGATTAGCATCACGCTCTGCGTCGCCATCATTAGTCGCCGGCGATCTGCAACGTCGGCAACAACACCCCCGAGCAGCGAACAGAGAATGATGGGGGCCCCCTTAAAGAACCCCACCATTCCTAAAGCGAAAGCAGACTTGGTTAGCAGGTAAATATGCCAGTTGATAGCGACGGACTGCATCTGCGATCCGGTGACAGAGACAATCTGGCCCAACCAAAGCAACCGAAAGTCACGGTGCCGCAGTGCATTGAAGGCCGAACGAGATGTTGTTGGAGTGAAATCGGGTGGAGTCGATCCGGCGTTTGGCGCAACCATCAACCGATAAAGTACCCGTTTGATTCGCGCGACTCAAATCCACCGGGGACACACAAGACTAGCTGGCAGCATGCGCGAGATTATTTAGGCGATCAAACTCGCGGGCCACGCTGTCGACGGTAAATCTTATTTGCTCTTCGGTATGTGTGCAATTAATGAAGAACCGCAAGCGAGCTGCTTTGTCTTCGACGGCGGGATGAATTATCGGCTGAACGTTTATGCCGAGATCAAGCAGCGCACGCGAGAGGGCGATACAGCGGAACGAATCACCGATAATCACGGGGACCACTGGCGAGTCTTTACTAGTACCCTTATTCAATCCTCGCTCTTCGGCGAGACGCAAGAATAGATTGGCGCGATCGTGCAGTCGGCTGACCCGTTCCGGCTCGGCCTTTAGTAATCGTATAGCTGCCAGTGCAGCAGCTGCGTTCGCCGGCGAGATGCCGACGCTATACACAAAGCCAGAGCCAAAATATTTCAGATATTCCACCACTGCTCGAGTGCCTGCGATGTAACCGCCACAGCTTGCAAATGACTTGCTGAGCGTCCCCATCCACAGATCTACATCGGCCGCGTCGACGTCGAAGTATTCGCTGATGCCGCGACCGTGCGGCCCCAACACACCGATTGAATGTGCCTCGTCGATCATCAGGATCGCTTTGTGGCGGCGCTTGACTTCAACAAAGCGCGGGAGGTCGGGGATATCGCCGTCCATGCTGTAAACCCCTTCAATGACCACTAGCACGCGGCGATACCGGTGACGATGTTCGCTTAGTAACCGGTCGAGAGCGTCCCAGTCATTATGAGGAAACGGCAGACTTCGGGCACCCGATAACAGACAGCCTTGATTGACGCTGTCATGGCTGAAGGCGTCATACATTATTAGATCCGTGGCCCCGAAAAGAGTGCTGATAGTGGTGACGTTCGCAGTATGCCCACCGATGTAGACGATGCTGTCTTCTGCTCCAATCAGTTGAGCGATTTCCTGCTCGAGCTCGCGGTGAAACGGTCTTTCGCCAGACGCGACCCGACTGGCTGACACTGAGGTACCGAAGGAATCAATTGCCGTTTTAGCAGCGGCGGAAACCACCGGGTCACCTGACATGCCGAGATAATTGTAGGCTGAAAAGTTGATGCATTCTCGTTCGTTGATTACCGTGGTATTTCGTGTGATGCGATCGTTCACCTTGAGGTACGGATTTCCGCCACCCAGCTCCACGGCGGCCATTAGTTGTTTCAGACCGAGAAACTCTGGGAATAATTCAAACGTGTAGTGTTCAGGCAGAACCTCATCGTACGTCTGCGCTGACGACGCTCCACTTGCCAGATGCCGAGAGAGAAGGTCGATCGTGGGATAGTCCCACAACAGATTCGGCGACAGCCGACGTCCCAACCAATCTTCCATTTCGCTCGACAGACTAACTGCCGCAACTGAGTCGAGACCGTAACTGACAAACTGCTCGTCGCTGCGAATGTTGCCCGGATCGGTCTTTAATCGCTCTGCAAGCTTCTCGGTCAGCCATTCCTTGATTCTTTGAGTGTCCGGCAGATCCGTCGGCTCAGTTTCGCTGGGTTCCTCCGCATCAGCAGCGACGTGGACTTCGCTATCAAGCGATCTCTCTGTCCAGGCTCCGACAATCGGGAGGCCCCCACTCAAGAAACTAGCCCGGCAAGCATGGCGCTGAATTTTGGCACTTGAAGTCTTCGGCAGTGCTCCTGTTTTGACTAACGCAACAGCGTGAACCCGCAAATCGTAGTGTTCGGCGATTGCTTGCCTGATCGCATCGATTACCTCTTCCGCGTTAAGGTTTCGTAGATATTGCCGCTCGACTTCCTGCGCAACTATCAAACACTCGGCGCCGTTAACGTCGATAGAAAACGCTGCTCCTCCTCCCGGTCGCAGGTGAGGGTGACATCGCTCGACAGTCAATTCAATGTCGTGCGGATAATAATTACGTCCTCTAATAATGATCAGATCCTTGAGCCGGCCGGTTACAAACAATTCCTGATCATGAACGAAACCAACGTCTCCGGTGCGCAAATATGGGTCATCACCGTCCGCAAGAATGCGCGCTTGAAATGTCTGCTCAGTTTCATCAGGCCGGCCCCAATAGCCCATCGCCACGCTCGGCCCAGCGACCCAGATCTCCCCGACCTTGCCGTTTGTGCAAAGCGCTCCAGTTGCCGGATCGACAATGGCGATCTCCTGGTCAACTATTCTCTGGCCACAACCTACCAGCGTTCGTGCGCCTTCGCTGTGATTGGACGAAGTCTTCACCAGGTTGCGTTCGAGCGCTTCGCGATCGAACCCAGCGACAACGGGTGCGGCATCCTTCACTCCACCACTCACGATAAGCGTGGCCTCGGCAAGCCCGTAACAAGGATAGAAAGCCTCCTTTCGAAAACCAGCGGGCGCAAACTTCCTTACAAAGGCCTCCAAAGTCTCGTGACGAATCGGCTCGGCTCCGTTGAATGCCAAATCCCAGGAGCTCAGATCAAGGGCAGCCAACTGCTCAGTGGTGATCCGGCGTACACACAAATCGTAAGCGAAATTTGGCCCACCGCTGCTTGTCGCTCTCGTGCGCGTGATCGCCTGCAGCCAACGCAGCGGCCGCTGCAAGAAGGCATACGGCGACATGAGCGTGACGGGAAAGCCCGCGTAGAGTGGTTGCAGAACTCCGCCAATAAGCCCCATGTCGTGGTAGGGGGGCAACCAGACCATCCCTCTGCTTTCCGGCGAGTGCCGAAAGCATTGGTAGATCAGCGATAAGTTATGCATTACGTTTCGGTGACTCAGCATCACGCCTTTTGGCGCCATGGTCGATCCCGAAGTGTATTGAATAAAGGCTACTTGATCGGTTTTCAGCGCAGGATCATGCCATGAACTCTCTGCTCCAGCTGGAACGTCGTCGGTTGTTATCCAGGTGAGGGCCTGCAGGTCGGGAAATTCAGAGAGTTGTCGCTTTACATTTCCCAGAACGGACGAAGCGGTAAGCACAACCTTCGCTTGCGCATCCGCGACGATTGCCTGCAAACGCAGTAACGATTGATTCGGACGTGGAGGGTAAGCAGGGACAGCTATCACGCCGGCATAGAGACAGCCAAAAAATGCGGCGACATATTCGAGTCCGGGTTGATAAAGTAGGAGCGCGCGTTCTCCAACCGGTACGGCTTCCTGCAAAATGGCTCCGATTGCGCGAGACTGTCGCTCCAACTCACGGTAGGTCAGCTCGCTCACCTCATCTTCGCCATCAACCAGAAAAGTGAAAGCGAGTCTTTCAGGTTGCTCTGTCGCTCTGATGCGGAGTAAATCCACGAGCGTGGAAAACTGTGGAGAGTCGCTTGCCGAAGTCACGCTTGAAACTCCTCTGGTCTAAGCCCACCTGGCGTACGCAAAGGGCTATTCCACTGATCATCCACAAAAATAGGTCTGCGGGAAAACCCTTTGTCGAGAGACGTAATATGAAGCCATTGGGACCCGATATGTGAACTACGGCCCGGTTATGAGGTGGATCAACTTGCTCTACAATTCTTGGCGCGCGTCATTCTCGGGTAATAGCGTTGACGTCGCTTTCGAGCAACCGGACACCGGTCAACCCCCCTTGCCATGGCCTGTTCAGCAGAAGCGAAATTGCCTCCAAGAATAGGGCGTCATTGAACATCAAGGCGGCTGCACAGTAATACTCTCGCGCTAATCATGTCAACAAAAAACCGAAACGAAAATCTTTCTTGGAAAGGCCGGAACAAGCTAGTGTATTTGGTTTTCGTACGCTACTAACAATCCGATTGACATTGGCGGAGTGACCAGTTTAGTCTACGCGGCGGCCATCATATTTAATTGCGAAACCTCACTTCTGTTGGCATTGCCTGGGATTTGGCTGGTCGGTCAATTCTACGGCAACGACAACCAACTTGAGTTTGACTCGTCAATAGGTCCAAAAGCGTCTACTGAAAAGCTTTCCTTTATGACTTACGCGCGTCCTTTGGCTTCACTCGCAGAATAATCAACGTAAAAAGCCAGGCCAGTATTTGAGAGGTAATGGTTTAGCAATGAAAACTAGTATCACGAGGAAATTCAAATGCCACTAAATCTCAAGGGCATCGCCATCGAGAAGGAAGAGGCCGAGTGGAAACGAGTTGCCCATCGGTTGGCTACCGACGTGTTGGCTCCGAATGCCGCACGCACCGACCACGATGGTGTTTTTCCGCGCGAGCAAATCCGCGCTCTGGGCGAGTCCCGGCTTATGGGATTAACCGTGCATCCGGAGAAAGGGGGCCCAGGCGGCAATATCAAGACCGCGGCACTCGTGATTGAAGAACTGGCACAGGGTTGCCCTTCCACCGCCATGTGCTACACGATGCACATGAGCACCATCCCCATGATTGCAGCGCTGGCCCAGGACGGACAAGTTGAGGACATTCTTGAACCCATCATTCGAGGTGAACGTCTGAATAGTCTGGCTATGAGCGAGCCAGGCTCAGGAAATCGTCTCTGGCACATGGACAGCTATGCGCGGAAAGACGGCGACCATTACATTGTTGATTCTTTTAAATCGTTCGCGACGAGCACTGGTGAATGCGACTTCTATGTGGTGCCGGTCCGCGCAAACTCGGAGGTAGGACCAAACGACCTGAGTATGTTCGTGATTGACGGCAAGGATCCGAACATAAAGACAATAGGGAAATGGGATGGCATGGGAATGCGCGGCAATTCCAGCACGCCCGTACACTTCGACAAATGTCGCGTGCCGGCTTCACGCCGACTGGGATCCGAAACATGCGGATTCTCAATGCTGTTTGCATACTCCTTGCCGATCTATCAGGTGGGACTTTCTGCCGTGTATCTCGGAATTGCCCAGGCTGCATATGACACGGCAGTGGCACATGTGAAAAAGCGTATTCACTCTGACACGGGCGCGGCTTTGTCAAAAGTAGAGACTGTTCAGCGTTATGTTGCAGAAATGAAATTGCGCATTGATCAGTCACGATTCTTGATCTACCGGGTCGCCCAGATGGCAGATAACGCGCTCGTCTTGTTTGATGAGTTGCAAGAGGCCGATCTCCTGGATGAGGTGATCCGGGCCAATCCCGATGATCCGTTTTTCATCGAGGTGGCACAAATAAAAGTCTCTGCCTGTGAGATGGTGATCGACGTAACAAATAAGGCGATGCAGGTTTGCGGAGGAACTGCTTACAAGCGAGGACATCCCGCGGAAAGATATTATCGCGATGCGCGTGCCGGATCTGTGATGGCGCCAAGCGACGACACCCTGAAATTGATTATGGGGCGACAGATCCTGGGAATCGCACAGCCCTGGGAATAAAGCAAGCTGTTAGCTTGCTTCGTCGGTGGGCAGAGACGCGGTTTGGAACAGAATTAGCGCTCCGACAGGTGAGTGATAGCGAACCAGCACGCAAGTTGACAGCTGGCGTTACTAGGAAAACACTAATGACTAAAAACTATGACAGCCTGGGTGAATGCCTGGAAGATTTTAAGAATACGTTCAACTCCAACGGACGCGTTCAGAAACTTATTAAGAATTGGAATCGCTCAGTAATTGTCGATGCAACAGACACCGGATCAATCTTGACCATGATGATCAAAGACCTCAACATGAATGAGGTCAAACCGGGGGCACATCCGGACGAAGACTACCCAATTCATCTGCAGGCATCCCAGGACACCTTAATCAGAGTGTTCTCTGGCGACTATAATCCGGCCCATGCCTTAATCGATGGCGAGCTGGCGGTCTTTTCGAATGAAAAAGACAAGGTGAAGCTCGAAGCGATTACCATGGTTATCTGGGGTATGTGACACCAGAGCACCTTAGCTTTATGAAAAAGTACGTTGAGTTGATGTTCTACGTTTCGTTTGGCGCTGGCATGGCTTTCGGCACCAGTTCCTTCACAATGATGTCGGGGCTTTTCGAGATCACGACCACGCTTTGGGTTGTCGTTGCGATAGTCTTGTCCGGCTTGATATGCATTCTGATCTCGACCTCAGTGGCCGAACTTGCCAGCATGTATCCTTCCTCGCCAGGCATACGCACGTATCTAAAGGTCGCATTCGACAACCGAATTTCTCTCCTGCTTGTTTATCTTTACTTGATCTTCATGGTGCTGGTAGCGGGCGTTGAGAGTTACATGTTTGCGCTGGTTGTGAAAGCTATCTTTCCCAACGCCTCGTCAATGCTTGTCGTGCTCGGGTTGCTCGCATTTACGATCACGGTCAACCTGCTCGGATTCGAGCTTCCTCGCGGATTGCAGATATTCACCACGTTTCTATTGATTTTGGGGATCCTCGTGCTGGGGATTTTTGGCATATCTAATGCGCCCACTGGAATAAGCGCTTTTAGCGCAAGCTTAGGCGAGAACATCAAGCAGCTTACAGTGTTACCCGCCGCGATAATTATGGCAGTCTACCTTTTCACAGGTTTCGAGTGGGTTACCCTGCTGGGATTCAGTCCCAAGTCGTACGAGCATCGCATTCCGTTGTCGATGCCGTTGGCGATTATCACCAACATGCTAGCCTACACAATCTTTGTACTCGGTATGTCTTTCCAAATCCCTCGTGCTGACATTGTGGCGACACCGGTTCCTCAAGTTCCCTACTTCCTTAGCATGTTGGGGCCCCGCGGCGTTTATTTCGCATTTGCTTTCTCGTTGCTGGCTGTTTTTTCCACTTTCAACGCCGGCATCATGGGTGGCTCGCGCCTGATTTACGTGCTGACTCGCGAAGGCAACCTGCCGAAATGGTGCGCGACGATGTCGTTGCGCAGCGGAGCACCAATAGGCGGCATTTTGGTTCTGGGTACGCTGGCGACAATCTCTTCTGTACTGGTCGTTAGATACGAGTTGGAATTATTGGCGGCGGTCATCGGCGCCGCGATCGTTTCAATTGTGTATGCTGCCTTTGTGTGGGCCGGTATTCGTTTGCGCAAATCTCAACCAAACACAAAAAGAAGCTTTAGGACTCCGGTGCCGTTGTGGCTCCAGTGGGTGATCATTGTATTGATGCCCCTAATGGGCATCGCCACTCTCTTTTCGCAAGTAGGAATGCAGTACCAGCCAATCATCGGCATGGTTGTTTTCACGGTGGTAGCAACGATCCTGTCGCGCTGGTCGCTTGTGCGGACTGCGAACCAACAACTCAGACGACAGAACTAATCACGTTTCAGTATGGACGACTATGGGCACTATTGCCGGCCTGGACTCGTGCGCATGCTGCAAGCGCTCAGCCTGGACGCTGTCTACGAACGAGCCGAAGGCGATCGACTCTGGCAAAGAAAGGGCGACAGTCTGGTTGAGGTGCTCGACCTCGTGGGCGGATTCGGCGCCAACCTCTTCGGCCATTATCATCCAGAACTTGTTGCTGAGGATCGACGTCTGCAAGAACGGCACGTGCCGATCCTGGCCCAGGGATCATGTCGGAGCGGAGCAACTTTGCTTGCGAAAGCGCTCTGCGAGATACTAGGCGACTACATTTGCATCTTCACGAACTCAGGAGCAGAAACAGTCGAGGCCGCGCTCAAACACGCTTACCTCGAACGCGGCCGCCCGGTCTATTGGGCCCTCGAGAACGCTTTTCATGGCAAGACACTCGGAGCTATTCAGCTAACCCCCGCCTACCGCGAACCCTATTCTTCATTCGGCCCACAAGTGCGGTTCCTCAATCCTTACGATTCATCCACGTGGGAAGAAGCTGCAGCGGAAGCCGATCAGGTTTCGGCGGCTTATGTCGAACCGGTCCAGGGTGAAGGTGGGATCAATTTAATACCTGAGGCATTTGCGAATTGGCTCGCTGCTCTTTGTCGCCAGAAAGGAATTCCGCTGGTTGTCGATGAGATTCAAAGCGGCATGGGACGAACCGGCGCTTTTCTTGCTTCGCAGGCGCTGGGACTCAAGCCCGATTATCTTTGCCTGTCGAAATCATTGGGTGGAGGGCTGGCAAAAATCGGCGCACTGTTGATTAAGAGAGATAGATTTGTCGAGGAGTTCTCCGTCAAACATACGTCCACCTTTGCCGAGGATGATCGAAGCTGTCTCCTGGCATTGAAAGCTCTCGAGATTCTGGACCGTGACGGCCTTGCTAAACGCTGTGAGCTTCTGGGCCAACACCTGATGAAAAACCTCGAGAAATTGCGAGAACGTTTTCCGGCGCAGATCAAGGAAGTTCGCGGCGTCGGTCTTATGGTAGGAGTTGAGCTGCAGGATTTGTCTGACTCTCCGTCAAGTACGTTGCGAATGCTCTCGCAACAAGACTACCTCGGCTATCTGGCCACCGCCTATCTGCTCAACGTGCATCGGATTCGCGTGGCCCCGGCCCTGAGTCAACCATCAACGATTCGAATTGAGCCGTCCGCCTATATCTCGAAGGGAGATCTCGACCATTTTGTCGACGCGCTTTCTAAGTTTTGTGAAGCCCTCGAGGCGCTCGACATCGCGCATTTAACGGCGTTTCAGATCGATAAGCCATCTGCTCCCGTGACGAGCTATAACGGACCTCGACCTTTCAAACGCGAAGCGCCAAGAACCTCGCGCCGGGTTGCTTTTCTCGGGCACCTCATATTGCCCGAGCATGCTCCCCTCTGGGATCCGTCGTTGATAGCCTTTCAGCCTTCGGATCTCGAAGCGTTCATGGCAAAACCTTCGCGGATACTGGGGCCGACAATCTTTGACCAGATTAACGTTCAGTCCGTCATGGGAGACGAGGTCCATCTTAAGTATATCGCGCTCGACCTCACTCCCAGACAGGTCTTGAATGCTATGCAGGCCAGAGATACCGGTTGGATCACTGAGAAGATCGAAGCTTCAGTGAAGCTTGCTCGCGAGGAAGACTGCAGCGTCATCGGTCTTGGCGCCTATACTTCGATCATTTCCGGAAACTGCCAGCGCGTAAAGACAAACGGCATAGCGCTCACTTCAGGAAACTCACTCACGATTGGCATGGGGATCAAGGCATTGAAGAGAAGTGCCGCTAAGGCCGGGATTGAACTACCAGCCGCGCAACTGGGCATTGTCGGCGCCACGGGAAACATTGCCACCACCTACGCGGTGATGATGGCGCCAGAAGTCGCAGAACTAATCCTGGTCGTGCGCGACACGACTTCTCCGCGGCTGCAATCGGTACTTGAACAGATCAAGACCGCGGCACCCAACACAAAGATCACGGTGGTTACCGAGTTGACAGAGTTGCGCTACTGCGAGTTGATAGTGACTGCTTCCAACACCGCTGAGCCCTTGATTTATCCCGAGCATCTTTCGCAAAATCCGGTGGTCATCTGCGATATATCGGTGCCAACTGACGTATCCCAGGAAGTGTATACCCAAAAACCCAATGCGGTGATTATTCATGGCGGCGTTGTCCGACTGCCCCGTAATAAGGATTTTATTATTGGCGGTTTGCCACTTGACCGGGGACACGTTTACGCTTGTATGGCAGAAACACTGCTGATGGGGCTTGAGGGAGTCAACTCACATGGTTCATTTGGACCGGTGAAGCCAGAGGGTGTTTCAAGAGCGCTGGCCATGGCTGAAAAACATGGCTTTGAATTAGCAGACATTACGAGCGGCTGGACCTACTAGGTCCTGACATACGATGATCGACAGTTCTCCAGTAATGGAAGTTTCGACAACGCCGGGTGAATTGCCGCAGTCAGCTCCGCTGAATGCGCGGGCAACAAGACTCGCGCGCCGTGTAGCCGTTGCCACGGTAGTTCTTCCCTTCGCTGGCTTCATCATTTCGGTCATACTTCTTTGGCAGCGAGCTTTCGGCGTTGTTGATTTATGCCTGCTCGTTTCCTTTTATACCGTAACGACGTTGGGCGTCGGCGTCGGCTTCCATCGTCTTTACGCTCATCGAGGCTTCCAGACCTCAACGCCCGTGAGGGTCATATTGGCCATTCTCGGCTCAATGGCTGCGGAAGGTCCGATCTTATTCTGGGTGGCGGTCCATAGACGTCACCACACTTACAGCGATCGTCCTGGAGATCCGCATTCCCCGCACCTGCATGGAGAGGGAGCATGGAACGCACTGCGTGGCTTCTGGCACTCACACAGCGGCTGGATGTTCCGGCCAGAGCTTACTGGTTGGGCTTACTATGTGCCTGATTTACTGCGCGACCGGCTGCTCTTTCAAATCAATCGGCTCTATTTTCTTTGGCTGTCAGTCAGTCTTTTGTTGCCGGCAGTCTTAGGTGGTTTGCTGACTTTGAGCTGGCGCGGTGCGCTGTTGGGTTTCTTGTGGGGCGGTCTGGCCAGAATCTTCCTCGTTCACCATACTACGTGGAGCATCAACTCGATTTGCCATATCTATGGCAGCCGTCCTTTTCGCAATCGCGATCTTAGCGCAAACAATTTCTGGATGGCCCTTCTCTCATTTGGCGAAGGGTGGCACAATAACCATCACGCGTTCCCCGCCTCCGTGATGCACGGCTTAAAGTGGTGGCAGGTTGATGTTTCGGGTTACGTAATTCAGGTGTTGAAAACGACCGGTCTGGCGTGGAATGTGAAAATTCCCAGCTCTAGAATGATTGCCGAAGCCAGAAAAAAAGCGCTTGCTGGCGAAGATTAGAAGTTAGGTTGCACATGAATGGAAAAATGGCAAACGACGATCTTCACGGACGCTCAAGCGGAACAGCAGCCGGGGCGAGCGCTCAACCTCCGACAGAGCAACAAATTCAGTCCTGGCTGATCGCAAATATTTCCACGGTAGTCGAGGTCGATCCGCAAACAATAGATATTCGTAAGCCACTCGAGTATTACGGAATGGACTCAATGCAGGCGATGCATCTGTCCGGTGATTTGGAAGACTGGTTAGGACGTCAACTTTCACCGACCGTAGTTTGGGACTACCCCACAATCGAAGTTTTGGCGCGTCACCTTGCTGAGAACGGCCAGTAAGCAATTCGGATCTTCCTTGATCTCGAAATCACTATCGACGGATATTTCCTCGCCACATAATCAATTCCGCGTTGATTCTTTGTTTCCTCGTCCTCAAGGACAGGCAGCATGAACGATCAGCCGTCCCAGGCTCGGGATAAAACCGGCGGCGCCAGGATCTTCAATTGGATCCTCAACCGGCGTGTCGTAGCCAATATCAGATGGCTCGTCTCAGCAGACAAGGACGAACCGCTACCGGAAAAACCAAAGCATCAGAATCTTTTCAGCAAACCAGTAGCGTGGCTGTTGGGACGCCAGGTTCTGGCATCGGTTAAGTGGATGCTGCTGTACGCGGCCTATCAGGGACGGCTGGATTCGCGTAACTGGATGCGTCCGCGGTCCTATTCGTTTCGAAGATTTAAAGACGAAGAATTTTGGTTCGATTATCTGGCTGATTCAGGCGATGGACAGCGGGCGATGTACAGCATTGCTTATCTCTGTCTGAGTGATCTTTGGGCCGAGGGTTCAGTCGATGACCCACCGCCGCTCAACTCACCCATCACATTTGAAAAAGAGAGACAGGAAACCTTTCGGTTGCCGCGAGGCGAATTCTTATTCGTTGGCGGGGATACCGCCTATCACATCGCTGATTATCCCACCCTCGCCTATCGATTTCAGCTTCCGTTTCACTGGGCAGCCACTGATTTAGGCCCTGAGCAGTTTGCAGAAGACAAGCGGCGTCCCATCTTCGGCATCCCTGGGAATCATGATTACTACGATCAGATCGAGGGTTTTCATCGGCAGTTCCGACGGCCAGTGAATGCCGAAGACATGCCGACTGAAGCCGCACCCAATCGAAAACCTCGCACACCTCAACTCAGGATCCCCGGCTTCAAGCGCGTTCAGGACGCCAGCTATGTCGCGATCAAACTTCCTTACGACTGGTGGTTCTGGGGTCTCGATGTAGAAAGCGGGAATATGGACACGCGGCAGTTTGAATTCCTGAGAAAACTAAACAACAGGCAGCCGCCCAGAAAGATGATTGTGGCAACTCCAGAACCAACTACCTTCATGGGCAGGTATATGGATCGCGATTCGAATCTATCAAGAGTCTTTCAGGACCTGAATCTGCCGCGACCGTTTCTCAAGGATCCAGAACTGCTTGAGCCAGGCACCTGTCGGTTGGACCTTGCCGGGGATATACATCGGTATGCGCGTTACTGGGGATCAAAATCACTTGCGGCACCTGAGGAAACGCCCAGCAACGAAAACTATGCTTCCGTTATTTCCGGCCTGGGTGGCGCCGTGATTCATCCCTGGGAGACCCGCACTCAGGATGTCCTCGAACAGGTTGTTTATCCGAGGACCAGCGTGTCCCGAGTAGACGTTGCGCGTGAACTCTTGAACCCTTTTAGTCTGATGGCCGGAGGTGGTCTATGGTTAATAGGAGCACTACTGGCGATGATTGTCTACTTCGGAGCGACGTTTCCGCGGAACACGAGAGCGATTGTTAATGGCATGCTGTTACGCAGGATAGGAGTCACGTCTGAGCATTATAGTTACCTAACCCTCGGTTTTTGGCGCGAAGCGATCGGAATCGCAAAGCCGTTTTCAACCGTCGTGGGTTATGGTCCATTTGGAAGAAGCCTGGTAATCCTATTGTCTCTGTTGCCGCTTGTCGGAGCCCTGATCTTCGGCGCCCGTCGCACAAAGTGGCTGAAACAACAAGCAAAGGAGCGGCCTGTGTTGAGTTGGGAGTACTGGCCCAACTGGCTCTTTTACGGTATCGCCTTAATCGTGCCTGAATTTGCTCTCTGGAGATTCGGCGGCGGGCCAGCTTCTCATGTATTCGCGGACGTAGTGTTCGCTGTCGTTGTGATCGGATTGGTTTTCGGTCTGATCTATTTAGCAGGCGGCGTCGGTGCTAAAGGTCTGGGCAAAGCAACAACGGCTGGCTTTTTAGTGCTCGGAGGTTTTCACGCCCTCCTTCAATTGTTTCCACCATTGCTGCTGCTGCGTGTGGGCAGCAGGCTTTCAATGTTGCTGGTCATTGTAACAACGGTGCTGTTCGCTGCTATCGGAATGTTCCTGGTGCGCCGCGTCTCCTCGCGCTGGGTGTTGCTACTAGCCTGGCTGGTTTTCGGCGCTGCTGTTCTTTACTTACCCATAGCCCTCAGCAACCACTCAGCTCGGAGGCCAGTTGGCGCTGCGATTCCCGTATTCTTTGTTGCCGCGGCATTGATTGGGGCCATTAACATAGCAGTTTGGTTTGGTTGGTACCTGCTGGTCTCGCTCGCTTTCGCGGGACATAACGACGAGGCCGCGGGGGCGGCGCGAGTAGAAAAATACAAACAATTCATTCGCTTCCGTCTTACCCCCGACACTTTGACAGGTTATGTCGTTGCCATCGACGAGCCCAACATAAACGGCCGTGATCTTAAGCCAAGGATTGTTGATGTTTTCAGCATTCACACGTGAACTACTGGCACACTCGTGGGAGTTGGCAATCGGTGCGCCTACCAAAGATCCCACCGGCTCGTCCGGACGAGTCTCACGCTCGCGGCCACGAAAGGAGAGCGTTGACGACCAAAGGCCGCTTGTCCAATGGGATCTCTATCAATTCTCGGAGCTCAACCAGGGTCGCAACCAAAAACCATTTAAGCTAGCTGAACTAAATCTCAGAATTCAGACATCTCAAATTTCAGATCTCAGATTTCAGATTCAGATTATTTCGGATCTGAGATTTGAGATGATTTGAGATCTGAAATCGCAGATCTGAGATCTGAAGCGAGTTTGATTTTGTTGACTTTTTGAATCCCCGAGATTATGTTTTTGCGCGCTCATGAAAGCGCATGTTGTTTCTCTTTCTCAATAGCCTAAGTGTGGGCGTTATCATTAGACGTCGTTGGTTATCAACTCCGTGTGGCGCAACCTCGCAGAAGGTGCTACCGAACGATGCCTCATTTCAATATTTTCAAGTTCGAGGCCTTTGCACTTTCGCGCGACGTGCCGCCTGAGACAGCCTCTTGAAATATTTTCGTGCATCAGGAATAAGCGAAGCCGCAGCGGCAATTGCCTCTGGCGCTAGACCACTAGCCGGGGGAACCGTAATGGTTCCAAACCTGGCCTTTAGTGGCGGAAGGGGACAAACAATTGTCGACATCGGCCAAATCCGAGATTTAGCAGCGACCCGAATCAACGGTACTCATGTCCAATTTGGTTCGATGGTCTCACTCGCAACGATCGCGGCGAACTCAGCGACTCACCCTAGTCTAAATGCAGTTGTCCAGGCAGCCGCTGCGGTTGGTAATCCACAGGTGCGCAGAGCTGCGACCATCGGCGGGAACGTAGCACTCGGCATTGGCACTGCAGATATGGTTCCGGCGTTGTTGGCGCTTGATGCTGAGGTGATCTGTAACTTAGGGGCGGACGCTCAAACGGTTCCGCTCGGACACTTAGATACCGCGGGTCGTTTGATTACAAGCATAAGGATTCCTCTTAAGGAGCAAACGCGTTCAAGCTTTAGAAAATTCGCCTGGCGCGGCGCTTCGGGCATTACCATCGTCAATGTTGCCGTGGCTGTATCCTTGTCAAACGGTCTGATTTCAGCACCGCGAGTTGTAACGGGTGGATTAGGACCACATGCGCAGAGACTTCACAACACTGAAGCGTTACTCGAGGGACAACCGTTCACATCTGAATTAGCGGTCAGGACTGCAGTGACCGCAGCCGCTGAAGCAGTTTGTCAACTTAGTGGGCCACCGGGCGAGCGCTATCGCCGACGGATTCTGGAATTTGGCGTTAGAGAAACACTTGCACAGGTGATGAAGTCATGATCGTCGCAGCTGACGACTCAACAAAAGTGAAGCTTGACATCAACGGCCGCCCCATCGAGACCACGATAGATCCGGCCACTACTCTGCAGAACTGCCTCCACCATGACCTGGGCTTCAAAGAGGTTCGCTATGGCTGCGGCGAAGGTGTGTGCGGTGCGTGCACGGTTTTGATCGATGGCGAACCTCGAGCTTCTTGTCTGATGCTCGCTGTACAAGCCGAAGGAAGAACGATAGTGACTTCATCGGGTCTAACTGAGAAACTGCCCTTCGCTCAGTCTCTTCACGATCAGTTTGTCGCGCGGCAAGCATTCCAATGCGGCTATTGCGCGTGCGGCATGATGGTTTCGGCCGCACATCTCATCTCCACAAATTCCGCGAATGATGTTCGAGCGATGCCCGCAGCGCTCTCAGGTAATCTCTGTCGCTGCACCGGCTATCGTCAAATCATTGAATCGATCGTCGCGACCGCGACACACGAGCCTGTACCTGTGGACCTTTATCCCAGGTGGGACATTCAGGAAAAACTGACAGGCGCTGCAAACTATCCCACTGATAGTCATCAAGAACGCCCGTTGGTCGGTCGCATCCTCTGGAGCGAATGGCCCGCCGCGCGGATCACTTCGATCGATACCACAGCCGCAAAAGCTGTGGCCGGAGTCGAAGCCGTCTTAACCTGCGCGGACATTCCGGGACGCAACAATACCGGCGCCGCGATCTTCGCCGCGGACCAGCCGCTGTTGGCCGATGGCTCAGTGAAGACGATGGCTGACGCGGTGGCGCTGGTTGCCGCCAACAGTGTGGCGTCAGCGGAGGAAGCCCTCGGAAGAATCAAGGTGACTTATGAACCGTCACAACCGGTAACGGATGTGTACGACTCGGTTAAGAAAGGCGCCCCAAAAGTCGGCCGTCGCGGAAATGTTGTCGCGCAGTTTATTGAAGTGCATGGCAACGTGGATGCCGCCTTTGCAGCAGCAGACGTTATTGTTGAGAGCGATTACTCCACAACCAGCAACGATCACGGCGGAATTGAACTCGAAGGTGGAAGCGGCTGGATGGAACTCGAAACAGTCGTCCTCGCGATTCCCCATCAAACCCCGGATACCGGCCAGCGAAGCGTAGCGAGGCTGCTGGACATCCCTGGTGATCGCGTGCGAATTGTTGCGCCGCGGATTGGTGGCTCGTTTGGCAAATACGCTGTATCCACAATCGAGGGTTATCTCGCCCTGCTGGTCCACCATACGGGCAAACCAGTTCGACTCGTATTGCGTCGTGAAGAGATGCTACAGCGCCGAACGAAGCGCCATCCGTCATTCGGAAAGTATCGACTGGCTCTCACGCGCGAGGGTAAGTTTGTGGGACTCGAAGCAGAAGTGCTCACCGATGCTGGTCCATATGTATGGTTGACTCCGGCCGTCACTGCAGTCATTCCGGCTGAAGCCGCGGGTGCTTACGAAATTCCTAACGTGCGCGCACGCGCTCGGGGCGTTCTGACAAACAACTTAATCACGGCCCCCATGCGCGGTTACGGCTCGCAGCAGATCAGTTATGGTATCGAGGCCATCGTTGAAAAAGCCGCTCATGAACTTGGAATGGATCCGGCGGAGTTAAGACGGAAGAATCTGAAGGCCCAACGCACCGACGGCAAGGGCAATCCCGTTCCGGGAGCTGAATTGGCACTGGCCGAAACAATCGACAGCGTTGTTAAACGTCTGGGTCCCCGTCCTTCATCCGAAAATGGTCGGATCTTCGGCCGTGGCCTCGCTACTGTTCATGCGAAATATGGTTATCCGTACGGAATCGGTGATCGCTTTGCCATAAAACTCAGAGTTAGCGATCAAGGCTACTTTTTCGTCGAGTCTGATATCGGGGACTCAGGAACAGCAGTGCCAAACGAAATGGTCCGACTCCTGGCAAAGAATCTTGAATTGTCCAAGCTTCCGACGTATTTCCAGAGTCGCGCTGCAATCGATGACCCAACCGGCAATGATTTCAGTCGCGGACGACGGCTGACGAGTCTGCAACGCGGCGCTTACCGTTTCATTGAATGGCTGCAAACATTCAGCGCCAGGCAGATGTTGGGTCTGACTGCAAACATGGAACTCAAGACCATGATGCGGGTAACTCGGCTCATTTCACGCCCGGTTAACTTTCTTACTGCCGCAATCAATCGCTTGAAGTCGTGGCTTTTTCCTTACAGCCGAGACTCGTTCCAACCTCGTTTTGGTTCAAGCCGGGCGGTTTCTATGTGCGCTCTGGCTGTGCTGGATGGAATCGAACGTTTAAAGAGAAGGGCGCGAGAAATTGGTGCAGGGGTATTAAAAGTACAAAGTTCCGAGCTTGAAGTCGACGGTCGCGGCGTCAGTCATAAGATTGATAGTTCTCAATTAGTCACATGGGCTCAATTGGCCCACGAAGCGGGTGGCGAGTTAAGCGTTATGGGCGAAGCCCACAACCCAGATGGACAGTTCTTTGATCCTGCCACGGGTAATCAACGCGGCGCAATAGATTTCATGGACGCCACACATGGGTGTGATTTGGAAATTAACCGCGCCACTGGTGAAGTGCGAATTCTGAATTATGTCGCTTGTCACGACGTGGGTTACGCATTCAACCGCGAGGCTGTTCGCGGGCAGATTCTTGGAGGAACAATGATGGGCATCGGACAGGCGTTGTTGGAAGATGTAAGGTCGGTGAACGGAAAAGTTGTAAATCTGGGTTTTCACGACTATCTCGTTCCTACCGCCCTCGAGATGCCGGCGAATATTGAGGTTGAGATATTGGAATCAGGAAGTGGGGTGGGACCGAACGGCTCGAAAGGAATCGGCGAGTCGGCCGCCGTCGCGGCGCCGATTGCTATTGCAAACGCACTGTACGATGCCCTCGGAATTCAAACCACGCGGACGCCGTCAACTCCCGAAGACATTGTCAACATGCTCGCGCAGTAGAGGGACTTTTTGGATGCGGTGACCCGGCGCCGCTTTCCCCTTTCCGCCGTCGTTGGCCCTTGCGTAGGAAATTTATGTATCGCCTCTCAGGCCAGAGCGGCGCCAGGCCGCCGCACTCCAAAACCAGGGAGAAAACCCCGTGAATCCTAGACTCAAGACCGCCTGCATCATCCTCTACGTTGTTGCCACAATCGCGATCCTTTACGGATTGGTATACAGCTTTATTCCTACGCTGTGGCCATATCACAAACGCTATCTGGGAATCCCCTTGACGGAATTGCCACCCCACGTGGTTGATCTCTACCTCTTGATCTACCGCGGGGTAGGTGCGGCTATGATTTCCATTGGCGCCACGCTGGTAATGCTTGTCAAAGGTTTATTGAGCAAGGGCAATCGCTGGGCCTGGTGGACCATCGCAGTAATGATGGGACTTACGCTTGTACCGCTGCTTTTCATTACTCGAAGCGTTGGGCCGTACACACCGTGGTGGGGAATCGGAATTCTGATCGCAGTTGTCGGGTTTGCTCTGTTCCTCGCCTGGCCGCACACGCGACGGGAGTAATTTTTCAGACAACAATGGCGGAGGACGTGTTATTTTGTCACCGTTCGGCACAGCCAAATTTCCGGGGAAAAACATCCCAGATGAAAACAGACATCACCAGGTACATCGAATTAGACAATCTTGACCTTGAGCTTTTCATTTGCAGCGACATTCTCAAGCTTAATTCGTTGCATTACGGATACTGGACCAACGGCGACGCCCTAACCCTCGAAAATGTCAGGAAGGCGCAGGCCAGGTATACGGAAAAACTAGTTGGCGTGATCCCTCCCGGAGTCGGCACGGTCCTGGACGTCGGCTGCGGGATTGGCGACAATGCTCGCGCGCTCGCTGCCAGTGGATACAGGGTAACCGCCCTTTCGCCGGATAAGAACCATGCAAAATACTTCGAGAACGGTAACAGCAATCAGATAACATTTCACAATCAACGCTTTGAAGACTTTCTGTCGGGCCAGACATTCGATCTCATTTTGATGAGCGAGTCGCAAAATTATTTTGACGCGGAAGTCGGCCTTCGCCAGGTTCGCAGCCTGCTGAATCCAAAAGGCCACCTGCTGGTCTGCGGAATATTTCGCAAGCAAGAGACTTCCATTTTCAAACACGTCAGAAATGTGGAGGCCGAATTTGTGACCAGGGCCGCAAACCACAGTTTGCACTTGCAAAATCACATCGACATCACCGATCACGTCTTGCCGACACTCAAGTTCGCGAATCGAGCGCACCGCGAATACCTCGAGCCTTCGTTAAGTTTGCTGAACTATTACTTTACTCAAACCTCACCCCTTAAGCTGCGACTGCTGAAGTTTTTCTGCGGCAAAGAATTGAAAAACTTCCGAGAGATCTACAACTACTATTTCGAATTCTTCGATCCCGCGCTGTTTCAGAAGCACGTGAGGTATCTCACGCTCCTGTTCACCCTCAATGAAACGGAGACACGACCATGCCTGCAAACTTCGATGTCATCATAATTGGAAGTGGTTTCGGCGGAGCCATCACCGGTTGCCGCCTGGCGGAAAAGGGCCTGAAGGTGCTCATCCTGGAACGCGGCAGACGGTGGGACTCAGAGTTTCCTCGGGGACCTCAGGATCCTTGGAGATTTGATCAGGACGAACCCGAGGAGCATAACGGCTGGCTCGACATGCGCTTTCTTGATGACATGGTGGTTGCTCAAGGGGCGGGTGTCGGAGGAGGTTCGCTGATCTACGCGAACGTTTCCGTGAAACCCAAGCCAGTGATTTTTGATCAGGGTTGGCCTCCGGAGATCACCTTTGCAGAGTTGGATCCTTACTTCGACAGAGTTGGTGTGATGCTGAATGTGCAGCCGGTGCCGCCTAACCAATACCCTCCGCATCAGGAGTTGATACGTGACGCGGCAATTGCTGCCGGCTACCAGAACCGGTTTGGTCCGCTGCCCCTTGCCGTGACGTTCAACCCCAAATTCGACTACCACGCCGATGATCCCTTTAACAATAACAAGTCGCAGAAGTTCGTGAACGCTCAAGGTGTCGAGCAGGGGACGTGTGTGCACTGCGGAAACTGCGATGTAGGCTGCCAGGTAAAAGCAAAAAATACTCTTGACCTCAATTACATACCGCAGGCAGAAAAGCATGGCGCTGAGGTTAGGCCTCTGCACATGGTCAGGTATATCGCCCCCGAGGATGGTGGGTATCGAGTCTATTACGACGACGTAAGGGGCGGACGCCTCAAACGCGGCAGTGAAAAAGCGGCAAGAGTTATCGTCGCCGCGGGATCGCTAAATTCCACGGAAATTCTGTTGCGCTGTCGCGACCAATATAAGACGCTGCCGAACATCAGTCGTAAATTGGGCGACAACTGGAGCTCGAACGCGGATTTCATTTCCGCGTCTTTCAATCACCCTCGTAATGTGTATCCGTCGAGAGGACCAACGATCACCTCGGTTATAGATCTCTTTGACGGAGCCGTCGACGGCCAGTCGTTCATGATTGAGGATGGTGGCATTCCCCCTTTTCTTAGCGACCTCGCTGGAAAGACGCTGAAGTCAAAAGGACTCGGCAAATTTAGTCCACTACTTACCATATTGACGCGTCTATCAGAAAGCCATGACGAGTTTCACAACGATATGCTGTGGTTTGCGGTCGGGAAGGACGCCGCCGACGGTCGCCTTTATCTAGGAAGAAAATGGTATAAGCCGTGGAACCGGGTGCTGCTGCTTAAGTGGGATGTTGCGGCGTCGAAACCTGTGATAGATGCGATTTCCAAGACCCACAAGCAATTGTCCGAGGCCACCGGCGGAAACCACATGGATCCGCCAGGTTGGAAATATCTGCTTAACCTGATCACGGCGCATCCGCTTGGTGGCTGTAAGATGGGCAATACTGTTGCAGATGGCGTCGTGAATCATCGCGGCGAAGTTTTCGGTTATCCGAATCTGTACGTGGCGGACGGCGCCACAATCCCGGAATCTGTCGGGCTGAATCCTTCGCGAACCATAGGCGCAGTCGCAGAAAGAATCGCGGCGCTTATGTAATACACGAAACTCCTTAAATGGCCCAAAAAGTCGTAATCGTTACCGGTGCATCGTCAGGAATAGGTAAGTCGTGCGCTGAATACCTCAAGCAGCGCGGTCATAAAGTCTATTGCGCGAGCCGTAGCACGGAAGATCAACTGAGCGACGGTAAGATTTCACTCGACGTAGACAACGATGATTCTGTGAACCGAGCGGTCCAGAGAGTCTTCGAGCACGCAGGCAGAATCGATGTGGTAATAAACGCTGCCGGCTTTGGCATTGTAGGCGCGGTTGAAGATACGGCGATCGCGGAAGCGAAGACGCAGTTTGAAACTAACTTCTTCGGCGTCGTTCGGGTCTGCAAGGCTGTACTGCCTGTGATGCGTGAACAGGGATCCGGCTTGATCATCAACATTAGCTCAATCGCCGGTCTGGTCTCGCTTCCGTTTCAAGCTTTCTACAGCGCCAGCAAATTTGCACTCGAGGGGATGACGGAAGGACTGCGCATGGAGGTAGCACCGTTCGGCGTACGCATCGTGCTGGTTGAGCCAGGAGACTTTCGCACGCAGTTTACAGCCAACAGAAAGCAGACGCGCGAAGCAACCAACAATTCCGGTTATCGCGAGCGCTACAACAAGGCGCTGGCCGTTTTCGAAAAGGAGGAAGCTCACGGAGACGATCCTGTTGACATTGCGCGTTTGGTTTCGCGCATCATCGACAGCAAGTCTCCGCGGCTAAGATATTCGGTGGGACCTGCGGGAGAGAGAATCGTTCCGGGACTAAAACAAATCCTGCCGCACAAGGTCTATCAGTGGCTTTTCATGAAGCATTACAATATCTAGCATGAGCCCCGTAACGCATGCTATTAGCTTGCGCGCGTTGCGGTGCGTTACTAGAGTTAGCCAGTCTTCCTGGCGACCACCAGGATATTGGCGCCATGTCTCCGGAGAAAGCGTTTACCCAGGAGATCAGCAACAGGCAAAAGATACCGCCACACATACGGTACGTAAGGAAAGAAGGTCACAGTACTCATGCTGCTTACGGCGATGTGCTCGGAGAGATGGACCTTGCACTCCGTAAACGACCACTGAAAGTAGTGTTCTTTAGCAATCTCTTCTTCCCTCAATCTCAGGTAGTTCGTTTGCGAGAGCAGCAGCTTCCACCACGAGCGACGGTTATTGAGTATGAGAATGAAGATGCCGTTCTTTCTCAGCAATCGTGAGATCTCAAGCAGTGCCTTGCGGTAATCGGGGATGTGGTCGAAGGATGCGATGGACAGAATTACGTCAACCGACTCGTCATGCAGCGGGATCTCTTCGGCAGAACACTTGATACATGTATACCTTGGATCCGCCAACCGTTCTAAGTCTCGTCCACTGAGGACGATTCGGCTTGGTTCGACGTTGATGAACGTGCGGGCATTTTCCTTCACGCCGTCAAGGAAACTTCCTGCGCCTCCACCGATCTCGAGTAGATCGACCTTGTCGCCCCCGGCGGCAAGTGATACCTGTTGGCTAACCCAGCGATGCAGAGTCGCGGCTACTTCTGATGTGTAACCATCTGCCAGAGCCCGGGCAAGCAGACGATCGTCTTGCTCCTCGCGGAGTCCCTTTTTCTGGTCCAAGCGATAGCAAGGTTGATCATATTCATCAATGTAATCCGGCTCGGTTGTGACTCTCGCTTTGAACATATCACAGTGTAACCACGTGTTCTTTACCCAAAGGAGTTCGGATGAGGTTTCTATCACCGCGAATCCATGGATATTTCGACTACCTATATGTCGTTGCCTTTCTTGCCGGACCGAGTTTATTCGGGTTTTCCGGCTTGCCGGCAACCCTATGCTATATCTTCGCCGTCCCGGCCCTGGTGCTTCCGATTGTCACGGATTTTCCCCTCGGTTTAGTTCCGCTGGTGCCCCTCAAATTCCACATCGTCGCCGAGCCAATACAGTCGACAGTACTGGCGCTGCTTCCGTGGATTCTGGGATTCGCTGACAATCATGGGGCGCGGAACTTCTATGTAGCAGACGGTGCGCTGATCTTCGTCGTCGCCTGGATTACAGAATATAAAAGTCTTGAAAGAAAGACTGCCTAAACAACTAATCGTTTCAAACTCTTGTACACGCTCGGCGCGACCAGGATCAAGACTGCCGCAATCAGTGCTCCCGCGAATAAATCAACAACGTAGTGATAACGCAAGTAGACGGTGGAGAATATCTGACTGGCGGTAAAGATCGTGAAGCCGACGAAAAACCGGCGCGACAGACGTATCGACATGCACCAGGCGAGTAGAGTTTGTTCCGTATGTCCGCTCGGAAAGCAGTCGTAGTGAATTCCTTCCAGGGTGTCCAGCAGGTGCCGAAACCAATCGAACGTCCAGATACCCTGAAGCTGCGTGTGATGCAAATGGGCCAGCAAAAAGCGTGGGCCGCGCGCAGGGATAAGAAAATAGAAGACGTAAGAGACCAGATAACCTATCGAAATCAGAAAGCCGTAGTAGCGAAACTCCCTTAGGCGCCGCTTACGCCAGAAGATATAGGCAACCAGGAGTATCGCAGGGATAAACATCGAGTAGACGATCTGCAGATACTCAGTCAGCGCTGGAGTCTGCAGTCGTTCAATCCACACGGTGGGATTTACTCGAAATACCGCCAGATCGATACGCGCGAGCGCCACGTCTGCTGTGCCTGGATGCAAAGCAGGAATCAGGTAATTCATCTCCTTATAACAAGCTGCGACGTAAAATGCGGGATACCAATTTCGAAAGAGCCAGCTAGCCATCGACTTCGAGCGCCAGGCAACAACCAGCAGCATTACGCCGGCAGCTTTGAGCGAAAGCAACCACCACGCCTGAGGAATACGCGAAAATAAGGCTACCGTTAGTATTGCGGTCGCAGCGAGGTAAGAAAGGATCAACTTGTCGACAGGCCAAGGTCCAACGGTGGCCTCAGTGTCGAGAGCTTTTGCCTCTTTCAGTGTTAAAGAAGACAATCTAGAATTTAGAAATTAGAATTTAGAATTTAGAAATTGAATTTTGGAAATTAGTAGAATTTGGTATTTAGGGGCTTTGGAATTTAGGATTTAGATCGAGCACTTCGGATCGTCGTGAAAGTCTGTTATTTTCGACGTCGAAGAAGTTCTAAATTCTAAATCCCAAATTCTAAATCCCAAATTCTAAATTCTAAATTCTAAATTCTATGAACATTGCGATCAAGATTAGCCTTCTGGCCTCGGGAATCTTTTTACTGGCAGGCCTGCTCACGGGTGTTGTTAAGTATCGTAAAACGATGGCCAGCCCCGATCATCGCGCGCCAGTTTACATCGACATCGCTCATCGCGCTGCTCTGCTTTACAGCTTCGCAGCCCTCGTTATGGCCAAGCTGCTCGAATACAGCCCCTACCCAAAAACCGTGCAGTTAATTGCCGTTTGTCTTCCGCTCGCTTTCTTTGCGATAACCATCGGCGGCTACTATGTTTTCGGCGTGATGAACACGACCGACAACATCTTCAGGCAACGCAATTTCATTACAACCTGGTACATGTACGCCCTTATTGCCGGTGAGATTGGTGGCTTTCTCGTCATCCTCTGGGGCTTCCTCTCAACCCAAATACTCAGATCCAGCTGATAACTCTTAGTTGATGGATACGCTTCAGGTATTAATTGTTATTTGCGAGAACAAAACGCCAACCTACAAGTTGCGTCATCTGCAGCCGAGGCAGTCCAGGTCCTATTCAGGATCTACTAATCGTCGCTGATATGACGGTCGTTTCCGATGGTGGACCTTCACTGCGAAAATACTGCCACAGCTTCCATCCCAGTATGCTTGTTGCCACAAGGCCCACTATGGCCCAGGCCAAGTTGCCCAGGAGTTCTGCTATCGTTTGAACCCGATCACTGAAGGTATAACCCAACCCCACGTAGACCACCACCCAAAGGAGCTCTCCCAACACATCCCAGACAAGAAAGCGACGCCAGGGATACCGGGCGATCCCGCTGGTCACATTGATCCAGGGACCTAATGCCGTTACTAACCACCGGCTAAAGAAGATGCCGGTTCCTCCCCATCGTTTTGAAAAACTTTCTGCCTTCTTGACCTTGGCTTCCCCGCCCACCCCCCGACTAATGCGAAGAATGAAAGGCGTGCCACCCCAGCGGGCCAGCAAATATGCGAGGTTGTCGCCCATAACGGCGGCAGCAGTCGCGACGGCGATGACCGGTATCAACTCCATCTCACCCTGCTCAACAAACGACCCTGCCGCCACTAAGAGCAGGCTTACCGGAAACGGCAAACCGACTGAGGCGATCAGGATCACTGCGAATAGAACAGGAAGACCATAGACAGAAAGCGCCGCCAGCAGCTGATCTGTCATGGTGATCGCTCCTTGTCGGGAGACACCATGGGTGGCGGGCGATTGACACGAGCCTCAGAGATCGCTTTCTCGAGGGCGTCGATTACCTCGTCCACAGACCGATTCTGCGAGCGTGCGATCTCTCGGATTGGCCGCTTGTCAGGTTGGGGAGGTAGCCCAAGAGCATCGGAGAGTATTCTGGGCGAAACGCGGTGAGATCGCGCGATGTAACCTATGCTCATCCAGGGGCGAATTCGCTCGTCACGATGATGACGCAAGTAAACTGCCCGCTGCACCGTTCGCGCTACAAAAAGACCTGTGAATAACAGAACTAGCAGAAATGCCGCCGCGACTAGCCACTGCTTCCAGCTGAGGTTTCTCATTTTGGAATTTAGAATTTGGAAATTAGAAATTAGAATCTTGCAGTCTAAAACAAGGAGCAGCGTTTCACGAGCTGCCAAAGCGCTCGATCAGTTTCTAAATTCTTCTAAATCCTAAATTGTCTGGCCAGCAAAATCTTTAGGGCGAGCTGCAGTGTTTACCTACAGCTCGCCCTTCACTTTGGTCCACAGCTATAAATACCTACCCCTAATACCTGCGGTGACGATGACGCTTTCGAATTTTGTAAGTGTAAAGCGCGCCGCTGCCCGCACCAACTAGTGAACCTATCGCCGCTCCTTTCTTGCCTCCCGCCAGTCCCCCGATCGCCGCACCACCGAGGGTGGTCCCAGCGACGGTTAACTTGTCACGATGTTTCTTCCAGAAACTGCGGTGACGACGACGATAACGTGTCTGAGCTGCGGATACGGACGAAATCGACATAATCGGCGTTGCCACAAATGAAAGGGTGAACAAGACCAGTAAGATTGCCAGAAACTTTTTCATCTTATAAATGGTTGCAGACTTATTCATGCAATAGTCCTCCTCGAATGTTCTGTACCACGCGTACAGAGCAATCAGCGTTCCTCAAAGAAATCCTCGATTTTCCGGCCCTTTTGTCCTATCAGTGCGTATTCTTAGTAAGCACTAACGTACCGTTTCACCTCGAATTGTGACGTTCAATAGAACCAGCCATAGACCAGCACTTGTTCGTGTTCAGGAAGTCGGCAGGTCACGGGTGTAGACGGCTCCATCGATCACGAATCGCAACCCTTAACTGTCAGAAGCCTGCTGCATTAGAAACAAAAATCTTTCCGTCTCGTGCCAACCTTTTCCAATTCCTCAACGATTTCCAATCCGAAAGTGGCATCACAGTTGCCCCTGAGCTTCCCGCCTCGTCATCAGTGTGATGACGCTTTTCGGCAACTTTACATTGTCGTCGGATCTCAGAACGCGCAGTCAAAGAACGGGGAAAACCAAATGCTGAAAACACTGGCATGCTCTGTCTCGGGGTTACTCCTGTTTGTCACCATCTCTCAGCCCGTAGCTGCCCAGCAGGGAGCTAAGACGCTTGAGCAGATTAAAATCAAAGTCGGTCGGCTCGGAGTGGGAGAGAAAGCAAAGGCCACAGTCAGACTAAAGGATGGAACTAAAGCTAAAGGGTACATCTATCGGGCAGGTGAAGATGACTTCATTATTCGGGATCGGAAAACGGATGCTCCAACAACAATCCGCTACTCGGATGTCGCGAAGGTGGAAAGCAACAAAGGTCACTCAATGGCCCGCAATATAGCCATCGGCGTCGGGATCGGCGTAGGAGCTCTTCTCGCGATTATCTTTATCACTATTGCCGCTTTGGATTGATTTGGTAGGCTCCCGGAAAATCGGTCTGCCCAATTAGTGCCCTACCGGAATTCGTTGAAAGCGCATTTTCTCTTCCGTATCTCGCCATGAGATATCCAGCACGTAAGGTGTCACTTGACCTGCTATCTCTTTAAGACGTGCCACTTGATCGTGTTCTTTATCTACCGGTTTTCCATTGATCCAGGTTCTTGGCGAAAGTACGGCTATCTCTTTAGGTCGCATCGACTCGATCGATTCAAATTTGATATGAGCTTGCGATGGTCCACCGCCGAAAGTCTCTTTATCTTCTAGAAAGACTGTAAGAATCTCTACCGACTTGAGCGCCTGGTCGCCTCTGTTCGTCAACTCTAAAATAACCTCAGCTCCCGATTCTATGAATCTAAAGATAAGCGGCTTCTGCGTCGTGTTGATTGCCATTAATCTCTTCTTTCTGTAGTTGACAGGCCGAGGACGAAAAGCCCGGCCCGGGAATCAGGGTGCGTCCTTAGACAGGAACGAGATCCCCGGCGAGATAGTCCCGCCGGAGGTCTTGTTACATTCTCAAACTCGCGAACTGCAATCAGTAGCGAGCGTTGCCGCCACCGCCTCCGTTGCGATTCTCGCGGGGTTTGGCTTCGTTAACGTTCAGCGCGCGCCCGCCCAGATCTTTGCCGTTAAACTGTTGGATCGCAGCAGCGCCTTCTTCCTTGGTGGACATTTCCACAAACCCAAAGCCGCGTGAGCGACCGGTTTCGCGGTCTTCAATCAAGGAAACACTTTCAACCTTGCCCGCTTGCGCGAACAGTGTCTGTAGATCGTTGCTCGAAGTCTCGAACGAGAGATTACCGACGTAAAGTTTCATAGTCATAAGTTTCTACCTTTCCCCTGTGGGATATTAAGAGAAGCCCATTTCAAACATGGTAGCTTCCCAATGTGCGAAGAGTGCTTGAATCCGCCGGGCATCGCTCGAGGCTTTGTCATCTTCGTATAGTTTAGAAATGAGGGCTTCAGTTATAAGCATTGAACTCGCGATTGAAGCGAGGTTTTGCAACACGAGGCGTACATCAACCGGCGCCAGGACACTTCTAGTTTATTTAGTAGTTGAGCTGTGGATTTCAGGTGGTCTGGGAGATTCCAGAGGGACTGAGAAGGGAGTAAGCTGGGCTCGATTCCAGCGCCACCTTACGCTAAAGAATGGTGTATGTCAAATACAGGATATATCTTGTATAGGGAACAACCGATCGGAAACGAACTTGCTTGGGGTGCGCCCTCAGGATCGCTTCTGGTTCTTTACGAATTTCAGCGCCACACCGTTCATGCAGTAACGCAATCCGGTTGGTCTGGGGCCATCATTGAAAACGTGGCCAATATGCGCATCGCATCTTGCGCACAGCACCTCGGTCCGGGTTTCTGACAAGCTGTTATCAATCTCTTCCCTCACATTTTCCCTGGCAATGGGCGCCCAAAAACTGGGCCACCCGGTGCCCGAGTCAAACTTGGTCTTGGAACTAAACAGCGGCAGTTCGCAGCCTACGCACTCAAAGATGCCCTGCTCGTGCATGTCATTCAGTGGGCTCGAGTAGGGCGCTTCAGTTCCCTTCTGACGAGTCACGTTGTATTGCTCTGGGGTGAGGATGCTTTTCCATTCCGCATCTGACTTAACCACCTTCTTGATTTCTTTAGAACCCGCGCGGAGGCCATTCCTATCTTGCAACAGAGACGCGGACCCAATCGGAAACCTGGAAAGTGCGGCGAATGCTCCCAGCGCGATTGAAGATGAAAGAAAATAACGTCTATTCATATTTGAGCTTTACGATATTCGGTGTCGATTCGTCAAATGTAATTACGCAACCGATTAATCAGTTGGACTCTAACAGAAACCGGCCGTCTCACCGTGAGGTACGTTTCTGCACAGTTCGCTGCGCGAGCCACCTACGTTTCGCCCAGCCGGAAAACTTCGCTGAAGTAATCCATGGCCTTGGCCGGCGGATAGCGCCGTCAGCTAGCGTTTCCATACCTCTATGCGCAACGGTGGATGGTTGGACGGGATGTGCTGGGCTATCAACTCAAAATCGCTCCGGTTGCGAGTCGCGATGCCGTACTCGTGGGCCAAAGCTGTCGCGGCAATGAAGACATCGGTCCAAAGTCTATTGCGTTCTTTCTGCGATAGTCGTGGGAATATGTAAGCAGCGATCTCGGCCGCCTCTTGATTAAATCGCAGTACAGCACACTCTCTTGTAAGCCTTTGCGCGTGCTCCCGATCTGTGACTTGAAGGAATACTTCGCCGCCGCAGGAAGCAAGAGATTGCCGCGAGCACTGCAAGCTTCGATTTTTGATATCCTCAAAATTGCCCGCAAAGGGAAATGGAAGCATTCATTTGCCGGAAGTACTAATTGGAAGCAACCGCTTGCCGGAAGTACAATTTTCGTCTTCGATGTTTTACCCGAAGGCAAAATGCAACTCTGCGTTGGCCCACCTTTTTTCGTCCGTTAGGTTGTGAGCATTCGTCAGCGAACATTTGACGTGAGCTGTTTCGTGCCGCCTTAGAGATTGCCTATAAAAGCGGGCAGCTTTCTGGATCAACTTTCCAATGGAGATGCGGACGTACGGCTTGCCGATGGTACACTGCCAGCCTCGACTTCTTAGCAGTCTCCTATAAGGGTTACCCCAATAGCTTCAGCCGATAACCCTTCTGTTTCTCGCACGGGTGAAGCTCGACCAGAGGGGCTCTGTCTCCTGCTTCGCGTAATAGTCGCCTCCTGCCTTCGGCGGTGTCTGCAGCCAGTCCGTTGGAGTCCTTTTCATGAAACGCATGTGCGATTATGCGATAACTCCCGGGCGCAAGATTCTTAAACTTGAACGATCCGTTGTTGTCAGCTTCCGTTTCCGCAAAACTCAACCGTTCATCGACGCGGTTCGGTTCCGCCGGCACCAGCCAGACTCGCAGATCTGTTGACAGCGCGGCCCCGGCAGTTGGAATAATATCGCCGCTAAACCCCGCCGCGCCGTTCTTCATCACCACGTTCAAGCCCGATACAATTTGACCCGCGCTGATCGCGATCCCCTTCGGCGCAACATCCGTCCGCCGGGCGCCCGAACCGAGAGCGATTGTGGAAACGTACCAGTCATCGGTTGGCGCCCATGACTCTATTCGATAGTCTCCCGCAGGCACTCTTTTCATTGCAAACCTACCGTCGCTGTCAGGAGAAGCGGCGTTCGTCAATTGCGACTCTATGAATGAAGGATAAATGTCTTTCGGCGGCCCGACGGATCGCAAAGAGAGGACGATCTCCGTCAGCTTATTGGTTTTCTTACTCTTGCAATCGAGTTTCGGATCATTTTCAAGCGTAATGCGTCCGGACAGACTGCCTAGTGGCAGCAGCTTCAAATTGATTCCGGATATGTCGGCCCCATTAACGGTGACCCTCTTCGGCGCTGATATTGCTGTTGCCTGGTTCTCAGTGGAACGCACGGCTACCAGCGAGTACACACCATCGGAGGCTTTCGCAAACGCGAATGGACCCGTCGCCTCAGCGGGGTCCAACGATATACTCTCGAGATAGTCCCCATTGTCGGTAAACAGGTAGACTTCCACATATGAGGGCGGGCTATTGCCCATCAAAGTGCCACTTATTGCGTGGCCCGTGTATCCGCGATACCGGATATCTATACCTGTCAATTCCTGCCCGCTGTTTAGTACCAACTGGTTAGCGGAACCGAGAGTCGATGAAGGATAGTAAGTTGGGGAATCATCGTCATAGGCCGTAATCAAACCGCTGAACCCTCCAGCTGAAACAATGTATAGGCCCGGGAGCAAGCTCCAAAATCGATATATTCCACGGTCATCAGTCAGTCTCGACCGAGATGTTTCGTAAAAAACGATTGGGGACCTTAAGGCTTCACCATCCTTCCCACGAATACGTTTTGCAAGGACCTGGATACCCGCCAGCGGCTTCCCATCGACGCTGGTCACTCGGCCGGTGATCACCCCGCCTCTATCGACCCTAATGGTGATAATTTCACCGGGCAAGTGGTACTGTCTGGCGGAGGGGTACTCGAATCCAAACACCGTAACTGTGTAGGGTCTATCGGCAATCGCGTCGAAAGCGAACCCGCCTTTTTCGTCAGTCTTGACGGTTCGCGTTTCGCTACTTGAATCGGAATTCGCTCCGGCGGGCGTCAGGAATACGGAAGCCCACGCGAGTGGCTGGCCCGTGTCATCGACAACTGAACCCCTGATCGATCTAACTTGCAAGGCCCCCGCCGCCTGTTCCGGGGACGATGCTTTCTGCGCCAAGCCGGTGGGTATGACCGTTGCAGTTAACAGAAGTGCAAAGACCGCCAGAGACGCCACGACTCCTCCCAGTCGCAATCGCGGCGGCAGACGACCAAGGAATAAGGGGTCCTGTGTCTTCAATCTGGGGTTCCCTGTTGTTTTCCGCTCAGCTTCAAAGTGAGCGTTACCCTGGTCTCTTCGCCATCCGAGAGGGAGACAGTTTCGCTGGTCTTTGCGAGAATCTTCGTTCCGCTCTCATTTTTATCTGGAATGTATGCCGCTACATTAATCATGTATTGACCGGCCGTCAGCGACCGAACAACAAATCGACCGTCCGGGTCAACTGCCGCGCCCGCGTACGGCCTCGTGTCGGAAGCCGGAAGCATCACTATGGAAACCTCCGTTAAAGCATTTTGCGGCAATGGGCCACCAGCGAATCTAAGCTGTCCGCGAATGACGCCCCGGGGCAGGTCGAGGGCAATTCGCACCCCCTGGATATCTTGAGTATTCTGACCCTCACCAATCTCTATTGAATCGCCCTCAAAAAAGCCCGGCGGGTACGGAACTCTGTTCATCAGTCGGCCGCTAGTGGGCCAATCGATGTACTTTATGTACAAGCTAGTTGGACCGTAATTCGACATCTGAAATCTGTATTTGCCTGGAGGAAGACCGGCCAGTCGAAAGCTGTGGTCGCTCCCAACAGTGGCTCGCGCAACATAGTTTGTTTTGAGACTCCCATTGATCGGATTGGTTTTTAGTTGTACAGCGTATACCTCGCCGGACGCCAGCGCGGCAGTGATTTGTCCGTCGTCGGGGCTGGCCGATACGACGATGCCGTTGATTGCCGAGCCGTGATGGACCTTAACTTCCAGACCGTCAACATCGCCGTCGGTAACCTCAAAAGTGACCTGATCGCCGAAACTGTTGTTGGCGCCGCTGTAATCGTTCGCGAGTTTTAAAAAGTGCTTTCCACTCTGCAAACGGTCAAGCTTGAATCGGCCGTCAGAATCGGACCGGACGCTTTCGTTTTCATGTGGACCTTCACCCGTATCGTTTTTGCCCCACAGTGTTCCGTAGCTCAATACCGCGCCGCCTAGCGGGGCGCCCCGATCTACATCAACAACGGTTCCAGTGGCCTTGAAGAGGTTTTTCTTAACCGTCAGGCTAATATCTATTCCCGTGATTTCACTTCCGGCAGTTACCTCTATTTTCTTTGCCTGCGGCTCATCAAGAACTCCAGGATAGTAGGTAAGTGGAAATGGCTGCCAGGGAACCAGATTCCGGTATAGACTGTCAGAAGGACCACCCCACTCTGCGCCGAAGCCGAGAATATAGCGACCCGGCGGCAACCCGTAGATTCGGAAAATACCTCGATCATCGGTCTCGGATTCCTGAGTACCTGGCGTAAAAAATCTCGACTGTCCTTTTTCGTTGACAACCTTCAAGGTAGGGAGCAGGTCTCTGATTGGCGATCCTTCGCCGTCGGTAACCCGGCCGGTGATGACACCACCGGGAACCAGGGCAAAGTCGATGTTCTCCAATTTCATTGCTTCCCGCAGACTTACCTCGCGTCCCTGGCTTTCCTCCCCTTGAACCACCATCGTCGGCTCAACAACTTGAACTGTGTAATAGCCCGAGGTCAGCGAGTCCAGCAGGTAATGACCATCCTGATCAGTCTTCGCACGGTAAATGTTGTTTTCGTCCTCTGGACTATTGTGCGAGCGGAGAAGCGCCACCTGAACGCCAACGGCAGGAGCATTGCCGATGGTGACGCGCCCGGAAACAGTGGCAGTGTGAAGGTGGACAGCTTTTGCCGTGGGACCATCCTGCAAAGGTCCGCCGAAGCAAACCAGCACGAGTGGGAGAAAAACACGAATTAGCAGACCCATTTTTACCAGCCATTGGGAATCAGATCTGACCACAAACTCTATGGCAATAATTGTACAACGGCTTGCGGATCATTTTCAGTTAGGGCTGCACCACAGACCTTCCGTTGCGGGTAATTTTACTGCCTAAGAAACTTCAGACTTGGGGTTCACGACCGGTTTCCGATTTGGAAGCAATTAATTGCCGCAGGCTTTTGGAAGCAATAAGTTGCCGCCGCGGCAAAGTATTCTTTCCAGTCACACGATCCCGTCTCAGCCGTTCGTTCACGACGCCTGCCTGCAGCTCCGCCTTTTCAAATCCGTGCATCATCTCAAAGATGGTAACTGACGTAAGTGCGGGAGGCGCCTTGAGCAGACTTATGTAGTTGCTGATCGCCGCGAGCGTAGTAGGCTTTCGGAATCTCCAGTCATTTAGCACGTCGTTATCGAGGGCGACAACGACATCGGGTGGTGAGGGCCCAATTGCCATAAAAGGTTCGTCTCCCTTAATCTCGAATGAGCTGCGCGTCTTCCTCCAGTTCAGCTCGGGCAGTGACCGCTTCGATCTCTTCGGGTGTCAAGTCAGCGACGGTGGAAGCCGCCAATTCGTGATACCGCGCGGCAAGGCGCTCGTTCAGCGAGTCTTCCAGTGATATAAAGTTTTCAATCTTCTCATCCCACGGAACATCCGGCAATTGCGGTGTATTAGCAAACGCGTATCGCGCCTTTCGACTTCTTGGTCTGATTCTTATTGGAACAATATGTCCGTCTTTCTGCGCGAGTTCGCGACGCACCTTATCGCGGTCCTCAATAATTGCATCATCTATTAATACGGTTTCATCACATAGAGGAACCTCTCGTCCAAAGATTGTGCGGGTAGCAATAGACGGACCGAACATTAGCTTGTAGCATCCATTAGTCTCTGCGCTTTTGAGATTATCGAACCAGGCTAACGTCTCCTCGTTTGCGGGCGTTGGCTGTGTAATCTCATTTACGCGCGAGACGAACTGATGGGTAAGAATCGCATGATAGGCCACGCCAATGGATTTGATTTCATCACCCGAAATGTGTTGAGGTACCGCAAATTGCAAACCCGTGGCCTTCTCAATAACCATTAGGCCGAACTCGATCTGCCGAAGTTCCAAGAATTTACTAATCTCCGAAGGTCGTATCTTGAAATTCAAACCCAGGTCGATGTTCATGTTTGGGATCGAAATCCTGACCTGACCGGCGAGGCCCAGCAGTGCATAAAGACTGTCGGCAACGAAATGGGTCCGCGGTTTGTGATCGCCTGCGCGAAAGTTCAGAGAGGCGCCCTTGATTTGAAGAACTCCAGTCGTACCGTTCGCATACTCGTTCCGTAAGGTCAGCTGAGCCGCTACGCCAGAATAGACAAACGACTCAAACGTAACTTCTCCGTACCCGTTGTTGAAGCGAAGATCAGTAATCTCACCGTCCATGCGCATGCCAAAGGCGGGTACATCGAACGAAAGCAACAGGCCTTGAGCTTGCGGCATCGGCGGCAACAGATGGGCGGCCGACAGGACTTCGGCAGTGAAGGAAGGCTGGTATGTGATTTCCAAAAGATGGCCGATGCCGTGAACATTGCTTCGGCACAAGCCGAAGCAGCACATTGGTGTCGATGAGATACGCCATTGTTTCTTAGGAAAGTAGATGTCCTTAACAATAGGTTGGTGTCGATGAGGTACGCTATTATTCTTTCGGAAAGTAAATCTCCTCTCGTGAGAAACTGTCAGGAAGCGGCTCGACCTTCTCTTCAGCCAGCGACTCCATTGCCTCCACAAGTTCGTCGACAGGAGTCTCGGCGCGACCCTGAGTGCCGTTGCTTTTTCCCACTAGGGTTTTCAGATATTCATCAACAGAAAGTCCTGAGGCCTTTGCCCGCCTGGCGAGCAGTTCGGCAGTCTCAGGTGTTATGTCGAGTGGCGCGTTCATCTGTGGCCCTGATTCCCGTGAGTTCTCAGCTATGGTAACCGCTCCCTCAGCCCAGGGCCAACGACCTTACAGCATTAGCGTGGGTGGTGGGTCATCAGTTTGCTTGAAGCCGCGAGGAGGGCGACAGAAACTTTGACGATTACGATTCCTTGTTCTTACTGTTACTCACTTACACTTGCTGTAGCCACAATCCCGACAGAAATCACAGCCACTCGCGTGTTCCAACTGACCGTGGCACTCGGGGCAGATGCCGATCATCGAGGACATGATGGCGCCGGTGACAGGTGTTTGGGCACTGTGTGATTGCGCTTGCTGTTTGCCGACGGCACGAGCCGAGTCTGGAAGATCCTGAATGCGTCGGTTGGTGATCATGATGCACTCAGCTACAGCCTGCTCGGGAGACGTCAAAAGACGCTCGTTGAACCAAACGGCGTGCGTGCCGGTTACCTTGTTAAGACTGTAGGCTACTTCCGCGGCGTCGAAGCCGCCGCGCAACATCTTCGAAGCAAGCAGGCCCACACCACCACTGATTGGACCGGTAGCAAAAACTTCCTGAATCATGCGCTCGTCATGATTGACGGTGACGTACAGGTTTTGCCCGTCAAATGGAATCTGCCAGGTCGCGCCCTTTAACTCGCGGGGACGCTCTATTCGAATCGCGGTTACAGCAGACACGTTGATGCCGTCTGCTGCGGACAACGAACCTCGAGTTTCCGCCGTTGCTGCCGAGACTTCCGCATCCGCCAGCTCTCTCACTAACGCTCCAGCTTCAGCTCTCGCCAAGGCTTCGGCTTCTACATCAGTCCCAGGACGATCAGCGAGAGGTTCAACCAGCGCTTCAGGATTGCACGCGACTTCACCCTTCTCTTCCGCCTTCATTGAAGTGAGCACCTGGTTCTCGCGCGAACCGTCACGGTAGTAGCTGACCGCTTTGCATCCAAGCTGGCGCGCCAAACGATAAAGCCTGTCGACTGACTCGACCGAATCGTCCACCCCTCCGTTACAGGTTTTGGACACGCTGTTGTCCACATTACGTTGTGCGGCGGCCAGTACGTGCACATGCTGCTCGGCGCTGATGTTCATTGCCGAAATGAAATACGGCGGTAATTCGTTTTCGTGTTCTACCACCACCTTGGCGCCGCTATCGATGGAATCCTGCTCGGTTTGGTCTACGTCTGTTCCCAACGTCTGCGCTGCCAACGAGTGCACATACGTTCGCGTTCCCAGCGTATCCTTGCGCACATAAGCCCAGGAGAAGTTGGGTTCGATTCCCGAAGATGTTTCGGCCACAAGTGAAATCGTTCCCGTGGGCGCGATCGTAGTCACTTCATAATTCCGTGGCGTCAAAGCCACATCACGAGAGATGCCGATCTGGTTATAAAGAAATTCGGTGTAGGCTTCGCGATTCGGTTCAAACTCCGGAAAGACTCCCTTCTCTGCCCCCAGCTGGTTACTCGCGTTCCATGCTTCGCGACGAACGAAACCCATCACTTCGTCTATCAGGTCGATCGAAGCAGGTGATCCATAGGTGACTTGCAGGTTCAGACAGAGATCAGCGAAGCCCATAATTCCCAAACCAACCGGTCGGGTGCGACTAACCACGTCGTTGATTTCCGGCAGCGGCCACGCGCAGGTGTCGATCACATTGTCGAGGAAACGCGTGCAGAGGTGTGTTACCTCACGCAGACGATCCCAATCAATGCGCTGTTCGGGATCGTAGAATTTGTTCAAGTCGATTGAGCCCAGGTTGCAAGAGTTTGAAAAGTGGAGAAACTGCTCGCCACAGGGGTTACACGAGTAGATCGGCCCCATCGACTTCATCATATGATTGTGGCGATTCACCTCGTCAATAAAGGCAATACCCGGTTCGGCGTATTTATGGGCGCTGGCCACAATTCGATTCCAGATGTCGGGCGCGAAAACCATTCCCGGTCTCGGTGGTTCTTCACTCGTACATTCCGAAAGATCAGTTTTGAGAAACGACTGGCGATCCGGGAATGTAACTGTCGATCCATCAACTCGCCGATAGAGCAGATACTCGTCATCACGTACTGGATCGTAAATCGGCTCCGTCCACGGTTCGCCGTTGAAGTCGAGTTGAAACCATTCGTTATTGTCGACAGCTTTTAAAAACCTGTCCGTGACATTCACAGAAATATTGAAGTTGGTCAGTGAGTGCTGATCGTTCTTAGCATGAATAAACCGAAGCACATCGGGATGGGTAACGCGCATCATGCCCATGTTAGCGCCGCGTCGAACGCCACCCTGCTTCACTACGTCGGTAACCTGGTTAACGATGTTCATGAACGACACCGGACCAGAAGCTACTCCCCGAGTAGAACCAACCAAAGCTCCTGACGGCCGTAGAAACTCATAAGTCATACCAGTGCCGCCGCCTGTTTGATGAATCGTAGCCGCGGCCTTGGCATGATCCATGATTCCTGTAATTGAATCAGGAACATCGAGTACAAAGCATGCCGCCAACTGCCCGTTCGACTTGCCCGCATTTACCAGACAAGGCGTGTTGGGAATGAACTCTCGCGCCAGCATTACTTCGCTCATCGCTGCGAAAAACTGATCCCGCTTTCCGGGATCTTTTTCGGCAGCCGATACGTGGCCGACAACGCGGCGAACGATATCTGTCCACTCTTCAATAGGTCGGCCCTTTGCGTCCTTTAGAGAATAACGCCTGCTGATGACGCGCTTTGCATTCAGCCCCAAAGGCTGGGTCTTCCGACCGGTTGACGGACTGGTCGTTTCTGTTTTTTGTGCCGATCGCTTGCCGAAAGCTGCGCTCATCTTATTTACCTTTCTCGTGGGGGGTCTCACGAGGAAACAGAGTTTCAAAGACTATTCGACGCGAAACATCGCGCAACGTGCCAATATCTAAGATGTAGGACGGGTTTTGCGGTTGGCTAAATTCTAAGCGAAAGGAACCATATTTGGAGAGCCTCAGATGGGCCTGCGCTGCTCCAAATCCCCTCATCTCGTTCAAGCGGAGCGGAATATACATCTTTGTAACATCAGTGTCAACATCTTGTGGTCATCTTTTTTTCCAATGCTATAGAGTGTATTAATTGAGACTCTACCTTAACTTCTAAACTACTGACCGACGGTCGCTTCAGCGAACTGAGCGCAGGCGTTAGAGCCCTCTTTTGAGCCTCGCGGATAAATGCGTACGGTTGCTGATCATAACGAGCGCCAAGGTCGAACGGGAAGAGGTGAATTTTCCATCTGTCATTTTCCATTTGTCATTTTTCATTTGGTCATCACCGCACCACACCTCACACCAACACAGACCGAGTTGGGAATCTGCAACGGAAAACTGCAAGGCATTGGCGACTCTGCCAGTGCCTTTATTAAGCCCTTATTTTGAGGAATTCGATAGCAGGAGTTCGTAGTTACCGATATCGCGGTTGTGACTATCCAGCGCCGCGAAGGTATCAGATGTTTCTTCGAGCATTTGCCTGGTCATGGCAATCGAATCACTGAGCTGCTCAAAATCGAGAGCAGAGACTCGTTCAGGCGTGGGCAAAGTCACCACCTGATCATTTACCAAGCCAAAAAAGTTTTCGATTGATTGCAGTTGGCCCTCGACCAGTTTTACTGATCGCTCAATATCATTGAAGGCTGCCACTCTCCGCTTCAAGATCTCTACGTTGGCTTGCTGAATGCGCCTTTCCCGGTCATCTCTCGAACCCTCAACAGCGCGTTCGGCCTGCAGCAATTGATTCTGCACTGCCTGACGATTTATCGACCTCAAGTGATGTTTGCGGCGGCGATAGACATCGAGAAGATCGACGAAGTCTTCCCAACGCTGATCAAGACTTTGGATATTGTGAGGAACTTCCTTCGAGCCTGTAAACTTCTTGTAGTTGGAATATATCTGGTTCTTCATCCAACGGAGATACTCAACGGCCTCGCGCTCGCGCGGGTCAAAACCCTTGATCAATAGCTCTCGCTGTTGCTCGCGCAACTTCAACAGGCGCTGTTTCTCGCGTCGATCAACCAGGCGGCGGTAAAGTGAACTGGCAGGCACGGTAGCTAAATACAAAGTCTCGGCAGCTAGTGCGGCAACAAGCGGAGTTACATCCTGGACATAAGCGGCCGCAACGGCAAAACCTGCCATTCCCCAAAAGTTGATGGGTTCTTTAAACGCCTCTTTCAGGTATTTTAGATCGATCTTCGGAAACGCCGGCATAACCTTGAAAAACTAACCGTAGGAAAAGAAACCTGTCGAACCTGGAAAAATAAGCCTCAGCTACTACCGTTATTGAGAGCGGCGCCACTTGGTTCGGCAGCTCCGCTTTCACCTTCCGCCGGTAGCGCTTGTCGCGCTGATCCGGTAGCCGAAGGCAACAGACCCATCTCGCGTTTGTAGGACAGCAACTTGTCTTGCAGCTGCATGTCCATTGCCTCACGTTCAATGTCCTGCATCTGATTGTCAACTGATGCGGAACCGAGTTGCAGCTTTGCCTCAGCGGCCGCCGCGCGTCGATCAATTTTGTCACGCATCTCGTTAAACGTCGAAGCGTCGTCGCCAATTTGGAACGACTCCATCGTCTGCGCGAGCTGCTCTTGCAGCTTGGCCTGTTTCGACTGGTTTATGAGCTGCATCGCCTCAGCGGTACGCCGCTGCATCTGCAACACGTAATTGTCACGGGCCTTAAGCGCTTGCTTCGATGCCAGATTGGCGTGTTCCAGTTGCTGTGAGGTCTTCTGCAAGTCCATCTGCGCCTGAGACAATTGGCCGATATAAGCAGTGGCGATGTCATCGCGGCCCATCTTTACGGAGGCCCGGATCTTCGAATCCAAGTCGACAACCTGAGTTTCCAAACGGTCCTTGTTTTTTGACAGAAGTTTCTCTGTGGCCATCACCTGCGCCACAGAGTTATTCAACTCAGGCACGCGGTCGCGCATGTCCCGAATGGTCTGCTGAAGTATGAGTTCCGGGTCCTCAGTCCGCTCGATTATCCCGCCGAAGAGTGCTCGCACTGAACGCTTGACTCTGGTCCAAAGTCCCATTTTTCAGCTCATCCTCCAGCAATGAGATTTGAGAACTATTTCCGTGTCTGTCCGCCGCAAAGATTCCTTCCAGATTTCCACAGGTCTCATATCTGCCTGTCAGGATGTACGAAGCGCTTGTTTCGGCGGTTCAACTTACTCATGAAAAGTCATTTGAAGTATAACAGGACTTCCGCACGGGCTCCACAAAAGCGAGCCGGGCTGGGCAAAACCTTAACCTTTCGAGTCAACATCTTGCGCCGGAAAGCCTTCCAGTCCTGGCAGATGAAGTCAGGTTACGCGAACCGCCCGATGTCTCGCCGGTATTGCATCCCATCCCACTTGATTTTATCAACCGCGCGGTAGCATCGATTCAGTGCCTCGTCGAGAGTAATCCCGGTTGCAGTTACGCCCAAGACTCGCCCGCCCGTAGCGAGCAATTCTCCGCCTTTTGATTTAGTTGTTCCGGCGTGAAAGATCTGAACGGATTCATCTGTAACCGCCTCCGGTAGCCCTTTGATAATCGCTCCTGTTTCGTATTTTCCTGGGTAGCCTCGGTTCGCCAACACTACGCAGGCCGACGAGCCATCAACCCAGTCCGCGGTGATGTTGCCGAGCGTCTGATCGACAGTGGCCTGAAAGATCCCCAGCAGATCAGTATTTAGCCTCACGAGTATTGCCTGCGTTTCGGGATCACCAAAGCGCACGTTGTATTCCAAAACTCTTGGTCCATCGGTTGTTAACATCAACCCGAGGAACAGTACGCCTTTGAAAGGAAACCCTTCCTCGCTACTCGCTTCCAGAGTTGGTTCGACGATTTCCCGCCTGATTCGGTCCAGAGTCTTTTTGTCTGCAATCGAGATGTCGGTGATGCTTCCCATGCCGCCGGTGTTGGGACCAGTCTCATTCTCACCAACTCGCTTATGGTCACGTGCCGGCGGCATCAATAAGTAGTCCCGACCATCCGCAAAAATCAGAATCGATGCCTCAGGACCAACCAGCATTTCCTCAATAAGAAAAGGCTTTTCAGCGACACTTAACATGCTTGCCAAATCTTCGATGGCCTTTTCTGCCTCGGCGCGAGACCCAGCAACCACGACGCCCTTTCCAGCCGCCAGACCATCCGTCTTTACTACGACTGGAGTTTCGGCAGCGCCAAACTGGCCACTGCGCAGAACCTCAAGCGCCTGCTGCGCCGAACCAGCTACGCGGTATTCGGCGGTGGGTATTCCGTGGCGCGCCATAAACTCTTTCGCAAACGACTTGCTACTTTCGAGCCTTGCTGCCGCCCGACTAGGTCCAAAAATTCGCAACCCTCGGGCTTCAAACTCATCGACTAGACCATCGGCAAGAGGCATCTCAGGCCCAACAACCGTAATGTCAATCGCTTCGGTTTTCGCAAACTGAACCAACGCAGCTTGCTCCTCAGGGCCGATGTGGACACCCTCTGCCACCTCGGCGATGCCGGCATTTCCCGGTGCGCAATATATTTTGAGTTTTGGGTTTGCTCGGCGTAGTGCCCAGGCAATTGCATGCTCTCGGCCGCCGGATCCGACGATCAGAGTTTTCATCGGTAATTGTCGCCTTTTTCAGAGAAAGATCGCTATTCAGGCGCTATAGAAGACGCGGATGCTGGCATGCGACAAGGAAAGCTGTCAAGTTTCTTAAGAGACTGCGCGTTTTACCTTGACACAGTTTTGCCATAGTTATACTTTTCCCGCGAAATTCGATCAGGATAAGGCAGCTTCAAGCCACCGCCGCCCCCTGGTCGATAAGAGACCTTCCTCGACCGTAACAACAGGCGTTCTTTTGGAGCCCGCCAAGCGGACTCACGACGTAAGTGAGCGACCCAGGGAGATAGCTGATCATGTCACAGACTGAAACTGCTACCGAAGTTTTAACTAAGCCCGAAACTGAACACCAGGATCGCACAATCAAATGCGTGGATTGTGGTGAAGACTTTATCTGGACAGCAGGAGAACAAGTTTTTTTCCATGACAAAGGTTTGAGAAACGAGCCCAAGCGGTGCAAGCCTTGTAAGCAGGCAAAGAACGAGCGACTGGCTGCGATTGCCGCCGCGCAGTCGTCTGGGGTTCGTCAGCGCATCGAGGTTTCTGTTCAATGCGCTCAGTGCGGGCAACAAACCACAGTGCCTTTCTATCCTTCTCAAGGACGACCCGTCTACTGCCGTTCCTGTTTCCTTGCCGGCCGAGATCCAAACGGCGACACGATCTCAGCTTAAGAATCCTCTGCCTTTCTTAAGCGCGTTTATGGTGCTGGGGTTCTCTGTGTCGTCGATCACTTTTGCAGGTGATAAGGAACGCTGGTAACCATTGCACATCAGCACTCGGTGTTCGTGCAGGACCGCAGGGCGTGTCGCCTGAGCAGCTGAGGTTATCGCCGCTACGCCAGCCGAGACCGAAACAGCCACGGTCAGAGTGTAATCAACGAGTAGATCAAACTAACCACTTCCCATTTCAAGCGTTACCCCCCGACATGTACGATCGGCCGGCGCTCGGGATCCTTCTCCGCTTGCCTCAGTACTTCGTGCGTCACAGGCGCGGTGTCACCTTCACCAAATGCGATGTACTTCAACAGGTAACTTAATGGGTTTCCTTCACTCCAGCCAAAATAAACGTGAGGCAGCTTACCCGTTTCATCCCGCAGGAAGAGCAAGAAGGCAGCGATCGCGTTCGGAACTGCGGGAGATTGGGAGCGCAACACCTTAAAGCCGCCGACCTCTTCGCCGCGAATCTGCAACACGCCCGAGAATTCCGATGCATCACCGGGCGTGACTTCGAAGAATAGCACCGGTTCTCCCGGAGGAATGTGATTGTCGGTACGTTTCTCGCCTTCCTTCGCCTGGTATTCGGGCGCATCCCCTCGATCACGGCGGTTGGTAATTATTCGTATCGTCCCGCGCGCGGCATCGCGGATGAAGTTGCGAGCTTGATCATCGAGCTCGACTCGCTCGACGCGGAGTTCGGTGGTTCGCCAAACCCGTGAAATCAGGGACATTCCCACGATTGTCAAGATGAAAAACGAGGCAATCTTGATTCCTTCGGGCCGTTCGTAGATATTGACGACTGTCGTGTATGCAAATATCAGCGAGATGACAAGATACACTCGCCAGTTCTGACCCTTCTTATGAGTTGCCAGAGTAACAGCGATGGAGGCCGACGTTATCAATACCAGCACACCTGTGGCATAGGCTCCGCCCTGCGCATCGACATCTGCTCGAAAGATCACGGTAACTGCGAATGCGATTACGGCGAATACCAGGACCAGTGGGCGAGTCGCTCGAGCCCATTCCGGCGCCATTCCGTAACGCGGTAAGTAACGGGGCACGATGTTAAGTAAACCAGCCATTGCCGAAGCTCCGGCAAACCACAGGATGGAAATTGTACTGAGATCGTAGAAGCTGCCGAATATGTTTCCGAAAAACTGGTGGGCTAGATAAGCGAGGGCACGTCCATTAGCCTCTCCGCCCTCAGCGAATTTCTCTGCTGGTATCAGCATCGTGGTGACGAGGCTGCTGGTAATGAGCATCACACTCATAATAAGCGCTGCGGTCACTAGCAACTTTTGGGTGTTTCGAATCCTGCTCTGAATGAGGGCTTGAGTGGCCGGCTCAGGAGTGCGGCCGGTGCGCGTTGAATGGATACTTTCCCATTCCTCCTCTGTCAGATCCTTGTCAGGGCGCACTAGCGGCATAACCGCAACCCCTGTTTCAAAGCCTGAAAGACCCAATGCCAATTTCGGGAAAAGTATCAGCGAAACCCCAAAGATGAGCCAAACATTTCCGTGCACACTAGGATGTTGCAGCATAGCTCGGCGCCACTCAACAAAGTGATGCGGGTGCGATACCAGTTGGATAAAGCCAAACCCAACCACGATGACGTTGAACAGCAAGTACAGAAACACAAGAAACACCGCGATTCCGATCGCCTCTTTGAAACCTTTGATGAAGATAGCAGCGAGCAGAGCAACCAGAGTAAGAGTGAGGCCAAGTTGATGCTTTACCGCTTCAGGGGTGAATGGGTTTTCAATTATGTGAGCTGTGGCGTCCGCCGCGGAGAGAGTAATGGTGATGATGAAATCCGTGGCAACGAAGCCGAGCAACACCAATACAAACAGCTTTCCCTTCCACCGAGAGAGCAGATGCTCAAGCATAGAGATCGAACCTTCTCCGTGCGGGCTCTCTTCCGCAACGCGTTTGTAAACCGGCAATGCGCCAAACAATGTGAGAAGAACAAGGAAGAGAGTGGCGATAGGAGAGAGTGCCCCGGCGGCGAGAAAGGCAATACCAGGTTGGTATCCCAGTGTCGAAAAGTAATCGACACCAGTCAAACACATGACCTGCCACCAAGGATGCTGTCTTGGACCAGCAACGTGGTCTTGAGGTGCGCCTGATTCCCTGCTGCCCTTGAAAAGCCAGAGCTTAAATTGTTGAAGTGATCTCTGGAAGAGAGCCATCTTAATGGCGATATAAATATCAGAGCCGAAGCCCGGTGCTTAGTCTCTCATTCTCGTTCGACGAATTCTACGCCGATCGCAAGCCACGTCAATGCCCGATTAATTACTTAGACCAGCCGCGACTTAGTAGAGCAAAGTTACCGGGGGCAAAAAAGCGGGCGGGGGCCTCCCACAGCCCCCACCCTAAGGCCACGTGTCCTCACCCCACGCGACCACTTCGTTCACCGGGGAGGTGAACGCAGTGCGGATTATGCAACAGTCCGACTAAACTTTCAACCACTTGAAACAGCCTAGAATCGCCGTTATTTCGTCCAAAAGATTTGGTTTATAGCCAGAGCCGATTCGCGAATTGGAGAGTTGTGATTTGTGTTATCCCGCTCCATAGTTGGTCAGGAAACACCACCGAATGTCGACCTTATTTTATTTTCGCCTGGAGGGTTGTCAGGCCGCGAGTTTTCGGTTGGCGCGGTGTTTCCATGCAGATCAGCAAGAGCTACGATGATAAGAAGCGTCGTTACCCCAAGAGTGGCAAGAATGTAGAGAAGCGCGGTCTGCTCCCAGTGGATCAAGGCAATGATTATGAGCGAAAGAACCGCTATCCAAATGTAGGTAATCGTTTTTCGGCGACGACGTCCGCTCGCCTGATTTTTTGAATTCATCTTGTCGTTTCGACTTAGTTGAAGTCTTGTCTTGTCGCCAGGAGACACTCACCACGGTGCTAATAAATGACTTTGGTCGGTAAGGCATACCCTACGGAACTGAACACATTTTGTAAGCTGCCTGAGACAGCTGAAATCAGTGTTGAGCCGATGCGACCCTTTGAGAATGCCCCGGCTTCAGGCACGTCAATCACATCAAAAGCCTGCAATAAGACATCCGGTTTCTGATTTTTCTTTATTGACGCGTAATCCACCTTAATGATCTCTTGTTCGGTCGAGCCAGCTTTTTGCCGATAGATACGAATTTCGTCAGTCTTAGCCTCTTTTCTAACGCCGCCAACCATAGCGAGTGCTCGGCTCAAAGTTAGCTGTTCTCGCATATAAACACCCTGAGGAGCGTTCACGCTGCCGGTGATATATACGGGGTCAGCTTCCGTGACCAAAACATAGTCACCGGGGCGAATTATGGGGTTGGCGTCGACCTTTCCCGCCTTTAAATCGGAGACCTTGATCAACTGCAACGGAATCTTTGTGGCGTCTATCGGAGCCGCTTCAGATTCCTCGCCGGGTTCCGGACACATAAGTGGCTCAGTGTGCAGAATCTGAATCGTACCCGCGGCGCGTTCGGTGAAACCTCCAGACGCCGCCATCAACTCGTTCAAGCGAACGTTGCGCTGCATCTGAATACGGGCCGGCTGTCGCACCGCTCCGTTAATCGTCGCTGGCTGACGACTCTTGCGCTCTGTGATTCGCACACTGATTTGCGGATTCTTGAGATACTTTCCGTAAGCCGTAGCGATGTCCTTCTGGATCTGCTTTTCAGTGCGGCATCGAGCAGGAATAGGTGACTCGAGAAACGGCAAAGAACTGATGTTTCCGTCACCATCAACCTCAACTGTGGCGTTGAGGTCCGGCTGTGCGAAGACCCTAACGTCCACAACATCGCCCGGACCCAGTAAGTAGTTTCTTATTCCCTGGCTATCCACCCCCGCCGACTGTTGCGCTGTCGGGGTTTGCGGAGCGGGCTCCTGGGCGTGAACGAGCACGCCGAGAACCATGCATGCAAACAATGTGGAGAACAATAAAAACCTAACTTTCATAACAACGGCCTCATTAGTAGCGAAAACCTTCCCGGGGCTGAAAGCGAGCAAACAGTCGTATGTCTGGAAGTTGGTCCCGGGGAACGATGCTCGATAAAGCTGGGCCAGCTAGTTAGCTGGACTAATCCCCTCAAGCGGCGCCCTTGCTTCGGTTTGAATCCCGTTGCTTTCGTCTACGATTCTTACGCACCGTGCCGGGCACCGCAAAACCTCTGAACAACAAGTTGCAATGATCGCATAAAAGATTATGGATGCCAAACATGCGTAGTAACAACGGACTAGGTTTATAACCCCGCCGGACACGTGAACTACGACACTTGGGACAGCGTTGTGAAATCACCTTACGACGCGTCCCCCTCCATTCTTTGTCGGTTCGTCAGATTCATGATTAGATGATTTCAGTTTGATCCGGAGTATTTCTATCTCCCGCCCGATTCTTTCCTCTCCGGCCAGGCGAACGTCTTCCTTAACTGTTTCTCGGTTCAAGTAGAAAAGTGCGTCTTTATAACGATTGATTGCGCTTTTGTAGTGCCCTTTAAAGGCGGAACGTTCCGCCAACTCAACCCAATGCGCCACCTTGACTGAAGCGATAAACTCCCTGATAGCGATTGTCGATTCTTTCAGTTCAGACTCATCAGGATAGATCTTCAAGGCTGAGTCGAGACAGTCAAGCGCGCGATTTGCTGTTTCAATCTTATCCGACGTGCGAGCGCGCTGCTGGGCATCTCGGGTTAACAGATGGGTGGTGTCTCGGGCCCACGTCAACAGATGACGCCTTTGAAGCCCGCGGACTCGTTCTTGTCCCGCTCTGATGGCGATAATCTTCTCACTCGTCAGGCCCGAGCGTAATGCCTCGTCTGTGCTGGCAATATACTCCTGGCAAAGATGAAACACCTCCAAGTGCGCTTCGGGAACCGAACCAGGGGAGTCGGCCTCGATTGCTTGCTTCTGTATGGCTCGCAGAGCGGCCGAAAGAAGTGAGCTTGAATGGCTCTTCTTCTGCGAGTGGTTTGGCCGTAAGGTGTCTCCCGAGTGTTCGCTCATTCCGTGCTCAAGAAGATAGCGTGTCCACGCCCGTCGCATCACAACCTCTCGCGCCGACAGTGCCACGAGCAACACTACACTGGCTGCAAGACCAGCGGGTAACCATGGAGCTTCATCTCCTCCGCTGACCAGCATCCACCAAAGCACAAAGAAAAGAGCAATGGCAGTTATTACCGCACCGATCATGTATCCGGCGCTTGACGGCATGCGCGCCTTGGATTGCCGCCTGCGGCCAGACTCAGCGGAAGCGTTCGCGTTCGAGCGCGAACTTCTCGGGAAAAATTGGTCGGCCGAATTGTTTGCCAACGATTACCTCGCCGGGTTTGTTAGGGTCCCGGTTGATTGGTCAATCCTGGTGAGCCGATCTCGCCGCCAAGGGGCCACAAAAAAGCACTAGTCAACCATAATACTCAACTTTCTCCGTTTTGCCTCTCAATATATGATGACCTCATAGAGAATAACATCCGCTTGAAGGACACCTACAATGGACAGCAATGAGTTTGCAGGAAAAGTCGTTCTGGTAACCGGCGCGACTTCGGGAATCGGGCGTGCCTGTGCTTTGAGGTTTGCCGCCGCTGGGGCAAACGTAGCCGCGCTTGGCCGAAACAAGAATGAACTAGCAAGAGTTAGCAAATTGATCGAGGATGCGGGCGGCAACGCTCTCGCAGTGGCTGCTGATCTGTCAAACGATGGCGAAACTTTCGTCGCAGTTGCGCAGACTTCTCAGGCGTTCGGCGGAATCGATGTCTTGGTGAATGCCGCCGGGCACATCTCCAGCGGGACGATAGAAGATACGTCTCCAGCCGCCTGGGATGCGTTAATGGACATCAATGTGCGCGCTGTGTTTAGTCTCATGCAGAAAACGCTTCCAAGCCTTATTGCGAGAGGTGGCAATATCGTGAATATTTCCAGCGTTACCGGCTTGCGTGCATTTCCCGGCGTGCTTGCTTACTGTGTATCCAAGGCAGCGTTGGATCAACTTACGCGTTGTGCAGCGCTCGAACTGGCAACGAAAGGAGTGCGCGTTAACGCAGTCAATCCCGGTGTTGTAATCACTGAAATACATAGACGCGGGGGGATGAGTGAAGAAGCCTACGCAGGCTTCCTGGAGCGATCGAAACAGACTCACCCACTTGGAAGAGTTGGTGAACCTTCAGAGATAGCCGAGCTCGTTTACTTCCTTGCGTCTGACCGAGCATCCTGGATCACTGGAGGCACATACTCGATAGATGGCGGTCGAGCCCAAACCTGCGCCCGCTGATACTTTTATACTTTCATCTGCGTGTTGTTATGAAAGATTAGGACTCGCGGCCGCAATCTGGCTATACTGCCTCGGCCCGACCTTTTCGCTAACCAATCGCAGGAACATTCCAGACCAGGGTCAACAGGAAAATGTATAACGATCCACAAGTGCCGGGGATGGCAAATCCAAATGTATTTCGCGCAGTTCCCATCCGGCGCTCAGGTCACAATACAGCGATCAAGATTGCTGTCGGCATTGTCGCGCTGTTGATTGCCTTGCTTCTGGGCCTCATCGTCCTGTTGTTGATCGGCTTTGAAACTGGTCCTGTGGGACTACTGATCGGTTTGGTATCGGCAACGATTCCGGTTCCGCTCTACGTGATTCTGGTCTTATGGATCGATCGGTACGAATCTGAGCCACCGTGGATGCTTGCCACAGCCTTCGCCTGGGGAGCTTTGGTGGCCGTCTTCTTCGCCTTGGTGTTGAACACTGCAAGCGGGATATTTGTTGCCGTTCTCACAAACGATGTTAACGCCGCCGAAGCCTTTAGCGCGGGCATCTCTGCACCAATCGTGGAAGAAAGCGCGAAGGCATTGATCCTTCTCATCTTTTTTTTCTTGAAGAAGGACGAGTTTGACGGCGTGTTAGATGGAATCGTTTACGCCGCGATGGTAGGCCTCGGCTTTGCGATGACTGAGAACATCCAGTACTACGGCCGCGCCGTGCTTCATGGGGGCGGTGGTGGACTAACGCTACTCTTCATCTTGCGTGGTATGGTGGCTCCGTTTTCCCATCCTCTGTTTACGAGCATGACCGGAATGGGCCTGGGTCTTGCGCGTCAGTCAAGGAATGTCTTTGTTAAGGTCGTTGCTCCCGTGGTTGGGCTGGGGTTGGCGATTTTCATGCACAGTCTTTGGAACGGCTCAGCCATCCTTTTCGGATTCCTCGGCTTCCTACTAACATACTTCCTAATTATGGTGCCCATGTTTTTTATGATCCTGGTAGTGATCTTTCTCGCACTCCGCCGCGAAGGCCGGGTCGTTCGCGATTTTCTGCTACCAGACTATCAGCGAGGGCTGTTTACACCCCAAGAGTACGCTCAGCTTTGCTCTGTCCGAGGCAGGATGGGCGCATCATTTAATGCGCTGTCCCGTGGTGGCTTCTCGAATTGGCGCGCTTGCAGACAGTTCAATCAAACGGCGAGCGAACTGGCGTTTCATCGCAGCAGGGTCGCGCGCGGAATTGGCGCCGAGCGACCTGACGTGCACGAACGTGAGGCAGATTATCTCAGAGTGTTAGAAGACCTTGTCCGGCAACTCCGAACGGGGAAAGCTACAACCTAGCAATACCTCGCGAGTTTTCTCGGTGTTGGCTTATACTATTCATGGTGTTTTTGGCTGGGCGACCTTCACCCGAGCTAGCACGTGAGAATTCAACTTCTACACAGCACATTTGATGGCCATGGGCACGCAACGCTCGATCAGCGGCTAACCTGCTTTTTGATTGACGATTGCGTAGCGGTGGATGCCGGGAGCATCGCCATCGGCATGACCAGCGACCAGCGCGAAAAAGTACGGGACATCATCGTCACTCACCCTCACATGGACCATATCGCCAGTTTGCCAATCTTCATCGATGACCTCTACTCAACACTGAAAGAGCCAATGCGCGTTCATGCCACTCCAGAAGTAATTGAACTTCTGGAACGCGATGTCTTTAACTGGAATGTCTATCCGCGCTTCTCCGGTCTTAAAAACGACTACGGACTAGTAATGGAGTATGTGCCGATTTCCATAGGCGTCGAATTCAAAGTAGCTCACCTGACGGTTATTGCTGTTCCAGTTAACCATATCGTGCCGACAGTGGGTCTGGTCGTTTCCGATGAGAAATGTACCGTAGCGTTTAGTTCTGACACAGCCGAAACGCAGGAGTTTTGGGATGTGGTTAATCGAACAGAGGATGTTAAGGCCCTGCTCATAGAGGCCTCTTTTCCAAATGACATGGCCCGGCTCGCGGAGGTTTCCCGACATCTCACGCCGGCGACCCTAGGCATAGAATTAAAGAAACTGAGCAATAACGGACTAGATATACTCGCGGTCCATATCAAGCCAGCCTACCGAGAAACGATAATTCAGGAACTCAAAGCGCTGAATATATCGAAGCTCAGGGTAATGAAACCGGGCAGAACTTATTCCTGGTAATCAAGGTGATTGTGAGGCTGAGGCTTAGTACAAATCAATGAGTTCTTTCAAACTCATTTTCCGCGTGCTCGCCGGCGACATCATCCAACAGCACACGACCGCTGGGGAGTAACTCCTTCACACGAAACGTTCGTTCCTCGCGATCCCTGCCCGGCTTTAATTCGGCTCGAAACGTCACTGTCATTCCCGGTCTGGCCCAGACATCGACGGGCCGACTGGCTGATCTTTTTTTTCTCACCCGTGCTTCCTTTCTCTTAGCCAGATAAGCGCCCGCGGCCCCAACTACGCCTGCGGCCAGCGCCATGCCGCCCAGCATCCGCCTGGTGCTTTTCTTCATTACTTAGCTTCGCAAAGGGGATCAAGTCGGGCTGTGATAGTGGGCAAGCCGCTGAGGGCTCTTTCTGCATTAAGCGCCGTGAAGCGGATCCATTCCGCGGGCACAGCATTTTCAGCGAAGATCGCCTCGACCGGGCACTCAGGGACGCAAGCGTCGCAGTCGATGCAGGTCTCTGGATGAATCACGAGCATGTCATCATCCAAATGGAAAGCCTCCACTGGACAAACCAGGGCACAGTCAGTGTAGCGACAGTTGACGCAAGGTTCAGCTACCACGTAGGTCATTTATTTTCGTCTCCCGAACGTTGTACGCCGTTGATGAGAATTGCTTGCACTGCCAAGAAGCCTTCCCTGTGACGGCCAGCTAGCTGCCAACCATATTAAGCACGAATCGGGTAGTTTTGAAAGACGTTAGGTTAGCGATCTTTAGACTGATCGCTCTCAGTTCAGATAAAGTAGAGCAGCGGGATAGGTTGTCGCCAGTTCCGCCGGTTACGCGGGGTCAATGAATAGGATGTAAATAATGCTACATCGAAGGATCTTATCGAGGAAGACCTTCGTGCTCACTCTTGGATTAACCGCGTTCGTCGCCGTGGGGTTGAATTTCAATATCTGGGCCTCCGGCGCCCAAAAAACATCGGGAATCAAGGAGAGAGTCATAGAAAAACTCTACCTGGACGATTCCCCTGTTGTTGTCGCTGATCTGAAAGTGTCCGGAAAGATTGTCAAATTTGGGGATAAATTTGACGAGGACAAAGACTGGCTTCGCCATTTATCGATAAAGGTGAAAAATAATTTTAGTAAACCGATTACATTTGTTCAGTTGGATTTGGACTTTCCTGAAACTAAGGCAACCGGAAACATCATGGCATTCCCAATCTGGTTTGGCCGGAATCCGCGCGCCCGAGTGCTTTTTGGTGAACCAAAAACGTTGGTTCCACAAGAGACCGCCGACATTGCCCTTTCTGAAGATGACTACATAAAACTAACGACGTTCCTCGAACAAAGACATCCTATCGAGTCGATTAGCAAGGTGAGTATCAGAATAACCGAGGTCGTTTTTGAGGACGGATTGATCTGGCTTAACGGTTCGTGGGTACGGCCTGATCCGAGCAACCCAAACAAGTTCATCCCAGCGGACAATCCATAGGACTTACGAGAGGACAGTATTTAATAAGTCCGAGCAGAGGATGTAAACATGAAATATTCATACTTAATAAATATTCGGTTTGTTGCTCTATTAGTTCTCGTTATTCCGTCAATGCTGTTGATGAACTCTGTAGTAGTTGCTCATAAATCACCTTCACAAGATACCGATAAGTCGCTGGACATCGAAAGATACGCTGATGAACCTTTAGAGTTGGTTGAATTCAAGATTGAAGACCAACCAATCAAAGATAAGATCGCCACGAAGTCCCGGCACAGCAGTGTATTGGACACAGTAACCTTCAAAGAGCGAGAGGGATGGTTCAAGCATCTACAGGTCAGGTTGCGTAATGTCTCCGGCAAACCCATCTATGGAGTGCGTGCTCACCTATTTTTTCGACCTTCATATACAAAGACTTTATTCAGTCTGCCGCTCGCTGGTTCCACGCAATTAGGACAGGGCGTTCTAGAACCCGGCGCTGATATCACTCTAACGGTGACCGAGCAAGCGTGGAGTCTGACGGCGGATATCCTCAAACACTATGGCGTGAATCCTGATCTGGCGCCTGTGAGCTTCGGCGTTGACGTCGTGCGGTTCGGCGATGATCTGCAGTGGAGCAAAGGACAGATGCTCCGCCGCGATCCTAATAACCCCAAGCTCTGGAGACCCGTTGACAAAGTTGTGCCGGGGTGAGTGGGTCGTTTTTGTTGAGTTTCCAAAAATCTTCCTCGCCGAGGACTTGTCAGTCATAGAGGTTACGTTGAAATACTAACGGACTAGGAACTCTATTGCTCAGCGTAGGAATTCGGCCTGACGGGGCCCCTAAGCCTGGGAGACGAGTAGACCTTGAACAGCTTTAAGTCGAGGCTAATCTAGGTGTCTTGATACACCGATCCAGATCACGAAGCGGGCCGGACAGTTGAAATGACCCTTCAAAAACCGACAGGGTCGGCTTTGGGCCGACCCTCACATCGGTTGGCAGCCTCTAGTGATAGAGTCCTTAACCCGATTGCTCGCTCAACTCTGGGCACCAGTTTTATCACCTATTGACCACTTCCAGGCTTAGGACGAATGGGACGGACGAGACGACCAGCGCTGCAGCGGTGTATCCCCTTCAAACTCATAGAAGTGCAGGTCTCTTGCGGTCAGTTGCTTCGTAATCAAAATGATCTGCCCGGTGTGCATTGAAAAGTGTTCGGTCACATGAAAAATCGCCTCCAGCGCGGTTACCTCGGTTCGCTGTATAGCTCTTGGTTCCAGGAGCGTTGAAGTGTCAAATGCAGCCAGGACGGTGTCAACTTCCGCTAACGTATCCTTCAGCCGTTTGAGTAAAACGTCCCGAGCGATTCCCTCACGTTGGGCGAATTCCTCATCGCGTTGACGACGATCATTTTCGCCGCCCAGGCCGCAAACGATCCATTGTCGCGCGTTTCCGGAAAGATGCAGCAGAAGGTTGCCGATGCTGTTCGAATCGTCATTGGCACGCCACCAAACCTGATCATCACTCAACTGTTCCAGGCAGCGCTCAATCTTTGGTAGGTACTCCCCAGACAACAGGTGCCGGGCATGCCTAACAAATGCGCCAGGGACTTCACGCAGGTTCGATGGCTGGGAAATAGCCATGCCAATTATTCGCTAATGAGTGCGACTGGATCTGCTCTATTCAGGTTCCTCGAATGAAGCTTCTCCCGGTGGCCGCTTATGTTTGGCCTTCCGGCCGGCAGGCCGAGCTTTCTCATCCGGTTTCGCGTTGGCAATCGGATGCCCCGGAGGAGCGCCAGGCTTTCTGATGTTGTCAAAGATAGGCCTCGCTTGCTGATTCTTGGAGTTCTTGCCTCTCCTGGTAGCCATCGACCGCGCCCCCCGGTGTAGAAGAGTATTGGATTATTGTCGGATGCTAGCGCTGTAAGGTGCGAGTGTCAATTTGATGAAACGAGACAGACCAATCCGTCAAACTGCTCTGGGTTTTGACATAGCCGTGATCAGTAAGAGGCGCCTTAGGCTCTCGTTGGCGGTGGCGTTTCGGAGAGAATCTTGAGGGCGGCAGCGGTCTCAGTGCGACGCTTTTGCTGGAATTCTGTAACCCAGTTCGTCACATTTTGAACCATTTCGCGCGCGGTCTCTCGCGCGGTATTCTTCTTATTAACGACCTTCTGCTCGCGATTTTGCTCGCTTTTCTTGACGACGCGAATTGTTTTTTTCCCGGACATTGCTGTTTACCTAAACAAACCCACTTTCTTTCTGTATCGAACGAATTCTTTCTGTATCGAACGAATTTAAGACCTACTGGTTCCCGAATTCTTTACCCTTGGAACGCGGTTGCTGGAGTCCTCTTGCAAGGTCGAGGCCAAACACCAAAGATGCCGCGTTACGTAAGAATCAAGATGCGTAATGGGTCAGCAGCGTTGCAGTCTGTTGCGGAAAACCGTAAGGAATGCTCTTTAACCATACACACGTAAGAGCAATAGGTCAAACGTTACCACGCCTGTCACGCCTGTCACGCCTGTCACGCCTGTCGGGCTCCAGCTTTCTCCTCCATATCGAGCCGCCAGATTTTCTTATGGGTTCGATGGATCAGCACCGCCAGACCAATCAAACCGCCAATGTTGACGTACTTCAAACCGCTCACCATGTATCGGAGGCCGAACTGGATTATCAAGGCGTTGATAATGATTAGTGCCAGGCGAAACTCGGTGGGCCCAAACTTCAGATAGCTGATCCTCAAGCGATCAGTGGCTGCAAAGGCCAGAAAAGTGCTCATCTCATAGCCGGCGAAAATAGCCAGCATGAACACGAGCTGGAAACGCGAGCGCTCTGGCAAGATGAACGCATATCCGATAATCACGGAACACAGGAAGAAATAATCGAGGAGATGATCCATATAGTAGCCCCACCGCACCAGGCCGGTGTTGCGATACTTTCCTACTTTGCCGTCGAAGTGGTCAGTAACGTAGTGGCAGAAAATCATTAACGATACCATCCACAGCCAGCGAATGTTTTCGGCGGCGAGATAACTGAAGAGAAGTATCAAGGCGGACCACACTAGCGTGAGCATCGTCAGGTGATGCGTCTCAAGCCAGCGCGGAATTCTCGGCACCACTGCAGGCGCGAGCCGCCGCTCAAGTGGCGAAAGGAATGATGTATTTATCTTGCTGGCTCCGGCGAATTGTTGGTTTTGCATGATTGAATCAAAGGTGGACAGTCTTGTGACTTAGTCCAAGAGCAAAGTGCAAGCCAGAGGAAGCAGCATGATGCGTGGACCAGATAACCCAAGTTGGAGGGCTATTTTGCGCAGCCACTGGCTGAGGTCTTGATAGTTATACTATTTCAGTTGGAATGTTTTGCCGACAGTAGGCGGTCGGAAGAACTTATCCGAGCCCAGGCAGGAATGGCACGCGGAAACGCGCGGTTAACCCTCAAAGCGGCGGCGATTTCTAAGGGTCTTTAGTCAGATAAATACGACGGACTGTGAACTCGGAATCTCAAAACGACGTCTGCAGCGCATGTTCTTACACGCCAGCATGTCGTCTATCCGAACCATGTAGTCGCGAGATTTTTGAAAGCGAAGACGATCTTGTTCGTTAGCTCCACGAGGTAGGCCCTGTTTCTTAGTGCGTTTCAGCCAGCGAACCTCATATTCAGCCCGCTCCCGACAGTGTGGGCAACTGAAAGTGGCCTTCTTGAGTTCCTGCTTCTCGTTGAAGAAATCTTGCTCGTTCATAAGTTTAATCTACTGCTTCTTTTTAGTCGCCACACAAGTCCCGCAAATAACGGAAGCTGTATATCCCAGTCTCGTGGCCATCGCTCCAGCGGAAGTTTAAAGCATATCGCCCCACAATGTTGAGATCCCTGATCGTAATCCCGTCTGAAACGGCCTCCGGCTTCAGCACGCGCTGACCCGTCCACTCATTAACACACTGAGCACAGGGACAAGCTCGGCGCAAGTCTGCAGCTCGGTACCAACAGCGGCGTTCGTCCCCCCAAGCGATACACAAGGTTGCATCATCTTCCTGCTTGATTTCGCGAGGCTCGATTGCCGGGCCCCGTCTTTCTGAAACTTCAACCATTTACGTTAAAGCATCCTCGCGTGCGCTTTTAAGCATTCTCACGAACTGCGTCCGCCACTTCACCAGCCTTAATTTTCCAATGCGATGCGTCCCAAACAACTTTACCCCGGCGCAACACAATAACCTGTGGTGACTCATGTCGAATTCCGAGCCTCTTCTCAAGCTCCTCAGAGACAGAGCGAGCTCTTTGGACCTCAATAAGGTTTACTTCGCTGTCCACTTGTTCCATCTCTCGATAAGCTGACGCGCTAATCGGGCATGTAGTGCTGTGTTTAAAAATGACCACAGGATTAGCTTGAGAGCGCTCCATTAAGGCTTCCAACGACCTTGTGTCTTTAACTCTGGAAAACTGGTTGTCCATTACCCTGGCCCTTCTGAAACTCAATCGATATTAGCTCAACTTTAAGTATTGACGAAATATCCCGAAAGGCATATTGTGCCTGCGCTAACGAGAAGGCTTTGGCTGACCTCCGAGCCGGGCACTTGCCGCGACGCCTCACGAGTTTCTTGATAAAGATTCTCCTGCTTTCTCAGCCTGGTCTAGACATCTCTGAGATCCGGACTCTGCGATTTGAAATTTCAGATCTGGGATCTGAGATTGGCTTCAATAACCTCACGTAAGGAGAAAACTATGTCCAATCAAGTGAAAGAACGCTTCACCCGGCGTTCCCCTTTAGTTCTGTCCTTTGGCTTCCTGTGCTTGCTTTTCCTGTGTCCTGCAACGACAGCTCAGGCAGATGAAATAGCGATCTGGAACTTCAATGATTCAGATCTAATAGTCGATCGCGGCGCAGGACTACTCACGACCAACTTCAACCTGACTAATGTCGCTTTTGCTGCCGGTACCGCAACAAACGCCCGACAAGGTGACGTGGCAGGGCAGGCTCTATCGTTGCAGGCAGGGACCGGCAATGGAAACAACGGCCGGAATATCACTCTGTCTGTAAGCACGGTAGGTTTTTCTGCGATCATCATAAGTTTTGCGACCCAGGGAACAAGCACCGGCTTTAACAGTAATCAGTTCCAGTACAGCCTCGACGGCATGACATTTGTGGATTTTTTGTCCCCTTATGCCCCGGCTAGTACTTTTGGAACCGTACCGCTTGTTTTTGATCTAAGCGCCATCAGCGGTCTCGATAACAATCCGAATGCAGCCTTTCGTATTGTGTTTGGCGGGGCGACATCTGCTACCGGCAATAACAGGATTGATAACCTGGTAATGGGTGGTACTACTACAACTGTCCCCGAACCCGCTTCGGTCTTGCTGTTTGGTTCGGGGCTGACAACAGTTTTTGCGTTGCGCCGTCGAAGAGGTTGGTCCTGAAGGGAAGTTGCTAGGAGCTGTAGCGCTAACGGACTTGGAACTATCGCCAGTCTCCAACTAGCACGAATGGCGCCCAGTAAAACGGGGCACTGTATTTTTTGCCCCCAATCATTGCCAGTTGTGCGTCGCGAAGGGCCGCGGCAGGGGAAACGTCAGCGGCGGCGAAGAGGCGCTTGTAAAAGTCCGTCATCAGATCTGCCGTGGATTTGTCAGCCACTGACCAGAGGCTGACACCCACGGTGGGGGCGCCAGCATAAATGAATGCTCGGCTAAGGCCCATCACGCCTTCACCGCGTTTCTCTTTTCCGAGTCCCGTTTCGCAGGCAGATAACATCACAAGCGGAGAGCCAAGGCGCAGATTGAAGACTTCGTCAGTACGAAGAAACCCGTCGGCGCTCTTGTTACCGATCAGCGATAACACCACGCCGGTAAACTGCGGACGCTCCGCGTCCAACAAACCATGGGTAGCGATGTGCACGGCGCGATACTTGGTCATGTCGCGCGTGGCCAAATTGTCTTCGCTGGCGTCGAGATCAAGCCAGACGTCGCTTTGACCGCCAGAGGTCTTCATTAGCGCAGAGATCTGCTGCGCTTCGGTTCGTGTTCCCGTTAACCGAGCCAAAGGCAAGCCTTGCATCTTCTGCGACTGCGCAGTGGCGACTGCACCTTGGCCGGTAACGTCCGTGAGCGCGCTTTCAATTCCCAAGCCGCGGGTCTCCGCGGTCTCTGCCGGCGCGCTTGCCTTTCCCGCTCGCGGATCTTTGGAATTAAAGACCGGGTCGGCAACTATCAATATGGCGCGGCCTGCCGGCTTTGTTCGCTGCTGCCTGATTGCCGCCACAACCGAGGCTGACGGCGCGTAAACAATTTGATTCGATTTGATCAGATAAGGCATAGAAGAAAAATCACTGCCCCCGGACTGTTGCAGCAGGACCTCGAAAGGGACGTAGTTCAAAGCGCCATCAGCGACAAGCAAAATGCGCTTATCGCCAATGAGCGATGCAGCCGGCTCCACCGCAGTCTGGTAGAGAGCCCGAGACGCTGTCACGAATGAAGCCGCATCCTCAGCCCCTGCGGCTGCGATTCCCAATCCTCGCTGCTGGTCCGCCGCGGCCACATCAATTCCTACGATCCGCCGCTGAAGCTTTGTCGGAATCAATTGGGCTCGCAAATCCGTTGCGAGTTTATCGAGTGCTGACTTTGACGGTAATTTGTAGATGCTGACACCGTTTTTCGCGACCGCCCAAAGATATGACGCCTCTGGGCCAACACTATACTCAAGTAAAACCGTTTGGTCGTCGAGCACCTTCTGCTGAACATCCGCTACACTCAAAGGCTGATTCGAAGACAGTGACGCGTAACGCGGGCTCGCGGTTCTGATCTGGTTTTCAATGGCCTCATAGTCGGTCTGCAGTTTCTCCAACTCCGATTCGAGCTCGCCCGGTTTTTTCTTTTGCTCTTCTGTAGAAATGTTTATGCCCGTCAAACCTTCAGCAATTTCTTGCTGCCGATCCAGGTTGTCCTGTTTTCGCTTGAGCAGATCCGTTGGCACTCCTTCCGTGATCGAACCGCCAACCTCACTGAGAAGGTCCAAAAGTGAACGTGCGCGGGACTCTTCAGTTATACGGAACGCTTCAGACGCATACTCAAGTGCCTTTCCTTCCAGCGGAGCGCCGGCGGCTGGCGCTGCCAACAGCGCCATCTCTGCGAGTCCACTAGCTGCTTCATCAAAAACATCTTTCGTGGTGGCGAGAAACGTCGTGCGCGCTTCGTCCGCTCTGAGGCTTCCTGAACGAAGCGTTTCGATCGTTTTGATTGCGTCTCGATAGTTACCCATTGCCGATTCTCTCATCGACAAGCTCTTCTTGGGATCCTTTTCCTGGACGGCCTGGAGCCACATCGTGCGTCCCAGTCCACGCTGCGCTGGCCAGACGAGATCGAGACGTTTGTCATCCGTCGCCCCCTTTATCGCGAGAGTATAGGAGTCTCTTGCGTCTTTGAGCTTCCCCTGGCGCACCGCGACGTCGCCGAGGCTCGTTCGCGCTGCGGCACGAAACCGGCGCGTTTGCCCCAAGTTTCCTATTCCGGCGAGTCCGCTCGCTGTCGCCTCAAGAGCAAGCTGGAAATTCTTTTTCGCCGCCTCGAGATCGTTGTTGAAGTAAGCGATTCGGCCCATGCCTAATTGATAACTCGAATAGACAATTGATGTGCGATATTCATCGAGCTCCTTCTTGGCTTCCAAAACGACCGTCAGCCCACTGGTGGGCGCAGACACGGCCGGTTTTCCGGTCGATGCTGCGCCCATTATGGTGCTCATTCCACCGAACCTGCGGCCGACCTTAGCCGCCGCGCCTTCGGGCTTCTTAACATCCATTCGCCCGTATGCCGCAGTCGCTTCAGAAATCCGGCCGAGTCGAAAGTTGAGGTCACCGATCTTCGCCAGCATCAAGTTCGCATTGAACTTGTCGTCAGCGATGTTTACATTCGCCAACCGGCTGTCAACCATACTTGCACCGGCCACTGCCTGTTGGTTCTGGAC
>WNGF01000103.1_pt1 | contig 114076 bp, 103 predicted proteins | sample 5400641 | NCBI WGS metagenome assembly WNGF01 (sample SAMN13153371, study PRJNA577476) | soil metagenome | isolation source: 80 cm soil or saprolite under grassland replicate 2 | place: USA:California | collected 2016-06-15 | reverse complement strand
CCCGCACCGCCACCGTCGGCATCTTCGTGTGCAACACCTTCGTGATCGCCGACGTCAGCGTCGTCTTCCCGTGATCGATGTGCCCGATCGTCCCCACGTTCACGTGCGGCTTCGACCGATCAAACTTCTGCTTGGCCATCGAGGAGACCTCCTCCGTTTCGCTGCCGACCGGTGAAGATGGAGCCCATGTCCGGGCTTGAACCGGAGACCTCGTCCTTACCAAGGACGCGCTCTGCCGACTGAGCTACATGGGCCCGAATGCTGCCCCGCGTGCGTCCCCTGCGAGAGGAAGCGGAAGAACGGGTGGAGCGGGAAACGGGATTCGAACCCGCGACCCCCAGCTTGGAAGGCTGGCGCTCTACCGCTGAGCTATTCCCGCGTACCCTCCCGACATATTTCCCGTGGCGCAGGGAAATGGTGGGGAGAGGAGGATTTGAACCCCCGAAGGCGTCCGCCAGCAGATTTACAGTCTGCCCCCTTTGGCCACTTGGGTATCTCCCCGCTTGCTCCCCGAACTGTAACCCATGGGTATTACTGGCGCTGGCGGGAGGATTTGAACCCCCGACCCACTGCTTACAAGGCAGTTGCTCTGCCCCTGAGCTACGCCAGCAGTCGCAAAACTTCACTTTAGTTCGAAGGCTCTGAGGAGTCAAGGGCTTTCTGAATCGATCGTAGTCCCGCCACCCCTTGCAGCGGCACCCCAGCCGCGCTGCCGCACCACCTCGTAGCACAGGACGGCCGCCGCTGCCGCCACGTTCACGGAACTCAACCTGCCCCTCATCGGCAAGGTCAGGAGCAGATCGCAGGTCCGCGCCACGAGCGGCCTCAGCCCCTCCCCTTCACCGCCGAGCACGAGACACAAAGGGCCGGACAAGTCCGCAGCCCAGGGGGACATGCCGCCTTGGATAACGGTCCCCATGATCCAGACGCCTTCCTTTTTGAGGACTTCGAGAGACTGGACCAGGTTCGCGACCCGGGCGACTCTTACCCACTCGGCCGCTCCGGTGGCAGACTTGGCTGCAGCCGGCGTCAGGCCCACCGAATGGTGCTTGGACAGGATGACCCCGTGGGCCCCCGTCGCCTCGGCCGAGCGGAGGACCGTGCCGAGGTTTCTCGGGTCCTGGATCTGGTCCAGGGCCAAGAGGAAGGCGGGCTCCGCCCGCTCGGCCGGGACAGCCAGAAGGTCGCCCAGTTCCGCATAGCTCGCCGCGGCCACGCGCCCCACCACGCCCTGGTGATGCGGCGTCCCGGCCATCGCGGTCAGTTGGTCCCGCGTGCGGAAGGAAACCTTCACGCCGCGGCTCTTGGCCAGCGTGAGCAATTCCTGAAGGGCCGGGCTCCGCCCCTGGGCCAGGATGGCGATCTCCTCCACCCGCCGGCTCTCGGCCCGCAGCAACTCGAGCACCGGATGCCGCCCGAAGAGCGGCGCCTCGTCGTGGAGCCTCATGCGCCGCGCTTCACGAGACACGCTTCCAGCTCGTCCCCTCGGGCGTGTCCTCGAGGATGACGCCCATGCGGTGCAGCTCCTCGCGGAGCCGATCGGCCTCGGAGAAGTCGCGCCGCCGGCGCGCTTCCCCGCGCAGGGAGACGAGGGACTCGATGCGGGCCCTGAGCTCGGGGTCGAGAGACGCCGGCTCGCGACCGGACGCTTCGAGCAGTCCCAGGACGCGCGCCAGCACCACGAGGTCGGCTACGCCCATCAAGAAGCCGCCAGCTCCCGCATCGCCCTGGACGACCTGATCGCGCATGGTATGGAGCAGCCGCGCCAGGTCGAACAGCGCTCCGAGGGCCTGCGGGGTGTTGAAGTCATCGTCCATGGCCGCCTCGAACCGAGCGCGGTGCGCGGCGATGTCGTCGAGCACCCCGCCGTCGGGTCCGCGAGAAGGCGCCACTTTCGCGGCGATCCGCTCCGCCTCGTCCCTGAGGGAGCGCAGTCGCCCGAGGGCCCGCGCGGCTTCCGTGATCCGCGCGTCGGCGAAGTCCAGTGGATGGCGGTAGTGCGTCCCGAGCAGGTAGAGGCGAATGGCCTCCGCCTCGTGGCGCCGCACGATCTCCCTGATGGTGAGAGTGTTGCCGAGCGACTTGGACATCTTCTCCGCGCCCAGCTTGACGAAGCCGTTGTGGATCCAGTAGCGCACGAACGGCTTCCCCGTTGCCGCTTCCGACTGGGCAATCTCGTTCTCGTGATGCGGGAAGATGAGGTCTTCGCCGCCGCCATGGATATCGAACCCCTCTCCCAGGTACGCCATCGACATGGCCGAGCACTCGATATGCCAGCCCGGCCGGCCGGGCCCCCAGGGGCTCGCCCACGCCGGCTCGCCAGGCTTGGAGGCCTTCCACAGCGCGAAGTCCAGCGGATCCTTCTTCCGCTCGTCCACATCCACACGGGCGCCGGCCTGAAGTTCCTCCAGGTTCTTTCCCGAGAGACGGCCGTACGCGGGAAACCTCCTGACCTCGAAGTAGACGTCCCCGTCCACGACGTAGGCGATCCCTGTCCGGATGAGCCGCTCGATGAGGTCGATCATCTGCGGGATATGCTCGGTCGCCTTGGGCTCGACATCGCCCGGGAGCACGCCCAGCGACTCCATGTCGGTCCGGTACTCCGCAATGTAGCGCTCCGAGATCTCCCTGGCCGGCACACCTTCCCGGTTCGCCCGCTTGATGATCTTGTCCTCTACGTCGGTCAAGTTCTTGATGAAGGAGACCTTGAAGCCCTTGAAGCGGAGGTAGCGACGGATCACGTCGAACACGATGGCGCTGCGGGCGTGGCCGATATGGCAGAGGTCGTACACGGTGACCCCGCAGACGTAGATCCGCGCCTCCCCCGGCATCAGGGGCACGAAGTCTTCTTTCTTCCTGCTGAGCGAGTCGAAGATCCTGAGGCTCATCACGGGGCCTCGACGGTGACCACGGCCATGGCGGCGATGCCCTCCTCCCGGCCCAAGAGGCCCAGGTGCTCCGGGCTCTTGGCCTTGATGCTGACGCGGTCGGGGTCGACCCCGAGGGTCGCCGCGAGCTGCTTCGACATCTCGGGCAGATAGGGTCCGAGGCGTGGCGACTGGCATATGACGGTGGCGTCCAGGTTGATGAGGCGCGCTCCCTTGGTCGCGATCAAGTCCATCACCGCCTGCAGCAGGGAGAGACTCGACACCCCCGCGTAGCGCGGGTCGGTGTCGGGAAAGAGCCGCCCCAGCTCCCCCAAGGCGAGCGCGCCCAGCGCCGCCTCGCAGACCGCGTGGGTCAGCACGTCCGCGTCCGAATGCCCGCCGAGCCCGCGCCCGGCAGGAACGGTGACTCCGCCCAGCACGAGCGGGCGCCCGAGCACCAGGGGGTGGAGATCGAACCCAAGCCCGGTGCGCGTCATGATCGCGACGGTGCCCTGCGGCTCGCGAGCCAGAGCCGCGCGACCTTCAAGTCCTCCGGGGTCGTGATCTTGAGATTCTGCGGGAGCCCCGGCACCATGCCGACCCGCCCGCCCAGGCGCTCGACGAGGACGGCGTCGTCGGTCCCGGTAAAGCAGTCACGCCGGGCCTTGTCGTGCGCCTCCCACAAGAGGGCGCGGCCGAACGCCTGGGGAGTCTGGACGAGCCACAGCCCGTCCCGCGCCACGGTGGATTCCACTATCTCTCCTCGCACCCGCTTCACCGTCTCGCGCACCTGGAGGCCGCAGGTGGCGGCGCCCCAGTGACGAGCCGCCGCCAGCAGGCGCTCCACCAGATCGCCCGTGATGAACGGCCGCACCGCGTCGTGGACCACGATCCACCGCACGCCGGGCGGCACCGCCTGGAGCCCTCGCCACACCGACTCCTGGCGGTGAGCCCCGCCCGCGACCACGGCCAGGACTCGCTCAATGCGGTGGCGACCCAGCACGCGCCGAGTGGCATCGATTCGATCAGCCGGGACCGCCAAGACCACGCCGTCCATCCCTTTGCAGTCCAGAAGCCCCCGCACCGCGTGAACGAGGACCGGGGCCCCGGCCAGCGAGAGGTACTGTTTCGGCTGGCGACTCCCCATCCGCACACCCATGCCGCCCGCCGCGACGACGGCGACAACGGAATCGCTCCCGGTCCCCCCGCGCCGGGTCATCGCGACGCAGGGTCCTCCTCTCGGGGACGGGCGAAGATCATGCGCCCCGCGGTGGTCTGCAGCACGGTCGTCACCGTCACGTCCGCCGTCTGGCCGATGAAGCGCTTGCCGTGATCGACCACGACCATGGTCCCATCGTCGAGATAGGCCACGCCCTGGCCAACCTCCTTGCCCTCCTTCACCACGTGGACCTGCATCGGCTCGCCCGGCAGCACCACCGGCTTGAGCGCATTGGCCAGCTCGTTGACGTTGAGCACGGCCACGCCCGCAAGGCCCGCGAGCCTGTTCAAGGTATAGTCGTTGGTGACGACCTTGCCGGTGGTGACCTTGGCCAGCTCCAAGAGCTTGCGGTCCACCTCGCGCAGGTGGGGGAACTCTCGGCCGTCGATCTGCACGGAGACCCTGGAGATCCTCTGGAGCCGCTCCAGAACATCGAACCCCCGCTTGGCCCGGTTCCGCTTGAGGCCATCCGAGGAGTCGGCGATCTGCTGCAGCTCGCGCAGGACGAACTGCGGCACCAGGAGCTTGCCCTCGAGGAATCCGGTCTCGCAGACGTCCACGATGCGGCCATCGATGATCACCGAGGTATCCAGGATCTTGCAGGTCTCCCGGCCCGTGGCGGTCCTGGGAAAGAGCTTGGCCGACATGTCCGCGAGTTCGTCCCGCTTGGCCAGCGCCACCATCGAGCCCAGGTAGGCGAGCAGGAGCACGAAGATCCCGCGCCCGAGCGGGCCGGCTCCAGGCACTACCGCGCCCAACGCCGTGCCCAGCCCCAGACCGAACGCCACGCCGAGAATCCCTCCCGTGGCTCCCCAGAACAGCCGGTCCACCGGGACGCGGCGCGCCTGCCACTCGAGGACGACCACGAGGACACCCACCAGGAACCCGGCGCCGCCGAGCCACCACCTGTTCTCGGTAATGCCCAGGGCGGGGCCCAGCCCCAAGCCTGCCGCCGCCGCGGCAGCCAGAACGATCAGTCGGACGATCATGATGCCCACGCTCGACCTCACGGCCCCAGCAGGCTTTTCACGGCCTCTTCCACCGATCCCACCCCTTGCACCTCCAGCGGGTAGGAGGAACGGCCGTCAAGATTGTTTTGAGGCACCACGGCGGCGGCGAAGCCCAGCGCAGCGGCCTCCTTGAGCCGGACCGGGAGAGCCGTGACCGCCCGCACCTCCCCAGTCAGTCCCACCTCGCCCATGACGACCACGTCCCCGCGCACGGGACGGTCGAGATAGCTCGAGGCGGCGGCGAGCGCGATGCCGAGGTCGGCGGCGGGTTCGGACACGCGGCCGCCGCCGGCCACGTTCACGAAGGCGTCCTGGGATTGAAGCGGAAAGCCCACGCGCTTCTCTAGAACGGCGAGGAGGAGGCATACCCGGTTGTAATCCGCCCCGAGGACTGTACGGCGGGGCGTTCCGAAGCTGGCCGGCGTCACCAGCGCCTGAAGCTCGAGCAGGAGCGGCCGCGTCCCCTCCAGACTCGACACGACGACCGAGCCTGGGGCGCCCCGGGGGCGCTCCGAGAGGAAAAAGCCCGACGGGTTCTTCACCTCGGCCAGCCCCGTCTCGCCCATCTCGAAGACGCCGATCTCGTTGGTCGAGCCGAAGCGGTTCTTGACGGCGCGGAGCACCCGGTACGCATGGTGACGCTCGCCCTCGAAGTAGAGCACCGTATCCACCAGGTGTTCGAGCACTCTCGGTCCGGCCAACGCCCCCTCCTTCGTCACGTGGCCCACCAGGAACGTGGCGATATCGGCTCCCTTGGCGAGCATCATGAGCCGGGCACCGCATTCTCTGACCTGGCTGACGCTGCCGGGCGCCGACTCGAGGCTCGAAAGGAAGACCGCCTGGATGGAATCCACCACGAGGACGCGCGGGCGAAGCTCCCCCACATGGCCCTCGATCGACTCGAGGTCATTTTCGGCGACGAAGTAGAGCTCGGGGGGCGCGATGCCCAGCCGCTCCGCGCGGAGCTTGACCTGTCTCGCCGATTCCTCCCCCGACACGTAGAGCACGGGACCCATCATCGAAGCGAGGGCCCGGCTGGTCTGGAGCAGCAGCGTGGACTTGCCGATCCCGGGGTCGCCGCCGATCAGGACGAGGGATCCCTTGACCACGCCGCCACCAAGGACCCGGTCCAGCTCGCCGATCCCCGTCGCCATCCGCTCCCCACCCTCGACACGGATCTCGCCGAAGGGTAGCGGCCGGCCCGCCGCGGGGGCCGACGGACGCGCCACCGCGCGGGAGGACGGGACGCGTTCCTCTACGAGCTGGACGTAGTTGCCCAGTCGGGCGCAGTCTGGGCAAGTCCCGGGCTTGGGGGCGGCCAGGCCGCATTCCTGACAGCGATACGCCGACCGCTCCCGCGCCATCACCGGGACCCCTTCACTTCGGCGCAGCAGGGCCGCCACGCGGGTTGCCCGAGCCACCCGCGCTCCCGGCGCCCCCGGCACCGATCGTCGAGCGGATCAGGGTGCGCAGCAGGAAGCTCCGCTGCGCGCCGTCCAGGAACTGCACGAGGTTCTCGTACACGGTGGGATCCTCGAGAAGCGCGCCCAAGGTCCCTTCGCCGGCCTTGAGACGCTCGCTCAGGGCCCGGAGATTGGCCATGGCCACGCGGAAGTCGGCGGTCGCTTGACCGAGGGGCGCCTCGTGGCCACCATACACCAGCTCGCCCAGGAGGCCCTGACCATGGGCCAGCTGCTCGGAAACCTCCCTGAAGTTCCGCGCGACCGTTTGTAGGTCCTGGGCGAGCGAGCGGTACTCGGGGTCGAAGAGCAAGGCCGAGAGGAGCCCCTCCCCGGCCCCCGGCTTCTCCGCTCCCCGCCCAAGGGCCTCCATCGCCGCCAGCAGCGAGCGAGCCGCCTTGCCGCTCTCCGGGGACAGCAGGGTGGAGACCGCATTGTCGCCCGACTGCGCCCTCGACAAGAGATCTTGAGTCGAGCGGAGGAGCGCATCGAGCCGGCGCAGCGCCGCCGGCTCCTCGTAGACCAGCGCATGGAGCAGCCCCTGTCCTTTCTCCACCTGCTCCGTGATCCGGCGCGCCGACTTCGCGGCGGCGCCCAGGTCGTCCAGGGTCCCGGCGCGCTCCATCCTTTCCACGGCTACGCTCAGCGCCGCCGCCAGCTTGTTGACCTGGTCCAGGGTCCCGCTCCGGTCGACCCGCTCCACGGCGACGTTCAGGTTGGCGGCGAGCCGCTTGATGGTGGCGAACGTGTCACCGGCCTCGGCGAGGACCCGGCCGGTCTCGAACGGCTCACGCGCCGTCAGCTGCTCGCCCGGCTTGAGCGGCGGCGAGTCCGCGCTCCCGATGGTGATCTCCACCAGCTTGTCGCCCAGCAAGCCCTGGGTCACGATCCGGGCTTCCGAGTTCAGGCGGATGCGGTCGGCGAACCGTTGCGCGATGGTCAGCGTCACCCTGACCTTGCCGCCGGGCTGAGAAGGCAGGGTGACGCCCGTGACACGCCCGATCTGGACGCCCGCGAGTCGGACCGTCGCCCCCTCGATGAGCCCGCCCACCTCGGTGAACTCGGCGATCAGGTCATACTTCCGCTCGAAGTAGCGGGCCTGGGCGCCGAGCAGGTAGATGATGGCGAGGAAGACCCCGAGGCCGGCGAGGATGAAGCTGCCGATCCGGATCTGGAGCAGGAAGTGGCGGCCGTCCGGCATGACTAATCCCCGCTAGGTGCCGCGAAGCTCGCCCGCCAGGAACCTGCGGACGTCGGGATTCGCCGATCGGCGCATCTCGGCCGGCGCGCCCACGTCGGCGAACCGGCCCTGGTGAAGGATGGCCATCTGGTCCGCCACCATGTCGGCGAACTCGACGTCGTGGGTGACCACGATCGCGGTGTCGCAGACCCCCGTCCGCAGCTCGGCGATCAGCTCGGCGACGAGCCGCGCATTCGTCGGATCGAGCCCGGCGGTGGGCTCGTCGAAGAAGACCACCTCAGGCTCCATGACCAGCGCCCGCGCGATGCCCACGCGCTTGCGCATGCCGCCCGAAAGCTCGGCCGGCAACAGGCCGTCGGTACCGGGGAGGCCCACCAGCGCGAGGAAACGGTGGACGCGGTCGGTGATCTCGCCGAGCGACAGGCTGGTGTGCTCGCGCAGCGGGAACGCGACGTTCTCGAAGACCGACAGCGAATCGAAGAGCGCCGCGCCCTGGAATACGAAGCCGGTCTGCCGGCGCAGGGGAAGAATGGCCTCCTCGCGCATGCGATCGATCCGGGTACCGAAGAGTGAGACCTCGCCCGCATCGGGGCGGACCAGGCCGGCGATGATCCTCAAGAGCACGGTCTTGCCCGCCCCGCTGCCGCCCATCACCGCCAGCGTGGTGCCGCGGCCGAGCTCGAGGCTGATGCCCCGGAGTACCTGGTTGGCCTCGAAGGACTTCCAGACATCCCGCAGCTTGACGAGAGGCGGCGGCATGGCCGGATTCACCAGAACAGGAACAGCAACAGCTTGGTCAGGAAGAAGTCGGAGATGATGACGCCCATGGCCACCTGGACCACCGTGGCCGTCGTCGAGCGTCCCAGACCCTCCGTGCCTCCCTCGGTGGCCAGCCCGTTGTAACAGCCGATCAGCGTGACGATGGCGCCGAAGACCACGCTCTTGCCGACGCCGGTGAGAAAGTCTTTCAGCACGACCCAGTACGAGATCGTGTTCCAGTACAGGTAGGCGTCGACGTTTCGGTCGTACACCGAGATCAGCATCCCCCCGAATAGGCCAACGCCATCGGCCAGGACGGTGACGATCGGGAAGACCAGCAGCGCCGCTAGCAGCCGCGGGACGATCAGCCGCTTGATATAGTTGACGCCGATGGCCCGCAGGGCGTCGATCTGCTCGGTCACCTTCATGGAACCGAGCTCGGCTGTGATGCCCGAGGCGACCTTGCCCCCCACGAGGATGGCCGTGAGCACCGGCCCCAGCTCTCTCAGGATCGACAGGGCCACGACCGGGCCCACATAGTTCTCGGCACCGAAACGGGCCATGTTCACGGCGCTCTGCAGCGCCAGCACCATGCCGGTGAACAGGGCGGCGGTGAGGGCCACGACCAGCGAACGCACGCCGATGGCGTCGATCTCGCGCGCGACGATCCACAGATAGGCGGGCGGCAGCGCGAGGTTGCGCGCCACGCGGGCGGCGAGAAGCCCGAGCCCCCCATACCAGATCGCGGTGTCGCGGCCCTGGGCCTTCACGTACTCCACCAGCGTCATCGCGCATCCCCCGCGAAGCTCTCGACGAAGACCTTGAAGTCGCGGCGTCCGTCCTCGAACCCGGCCAGCGGCGCCACGTAGAGGAAGTCGTGGACGCATCGCCCGCCCTTGAGCACGACCGCCTCCACCGCCACCTCCGCGCCGTCGCGCCGGCCCCGGATCACGCTGTGGGCGGCGGGGCGCCCTCCCACGGTCCAGCTGTCGCTGTCCACCGTCAGTCGGTCCGTGAGGCCGAAGGTCAGGTGCCGCGCCAGCACGGGAAGCGGCCGCTCGAGCCCCATGCCCTCGCAGGTGGCGTCGGCGAGCATGCCTCCCGGCGGGGCCGCGCGCGTGAGCTCGAGATCGGCCTTCGCGCCCGGCTCGACCCGCCAGTCACCCCCCGGCAGCCCGATCTGGTAGCCCTTCGCAGAGTAGAACGTGCCGTTCTCGATGCGGCTGGCGCTGCAGCCCGCCAGCAGCAGTCCGAGACCGAGGGCCTGCGTCACCCTGGTCATGCTGACTTGGCCCATCACCCGCCGCGTTTTCGCTCGGCATGCCGCCGGTCGAGCTCGGCGAACACGCGCCGCAGGGGAATACCGCGCCCGGCCAGCAGCACCATGCTGTGAAACCAGAGGTCGGCGACCTCCGAGACGAGCCGCTCGGTCCCCTCGCCCCCCAGCGCCGCCGTCACGACCTCGATGGCCTCCTCCCCGATCTTGCGGCAGATCTGCCCCTCGCCCTTGTCGAAGAGGCCGGCCACGTAGGACCCGGGCGGTCGCGAGACCTTGCGCGACTCGAGCACGCGCTCGAGCACCTCGAGCGTGCCGGGACCCGCGCCGCCCGCGCGCGGGGAGTCGGGGCCCATCTCGGAGAGCCGCGTGAAGAAGCACGTGCGCGCCCCGGTGTGGCAGGCGACGCCCTCTTGGTGGACCTGGAGGAGCAGCGTGTCCCGATCACAATCGGCGTAGATGCCGTCCACGTGCTGGGCGTGGCCCGAGGTCTCCCCCTTCCGCCACAGCGACTGGCGCGAGCGCGACCAGAAGTGGCCGAGGCCGGTCCTCATGGTCGCCTCCAGGGCCTCCTGGTCCATCCAAGCCACCATCAGCACCTCGCCGGTCTCCGTCTCCTGGACGACAGCAGGGATGAGGCCACGCTCGTCCCAGCGCAGCTCGTCGGCCGGGGTCACGGCTCGAGTCTCACGACCACTCCGCGCTCCCGCAGATAGGCCTTCGCCTCCGCGATGGTGTGGCGGCCGAAGTGAAAGAGGGACGCCACCAGCACCGCGTCCGCCTTTCCTTCCGTGACGCCTTCGCGGAGGTGCTCCAGCGTCCCCACTCCGCCCGAGGCGATGACGGGCACGGACACGGCCTCGGAAACCGCGCGCGTGAGCTGGAGGTCATAGCCCGCGCCCGTGCCGTCGCGATCCATGCTGGTCAGGAGTATCTCGCCCGCGCCCAGCTCCTCGACCCGCCGCGCCCACTCGACCGCTTCGCGACCCGCGGGCCTGCGGCCCCCGTGCGTGTAGACGCCCCACCGCCTCCCGTTGCCCGCGGGCCCCTCGCGCCTGGCGTCGATGGCCACCACGATGCACTGGCTGCCGAAAGCGCGCGCCGCCTCGCGCACCAGCTCGGGACGCTCGAGCACGGCAGTGTTCAGCGACACCTTGTCGGCCCCCGCGCGCAGCAGCGTGCGGACGTCCTCGAGCGTGCGGGTGCCGCCGCCCACGGTCAGCGGCATGTAGATGCCCTCGGCGGTGCGCCGGACCACGTCCAGCATGATGGCCCGGCCTTCATGGGAGGCCGTGATGTCGAGGAAGACAAGCTCGTCGGCCCCCTGGGAGTCATACGCCAGCGCGGCTTCCACCGGATCGCCCGCGTCGCGGAGGTTCACGAATTGGACGCCCTTCACGACCCGTCCATCCTTCACGTCGAGACAGGGGATGAGGCGCTTGCACAGCATCCGGGTCAGCCCACCTCGGCCAGGGCCTGGCGCAGATCGACGGCGCCGCTGTACAATGCGCGCCCGACGATGACCCCAGCGAGGCCCGGCACCATGGCCAACTGTCGGATATCTTCGAGCGAGCCCACGCCCCCCGACGCGAAGACCGGCACCCCAGCCGCGCGGATCACCGCAGCGGTGCTCCAGAGGTTCGGCCCTTCCTGGGTGCCGTCGCGCGCGATATCCGTGTAGATGATCCCCGCAGCGCCGGCCCCGGCCGCGTCCCGCGCCAGCGCGAGCGCGTCGAGATCGAGGACCCGCGTCCAGCCATCCACGGCCACGCGGCCATCGGAGGCGTCGACGCCGACGATGATGCGGCCCGCGAACCGATCGCACACCTCGCCCAGGAACGCGGGCTCGAGCGCGGCGCGCGTCCCGACGATGGCCCAGCGAGCCCCCGCCTCCAGCACCGCCGCCACGTGGCCGAGGTCGCGGAGCCCGCCGCCCGCTTGGACAGGGATCGTGAGTGCCTGGATGATGTCGCGGACGATCGCGGTCTGGGCGGGCCGGCCTTCGAACGCCCCGTCAAGGTCCACGACGTGCAGGCGTGGGGCCCCGACCGCCTGCCACCTCCGGGCCATGGCCACGGGGTCATCGGCGAACACCGTCTCGGCCTCGGCGCGGCCCTGGAGCAGGCGGACACAGCGCCCGCGCTTCACGTCCACGGCCGGAACGATCTCAAAGCTCATCTGACTCGATCTCTCACGAACGCGGCGAAGTTCTCGAGCAGCCGCCGGCCCCACCGCTGGCTCTTCTCCGGATGAAACTGCGTCGCGAACAGTCCGCCCCGCTCCACGGCCGCCGGGAAGGTCACCCCGTACGTGCACGTGGCCTTGCCCAGCGACGGGTCGGTGGTCTCCGGGTAATACGAGTGCACGAAGTAGAAGTGCGCCCCCGCCGGGATCCCGTCGAAGAGACACAGGTCGCCGCGATGCTCCACCTGGTTCCAGCCCATGTGCGGGACCTTGAGCCCGGGAGGGAACCGGCGCACCGCGCCCGGGATCACGTCGAGCCCCTTGCCCTGCCCGAACTCCTCGCTCTCGGTGAAGAGGAGTTGATAGCCCAAGCAGATCCCGAGGAAGGGGCGCCCGCCGTCGAGGCAGCCGCGGATCGGCTCCAGCAGGCCCTGCACCTGGAGGGTGGCCATGGCGTCGTGGAACGCGCCGTCCCCGGGCAGCACGACCGCCTCGGCCTCGCTGACGACCCGCGGGTCCTGAGTGACGACCGCGCGCATGCCGAGACCCCCCAGGGCTTTCTCCACGCTGCCCAGGTTGCCCCGCCCGTAGTCGACGACGGCGATCATCTCTCTCCTCCCTTGAACGTCAATGAGGTCGGCCCGGCGGGTGGGCCTCTTCGCCCTTCGGGCTCAACGGGGCGTCGCATTCCTGCCCTCGCTCGCTACAATGTGCCCTTCGTCGACGGCACGTCCGCGACACGCGGATTGAGCCGCGTTGCCTCCGCGAGCGCGCGTCCCACCGCCTTGAACACGGCTTCGGCGATGTGATGCAGGTTCTCCCCGTAATGCATGGTGACGTGAAGCGTGATCTCCGCGTTGAACGCGAAGGCGCGGAAGAAGTCCTTGAGGAGATCCAGCTCGAAGTTGGAGATCCGCGTCCGCTGGAGGGGTACGTTGAAGACCAGGTACGGCCGGCCCGAGATGTCCACGGCCGCGTGCAGGAGCGCTTCATCCATGGGGAGGAACGACGCGCCGTAGCGGACGATCCCCTTCTTGTCCCCCAGGGCCTCCCGGAACGCCTTGCCGAGGCAGATCCCCACGTCCTCGACCGTGTGGTGCAGGTCCACCTCCAGGTCACCCTTGGCGTCGACGCTCAAGTCCATGAGGCCGTGCTTGGCCCACGCCTCCAGCATGTGAGTGAAGAAGGGGATCCCGGTCTCGACCTTGGACGCGCCGGTTCCGTCCACGTTGAGCTGGAGCGCGACCTGCGTCTCCTTCGTGTTCCGCTCGATCCGGGCCTGACGCGGAATCTCCGGCGCGGTGGCTCGACTCGCAGGGCTCATGCCGTCCCTCCCGTTCGGGTGATGCGTACCTTGGCGGCCGCGCCGTGGCCATGGAGCCCCTCGACGCGCGAAAGCTCGGCCACATGAGGTCCCGCCTCCAGAAGCCCTTCGGACGAGTACTCGATCACGCTCAGGCGCTTGACGAAGTCCTCCGTGCCGAGCGCGGAGGCGAACCGCGCCGTCCCGGCGGTCGGGAGCACGTGATTCGGGCCGGCCACGTAGTCCCCGACGACCTCTGGTGTGAACCGCCCGAGAAAGACGGCGCCGGCGCTCTGAATTCGCGGGAGCAATGCGTCCGGATCGGCCACCAGGAGCTCGAGGTGCTCGGGCGCCAGCGCATTGCTGACCTGGATTGCCTCTTCGAGGCTCGACGTCAGCACCAGGGCGCCGTGGCCCTCGAGCGCGCTCCGAGCGATCTCCCGTCGGGGAAGCCGGGCGAGCTGGCGTTCGGCCTCGGCGGCCACATCGTCGATGAGCCGTGCCGACGGCGTGAGCAACACGGCCCGAGCCATCGGGTCGTGCTCGGCCTGCGCGAGCAGGTCGGCCGCCACGAACGCGGGATCCGCGCTCTCGTCGGCAAGGACCACGACCTCGCTGGGACCCGCGACCATGTCGATGCCCACCTCCCCGAACACCTGAAGCTTGGCGAGAGCCACGTAGATATTCCCCGGTCCCACGATCTTATCCACCCGGCGGATGGTCTCGGTGCCATAGGCCAGGGCTGCGACGGCCTGGGCGCCCCCCACCCGGTAGGCCTCGGTGACGCCGGCGATGCGCGCGGCCACCAGCACGGCCGGGTTGAGCGACTTGTCCCGAGCGGGAGGCGAGACCAGCACGATGTCCCTGACACCGGCCACACGCGCGGGCACCACCGTCATCAGCACCGTGGAGGGGTATGCCGCGCGCCCTCCCGGAACGTACACCGCCACGCGCCCGAGGGCGCGCACCTCCTGGCCGAGGCGCGAGCCATTGCCGTCCCTCATGCTCCAGGATCGGGGGGCACACGCCCGGTGGAAGCGCTCGATGCGATCGGCCGCATAGCGCAAGGAACGCACGGTCGCCTCACCTAGCCGGCTCTCGGCCCACTCGTACTCGGCGGGGCTCACCGCCAGCTCCTCTGCCGTCATCGAGACGCCGTCGAAGCGCGCGGTGAACTCGATGAGCGCGGCGTCGCCCTTGTCACGGACGGCAGCCAGGATCTCGGTGACCCGGCGTCGGATCTCGGGATCCACGGAGCCCGGCGACCGATCGAGGGCGCGCACTACCCCTTCCACGCCCAGGGTGCGCATCTCCAGACGCCGGATCATGTCGCCCCCGGCGGAGCGGAAGACACCTCCTGGCGCATCGCGTGAATCAACCCGTTGACCGGCCCATGAGCGGTCTTGAGCGAGGCCCGATTGACGATCAGGCGGGCCGTGGAGGTCATGATCTCGGCGACCTCGACCAGCCCGTTTGCCCGGAGCGTCTCCCCCGACTGGACCAGATCCACGATGCGTTCGGCCAGCCCGACGAGCGGCGCCAGCTCGATGGAGCCGTCCAGACGGATGATCTCGACTTGAATACCGCGCTCCGAGAAGTAGCGCTCCGTCAGGGTCGGATATTTGGTGGCCACGCGCACCCACGACCACTTGGACGGGTCGTCGCGTTCCCACAGTTCCTTGGGCTCGGCCACCACGAGACGGCAGAAGCCGAAGCCCAGGTCCACCGGCTCGTAGACGTCGGGCTGCTGCTCGAGCAGGATATCCTTGCCGACGATGCCGAGATCAGCGGCCCCGTACTCCACGTACGTGGGAATGTCGGCCGGCTTGAGGAGGATGAACCGGAGCCCCATCGCGGGGTCGATGAGGAGCAAGCGCCGCGACTCGACGTCGAGCCCCTTGATTCCCATGCTGCCGAGGAACGCCAGGGTCAAATCGAGGAGCCGTCCCTTGGGCAGGGCAAGAGTGAGCGGCGGAATCACGTCGGCGACTCCTCGACATCGCCACTAGCCAGGGTCGCTCGGCCGCGGCTCGACTCGGGCTTTCGACCGTCGCGTGTCACGCTCGCCTCGCCGGGCGGCTCGCCTGCGGCTCGCCGGCCCCGTCTCGGCTCGCACTTCATCTCACCCTCCGGATCTGGGCGCCGAGGGATTGGAGCTTCACCTCGAGCCGCTCGTACCCCCGGTCCAGGTGATAGACGCGGGACACCTCGGTGGTCCCGCGCGCGGCGAGTCCCGCCAGAACGAGCGAGGCCGAGGCCCGAAGATCGGTGGCCATCACCGGAGCGCCCTGGTACGCGGGGACTCCCCGCACCAAGGCCGCCGACCCGTCGGTCTCGATCCGCGCGCCCATGCGGCACAGCTCGGCCGCGTGCATGAAGCGGTTCTCGAAGATCGTCTCGGTGATCTTCGAGAGGCCATCCGCCACGCCGAGCAGCGCCATGAACTGTGCCTGCATGTCCGTGGGAAAGCCCGGGAACGGGCTGGTGATGACATCGGCCGGCTGCGGCCGGACCCTACCCTGGCACCGGACGCGGTCCCCTCCGACTGAAATCGCCGCGCCACACTCCTCGAGCTTCGCGAGGGTAGCCGTCAGGTGGCGCGGCGTGGCGCCGGTGACGGTGACGTCACCCCCCGTGATGGCTCCAGCCACCAGGAGCGTGCCCGCCTCGATGCGGTCGGGGATGATGTGGTGGCGCGCCCCTCCGAGTTCGGGAACGCCCTGGATCTCGATCCGCTCGGTTCCCGCCCCGTCGATCCGCGCCCCCATCGCCACCAGGAGGCGGGCCAGGTCTGCCACCTCGGGCTCGCGCGCCGCGTTCTCGAGCACGGTTGTCCCCTCAGCCAGCACGGCCGCCATCATCAGGTTCTCGGTGCCCGTCACGGTGACCAGATCAGTCGTGATCTGCGACCCCTTGAGGCGACTCGCTCGTGCCTCGACGTAGCCGTTTTGGATCACGATGTCGGCGCCGAGCTTCTGAAACCCCTTGAGGTGCTGGTCGATGGGACGCACTCCGATGGCGCAGCCGCCGGGCAGCGCGACCCGCGCCACGCCCGCGCGGGCGAGAAGAGGGCCCAGCACCAGCACGGAGGCACGCATGGTGGAGACAAGCTCATAGGGCGCCTCGTGGCTCGTGAGTCGGGCCACCCGGACCCTCGCCCCACCGTGGGGCTCGCCGGAGACCTCCGCCCCCAGGCGCTCCAGCAGCGAACGCGTGGTGGCGACGTCGGCCAGGGCCGGGACATTCTCGAGGACGAGCGGCTCCGAGGTGAGGAGCGCCGCGCACAAGGCCGGCAGGGCGGCGTTCTTGGCCGCGCTCACCTGCACCTCGCCTCGCAGGGGATTGCCACCCTCGATGACCAAGCGCGTAGCCATCAGCAGGTCCTCCGCGACGCGTGGACCGGCGCCTCGGCCCATTGGCCCGCAATGTAGCGCTCCACCCCGGGCAGATCGCGGCGCGCCTGAATTCCGGTGAAGCCCTCCGCGGCCATCAGCGAGGCCAGCGGACCGGCCTGATCCTCCCCTATCTCCATCATGAGGCAGCCTCGCGGTCGGAGCACCAAGGGCGCCCCGGTGATGATCCGGCGGAGTACCGTCATCCCGTCTGCCCCCCCATCCAGCGCCTGGCGAGGCTCGAAGCCCGAGACCTCATGTGGGAGGGTTCCCACGATGGCGCTCGGGATATAGGGTGGGTTGGAGATCACCAGATCGAGCCTCCCCCGCAGCGGGCCGAGCGGCTCCAGGAGGTCGCCAGGCACGAGCTTCACTCGTCGCGACAGCTCCAGCTTCCGGACATTGAGTGCAGCGACGGCCAGGGCCGGGGCGCAGCGCTCGACAGCCAGGACACGCAGCTTCGGGAGGCTCCGCGCCAGCGCGCACGCGATGGCGCCGGAGCCGGTCCCGATGTCGGCAGCAATGGGAGCCGGCTGATCCCGCAAGATCTCGACCGCCCATTCCACCAACCCCTCGGTTTCCGGGCGCGGGATGAGCACGTCGGGAGTCACGGCGAGCCGGAGGCCATGGAAGTCCTCGAAGCCCAGGAGATACTGGAGCGGCTCGCGCGCGGTTCGCCGGGCGACGAGGCCCCGGTAGCGCGCGGCGTCGCCTGGCGACAGCTCCCGCCGGGGATCCAGATAGAGGGCGAAGCGCTCCAGCCCCAGGACCGAGGCGAGCAGCCATTCGGCATCCTGGCGTGCGGTTCCGATCCCGGCAGCCTCCAGGGCGGCCGTCGCCTGGCCCAGCACGCCGAGCCTATTCAGCTCCGAAACCGCGCGCGTCACGACACCGTCTCCGCCAGCTTCTGGCTCTGCTCCCAGTCCCTGAGGGCGTCGATCAGCTCATCCAGGTCACCCTCGAGGATGGCGGGGAGCCGGTGGAGCGTGAGGTTGATCCGGTGATCCGAGACGCGACCCTGGGGGAAGTTATAGGTGCGGATGCGCTCGCTACGCTCGCCCGTGCCCACCTGGCTCCGCCGGTCGGCGGCGATGGCGGCGGCCTGCTCATGCTGCGCGCGCTCGAGGAGCCGCGCCCTGAGCACCCGCATGGCCTTCGCCCGGTTCTTGATCTGCGACCGCTCGTCCTGGCACGTCACCACGAGCCCGGTGGGGAGATGCGTGAGGCGCACGGCGGAGTCCGTGGTGTTAACGCCCTGCCCGCCGGGACCCGAGGAGCGGTACACGTCCACCTGGATGTCCCTGTCGTCGATCCTGATGTCCACGTCCTCGGCCTCGGGAAGGACAGCCACAGTGACGGTCGAGGTGTGGATCCGGCCGCTCGACTCGGTGGCGGGCACGCGCTGGACGCGGTGAACACCGCGCTCGAACTTGAGCCGGCTCCAAGCACCCCGCCCCTGGACGAGCAGCACCGCCTCCTTGAGCCCGCCGATGCCCGTGGGGTGGACGTCCATGACCTCCACCTTCCACTTCTGCCGCTCCGCGTACTTGCTGTACATCCGGGCGAGGTCGGCTGCGAAAAGCCCGGCCTCATCCCCGCCCGCGCCGGCGCGGATCTCCAGGAAGACGTTCTTCTCGTCATTGGGATCGCGGGGAATGAGGAGAGCGCGCAGCTCTTCTTCCAGCCTGGCCTGCCGGGCCTGGAGCTCGTCGATCTCCGCCTGCGCCATCTCCCGCATCTCCCGGTCGGAGTCCTCGTTCAGGATATGACGCGCCCCAGAGATGCGGGCGAGCACGGTCTTGTAGTCGTCGAACTTCTGGACGGTTTCGGCCAGCTCGGCCGCGGCCTTGGCCGTACGAGCGTACAGAGCGGGCTGCCCGATCAGGGCCGGTTCGGAGAGCGAGCGGTTCAGCTCGCGATAGCGCTCCTCGATCTGGCGAAGCTTGTCAAACATCGCGGCTCCTCATGGGAGGGACAGACGGGGGGTGGCGCTTTGCCGCGCGCCAGTTTGCCGCGCGCCAGGGAGAAGAATACGATGCGCTACGAGATCTCGGCTCGAGGCGCGGCGCAGCGCCGAACCGGGCCCTACCCCTCTGCGGCAGCCTTCCGTTTGTACTTCCGCTGGAAGCGCTCGACGCGGCCCGCGGTGTCCACGAACCTCTGCTTGCCGGTGAAGAAGGGGTGACACTTGGAGCATATCTCCACCCGGATATGCGGCCGAGTGGAGCGGGTGTGGATGACTTCGCCGCAGTTGCAGGTGATCGTCGTATCGACGTAATCGGGATGAATGCCAGCCTTCACGGCCCACCTCCTGGAAGAACAAATCGTATCAGCAACACGGAAAAAACGCAAGAATAGCGCAAGAATACCAGAGGTTGGCGAAAGGTTCCGGCCCCCGGCCGCCGGAGCAGGCGCGCGCGCTGAAGGATTTTCCGTTCCGGGAACCCCGACGACGAGCGAACAGCCCGTCGGAGAGAAACTCGCGCGATTGAATCGCTGTTCGAGCGCCGGCCTTGCCGGCGCAAGCTTTCGGGTTGCTCGCCTCGGACGTTGGGGCCCCAGCCCCCGCCGCGTCCCGCGGCCGGCAACGCGTCCTGGCGGGAGGTTTCGGAAGGGGGCGAAGCTCCCCTCCGAGTCTACGCGAGCTGGTTCATCTGGTTCAGGAAGTCCTTGTTGGTCTTGGTCAGCTTGAGCTTGTCCAGCAGGAGCTCCATCGCCTCCACCGGGTTCAGCTGGGAGAGGGCCTTCCGGAGCAGCCAGACCTTCTGAAGCTCGTCCTTTTCGAGGAGCAGCTCTTCCTTCCGGGTGCCCGTCTGCTCGATGTTGATGGTGGGGAAGATCCGCTTGTCCATCAGGCGCCGGTCGAGATGCACCTCCATGTTGCCGGTGCCCTTGAACTCCTCGAAGATCACGTCGTCCATGCGCGACCCCGTGTCGATCAGGGCCGTCGCCATGATGGTCAGCGAGCCCCCCTCCTCGATGTTCCGCGCGGCTGCGAAGAAGCGCCGCGGGCGCTGGAGCGCGTTGGCATCGAGGCCGCCCGAGAGCACCTTGCCCGAGGACGGGATCACCGCGTTGTGCGCCCGCGCGAAGCGGGTGATGGAGTCCAGCAGGACCACCACGTCGCGCTTGTGCTCCACCAGGCGTTTGGCCTTTTCGATCACCATGTCCGCCACCTGCACGTGCCGCTGGGGCGGCTCGTCGAAGGTCGAGGAGATCACCTCGCCCTTGACCGAGCGCTGCATGTCGGTGACCTCCTCGGGCCGCTCGTCGATGAGCAGCACAATGAGGTACACCTCAGGGTGGTTCTTGGCGATGGCGTTGGCCAAGTTCTGGAGCAGCACCGTCTTGCCGGTCCGGGGCGCGGCCACGATGAGGCCGCGCTGCCCCTTGCCGATGGGGCAAAGGAGATCCATGGCCCGGGTGGTCAGGTTGTCGGAATCGTGCTCGAGGCGGAGCCGCTCCATCGGGTAGAGCGGTGTGAGGTTATCAAAGAGGGTCTTGTCGCGGGATTGCTCCGGGGTCTCGAAGTTGATCGCCTCGACCTTCAGGAGGGCGAAGTAGCGCTCGGTGTCCTTGGGGGGCCGGACCTGTCCGGATATAGTATCGCCCGTGCGCAGATCGAAGCGACGGATCTGGGAGGGGGACACGTAGATGTCGTCGGGGCCTGGCAGGTAATTGTAGTCGGGCGCGCGGAGGAACCCGAATCCGTCCGGCAGCACTTCGAGCACTCCCTCGGCGAAGATGAGCCCGTCCCGCTCGGCCTGTCCCTGCAGGATCTTGAAGATGAGCTCCTGCTTCCGGAGCCCGCTGAACCCCTGGACGCCCAGCTCCTTGGCGACATTGTTGAGGTCGGTGATGGTCTTGTCTTTGAGCTCGGACAGGTTCATCCTCTTGCCTCCTCCCCCACCGTTGTCCGACGAACTCGGATCGGGGGTTACAGCCGTCCTCGGCGGGATGCGCTTGGGGCTACGCTGCGAGATGGTTGTCTCCGGGGGGCTCAGTGTAAGCGTGAATTACCTACGAGATCTTCGACCGCGTTACGTCCCCAATCTGTCATACCACGTCAGCCCTGTCAACTTCATTTTGCAGGGGTCGTTGGGGGAGCGGGGTCTGGGGCCCCAGAGCAAGATGCGCCAGCCCTGTGACCGCACCGCTATACCTGGCATGGAGCCGGCCCGCCTCCCTACATCCGTATATCGATGATGGCCCGCTGCTTCATCTCAGTCAGCCATTCCTGCAGCCGGGCGTCGTACTTCTGGCGGTACAGGATGTCGCGGATCTGGTTCCGCACCTGGACCAGGGCTAGGCCGGTTAGGGACTCCTTCGAATCCAGCCGGAACAGGTGATAGCCGACCTGTGAGCGAAACGGCGCGGAGAACTGACCCGGCTGGAGCGTCAGGATCGCCTCCTCGATGTCGGGCGCCAATTCCCCCCGCTTCAGGGCACCCAGGCTGCCGCCGTCCTTGCCCGACGCGTCCTCTGAGTTCTTCTTGGCCAGCTCGCCGAAGTCTTGCCCCTCGAGCAGGAGTGCGTACACCTGCTCGGCCTTTCGCCGGGCGGCTTCCCAGCCCTCCTCGCCCGTGCCGGGCCCGGGCACGAACAGGATGTGGCGCGCCTCGAAGGAGAGCCCGATCTCCAGCTTCACTCGATTCTCCTCCAGGTACTTGTCGATTTCCTGCTCCGTAACCGAGACGCGGAGACCGACCTTCCGGCGCGTCAACCGCTGGACCATGATCTGGTCCTTGATCCGCTTTTTCACGCCCTCCAGCGTGAGCCCCTCCCTCTTGAGGATCTCTTCGAACTCAGGCTGGCTCTTGGCGTTGAGCTTCTTCATGATCTCTTCCACCTGCTCCGAGATCTCCGCGTCCTCCACTGCGACCTTCTCCCGCTCCGCCTGCTGAAGCTGGATGCGGTTCTCGATGATGTGGCCGAGCAGGCGCTCGCGGAGCGCCTTGCGGGCTTCGCCCTCGGGCGGCCGCTCCTTGTTGTCGTGGAGGTAATGGGCCTCGGCCTCCTCCAGCTCGAAGAGGGTGATGGCGTCGTTGTTGACCACGCAGATCACCCGGTCCATCACGTCCTCTGCGTCGGGGAGCCCCTGCCGCTCGACGGCGAGCAGCGTGCCCGCCCGCGTGGTAGCCGCCGCGGGCTGGGGCGCCTGGGCCGCCACGGGTGGCTTGTCGGCAGGGGGCTTTTCCTTGCCGATCAGCGGAACCCAGGCGGGGATGGAGCAGCCCGAGACCGACAGGGCCAGCGCGGCCGCGAGCACGGGCGCCACCAGCCGAGCCTCGCGAATCACGCCAGCCACTCCAGGACGGCCGTGAGCGCGTCGCGGACGGCCGGCCACGGTCCTTCGGGAACCCGCACCTCGAGCGTGTACTCCTTTCTCAGGATCATGCCGCCCCGGCTCCGCGCGATGACACTCAGGATGCGCTCGGGCGTCACCGGAGTCGAGGCCGCAAACGTCAGCAAGGCCCGTCCCTCGCGCGCCTCGATGCGCTCCACGCCCAGACGCCGGGCCGCCACGCGCAGGGCCACCACCTCGAGCAAAGCCTCGACGGCCGCGGGGAGGGACCCGAACCGATCGGCCAGTTCAGCCCTCATGCGGGTGATCTCGTCGCGTCCGTCCACCTCGGCCAAGCGCTTGTAGAGGGCCAAGCGCTGGTCGACCTCGGGCACATAGGTCTCCGGCAGGAGGGCCTCTACGTCGACCGAGATCACCGGCTCCACCCGCTCCGATGACGGCTCGCCTCTCAATTCTCTCACGGCCTCCGCCAGGAGCTTCGTGTAAAGATCGAAGCCGACGGCGGCGATATGACCGTGCTGCGCGGCGCCGAGCAGATTCCCGGCGCCGCGGATCTCCAGATCGCGCATCGCCAGCCGAAACCCGGCGCCCAGCTCCGTCATCTCCTCGATCACGCGCAGTCGCCGCTGCGCCGTCTCGTCCAGGCGACCGTCGGGCGGGATGAGGAGATACGCGTATGCCTGCTGACGCTCGCGCCCCACGCGCCCGCGCAGCTGGTAGAGCTGGGCCAAGCCGAAGCGATCGGCCCGGCTGATGATGATCGTGTTGGACGCCGGGATGTCGAGTCCCGATTCCACGATGGCTGTGGAGACGAGGACGTCGATCTGGCCGTCGACGAACTTGACCATCACCGCCTCCAGCTCGCGCTCGGCCATCTGGCCGTGGGCCATGGCGACGCGGGCGTCGGGGCAGAGGCCTTGTACGAAGGCCGTCATGGAGGGCAGCGACTGGACGCGGTTGTGGACGAAGAAGACCTGCCCCCCCCGCCCGAGCTCGCGCTCGATGGCCTCCTTGATCACCCCGCGGCTGAACCCGGTCACGATAGTCTCCACCGGCAGCCGATCGAGCGGGGGCGTCTCGATCGCCGAGAGGTCGCGGACCCCCGACAGCGACATGTAGAGTGTGCGCGGGATGGGCGTGGCCGTCAGCGTCAGCACGTCCACCGAGGTGCGCATCCGCTTGATGCGCTCCTTGTGGCCGACGCCGAACCGATGCTCCTCGTCCACCACCAGGAGCCCGAGGTTCTTGAAGACCACGTCCTTGGACAAGAGGCGATGGGTGCCGATCACCACGTCCACGGTGCCGCGAGCTAGCCCCTCGATCACCGCCTTCTGCTCCTTGGGGCTCCTGAAGCGGGAGAGCAGCTCCACGCGGGCCGGGAACGGCCCGAAGCGCTCGCTGAAGGTGTTGAAGTGCTGCTGCGCCAGCACGGTCGTGGGCACCAGCACCGCGACCTGGCGGCCGTCGGCCACGGCCTTGAAGGCCGCCCGCAGCGCCACCTCCGTCTTGCCATACCCGACGTCGCCAGCCACCAGGCGGTCCATGGGGTGGGATCCGTTCATGTCGGCCTTGACCTCGTCGATGGCGCGCATCTGATCCGGAGTCTCCTCGAACCGGAACGCCGCCTCGAACTCCCCCTGCCAGGGGGTGTCGCCGGGAAACCCCGGGCGCTCCGCCACAGACCGGGCGGCGTAGAGCCGCAGCAGTTCCTCGGCCATCTCACGGAGGGCGGCCCGCACCGACTCCTTCACCCGCTGCCACGCCCCGCCCCCGAGCCGGTCCAGCCGGGCAGCCCCTTCCGGCGCCCCCATGTACTTGGAGATGAGGTCCAGCCGCTCCACCGGGAGATAGAGCCTGCCGCCGTCGGCGTACTCGAGGAGCAGGAAATCGGCGTCGCGACCCCCCGTGGGGAGCGTTCGCAAGCCGTGATAGCGGCCGATCCCGTGGTCCTCGTGAACCACGAGATCGTTGGGCTGGAGATCCCTGAAGGCCGCGATCGCGGCGCCGCGCTGGAAGGGGGGGCGACGGAGCCGTCGGCGCTGGGCCCCGAAGACCTCGTGTTCGGACAGGAGAACGAGGCCGAGGGCCGGGAGCTGGAACCCCGCGCCGCACTCGCCCACCAGCACACCGAGCCCTTCCGCGCTCCAGAGCGTCGCCTCGGGCCAGGGCTCCAGTAGGTGCTCGGACAGCATCTGCCGGACCCGCTCGGCCTGGCGCTCGTCGTCCACCACGAGCCGCACCGCGAATCCCTCGCGCCGCCAGGCCTGGATCTCCTCGGCGAGCCCCGTGAACTGACCGCGAACGGCGCCCACCGAGCGCGTCCCCATGTCAAAGCGCTCAGGCCCGGCGCCGCGGCCCGGCAGGAGGGGCATCTCCAGGCGCTGGTAGGGGCCGAGGAAAGCGTGGAGCGGTAAGGCCGCGGGCGCATCGTCGGGCGGGGCCTCGAGCAGCGCGGGACCCTCGAGCGCCACGAGCGCGGTCGCCGGCAGATAGGCCGTCACGGTAGAGATCGGGGCGTCCTTGGTCAGGAGCGGGAGCACGTCGAGCTCCGACACGGGCTCCACCGAGCGCTGGGTGGTGGGATCGAAGAGCCGGAGGGACTCGATCTCGTCACCGAAGAACTCGGCGCGCACGGGCGCATCGCGGGCGGGCGAGAAGATGTCCACGATGCCGCCGCGGAGGCTCCACTGCCCGACCTCGACGACGGTCTCGACGCGCTCGTACCCCGCCCGGTCCAGGAGCGCGAGCAGATCCTCCCGCGCGACGCTCTCCCCGACGGCGAGGCGGCTCGCGCGCGCGCGGAACTCCGCGGGCGCCAGGAGCGGCGCCGAGAGTGCCGACGGCGTCGCGACGATGGGCACCGCGTCGCCCCGGAGGAGGCGGTGGCAGCAGAGCGCCTGCTCGGCAGCCTGCTCGCGACGGCGGGCGCCGCGCCAGGACGCGGACTCGACCGGAGGAAACTCCAGGACCCGCCGGCCCCTCGGCGAGTCATCGCGTCCCGCGACCGATGGCCAGGACGACAGGAAGAAACCGAGATCCAGCGCCGCCCGATGACGCTCGACCGGACCGGCCGTCAGCACGAGCGCCTGGCGCCGCGTCGCCTGGACCAGCGCGGCGATCAGGAGGGCGCGGGACGCGCCCCACAGCCCGCCGGCCTCGAGACAGGGAACGCCCTGGGCGAGGGCCGCTCGCAGGTCTTGAAGCGCGGCCCACCGGGATAGAAGGAACTCGGGAGCGGATACGGTCATCACCGACTTCTGAAGCGGGCCACTGCCTATCGGTATCACCAGAGCTGCGCGGCGTCAAACCGGGACGCGGGGCCGACGCCACGTCCCCGAGGACGGCCTGCACCAGGACGGGTCAGCGTGAGCCCTGCGCCAGATAGAAGCTCAAGGTCTCCAGCTCGATGGACAGATCCACATTCCTGAGCCGCACGTCCTTGCCGGCCTTGGTGCGGCCCGGCGCGAAATTGAGAATGGCCTTGATCCCCGAGGCCGCGAGCTTGTCGATCACCGGCTGCGCCGACTCGGCCGGCACGGCCACGATGGCGAGCTGGAGGTTCCTCGCCTTGGTCTCGCGGAGGAGGTCGCGAAGCGGCAGGATGGACACGCCACCCACGGACTCGCCCCACTTGGCGGGATCGTCGTCGAAGACGGCCGAGATGCGGAAGCCCTGACGCGCGAAGCCCTTGTAATGGAAGAGTGCCGAACCCAGGTTGCCGAAGCCCACCAGGGCCACCTGCCAGTCGCGGTTCAGGCCGAGGATCTTCTGCAGCTCGGCCTTGAGCCCCGACACGTAATAGCCAATGCCGCGGACCCCGAACTCGCCGAAGTAGGCGAGATCCTTGCGCACCTGGGCCGAGTTGAGGTTGAAGCGGTCGGCCAGCTCCTGGGAGGAGATGGTCTTGACGCCGTCCTCCTCGAGCTGCAGGAGGCAGCGCGTGTAGACGGACAGGCGCCGGACGGTCATCTCCGGGATCCTGGGGATCTTGAAATGGGAGCGTCGAGTCATCGTGGCACCGTCGAACCCCTCGGCCCAGAACGCGGAGCTGGCGTCCCGGGCTCGCCCGGGACGCCTTCCTCCCTCACTTCACCGGCTGCACGAAGAGCAGGATCGCGGCGATGACGAACACGTAGAGAGCCAGCGACTCGATGAGCGCGAGCCCGATGATCATCGCCGTCTGGATCCGCGCGGCGGCGCCGGGCTGCCGGGCGATGGCGTCGACGGCGCCCGCGGTGGCCCGTCCCTGGCCGAGCCCGCAGAGACCGGACGCGATGCCCATCCCGATGCCGGCGGCGATCACGGCGAACGGACCCACCCAGCCTCCCGTCCCGCCCTCGGCCGCGAACGCCATCCCCGGCACGGAGAGAACCGACCACGTCATCAGCGTCAGCATCAGTGAGCGTCGCACGACTCTGCCTCCTTGGTAGGTGTGAACGATTAGTGGTGCTCGGCTTCCTGGACGGCGCCCGCGATGTAGAGCATGGACAGCATGCAGAAGATGAAGGCCTGCAGGAAGGCGACAAGAAGCTTGAGCGGGAAGAGGAACCAGCTGGTGAAGGCGATGAGCAGGAGCGCCCCGGGCACCCCGAGACCGACCGCGCCGAGAGAGCCCGAAAAAGCCCAGCCGATCATGCCTGCCGTCAGCAGAAACATCACGGCCAGGAGGATGTGCCCTCCCGCCATGTTGCCGAAGAGCCGAAGCGACAGGGAAAGAGGGCGGGCGAGATGACTGAAGATCTCGATCACGAAGAACAGCGGCACCAGGATCAGCTTGAACGCGAAGTCCACCACCCGGTTGGGGAACAGCTCGGCGCCCAGGAGCGGCCCGGCGAAGTGCTTGAGGTAGGGCACGACCCCGACCTTGCGCGCCCCGATCACGTGGTAGCTGATGAAGACGATGAGCGCGCAGGCAGCGGTGGTGTTCAGGTTGCCCGTGGGCGCGATGAGCCCCGGGACCAGCCCAAGCAGGTTGGATACGAGGATGAACAGGCCCAGCGTGGCGATCAGGGGCAGATAGCGGCGGCCGTCGTGGCCGATCACGTCGTCGAGCAGGGCCAGGAACTGCTCGAGCACCACTTCCATGAAGTTCTGGATGCCCCGCGGGACGAGCCCGAGATGCCGGGTGGCCGCGAAGGACACGACGATGAGCACAGCCATCGCGATCCACGTGTAGAGCACGTGCTCCGGCACGCCTGGGACCGTGAAGATCGGCGGATGCTCGATGGCGCCCACGGTCTACGTCGCGACCTCGGTTCCGCGGAGCCCGAGCACGATGACGATGGGCGGCAGCACGCAGAGCCCGACCAGGAGCGCCACTGGATGCGCGGCTCCGCTCCCGAGTACGAGGGCGAGCGCGCCGAACAGGACCACGTGCCGCACTCCGACGGCCAGCGCGGAGAGAGCGAGCCCGCCCCGGGCGCCGGGTGCCGACCCCCGGGCCACGCCGCTCGCGATCCAGCGGAAGCTGCCGAGCGAGATGAGACCGCCGGCCAGGCCGCCCACCGCGCCAGGCCATCCGGCCAGGAGGCCGGCGCACGCCGCGACGGGAGCGAGCGCGATCAGCATCGCCCGGCTCACCCGCCCGACGAACTCACTGCTCATCACGCTCCTCTTTCTCGGCCCGCTTGATCATCCGGAAGAATTCACGGAACCCGGTCGCGATGCCCACGCCGAGCCCGATGAGCGTGAACACGGGGAGGGTTCCCAGCCAACGGTCCAGGAAGTATCCGCCGATCGTCGCCCCCGCGGTGGCCACCACGAGCGTGATGCCAACGGTAGCGAGCCCCCCGAGCGCCCGCCAGGCCGATGGCTCGTCCCCCATCGCGCTCCCCGTCACCGGGCCGGCGGGTACATCATGTGAATAGGAACACTATCACGTCAATCCCGCGAAGACAAGACGATGTAAAGGACTGATTCATATAACAATGATGCGGTGCTACCGTCGTCGGCAAGGCACAACCTAGCCGAACACGCCGCCCATGCGAGTGCCCGCCACGCGGTTGATGACTAACACGCTGATGACGGCGACCACGATCAGGATCACGCCCAGGGCGGCGGCCTCGTTGGCGCTGCCCGCGATGTAAAAGGCGAAGATGCCGTTGGTGATGGTCTCCCACCCGCCCAAAGCCAGGAAGAGCACGGCGGAGGCCTCTTGGAGCGAGGTCATGAACGAGAACAGGCTCCCCACCAGGATGCCCTTCCAGATCAGGGGCAGCGTGATGTCGCGGAAGCTCTGGAGCCCGCTGGCCCCCACGCTCGCTGCGGCCTCCTCCATCGACCGGTGGACGAGCAACAGCGAGGCGAAGCAGCCGCGTACCGTGTAAGGGAGCCGCCGTACGGCCAGCACCAGCGGCATGATGATCCAGAAGGACGTGAGCCCGCGGTCGAAGCCCGGCAGGTCGAAGTGGAAGGCGCGGATGTACGCGATCCCGATCGCAGTGCCGGGAATCGCCAGGATCAGGGTGTTGAGGGCATCGAGCGCGCCCCGACCCGGGATGGTCGAGCGCCCCAGGAGCCAGGCGATAGGCACTCCGACCACGATGCACAGCGCGACTGCAATCCCGGAGTAGAGGAAGCTGTTCACGATGTACTTCGGCGTCTCGACGATCACCCGGTCGTAGTACTGCAGCGTGTATGCCACCGGCAGCGGCGTGAGCGACCAGCCCTTGCCCACCGAGGCCAGCGCGACTCCGACGTACGGGATGGACGAGAGCAGCATGACAAGCGAGAAGAAGGCCACCGCCAGCGCCTCCTTGGCCGGCCCAAGCCGGCGGCGCTCGATCTTCGAGTACGAGAGCGAGGAGTAGTCCTTGAGCCCCACGTAGTGGCGCGCCGCCAGCAGGAAGACTACCGCGAGCAGCACCATGAGCGCCGAGATCACGATCCCCATACGGAAGATGCGCCGGTCCACGAACTGGACGATGTTGAGGTAGGCCTGGGCGGCCAGGAGATCCTGCACGCCCAGGATGAGCGGGGTCGCGAAGTCCGAGAAAGTCCAGATGAACACCAGGAGCGCGCCGGCGATGTAGCCGGGCGTGGTGAGCGGCAGCGTGACCGTCCAGAACTTCCACCAGCCGCGCGCGCCCACGCTCTCCGCGGCTTCCTCCAGCGACGGGTCGATCTTCCCCAGGGCGTCCACCACGTTGAGCGTGATCATGGGAAAGAGGTGGAGCGTCTCGACCAGCACCACGCCGTGGATCCCGTAGAGGAAGTTGACGGGCTTGAGCATGTCGAAGGCGTCCATCAAGAGCACGTTGACCGTGCCCGCCCGCCCGAGGATGAAGGTGAAGCCCAGCACGCCGACCAGCGGGGGCGAGACGATCGGGATCATGGTGAGGTAGCTGAAGAAGTTCCGCCCCCGGAAGTCGAAGCGCACCAGCAGGAAGGCGATGGCGATGCCCAGGATCGAGGAGGTGATCACGGTGACGACGCCCAGAACCAGGGAGTTCCAGAGCGATCGGAGGTAGAAGTGATCCGTGAAGAACTCGCGAAAGTTCACCAGAGTCAGATGCCCGGCCTCGTTGGTCACCGCGTCGTAGAAGATCCGGCAGAGCGGATAGACGAGGAACAGGACGAGGAACGCCCAGATCAGCCCCACGCCAGCCAACAGCATTACCCGGGGTCTAGCCCGCATCATTCACGAGATCGTCGGAAACGGCCAGGGTCACCGAGGCTGGGAAGCTGGCGGCGACCTCTCGCCCGATGGGGAGCGGATCGTGGTGCCACGGGTCGCGGATATCGGCCTTGAGGATCTGGCCGCCCGCCGCCTCCACATCGTAGCGCAGCGTATTGCCCAGGTAGGAGACGAAGGAGATGCGACCTCGTACCACATTGCCGTTGCTCGCAGCGGTCGTGCCGATCGAGACGTTCTCCGGACGGATAGCGAGCACGCAGCGGCCGGCGACGGCGCCGTTGGAGATCGCCTGGAGGCGCCCGAGCGCGGTGTCGACGAACACCTGCTCGCCGCGCTGCTCCTGGACCTCTCCCGGCACCAGGTTGTTGGTGCCGACGAAGTCGGCCACGAAGCGCGTGCGCGGGCGCTCGTAGAGGTCCTTGGGGATCCCTACCTGGAGCACGTGCCCGTCCTTCATCACGGCCACCCGGTCGGACAACGACAGCGCCTCCTCCTGGTCGTGGGTCACGTAGATCGTGGTGATCTTCAACTCCTGCTGCAGTTTCCGGATCTCCGCGCGCACCTGGACGCGGATCTTGGCGTCCAGGTTGGACAGCGGCTCGTCGAGCAGCAGGATGTCCGGGTTCAGCACCAGCGCGCGCGCCAGCGCCACGCGCTGCTGCTGGCCGCCGGAGAGCTGGCCCGGGTAGCGGGACTCGAACCCGACGAGGTTGACCTTGCGCAATCCCTCGGTCATGCGCGCCTCGATGGCGGCCGAGGAGAGCTTCCGGAGCCGGAGGCCGTACGCCACGTTTGCCCGGACCGTCATATGAGGCCAGAGCGCGTAGTTCTGGAAGACCATGCCGATATTGCGCTCGTAGGGCGGGAGCCCGCTCACCACGCGGTCGCCGAAACGGATCTCCCCGGCGTCGGGCTGGTAGAAGCCGGCCAGGAGGCGGAGCAAGGTCGTCTTGCCGCAGCCTGAAGGGCCGAGGAGGGTGAAGAGCTCGCCGTCCTCGACGGTGAGATCAGCCCGGTCCACCGCCGTCACAGCGCCGAAGCGCTTCACCACGCCGCTGATCCGGATCTTCATGAATGCGCCGTCGGGGCGCCTCCGCGCCCGACGGTCGGGGAGGTCCACCGCCGTGTGGACCTTCTAGCCGACGCCATCCGCACGGCGAGGGCGACGGCGGCCTGAAACGCCCGGGGGTTGGCGATGCCCTTGCCCGCGATGTCGTGAGCTGTGCGGTGAGCGGGCGTCGCGATCGGCAGGGGCAGTCCCCCCGCCACGGTCAGGCGCCGCTCGACGCCCATGAGCTCCATCGCGATCTGCCCCTGGTCGCGGTTACTTTCTCTTCAGCTCGTCCCACTTGGCTTCGATGTCCGAGCGGTACCTGGTCTTGAGCGCCTCGGAGCGCTTGGTCGCCACGGCTTCGTCGTACACGTTGGACACCTCGCGATCGAAGTACGAGCGCACCCCGCCCGTGAACTCCACCGCCAGCTCGGCCGTCGAGCCCGGCGCGCCCTGTACCTTGTACTTGGGCGTGACGGAGAAGAGACCGCGCTCCATGAAGATCTTCTGGCCGCGCTCGGTCAGCAGGAACTCGATGAACGCCCGGGCCGCCTTGGGATTGCGCGCGCCGGCCAGGATGGCCATGGGCTCGGGCGTGACGAAGGCATTCTTGGGCGCCACGAACTTGATGTCGAAGCCGGCGAGCTTCTCCTCGAAGGCCATGTACGAGGGCACGGCGAAGCCGGCGGCAAACTCCCCCTTGGCGACCACGGTGGGCACGTCGCGGCTCCGCGCCGTGAAGTGGCCGCTATTGCCGGCGAGCTTGCGGAGCCAGTCCCAGCCCTTGTCCTCGCCGTACATGGACAGGATCACCTCGTAGGTGGCGTTGGAGGACGACGAGCGCGTTGGCGCGCACTGGGCCACCTCGCCCTTGAGCTTGGGATTGAGCAGGTCATCCCAGTCCTTGGGCTCGGGCACCCCGAGGCGCTGGATGCGCTTGGGGTTGTAGACCAGGCCATAGGGCTCGAGGGTGGTGCCCACCCAGTAGCCCTCCTTGTCCTTGAGGGGAAGGGGCTTAGGCTTGCCGATGGAGGCGGGGATGGAACCCCAGGCCTCCTTGGAGATCTCCACCTTCTGGAGTAGCTTCTGATCCGCCAGCTTCTCGAAGAGCGCCGACTCGCCTCCCCAGAAGATGTCCGCGTCGGGCTTGCCTCTCCATTCCACGATGCGCCCGTATGCCACCGGCGTCCCCGCCGGGATGGCATTGGTCTTCACGACGACATTCCACTTCTCCCTCGCGTATTCGGCGAAGGCCTTGAGCGCCGCGTCGTGGATGAACTTGGACACGGGCGTGATCAGCACGAGCTCGCTCTCGATGGGTGCCTGGGCCGCCACCGGCCCTGCCGGCATGCCCATCGCGGCGAGCGCCGCGATGACCAGCAGTGAGACGATCCGGTTCATGGAGTCCTCCTTTTGACCTGTAGGCCTCGGACGGCGGGGCCCCAGCCCCTGCCGCGTCCTGCGGCTCGCACTGCTGCTGGTTACGCCTGCGCCCAGGCGCGCGAGCGCTCGACGGCGCGCCGCCAACCCGCATAGGCCGCCTCGCGGGTCGCCGGCCCCATGGTTGGGACAAAGCGTCGCTCGAGCTTCCAGCGGGCCGCCAGCTCCTCCGTCTTCCAGAGCCCGGCGCCCACCCCGGCGAGATAGGCGGCGCCCAGCCCCGTGATCTCGGTCACCGAGGGCCGCAGCACCTCCACGCCCAGGATGTCGGCCTGGAACTGGCAGAGGAAGTCGTTGGCCGCGGCGCCGCCGTCCACGCGGAGCGTGCCGATGGGCACGCCCGCGTCCTCGACCATGGTGTCCAGCACATCCCGGCTCTGATAGGCGATGGCCTCGAGCGCCGCCCGCGCGAGGTGCGCGCGGGTCGTCCCGCGCGTGAGGCCCACCAGGGTGCCGCGCGCGTATGGGTCCCAGTAGGGCGCTCCTAGCCCCACGAAGGCGGGCACGAGATAGACGCCCCACGTATCCGGCACCGATTCGGCCAGCGACTGGGTCTCCGCCGCCTTGGCGATGATGCCGAGGCCGTCCCGGAGCCACTGGACCGCCGCGCCCGCGACGAAGACGCTGCCTTCGAGCGCATAGCTGGTACGGTGAGCAACCGTCCACGCCACCGTGGTCAGGAGCCCGCGCTGCGAGCCGACGGGCTTGGGCCCAGTATTGAGGAGCGCGAAGCACCCCGTGCCATAGGTGTTCTTCGCCATCCCGGGCTCGACGCAGGCCTGGCCGAAGAGGGCCGCCTGCTGGTCGCCGGCGATTCCCGCCACCGGAATGCCGGCCGGCAGCGCGCCAGCCGCCGTCTCGGCGAACACGCCGGCAGAAGGCAACACACGCGGCAGGATGGACATCGGCACACCGAGGCGGCGGCAGAGGCCCTCGTCCCAGTCGAGCGTGTGGATATTGAAGCACAGGGTGCGCGAGGCGTTGGAGGCATCAGTGGCGTGGACCGTGCCGCCGCTGAGTCGCCAGAGCAGCCACGAGTCCACCGTACCGAAGCAGAGATCTCCCCGCTCGGCGCGGGCCCGCGCTCCCGGCACCTCGTCCAGGAGCCAGCGGATCTTGGTGCCCGAGAAGTATGGATCCAGGACCAGCCCCGTCTTCTCCCTGAACTCGGGCTCGGCGCCTTCGGTCTTGAGCGCCTCGCAGAGCGCCGCCGTCCGCCGGCACTGCCAGACGATGGCGTTGTGGATGGGCCGGCCGGAGGCGCGCTCCCACAGGATGGCCGTCTCGCGCTGGTTGGTGATGCCGACCGCGGCGATCTCGGAGGATGACGCCCGCGCCGCCCCAAGAGCCCTCTCCAACGCCTGACACGTCGTCTGCCAGATCTCGTCGGGATCGTGCTCGACCCAGCCGGGCCGCGGGAAGCGCTGCGGAAGCTCGGCATAGCCGCGTCCCCGCAGGGCGCCCTCCGCATCCACCACGAGGGCCGTCGAGCCCGTCGTACCCTGATCGAGCGCCAGGACGTAACGGGCCGCCGTCATCGCTGCAGGAGCGCCTTGGCCAGGTCCGGGCGATCCGTGATCACGATGTCGACCCCGAGGTCGATGAAGCGGCGGAGGGCGTCCGGTTCGTTCACGGTCCAGACGCCGAGGAGCAGCCGGGCTGACCGGGCCGCGGAGACCGACTCGGCATCGACCAGTGCCTGGTGAAGGCCGACAAAGCCGACCCCCACCCCTCGGGCTTCCGCCATCTCCCGCGTCACCGTCGAGCCCCGGGACTCGAGCATACGGGGCGAATAGAGGGCACCGGCCATGATGTCGGGACGGAGATCGCGCACGCGCCGCCACGTCTCGGGCTCGAAGGCCATGACCACGGTGGAGCCGGCCATGCCGTGACGATCGAGGATGGCCAGGACCTTCTCCTCGATTCCCGGGTAGCGCTGGCGACGCTCGTCCACCTTGATCTCGAGGAGCATCCGCCGCTTGCCACTGGCCGCGATCATGACCATCTCGTCCAGCGTCGGGATCGTCTCCCCGGTGACGTCGCCCGTCCGATCCCTGAGGCGCAGTGCCTTGAGTTCCGCCAGCGCCCGCTCCCTCACGGGCCCGGTCCCCGTGGTCGTCCGGTCCAGGGTGGGATCATGGATGACGACGACCTGCGCATCCTTCGAGAGGTGCACGTCGAGCTCCAGATAGTCGGCGCCGAGGGCCGCGGCATGACGGAAGGCGAGCAGGCTGTTCTCCGGCCAGAGGAGCGAGCCGCCTCGGTGGGCGGCGAAGAGCGAGGCCGACACGTCCTGCCCGAAGGCGGGGCCCGTTACGGTCATCGCGACCATGGCCGCTGCTGCGACACACGATCTTCGAACCATTTCAAACTCGCCTCGCCGCTCGGCTCGCCTCCGGCCGCGCCTCGCACTCCCTCGACCCATCTCAAGCTCGGCTCGCCTTCGGCTGCGCCTCGCACTCCTCGACCCATCTCACCCTCGGCTCGCCTTCGGCTGCGCCTCGCACTTTCCCATCGAACCATTTCAAGCTCGGCTCGCCTTCGGCTGCGCCTCGCATTTCATTTCTCGCTCTCGACGAGGCCCTTCACGAACCAGCGCTGCATGAAGATGATGACGACGACCGGTGGCAGCAGCGCCATCATCGCGCCGGCCATGATCAGGTTCCAGGTGGGCAGCTCGGTTCCGCTGCGCGGGATGAGCCCCTCCAGCCCGATGACCACGGTCCGCATGGCCTCGGTATTCGTGATCATGAGCGGCCACAGGTACTGGTTCCAGCCGAAGATGAAGAGAACCACGAACAGCGCCGCGATATTGGCCCAGGACAGCGGGAGCAGGAACGACCAGAGGAAGCGGACCGGGCCCGCGCCGTCGAGCTGAGCGGCCTCCGCCATCTCGTTGGGGATCGTGAGATAGAACTGGCGGAAGAGGAAGGTGGCGGTGGCGGAGGCCATGAGCGGGATGGTCAGGCCCTGATAGCTGTTGAGCCAGCCGAGGGTCCCGATGACCTCGTAGGTGGACATCAGGCGCACCGGCACCGGCAGCATGAGCGTGATGAAAATCATCCAGAAGCAGAGCACGCGCCCGCGGAAGCTGAAGTACACGACGGCGAAGGCCGACAGCATGGAGATGGTGATCTTCCCGAGGGCCACCGTCACCGCCATGACGGCGCTGTTGAACAGCATGCGGCCCATGCCGGCCTTGCGCCACGCCTCCACGTAGTTGTCCAGGAGGTGCGTCGACGGCAGCAGCCGGGGCGGCCGCTGGACCACCTGCTGCAGGTCCTGGGTCGAGATGATGAAGGCGTAGTAGAGGGGAAACACGACGACGGCGATGCCGCTCACGAGCAGGGCATGGACCACGAAGGCGTGCCAGTTGACCGGCCGTTTTCTCGGCGCGAGCGCGTCCCGCGTGCTCACCCGAACCGCATCCGCCCGGCTCGCGCCTACCGCGCTCACGAGTAGGTCACCTTCTTCTCCACGAAGCGGAACTGGAGCACCGTCAGGATGATCACGATGGCCATGAGGATGACCGACTGGGCGCCCGAGGAGCCGAGATTCAGCCCGATGAAGCCGTCCTTGTAGAGCTTGTACACCATGATCTCCGTCGCCTGGCCCGGGCCCCCCTTGGTGACGGCGTCGATCACGCCGAACGTCTCGAAGAACGCGAGCACCATGTTGAGGACGACCAGGTAGAAGGTGATGGGCGAGACCAGGGGAAAGACGATGGCGGTGAAGCGCCGGACGGGGCCGGCCCCGTCCACATCCGCCGCCTCCAGTACCGCGGCGGGAATGGCCAGCAGGCCCGCGATGTAGAAGGCGATGTTGTACCCCAGGTGCGTCCAGGCGGTGGCCGCGATCACGAGGGTCATGGCCACCCACCCCTTGAGCAGCCAGTTGAACTCATAGCTCGTGATGAACGAGAGGAAGTACGGGAGGATGCCGTAGGCGGGGTGAAAGATGAACAGGAAGATGATGCCCGCCACTGGCGGCGCGATCCCGTAAGTCCAGAGCAGCAAGGTCCGATACGCGGCCAGGCCCCGGATCTTCTGCGTGGCGAGCCCGGCCGCCGCCAGCGCCGCCACCACCGAGATCACGGTGACCCCCGCGGCGAAGATGAAGGAATTCAGCACGCTCGAGTAGTACTCGGGATCGCCCAGGAGCTTGGCGAAGTTGTCCAGCCCGACGAAGGTCATCTTGTCGCCGAAGGGCGACACCCGGAACAGGCTGAGCTGGACCGACTTGAGCGCGGGCCAGAAGAAGAAGACCACGGTGACGGCCATCTGTGGGAGCACCAGCAGGTATGGCAGCCACCGGTTCCTGAAGACGGTCCGCTTCATCGCCTGGGCAGGTCGCGGCCTCCGGCGTTACTGCTTGTTCTGCGCGGCGAACTCCTTCAGCATCTCGTTGCTCTTGGCGGCCGCGTCGTCCAGCCCCTGCTTGGCGGTCTTCTTGCCGGCGAAGATGTTCTCCATCTCACCCTCGATGACGTCGCGGATCTGGACGAAGTTGCCGAGGCGCAGTCCCTGGCTGTTCGGCGTGGCCTTGCCGTTCGTGAGCTGGGCGAAGGCCGTGAACTGGTCGGGGCTCTTCTTGAAGTGGTAGCCGGCCTCCAGGTTCTTCACCGCGCTGTTGGAGATGGCGAGGTACCCGGTGGTCACGTGCCACCACATCTGCTGGTTGGCGTCCGAGATGAACTTGAGGAACAGGGCCGTGCCGCGGTTCTCCGCGGCGGGCTTGCCCTTCATCACCCAGAGCGTGGCGCCGCCGATGATGGAGGTCGCCTTGGGATAGGGGGGGCCCCAGTGGGGGAGCTGGCCGGTGGCCCAGTTGAACTTCACGCCCTTGGTGAAGCCGCCGATCAGCGCCGAGGACTGGATGTACATGGCGCACTCGCCGCTGACGAACTTGGGATCGGCTGCGCCCTGCCGGCCTCCGTAGGAGTAGATGCGGTCCTTCTGCCACGCCGCGAGCTGGCTGAGATGCTTGACGCCGAACTCCTTGTTGATCAGCAATTGCACGTCGAGCCCGTCGAAGCCGTTGCGCCTGGTGGCGAAGGACTGGTCGTGCCAGGCATGCATGTTCTCCACCATGGTCCAGGAAGGCCAGCCGGTGGAGAAGCCGCACGTGGCGGCGCCCGCGGCGATGAGCTTCTTTCCGTACTCCTCCACCTGCTTCCAGGTCTGCGGGGGCTTGCCGGGGTCGAGCCCGGCCTTCTGGAACGCGTCCTTGTTGTAGTAGAGGATCGGTGTCGACGAGTTGAACGGCATGGAGTAGAGGTTGCCGTCCTTGCTGTAATAGCCCACCACCGGCGCGATGAAGTCCTTCCAGTCGATCTTGATCTCCTGCTCCTTCATGAGCTGGTAGACGGGCAGGATCGCGCCCGAGAGCATCATGGTCTGCGTGCCCACCTCGAACACCTGCACGATGTGGGGCGCGCTCTTCTGGCGGTAGGCGGCGATGGCGGCGGTCAGCGTCTCGGGATAGGTGCCCTTCCGGAGCGGCTTGACCTCGTATTCCGACTGGCTGTCGTTGAACTGCTTGACCAGCTCATTCACCGCGTCGCCGAGCTGGCCCGTCATGGCGTGCCAGAAGTGGATCTCGGTCTTGGCCAGAGCGGGAGCGGGAACCAGGAGCATGAGCACGGCGAGCAGGGAGAGTGCCAGGTTCGCCGGCTTCCAGGGCTTCGGGGTCTGTCGCATGGGTGACCTCCAACGTGGATGACGTGTCGGCTTCGCCCCGTCGAGCGCGAGAGACTATAGCACGTGCCCCCAGGGACAAGACATAGCGCGGACTCGCCTACCGCTTGCGGAAACGAACGCTCCGCTCGACGTACTGATGATAGGCCTCGAGCTCGGCGTCGAGCCGGCGCGGCGACCAGCCCAGCAGCTCACTCATCCGGGCGCCGATGGCGGCGGCGCAGTCCAGGCCCTGGCAGCGGCTCTGGCCGATCCCGGTGCGCCGGAGGAGGACGTCCTGGAGGGAGACCGCCAGCTCGTCGGTCACGGCATGATGGAGCTGGGCCACGATCTCGGGGTTGTTCGGGCAGAGCCGCTCGGTTCCTTCCGGCAGCTTCTTCGCCAGCTCGAGCACCCGCGTATAGCCGCGGCCGTACGTCTCGATGAGCGCCTCGAGCGTCTCGCGGCGGAGGCCGCTCGCGGCCATCTCCTCGGACACGTCCATCCAGACGAGAGCCTCGACCTTCCCCGCTGCCTCGTCCATGCCGTCGAGAGTGCGCCGCGCCGTGCGCGACGGGGCCCACCGCCCGAGGGCGCGCATCACCCGGTCGCCGACTTCCTCGGCGAGGCTCCGGAAGCACGTGAGCTTGGTCCCGGTGACCGAGAGGAAGCGCCCGTCGGGTCCCTCCGGAATCACCTTGTGCTGGCGCGACACCCTGGACGCCGACGCGCCGGGCTCGAAGGAGAGCGGGCGGACGCCCGCGTAGGTATACGCCACATTGTCGACCGCCACCCGGCGGTCCGGCAGCGCCTTGGTGACGGAGGCGAGCAGGTAGGTGACTTCGTCCCGCGTCGCCCAGAGACGGTCGGGATCCCCGTCGAAGTCGGTGTCCGTGGTCCCCACCAGCGAGAAGTCGCGCCACGGGATGACGAAGATCATGCGCTCGTCCTCCGTGGGGAGGTACACGGCGCGGTCCGTCATGCGCGGCAGAAGGCAGTGGATGCCCTTGGTCGTTCGCAGGATCCGGGGCCGCTCGCCAGCGATCCCGGCCATCTCGCGGAGCCGGTCCACCCACGGGCCCGCGCAGTTCACGATGACCCGGGCCTTGACGGTGTGCACGCGCCCCGTGAGCAGGTCGCGGACGCGGACGCCCTCGATCCTGCCCGCGCCCCGCACCACCTCCTCGACCTCGCAGTAGTTGTATGCCCGCGCCCCGTGGCGGATCGCGGACAGCATGTTCTCGAGGCAGAGACGCTCGGGGAACAGCAGCAGGTCGTCGACGTAGTAGCCGGCGCCGCGCAGGTCGTCGGCCTGGATGCCGGGCTCGACCGACAGCGCTTCCACCGGGCGCATGACCCGACACCGGTCCGTGGTCTTGCCCGGCGTGAGGAGATCGTAGAGCCACAACCCGATGCGGACGACGACGAGCCCGCGCCTGGAGGCTCCGTAGACCGGGACGAGGAAGGGCAGCGGGCGGACCAGATGAGGAGCGAGGCGCTCGAGGGTCTTCTTCTCCCGCAGGGACTCGCGCACGAGCCCAAAGTCCATCAGCTCCAGGTAGCGCAGCCCGCCGTGGATCAGCTTGGACGACTTGGAGGAGGTGCCCGAGGCGAAATCACCCTTCTCGAAGAGCGCCACCGAGGCGCCGCGCAGGGCCAGGTCCCGCGCCACGCCCGCCCCCGCCATGCCGCCGCCGACCACCACGGCGTCCACGGCCGCCCCGTCCAGGCCCACCAGCCGGCTCATCCGTTCATCTCGCCTCAATGTGGAAGTTGTCGGTCAGACAGTTGTGGTCTCTTCGCCCTTCGGGCTCATCGGACTCAACGCTCGATCAGCTCCTCGACCGATCCTATCACGTGATCAGGAGCGAGCGCGGCGATTCGTGGGTCTCCCGGTCGCGTGATGCCGCTCAGCACCAGGATGGTGGAGAGCCCGAGCCGCTCGCCCATGGTGACGTCGGTCTCGATGCGGTCTCCCACGATCACCGACTCCTTTGCCGAGACCCCGAGGGCAGCGAGCGCCACCGCCAGGATGATCGGCGACGGCTTGCCGACGATGGCCTCCACCTTCTTGCCCGTCACCGCCTCCACCGCCGCGATCATCCCGGCGCAGTCCGGGATCTCGCCGCCCTCCACCGGGCAGGTTCGATCGGGGTTGGTGGCGATGAGGCGCGCGCCGCCCTTGGCCGCCTGCAGCGCGGTGTTGAGCTTGGCATAGCTGAAGGTGCGGTCGAAGGCGATGACCACCCAGCGCACGCGCTCGTCATCGCGCACCTCGAAGCCGTGGGCGCGCATCTCGGCCAGCATGGGCGGCTCGCCGATGACGTACACGGGAGCCCCCGGGTCGATGCCGCGCAGATAGCGCGCCAGCACCAGCGAGGAGTTGATCACGTCGTCCGGCTCGGCGGGGACGCCGAGCCGCGTGAGCTTCTCCGCGTAGTGGGCGCGGGTCTGGAGCGGCTTGTTGGACAGGAAGGCGACCCGCCGCCCGGCGGCGCGCAGCGCCCGGATGACTTCGCCCGCCCCCGCGATCAGCCGCTCGCCCAGGTAGACGGTGCCGTCGAGGTCGAAGAGCCAGCCGCGGTAGGGAAAGCGGATCCGCGGCATTCTAGGCCCCTCCGAGAAAGAGCCGATGGGCCTTTTTCAGCGGCCTGCCAGCAAACTCGGAGGGGGGCTCCGCCCCCCTTCCGAGCCTCCCCCCGAAGAATGATTGCGCCGGCAAAGCCGGCGCTCGGAAGTGGAGCACTCCCACGTCGCCGGCGAGGAATCTCGGTCGGAACACATCGGAAGGCACACCGCCCAGCGATGGGTGTTCCGCTTCGAGCGCGGGCTTTGCCCGCGCCCCGAACAGGGGGAGGATTCGGAGGGGGCCGTCTAGGCCCCCTCCGAGAAAGAGCCGATGGGCCCTTTTCAGCGGCCTGCCAGCAGCGGCGCCACCGCGGACTGCGCGAGGTCCAGGAACGGCGCCGGCAGCACGCCGAGCTGAACCACCCCCCAGAGGGCCACCACCAGGGCCAGGCATCCGGCGAAGGACGGCACCGCGACGGTCGGCGCGCCCGCCTCCGGCTCGAGCATGTACATGTACACGATGAGGCGGAGGTAATAGTAGGCAGCCACGGCCGAGTTCAGCACGCCGATCACCGCCAGCCACACATAGCCCGCGCGCACTGCGGCCCCGAAGAGGTAGAACTTGCCGACGAAGCCAGCCGTGGGCGGGATCCCGATCAGGGAGAGCAGGAACACGGAGAGGGCGAGCGCCATCATCGGATGACGGGCGGCGAGCCCGCCGTAATCCGAGAGCCGCACGGCCTCGCGGCCGTCACGCTCGAGCAGCAGGATCACACCGAAGGCCCCGCCCGTCGTGAACGTGTACACCAGGAGGTAGAAGAGCACGCTGCCGTTGCCGAGCATCCCGCCCGCCACCACGCCCACCAGCATGTAGCCGACGTGCGCGATCGAGGAATAGGCGAGCATGCGCTTGAGGTTCTGCTGGGCGATGGCGATGACATTCCCCACTGTCATGCTGAGGACCGCCAGGACCCAGAGCAGCGCGGACCAGTCGAGCTGGGCCGGCCGGACGACGGTCAGCAGGACCCGGAGGAGTGCCGCGAAGGCCGCCGCCTTGGAGCCGGTGGCGATGAAGGCCGTGATCGCGGTCGGCGCTCCTTCGTAGACGTCGGAGGTCCACATGTGGAACGGCACCGACGAGATCTTGAAGCCGAACCCGACCAGCAGGAGCCCGGCTCCGATGACGAGCAGCGGATCGCGCCCGGCCCCGGCCGCGACGGCGCCGGCGATCTTGTCGAGGTTGGTGGAGCCGGTGGCGCCGAAGATCAGCGCGATCCCGTAGAGGAAGAACCCCGACGCGAAGGCGCCGAGCAGGAAGTACTTCATGGACGCCTCCCCCGCCTCGATCCGGCCGCGGAAGAAGCCGGCCAACACGTAGAGCGACAGCGACATCATCTCGAGCGCGAGGAAGATGACGATCAGGTCGGTCGCCGACGCCATCAGCAGCATGCCCACGGCCGAGAACAGGACCAGGATGTAGAACTCGCCGGACTCCATCCCCTGCCGGCGGAGGTAGTCCATCGAGAGCAGGAGGACGAGGCCGGTGGCGTAGCCGATCACCAGGCTGAAAAAGAGCGCGTAGCCGTCCATCGCGACCATGCCGCGGAATGCCCGCGCGTCCGTGCCCCACATCCGGAGCGTGAGGATCAGCGACACCACCACGCCGGCCAGGCCCACGAAGCCTAGGTGGTCCTTCCGGTCGCGCGGGGGCAGGAGGTCCAGGAGCAGCGCGACCACGGCGGCCACCGACAAGACGAGCGCCGGCCCGATGGCGCGGAGGTCGATGGCGGGGAAGACGAGGGCGCCGGTCATCGCCGTCGCCCAGATATGGATGCCATCGGCTTGGCGGTTGGGCCTCTTCGCCCGTCGGGCCCATCGGCGCCCCCGCTTACCCGTACCCTCGTGGCGCCTCCAGCGCTCATCGGATCACCATGGCGGACGCGGACACGGCCGCCTTGGTCTGCACCTGGGCGATCAGGGCCTGGACGCTCGCTTCGGTCATCCCGGTGAAGGACGCGGGGTAGACGCCGATCCACACGATGACGAGCAGGATCGGGAGGAGGATGGCCCACTCGCGCGCCGACAGGTCGGGCAGCCGGCGGTTGGCCTCCTTCGTGATCACGCCGAAGAACACGCGCTGGTACATCCACAGAAGGTAGACCGCGGCGAAGATGATGCCGGTGGTGGCGAACACGGCCAGTGTGCGGTCGACCTGGAAGGCGCCCAGTAGGATCAGGAACTCGCCCACGAACCCGTTGAGACCGGGCAGCCCGAGGGACGAGAGGCACACGATCAGGAAGAGCGCGCTCAGGGCCGGCAGCGTCTTCCAGAGCCCCCCGAACTCGGCGATCAGCCGGGTGTGCCGCCGCTCGTAGAGCATCCCCACCACGAGGAAGAGCGCGCCCGTGCTGAGCCCGTGGTTGACCATCTGGATGATGCCGCCCACCAGGCCCTGCGGCGTCAACGTGAAGATCCCGAGCACCACGAAGCCCAGGTGGCTGACGCTCGAGTACGCCACCAGCTTCTTGATGTCAGGCTGCACGGTCGAGACCCAGGCGCCGTAGATGATACCGATGACGGCCAGGAGGAACATCCACGGGGTGAACCTCAAGCTCGCCTGGGGGAAGAGCGGCAGGCAGAAGCGCAGGAAACCGTAGGTCCCCATCTTCAGGAGCACCGCGGCCAGGATCACGCTCCCGGCCGTCGGCGCCTCCACGTGGGCGTCGGGGAGCCAGGTGTGGAACGGAAACATGGGCACCTTGATGGCGAACGCGAGCGCGAAGGCGAGGAACAGGAGGTCCTGGGCACGGCCGGCGGGCAAGATGAACTGCGCCAGCACGGGCAGGTTGAACGTGTAGGTGCCGGTGGCGGCCCCGTGCCGGAAGTAGAGCGCCAGGATGGCCACCAGCATGAGCAGCGAGCCCGAGAGGGTGTAGAGGATGAACTTGATGGCCGCATAGACCCGGTTGCCGCCGCCCCAGATCCCGATGATGAGGTACATCGGGATCAGCATCGCCTCCCAGAAGACGTAGAAGAGGAAGAGGTCGAGCGCGACGAAGACACCGAGCATCCCCGTCTCCAGGAGGAGCATGGTGATGGCGAACTCCTTCCAGCGCGACTCGATGGCGTGCCAGGCCGAGAGGAGGGTGAGCGGCATGAGGAAGGTCGTGAGCAGGACCAGGAGGAGGCTGATGCCGTCGATGCCCACATGGTAGGAGATGCCGAGCGAGGGCATCCAGGCTTGCTGCTCGACGAACTGGTACCCGGCGCTGGCCGGGTCGAAGCGCAGGTAGAGCGGCACGGAGGCGAGGAATGTCGCCGCGGTCACGGCGAAGGCCGTGGCCTTGACCAGCTCGGGCCGACCGCGGGGCAGGGAAGAGACCAGGAGGGTCGCCAGCGCCGGCAGGAACGTGACGACGGTGAGGAGCATGGCCTTACTCGTCTTGCTTGAATGTCACAGAAGACGGTTGGCGGCCGGGCCTCTTCGCCCCGGCGGGGCTCATCGGGGCGGCGATGGTCATCGCCTGCTCAGCACGAAGGCGATCACCGCCACGGCGCCCACCAGGATGCCGAGCGCGTAGTTCATCACGAAGCCCGTCTGGATGCGCCGCATCCCCTGAGCCCACCCGGTCACCAGGCGCGCGACGCCGTTGACGATCCCGTCGATCACCTCCAGGTCGAAGGACCGCGCGCACCACTCCGAGAGCCGGTAGAGAGGCTGGACGAACAGAGCGTCGTACAGCTCGTCCACGTAATACTTCTTCAGGAGCAGGGCATGGATGGGATGCTTCGCGACGCCGATGGTATCGTCCCTCACCGGGCGGAGCCCGTACATGACCCAGGCGAGCAGGACGCCCCCAACCGCCACCAGCGCGGAGATGACCAGGAGCGCGAAAGCGACCCCGCCGCCGTGCTCGGTCTCGTGCAGCGGCAGCACGGGGGCGAGGAACCGCGCGAAGGGCGTGCCGTGAGCGGACGGAATGCCCACCGCGAGTCCTGCCACCACGGTCAAGACGGCCAGCAGGACCAGCGGCACGGTCATCACCACCGGCGATTCGTGGACGTGATGGGCGGCTTCCTTGGACATCCGCGGGCCGCCGAAGAAGGCCAGGAAGACCAGCCGGAAGGTGTAGAACGCGGTCATGAAGGCCCCGATCACGAGCACCGCCCACAGCAGGCGGTGCCCTTGGTGGAAAGCCGCGCCAAGGATCTCGTCCTTGGAGAAGAAGCCGGCCAGCGGCGGCACTCCGGAGAGTCCGAGGGCGCCGGTGAGGAAGGTCAAGGTCGTGATCAACATGCGCGGGGCGAGCCCGCCCATCCGCCTGAGGTCCTGCTCGCCCTGGAGGCCGTGGATGACGCTCCCGGCCCCGAGGAAGAGCAGCGCCTTGAAGAAGGCGTGGGTCACCAGGTGGAAGATGCCGGCCGCGTAGGCGCCCACGCCGACGCCGGCGAACATGTAGCCGAGCTGGCTGATGGTCGAGTAGGCGAGCACGCGCTTGATGTCCGTCTGCACGAGCCCGATGCTCGCGGAGAACACCGCGGTGAGCGCCCCCACCCAGGCCACGACTTCGAGGCCGAGCGGCGCCATCTCGAACAGCTTGTGGCAGCGCGCGACCATGTAGACGCCGGCCGTCACCATGGTGGCCGCGTGGATGAGCGCCGAGACCGGCGTCGGGCCTTCCATCGCGTCGGGCAACCAGGTGTGGAGCGGCAGCTGGGCCGACTTGCCGCAGGCCCCCATGAAGAGCAGGAGCGCGATGGCCGTGTAGGTGCCGGCGCCGATGCTCGTGTCGGCCTTGGCAAACACCTCGCCGTAGTTGACGGTGCCGAAGGTGACCCAGATCAGCATGATCGCCAGGCCGAACCCGAAGTCCCCCACCCGGTTGACGATGAAAGCCTTCTTCCCCGCGTCGGCCGCCGCCTGCCGCTCGTACCAAAAGCCGATGAGCAGGTACGAGCAGAGGCCGACGCCTTCCCAGAAGACGTAGAGGAGCAGGAAGTTTCCGGCGAGCACCAGCATCACCATGGAGAACACGAACAGGTTCAAGTAGGTGAAGAAGCGGGCGTAGCCGGTGTCGCCGTGCATGTAGCCGATGGAGTAGAGGTGGATGAGGAAGCTCACCCCGGTGACCACCAGGAGCATGACGGCGGCGAGCTGGTCCACCTGGGCGGTGACGGCCGTCTTGAAGGGGCCGGCGCTGATCCACGGGAAGAGATCCCCGGCCCAGGTCTCGCCGTGCCAGACACGGGCGAAGACCGCGCACGCGGCCACGAAGGAGAGCGCGACCGCGGGGACGGCCACCCAATGCGCGCGACGCCCGATGGAGCCGCCCAGGACGGCGTTGATGACGGTGCCGAGGAGCGGGAAGAGCGGAATCAGCCACACGACTAGCGGCATGGTTGTGCTTTCAGGTACAAAGCCCGCATCACTCTATAAGATGGGACCAGGGGTGTCAATTCGATGTGGCTCATCAAGAGCCTCCCTGCAAGGCGGATGGCCGGCCGAGCTCCGCCAGCCGGGGGTCCACGAAGCGGAAGTAGACGAGCGGCACCAGGTAGAAGAGGAGCAGATGCCCCGAGAAGAGGCGCGCGGTCACTCGATGATGCGCGTCGTACTCCTCGCCTGACACCTCGCGGGGCTCCGCACCCGGTGGGCTCAGATAGAACCTCCCGCCCGAGGCCGTCGCCGTCACGCTCCCAGCGAGCGCCAGCGAGAGCAGGAAGTTCACGAGCACATACAGGACCAGGGCGAAGGTGAGCCAGCGCATGGGCTCCGGGACGGGAGACGCCAGCGCCCGCCAATCGTAGATCCGCAGGCGGCCCCATGGCCGCGTCGGCGCTCCCGCGCGGCGCAGACGCGCGACCATGGCGACGAGCAACACCAAGGCCCCGGCCAGGAGCAGCAACGCCGGCGCATCGCCCAGGAACGGCGGGACGGGGGCGAAGGTGGCGAGGTGAAGCGCGGCGGCGGCGACGAATCCCGCCGTCGCCGATCCGAGGAGCCGCCGACAGATCACGCCCTCTTCTAGCACATTCTTGACGCTCGGGCGAGCCGGCCTTGGTATCATGACCCGGTGGCACGCTCTCGCTTCCGGCTCCGGCTCACCCTCCTCCTCGTCCCCGCCCTCCTCGTGGTCGGCGCTGTTTCATATCTGGCATGGCGCCAGAGCGTGCCCGGCGTCCGTGCCGAGCTCTCTCCGGCTCCGAAGTTCATCGGGCTCAAGACCCCGCTCACCCTGGACCTCCGGGCCACGCGCGGCGGCGTCCGATCGGTCGAGGTTCGGGTCGTTCAGGGCTCGACCCGATTCGTCGTCGCCGAGCAGGCGTTCTCCGAACCCGTCGTCAACGAGCAGCGCGTGCAGCTCACGGTCGCCGGCAAGCAACTGGGGCTTCGAGAGGGCGCGGCCACGCTCGAGGTCCGAGCGCGCGACGGCTTCTGGCGGCCGATCCGCGTGGACGACCGGGCGGTCGTGAGCGCGCCCGTGAGCATCGATCTGACGCCGCCGTCGCTGGAGGTGCTGGCGGCGACGCACTACCTGCATCAGGGCGGCGGCGGGCTGGCGGCGCTGCGCGCGAGGAGCGCCGCGCGCGCCGGCGTCAAGGTGGGCGACGCCTTCTTCCCAGCCTACCCTGCTGGCGAGGCCAGCAGCGGCCTCGCGGTGGCGCTCTTCGCCCTGCCGTGGGATCTCCCGGACACGACTGCGATCAGCGCCTGGGCCGACGATGAAGCGGGCAACAGTGTCTCGCGGCCGCTGCCCTCGGAGCTCAAGCCCCGGCGGTTCCCGGCCGGCACGGTTGATCTGACGGAGCAGTTTCTCTCGGCCAAGCTGCCCGAGCTGTTGCCGGAGCGCGGCACGATCGCGCGGGATCAGCTCGTGGCCGCGTTCCTCACCGTCAACCGGGACCTGCGCAAGAAGGCGGAGGACACCAAGCACCAGCTCGGCGCCCGCACCCAGCCGCGGCCGCTCTGGGAAGGCGCCTTCATTCAGCCCCGCAATACCAAGGTGTTCTCCAACTTCGCGGAGAGCCGCTCCTATCGCTACAACGGCCGACAAGTGGATACGGCCGTGCATCTGGGCTACGACCTGGCCTCGGTCAAGCACAGCCCGGTGCCGGCGGCCAACTCGGGCGTGGTGGTGTTCGCGGGACCCCTTACCATCTACGGCAACACGGTGGTGGTAGACCACGGCCTCGGGCTCCAGACCCTCTACGGCCACCTCTCGTCCTTCGAGGCGAAGGAGGGCGATCAGATCAAGCAGGGCCAGGAGCTGGGCCGGACCGGGACCACCGGTCTGGCCGTCGGCGATCACCTCCACTACGAGGTGCTGATCGGAGGCGTCTCCGTGACTCCCGTCGAGTGGTGGGACAGCCGCTGGATCCGCGACCATATCGGCCGGCCGCTCCGCGAGGCCAACATCCCGCTCTTGCAGTCGGAGTTCCCCGCGGACGACGGCAACGAGCGCCCGGCGGCGCCGACGAGAAAGCGCCGTGCTCTAGGCCCAGCGAGAGGTTAGCGCCTCTTCGCCCGAAACGGGGTCAAAGAAGCCGGCGCAGGGTGGACCAGCGCAGCAGCTCCCGCGGCGGGACGAAGTCGCCGATCACCCCCATGAGGGCGTCGAGGAGCGCGGGGCGGCGGGCGAGGGCATGGGCGACACGGTTGGCGAGACGTCGGCGCGCGATGATGAACTGAAGGGCGCGCGTGATCCGTTCCTTGTCGCGCGTGGCGGCGCGGCGCGCGTCCGCACAGGCGCCGAGGGCGCGCGTGGACACATCGTCGCGCGCGAGCGCGCCGTGAGCGACCTCGACGAGCAGCTCGGCCGAGTGGAGCGCGGTATAGAGTCCCTCGCCCGTGAACGGATCATAGAAGCCGGCGGCGTCCCCGGCTAGGACGACGCCGCCGTGGCGCGGCTCCGTCACCCGATAGGCCAGCGGCCCCATGGCCATCAACCGCCCCTGGGGGCGCATGCCCCGAAGGCGCGGCATCAGGTGGCGGAGCTGCTTCAGCCGCGCGTGGAAAAACGTCTCCAGCCGGCCCCGGAACGGCTTGGCATGGGAGAGCGGCACGACGAGGCTCAGGTTCACCAGCCCGGGGGCCACGGGGTTCAGGATGGAGTAATCGGGCGGGTCGATGTAGATCTCGCCCATCTGATCGAAGCCGTCCAGCCCCTCGACGTCCTGGATCAGCGCGAGGCGCTTCAGCGGGTGGGGACGCACGAGTCCCAGCGAGCGCGCCACGATGGAGGCCCGGCCGTCGGCGCCCACGACGAGCCGGCTCCGGACCTCGAAGGGCCGGCCCAGGGCGTCCGCCCCCTCGACTCCCGTCACCTGATCGTCCTCCACCTTGAGGCCGGTGACCCGGTGGCGCTCGCGAACGTCGACCGGCAAGCTCCTGGCGCGCTCGAGCAGGATGCGGTCCAAGACCTCGCGCGGGATCGCCATGGCGTGATCCCGGTATCCTCGCCACGGTCCCGCCGTCGGGTACGCGCCGCGAAGGACCGTCCCGTCAGGCGCCACCAGGCGCATGCCGCGGAGCGGCTGGGCACCGGCCGCGTCCACGTCCTTGAGCACGGCCAGCCGGTCCAGCATGCGGGCGGCTTCGGGTGACAGATATTCGCCGCAGATCTTCGGGCGCGGGAACCCGGCCTTGTCCAGGAGCACGACCGTCATGCCGCGCTCGGCGAGGAGGATGGCCGTCGCGCTCCCCGCGGGGCCGGCCCCGACCACGGTGACATCCACGCGCTTCATGGCTTGGCTCTCACCGTGCACTGCCTCACGAGCCACGGATAGCGGAACACGCGCACATCGAACATCCCGGCCTTCTCGCACAAGGCTCGCACCTCGCCGGGCGTGTACGAGCGCCGCACGGACAGCGGCCCATCGTGCCGGGCCATGCGGTTCCTCGTGAGCACCCGCGTCGCCAGCCAGACGAGAACGTAGGCGGCCCGGCTCCTCGCCAGGTCGTTCACGACGATGCCCGCCCGCGCCGCCGCGTCCATCTGCACGAGGTAGCGGACGGCGTCCTCGGGCTCCAGGTGATGCAGGGTCAGCGCCGAGATCACCACATCGACCGAACGGGGCCGAACCGGCAGCGCCAGGGCATCGCCCTGAAGGAGGACGATCTCGGGATACCGGACGGCGGCGCGGCGCGCGACGGCGAGGGTGGGAAGGTCGCGGTCCAGGGCCAGGATCCGGATGCGGCGCCCGGCCCGACGCGCCCAGCGCGCGAGGGTCTTCGGGATGTCGGCGCCTCCTGTCCCCACGTCGAGGATGGTGAGCTCCCGATCGAGGGGAAGACCGGCGATGAGCCGCTTGACATGAGCCAGGGTGATGCGTCGGCCGCCGAAGAGTGCGTTCAGCCGCGCGACGTCGGCGAGACTCTGCGAGAGGTCCGCAAAGGGCGCCGGCCGGTCGAGCATCTCGACGGCGTCCTCGGCCCGTGACAGCGGCGGGAGCAGTCGCATCTTACCAGCGAAGCAGGGCGCCCTCGGCCGCGAAGCCCGGCCCCAGCGCGATCATGAGTCCCCAGTCCCCGGGGACGGCCTCGCGCGCGCGGAGTAGCTCGTCCAGCACGAACAGCACGGTGGCAGACGACATGTTGCCGAAGTGCCGGAGCACGCGACGAGAGTGCGCGATCTGGCTCTCCTCGAGCTCCATCAGCCGGCGCGCCTGCTCGATGACCCGGCGGCCCGCCGAGTGCAGGACCCAGTGCTGGATGTCCTCCTTCTTGAGCCCCTGGGAGCCCAGCAGGACATCGGCCATCTCCTTCATCATGGCGGCGCCGATGCGGCGCACCTCCTTCGAGAGCACGACCCGAGGACGGCCGCCCGGGTACTCGAACCCCATGGCGGAGAGATGCTCGGGGCGGAAGAGGGTGCGATGTTCGATGATCCCAGGCCCCTCCCCCTCGGTGTTGAGGGCGACGGCGCCCGCGCCGTCGGCGAAGATGGCGTGGGCCACCGCGCTTTCCATCCGGTCGTCGTCGTAATACGCCGCCGAGCACAGCTCCACGGCCACCACGACCGCGCGATGGTGAGGGAACGCCTTCAGGTGATTGTGCGCCTGCTCCAGCGCGACCATGGCGCTCGCGCAGCCGGTGTCGCCCACGTGGACACGCTGGATACAGGGCTTGAGCGCGAGCTGCCTGATGAGATGGGCGTCGAGGCTCGGGCAGAGCCGCCCCGTGCAGGTGGTCGTGGCCAGGAAGTCGAGGTCCGCGGGCTCCCACCCGGCTCGCCCCAAGACGCGCCGCACCGCCTCCGCGCCGATCTCGATCGCGCCCCGGCGGAAGCGGTCGTTGAGCTGATCCACGCTCTCGTCGGGCGTGAAGGTCTCGGGGTCCATGTACAGGTACCGCCCGTCGATCTGGCTATTGGAGAAGAACCCGGCGCGCTGGCCGTCGTAACCGGCCATGCGGAGCAGCGCAGCCTGGTCCCAATGATAGGGCGGAACGGCGGTGGCGCTGCCAACGATCCTGGGGGTGCTCATGGCCGCAGGATACCCTCAGCCTCTTGCCTTGTCCACCTGACGCGGGCAATATCGGACGCGTCGTGAACTCTCATCAGCGAAGGAGCCGCCGATGCCGCTCTACTCGTTCGAAGGCAAGTCGCCGCGCATCCATCCCACGGCGTTCATCGCGCCCACCGCGGCCATCATCGGCGATGTCACCATAGAGGAGAACGCCTCGGTCTGGTACAACGCCGTGGTCCGCGCCGATTTCTCACCCATCGTCATCCGGCGGGGCGCCAATATCCAGGACTGCGCGGTGCTCCATGTGACGCCGGCCAATGGCGTGGAGGTGGGGCCGGGCGCCACGGTGGCTCATCTCTGCCTGATCCACGGCGCCGACATCGGAGAGGAAGCGCTCGTCGGCAACAGCAGCACGGTGCTGGACGGCGCCAGGATCGGCGCGCGCGCCATGGTGGCGGCCGGCTCGCTGGTCACCCCGGCGACGCAGATACCGGACGGGATGCTGGCGCTGGGAGCACCCTGCAAGGTCAGGGGTCCACTCGCCGGCACGCCCGCCGAGCACTGGGTGAAGGTCAACCCGGCGGGCTATCAGGCGCTCGCCCAGCGCCATCGCCTGGGAGTCGAGCCCGCGTGAGCTTCGGCCGGCGCCTCGGCGACTACTTCCCCTTGAACCTGGGCGGGCGCTTCTCCTTGAAGGCCTGCACCCCCTCCTTGTGGTCCTCGGTCTCCCGCACGACCGCCATGTGAGAGGAGACGAGGTCGAGGTGGGTGCGGAGGTCGAGTCGCATTGACTGGTAGACGAGCCGCTTGATCATCCGGATCGGCACCTGGGGGCCGTCGGCGATCCGGCGGGCCAGCGCGTAGGTCTCCTCCGCCAGCTTCTCCCCCGGTACCACGCGGTTCACGATGCCGAGGCGTAGGGCCTCGGCGGCCTCCACGAAGTCCGCGGTCCAGAGCAGCTCGAGCGCGCGGGCGGTGCCGATCAGTCGTGGGAGGAAATAGGTGTCGCCGTCCCCCGGCACGAGGCCGACCCGCACATAGCCGGTCGAGAAGCGCGCGGCGGCGGAGGCGACGCGGACATCGCACATCAGGGCCATGCCCATCCCCGCGCCGACCGCCACGCCGTTGACCATGGCGATCACGGGCTTGTCCATGACCTCGAGCGCCTTGGGCACGCGGTGAACGCCCTCCCACAGCCCGTTCTTGTGATCGAGGGGAATGGGAGCGCGGTCCCCCATGCGCGCCACGTCGCCGCCCGAGCAGAAGGCCGTGCCCGCGCCCGTGACCACCACGACGTTGACGTCGGGATCGCGCTGGGCCTCGCCGAGCGCCCCTGCCCAGCGCTCGATCATGGGGCCCGTGAACGCGTTCAGCTTGTCCGGCCGGTTGAGCGTGAGCGTCGCGACGCGGTCCTTCACCTCGTACAAGAGCTCGCTCGTCTCGGTGGTCACGGTTGTCTCCTCCCTCAATCCTTGGGCAAGCCGAGCACGCGCTCGCCCAGGATATTGCGGAGGATCTCCGAGGTGCCGGCCCGGATGCCGCTGCCGCGCGCCAGGAGGCAGTAGAACTCCCACTGCCCTTCGTCGGGCGCCCACTCGCTCGGACCCTTGATCTGCGAATAGGGACCGATCACCTCCGTGGCGACCTCGGCCAGGTCCTGGTCCACCTGGCTCCAGAAGAGCTTGGAGGTGGAGCCCTCGGGCCCGGGCGGCCGGCCCCGGAGGATCCTCGTGAGGCTGCGGTAGCCGTTGAGCTGCAGACACCGCTCGGCGATCGCGAGGCTCGCGATCTTCTGCCTGAGCACCGGATCGTCCGCCGCCGTGTGGCCGTTCCGCTTGGTCCGCTTGGCGAGCGCGACCAGCCGCTCCAGCGCGGTCCGCAGGCTGATGTGGCGGATCATCGTGAGCACGTCGCGCTCGTAGGCCAGCGTGGTGAGCGCCACGCCCCAGCCTTCGTTGACCTTGCCCACCACGTTGGCGGCCGGGACGCGCACGTTTTCGAGGAACACCTCGTTGAACTCGGCCTCGCCCGTGATCTGCCTCAGCGGGCGAATCGTGATCCCCGGCGTCTTCATGTCGATGAGGAGGAAGGTGATGCCCTTGTGCTTGGGCAGGGTGGGATCGGTGCGGACCAGGAAGAAGCCCCAGTCGGCGACGTGGGCCATGCTGGTCCAGACCTTCTGGCCGTTGACCACGTAGAAGTCGCCGTCCAGGACCGCCCGCGTCTGCAGGTTGGCGAGATCGCTCCCGGCATCGGGCTCGGAGAAGCCCTGACACCAGATCTCCTCGGCGGTGAGGATCTTCGCGAGGTGGCCTTCGCGCAGGGCGGGCGTGCCGTGGGTCATGAGCGTCGGGCCCAGCATGGAGAGCCCGCCGCGGTTGACCGGCTGCGGCGTCGCCGCCCGCGACATCTCTTCATAGAGGATGATCTGCTCCATGATCGAAGCGCCGCGCCCGCCGTACTCGCGCGGCCAGTCGATCCCTACATAACCCGCCTTGTGAAGTTCCCGTTGCCATTGGCGCAGCCGGTCCACGTGAGCGCGGTCGGCGCGCGAGGCGGCGAAGCCGCGCCCCTTGAGGTCGGCGGGAACGTGCGCGCCGAGCCAGGCTCGGACCTCGCCGCGGAAAGCCTGCTGCTCGGGGGTGAAGTCGAAATCCATACCGTGCCTCCTGCGTCCGAGGAGCGTGTCTGACCGACCTCCGTTCGAGCGCCGGCTTGGCCGGCGCAACCCTGTCCTTGGGGGAGGCCTCGGAGGGGGCCGTCGAGGCCCCCTCCGATGTTTCAATGCATCACGGAGCCGCCGTCCACGTTCAGCGCCTGGCCGGTGATGTTCCGCGCCTGGTCCGAGGCCAGGAACACTGCGGCCCAGCCGATGTCCTCCGGGGTTTGCTCCCGCTTCATCGGGATGATGTCGGCCACGCGCTTGTCGAAGACCTGGCGCGGCGTCATGCCCTCGAAGGCCGGGTTGGTATCGGCGATGTACTTCGCCAGGCCCTCCCAGAAGGCGGTCCAGAGCACGCCCGGGCAGATCGCGTTCACCGTGATACCGTGGGGCGCCAGCTCCTTGGCGATGACGCGCGTGAAGGTGATGACGCCACCCTTGGCCACCGAGTAGGGCGGCATGGTGAGCGCCGCCAGGGGCCCCGCAATGGACGCTATGTTGATGATGCGGCCCGCCCTGCGCTCGACGAAGTAGGGAGCGATGGCCTTGCAGGTGAGGAAGACGGACTTGAGGTTCACCGCGTATGTCCGGTCCCAGTCCTCCTCGCTGTTGTTCGTGAACGGCATGCCGGGGGCGGAGGCTGCTCCGGCATTGTTCACCAAGATGTCGATCTGCCCCATCTCCTTCCGGATGCGGTCGAGCGCGGCCTGCACGTCGGGCGACTTGGTCACGTCGCAGCGCATGGCGAGGGCCTTGCGCCCCAGCTCCTGGACCTCGCGGGCGACATGCTGCGCGTTGGCTTCCTGGATATCGGGGATGGCGACGTCCGCGCCCTCCTTGGCCATGCACAGCACGATGCCCTCGCCGATGCCCGAGCCGCCGCCCGTGACCACAGCCACCTTGCCCTGAAGTCTCATCGATCCTGGTCTCCTGTCATCAACGGGGTTCTCTCTCCTCTGGGGAGCGGCGCGGGGCGCCACCTCACCGATAACGATCCTCCTGCACCGCGTGATCCACTGCCAGGTCTGGCCCCGGCGCCGGCGGGAGTTCGATCATATCACCGCCACGCTTGATGGGTTCAGGCGCCAGATCTTCCTCCCCCGGCGCGACGACCGACATTCTATAATGTCGCGTACGCTCACTGCACCTCTCCTCTCGCTGATGGGAGAGCGATCGGAGGCTCACAATGGCGACCAGCACGCTCCGCAGCCGGAACTGGTTCGGACGGAAGGACCTGGACGGCTTCGTCCACCGCTCCTGGATCAAGGCCGAGGGCTTCAGCGACCAGATGTTCGACGGCCGCCCGGTCATCGGCATCGCCAATTCCTGGTCCGAGCTCACCAACTGCAACGCGCATCTGCGCCAGGTGGCCGAGGCGGTGAAGCGCGGTGTGCTCTCGGCGGGCGGCTTCCCGCTCGAGTTCCCGACCATCTCGCTGGGCGAGATCCTGATGAAGCCCACGACCATGCTCTTCAGGAACCTCATGGCCATGGACGTGGAGGAATGCATCCGCGCCTACCCGCTGGACGGCGTCGTGCTGCTCTCGGGCTGCGACAAGACGACCCCCGCCATGTTGATGGGCGCCGCCTCGGCGGATGTGCCGGCCATCATGGTGACGGGCGGCCCCATGCTCCGCGGCAAGTGGGGGCAGGAGGAGATCGGCTCGGGGACCGACGTGTGGCGCTACTGGGCCGAGCGGCGCGCCGGCCGGCTGTCGGAGGAGCAGTGGTGCGAGATGGAGTCCTGCATGTCCCGCTCGGCGGGCCATTGCATGGTCATGGGCACGGCCTCCACCATGGCCTCCATGGTGGAGGCGCTCGGGATGACCCTGCCGGGCAACGCGGCCATCCCGGCGCCGGACTCGCGCCGTCTCGCGCTGGCCGAGATGACAGGCCGGCGCATCATGGAGATGGTGAGCGAGGATCTGCGGCCATCGAAGATCCTCACGCCCCAGGCGTTCGACAACGCCATCCTGGCGGACATGGCCATCGGCGGCTCCACCAACGCCATCATCCACCTGGTCGCCATCGCGGGCCGGGCAGGCGTCGATCTGCCGCTCGATCGCTTCGACGAGCTGTCGCGCACCACACCCTTCCTCCTCAACGTGAGGCCCTCGGGCAAGTACCTCATGGAGGACTTCTTCTACGCGGGCGGGCTGCCGGTCGTGCTCAAGGAGCTCCTCCCGCTTCTGCACCGTGATGCGCTTACCGTGACGGGCAAGAGCATCGCGCTCAACGTGAGCGCGGCCACGAACTACAACGAGGACGTGATCCGCCCCCTCGCCGTGCCCATCTCGAGCGAGGGCGGGACGGTGATTCTCAAGGGCAATCTCTGCCCCGACGGGGCCGTCCTCAAGCAGTCCGCCGCTTCGCCGCATCTCCTGACCCACCGCGGCCGCGCGGTCGTGTTCGAGGACCACGCCGACCTCCACGCCCGCATCGACGACCCGAGCCTGCCCGTGGACGAGACCTCCATCCTCGTCCTCAAGCGGGTGGGGCCGAAAGGGGCGCCGGGGATGCCGGAGTGGGGCGCGGCGCCCATTCCCCAGAAGCTGCTCAAGAGCGGCGTGAAGGACATGGTGCGCATCTCGGACGCACGGATGAGCGGCACCTCGTACGGCACCGTTGTGCTCCACGTCGCTCCCGAGGCGGAGGTTGGAGGACCGCTGGCCTTGGTCCATGACGCCGACGAGATCGAGCTCGACGTTCCCGGGCGGCGGCTCACCCTCAGGGTGCCCGATGACGAGCTGGCCCGGCGCCGGGCCCGGTGGCGGCCCCGGCCGCCCCATTTCACCCGGGGGTACGGCAAGCTCTTCCTGGACCACGTGCTCCAAGCCCATGAGGGCGTGGATTTCGACTTCCTGCGTGGCCGGACCCCGGTACGGCACGAGGACACCGCCGGGCCGAGCCACTCCTGAGTCTGGGAGGCGGAGGTTTCAACCGAATAGCCGGCTGAGCGAGTCCGACGCGCCTTTGAGCTTCCGTCGCGCTTCCGCCGCGGAGACGTTGAGGCGGGCCATCACGATGGCGACCTTGGCGCTTCCGTCGGCGGCGCGGAGCAGACGCGCTGCCTCGCCCTCCGTCACCCTGCCGATCTCGCGCACGAGCCGAAGCGCCCGCGCGCGGAGCTTGGCCGAGCCCGGTCTCAGGTCCACCATGCGATTGCCATAGACCTTGCCAAGGCGGGTGAACGCGGCCGTCGTGAGGATATTGAGCGTGACCTTCGTGGCCGTACCGGCCTTCAGCCGCGTGGACCCCGCCAGAACCTCGGGCCCCACGGCGAGCGGAATGATGACGCGCGCGGCACGGCGCGCCACGCGCGGATTACAGGTCACGAGGACGGTTGCGGCGCCGCGCCGACGGCCCTCGTCGAGCGCCGCCCTCACGAACGGCGTCACCCCGCTCGCGGCAATCCCCACCACCACATCGCCGGCGCGAACCCGCGCCCGGATCTGCCGTGAGCCTTCGGTCGCATCGTCCTCGGCGCCCTCGGCTGATCGAAACACCGCCGGGCGCCCGCCCGCGATCACCGCTTGCACCAGCGCGGGGGGAGCGCCGAAGGTCGGCGGGCACTCGGCCGCCTCGAGCACGCCGAGCCGCCCGCTCGTCCCCGCGCCCACGAAGATGAGCCGGCCGCCCCGGGACAGCGACTCGACGACCTGCACCACCGCCCTGCCGATCGCGGGCGCGGCGCGGGCGACCGCGCCGATTGCCTCGCGGTCGGCGCGATTCATGAGCCGCGCGATCTGAACCGCCGAGAGACGATCGAGGTCGCGGCTCCGAGGATCAGGCCGCTCGGTCGGCAGCTCTTCGAAGCGGATGGGGCCGCTCCCCGCGCGCGTCTTGCGATTCCGCACCCGGGCGACGCCCCGAGAGCGCGCACCCCGCAGCTCCGGCGGACGCCGGTCATCCACCGGGACGCCTCCTTCGGGAACCGCTAGCCCACATTATTCATGGCGAACTCCGTTCCAATGGTGAGGAAGGGAGCGGAGTAGAGCGGGAGCGAGACTCCGCCTCGGGCCGACGAGGCATGTCGACGGTCGAGGTTGAAGGACAGAAGAGGCGATCATGGGGTCGACGGCCAAAGAACGCATCTGAATGTGCCGATCGGCGACCGTTTGATCAACATTCACGATCTCTCAATGGATGTAGCGCGAGCAGATCACGCGCGAGGCGCTCGTCCGCTTCCCGGCGCGGCATACGTTGCGCCCGCGCGAAGCCCCTGTCAACAGATTGTCTTGGGTTCAGGCGATGGAGCACCTAGTATATGGGCCCATGAGGGGGGTGCGCTCGGGCCTCGACGTGCTCGTGAGCCGCCTGCCCAGGCTTCTCAAAGGACACCGCGTGGGCCTCCTGTGCCACCAGGCCTCGGTCACGCGCGAGCTGACCCACGCGGTGGACGCCGTCGCGCGGCTCGGCGGCGTCCGGCTCGCCGCGCTCTTTGCTCCCGAGCACGGGCCGGCCGGCGCGGCTCAGGACCACGCGCCAGTGGGACGGACCAAAGACCTCGCGACGGGTCTCCCGGTGTGGAGCCTCTACGGCCGCCGCCTGGCGCCCAGTGAGGCCATGCTGGGCGACGTCGACACTCTCGTCGTCGACCTGCAGGACGTGGGGTCGCGGTACTACACCTTCGTATGGACGATGGCGCTGTGCTTGCGAGCCTGCGCGCGCGCCCACCTCCCGGTGCTGGTGCTGGACCGTCCGAATCCGCTGGGTGGCCTCGTGATGGAAGGGAATCTCCCGGACCCTCGCTTCGCTTCCTTCGTCGGGCTGTATCCGCTGCCGGCTCGCCATGCCATGACCATTGCCGAGCTCGCGGCCTACCTGAACGAGACGCACGGGATCGGGTGCGACCTGATTCTCGTGCTGATGGAAGGGTGGCGACGCACCATGAGCTGGGAGGACACGGGGCTGCCCTGGGTGGCCCCGTCCCCCAATATGCCGACGCCGGATACAGCGCGCGTCTATCCCGGCGGCTGCCTGATCGAGGGCACCAACCTGTCCGAGGGACGCGGCACGACGCGCCCGTTCGAGCTGGTCGGCGCGCCCTTCCTCGACGGGCGGCGCTTGGCGAGCGCCCTCACGCGCCGGGGTATGCCCGGCGTGACCTTCCGAGCCGCCGGCTTTCAGCCCGCCTTCCACAAGTACACGGGGCAGCTCTGCCAGGGCGTCCAGCTCCACGTCACCGACGCCAGGCGCTTCAGGCCCTTCGCGACGTACCTCGCCCTGATCATCGAGGCGCGCCGCCAGTCGCGGCTCTTTCGCTGGCGGCGCCCACCCTACGAGTTCGAGCGAAAGCGGCTGCCCATCGATCTGCTGTGCGGGGGCGATGCCATCCGCCGCGCCATCGAGCGCGGGCGCCCGCTCCGGCGCCTCGAGCGCTCGTGGCGCCGGGACCTGACTCGCTTCGCCCGCGCCCGCCGGCCCTACCTGCTCTATCCATGATGCGCTCGCCTCTCCCGCTCCTCCGCGTGCCGGGAGCCGCCCGCCTCAGGCGGAGGACCCTGCCGTGACCCTCGAGGAGCTGGTCGGCCGCAGGCTGATGCTCGGCCTGCCCGGGCCCGATGCCAGCGATGCCGACATCCGTCTCTTCGAGGACACGCGGGCAGGTGGCCTCATCCTCTATCGCCGGAACTTCGAGACCCCGGAGCGGCTCCAGCGCCTACTCACCCGTCTCGAGAGCGCTCTCGGCCGCCGGCTCCTGATCGCGACGGACCACGAAGGCGGGCGGATCATCATGATCGGGCGGGGGGTGACGATCTTCCCCGACAATCTCGCCGCGGGGGCCGCCGGCGAGGCCGCCTTCGTCCACCGCCAGGGCGTCTTCGAGGGGCGCGAGCTGCGCCGGCTCGGCGTGGACATCAGCTTCGCGCCCGTGCTGGACGTGCTCACGGAGCGCTACAGCCCGAACATCGGCATCCGCTCCTATGGCAAGGACCCGGCGCTCGTGGCGCGGTGCGGAGCCGCGCGGATCGGCGGGCTTCAGTCGGCCGGCGTCTCGGCCTGCGCCAAGCATTTCCCGGGCAAGGGGCACGCGCCGGTGGACCCGCACCTGGGGCTGCCCGTGATCGAGTCCGACTGGGGCGAGATGCACGCGGTTCACCTGGTCCCGTTCATGGCGGCGATCGAGGCGGGCGTCGACTGCCTCATGACCTCCCATCCGCTCTATCCGAGACTCGATCCGACGCCCGACACGCCGGTCACCTTCTCGCGCCTGATCGTCGACGAGTACCTGCGCGGCCAGGTCGGGTACCGCGGCGTGATCGTGTCCGATGATCTGGAGATGGGAGCGATCCGGGACCTCTGCGCGGTCGACCATGCGGCCGTCCGCGCGGCGGCGGCGGGGCATGATCTCCTGCTCGTCTGCCACACCGAGGCGGCTCAGCGCGCCGCTCACTCGGCGCTGCTCGAGGCCTACGGCGCGCGCGCGCTCCCCCTGAGAGCCCTCGAGCAGAGCGTGGCGCGGCTCGACGCGCTCCAGGCCAAACGCGCCGGGCGATTCGACGGCGGCCCCCCGCGGCCCGAGCGGGACGGCGAGCCGCTCGCCAAGGCTCTCGCCGCTCGCGCCACCACCTTCGTCGCGCCCGCGCCGCCCGCATGGCGGCGCAGCCTGAACGGCCGCGTCGTGGCGGTCTTCCCGCGGCTCTCGTCTCTCGCCGACCGGATCACCGTCGAGCCGGCCCTCCTGGACGAGGCGCGATATCTGCGCGAGGCGATGCTGCCATACGGCGTGGCGCCCGAGGTCGAGGTGGTCGGCGTGGAGCCCACCGAGGCGGAGATCGCGCGAGCGCGCGCGCGGGCGGGGACGGCCGACGCCACCATCCTCTTCCTCTACGACGCGCATCTCCATCCCTCCAATCGCCGGCTCCTCGACTCCCTCCAGAGCGCGGCCCACGCCCTGGCCGTCGTGCTGATGCGCGATCCCTACGACGCCCTGTATCTGGCGCCGGGGACGGCCGGCATCACCGCCTACGGCTGGCGCAGATGCCAGCTCGACGCGGTCCTGGCCCGCCTGCTCTCCTGAAGGACGCGGCCGGTCCCGGCTCGGACCGGCCTCCCGATTCGACCAAGATCAACCCGACGGTGGCAGCAGTCCCGACCGGCTCGGGATTGGGCCTCGGGACCGGGCGGATTTCGCGATTGAAGGGCGCGGGTGCCGCGGGATACATTGGAAGCCTCCCCGCGCGGACTCGAGAGGATCGGGCAGGACCCGAGCCGGGCGGGGCCTGGCCCGGAGACGCGGGCATCTTCTCTCCCAAGCACTGTGAGGGCCCCATGATGACCACGACACGTTTCGTCGAGAAGTGGGTGGACGAGGCCGCCGGCCTCACGGCGCCGAGCGGGGTGGTCTGGTGCGACGGCTCCGACGGAGAGCACAGCCGGCTCATCGAGCGGATGCTGGGCGACGGCACCCTGCTGCCGCTCAACCCACACACGTATCCGGACTGCTACCTGCACCGAAGCCATCCGAGCGATGTGGCACGGACCGAGCAGCTCACCTTCATCTGCGCGCGGGCGCGCGACGACGCGGGTCCCACCAACAACTGGATGGCGCCGGACAAGGCCAAGGAACGCGTGGGCGCGCTCCTCCGCCGGAGCATGCAGGGACGCACCATGTACGTGATCCCGTATCTGATGGGGCCCGCCGGATCGCCGATGAGCCGCGTCGGCGTCATGGTGACGGACAGCGCCTACGTGGTCGCCAGCATGCACATCATGACGCGCGTGGGCGAGGTGGCGCTCCAGCATATGCGCGACGGCCTAGACTTCGTCGCCGGGCTCCACTCGCTCGGCGACCTGTCCCCGGACCGGCGCTTCATCCTGCACTTCCCCGAGGAACGGCTCATCTGGAGTGTCGGCTCGGGGTACGGGGGTAATGCGCTCCTCGGCAAGAAGTGCCACGCCCTGCGCATCGCGTCCTGGCAGGCGCGGCAGGAAGGATGGCTGGCCGAGCACATGCTGATCCTGGGGCTCGAGGATCCTGACGGCGAGGTGACCTATCTCGCCGCGGCCCTGCCGAGCGCCTCGGGGAAGACCAACCTCGCCATGCTGGTCTCCAAGCTCCCGGGCTACCGGGTGTGGACCATGGGCGACGACATCGCGTGGATCCACGTGGATGGCCGCGGGCAGCTCCGCGCCACCAACCCCGAACGGGGCTTCTTCGGGGTCGCGCCCAACACCAGCCCCAAGACGAACCCGAACGGGATGGCGATGGTGCGCTCCAACACGATCTTCACCAACGTGGCGCTGACTCCTTCGAGCGAGCCCTGGTGGGAGGGCATGGACGACCAGCCGCCGCCGGGGATGGTGGACTGGCAGGGGAACCCCTGGCAGCCTGGCGGCGCCCCCGCTGCGCATCCGAATGCCCGGTTCACGGTCCCCGTCCGGCAGTGTCCCTCCATCACCCCCAACTGGGAGGACCCGCAGGGCGTGCCCATCTCCGGTCTCATCTTCGGGTCGCGGCGCGCCCGGGTGGTGCCCCTGGTCTTCGAGGCGTTCGACTGGACTCACGGCGTGTTCCTGGGCTCGGCCATGGGCACCGAGACCACGGCCGCCATCACCGGGGAGGTGGGCGTCGTGCGCCGCGATCCCATGGCGATGATCCCGTTCTGCGGCTACAACATGGCCGATTACTTCGGCCACTGGCTCGGCATGGGAAGTCGGCTCGCCAGGCCGCCCAAGATCTTCCGCGTGAACTGGTTCCGTCGCGACGACGACGGCCGGTTCCTCTGGCCCGGCTATGGCGACAACGTGCGGATCCTCAAGTGGATCGTCGAGCGCATCCGTGGCACCGCCGGGGCCAGGGAGACCCCGATCGGCTACGTTCCGAGTCCCGGAGCCGTCGACCTCGGCGGCCTCGACATTCCGGCGTCGAGACTGGAGAGGGCGCTCCATTGCGACCGTGACGAGTGGCTCGAGGCCCTGGACGAGCTGCGCGGATTCTACGAGCAGTTCGGCCCGCAGCTGCCGGCGCCCATCTGGGAGGCCCACGCGCGCACCGCGCGCCGGTTCAGGGCCTAGGAAGCTCATCCACCTCGATGCCCAGGTGACGCCAGAACAGGTTGGTGCCCGCCCGCGCGCGAACCCTCGCCAGCAGGTCGTCACTCATCCTCTGGTCGCGCCCGGCGGCGATCAGCGGGTAGGTCAGACGGGGTGCGGCATGTCGGGTTGGACCGCTTCCTCCAGCGTAAGGGGCGGACGGGCGTGAAAGGGCTCGCGCCGGACAAGGCAGTCGTCGAGGTCGCACATGGCGCAGTAGGCGCGATGACAGGGGTCGGTATGGAAGACCAGCTCGCCCTCCACGCCCACCTCCTTGATCACCTGCCGGGCGAGGTCCTCGGCCAGCTCATGGGCCTGGTCCACGGACCAGAACTCCGGCACCACGAGATGGGCATCCACGTGATGGAAGCGGCCGGAGCGGATGGCGCGCAGGTGGTGGATGCGAATCACGCCTTGGCCGACGTGGCCGCGAAGAACCTCGAGCAGCCGACTGAGCAGCACCGTGTCCTCCTCGTCGAGCAACCCGCCGGCGGCGTGGCGCACCAGGCGCGCGCCGGTCCACATGAGGTTGAGCGCCACCACCGCGGCGACCAGCGGATCGAGCCAGGAAACGCCGGTGATGCGCACCAGCAGGAGGCCGGCGACGATGCCCGCGCTGGTGAAGGAGTCCGAGAGCACGTGCTGGCCGTCCGCCACCAGGGTGAGCGAAACGTGCTTCCTGCCGGTGCGGACGAGAAACCATCCCAGGACGAGGTTCACGAGCCCCGCGCCCAGGACGATGACGAGACCGGATTCGAGCTGACGCACCTCCACGCCACGGATCAGGCTTTGCACGACCTCGTAGATGATGACGACGGCCGCGAAGGCGATGAGCCCGCCCTCGAAGGCCGCCGAGAAGAACTCGATCTTGCCGTGCCCGTACGGATGGTTCCGATCGGCGGGGCGCCCGGCGAAGATCAGGCCGCCCAGGGCGAAGACGGCCGCCACCACGTTGACGATGGACTCGAGCGCGTCGGACAGGATCGCCGTCGACCCGGTGAGCCGATAGGCCTGGTACTTGGCGGCCAGGAGCACGACCGAAACGGCCAGAGAGATCGCTCCCGCCCGGAAGCGGACAAGGGCGTCTTCGGTGACCAGGACTTCGGAGTCCATGGGCCGATGATACGCCTGCAATCGGCGGAGCGGAACGGCTCAGGCGGACGAGGGGCGCCGCGCCGGCGACCGGTCCAGGACCTTCGCCAAGACCGGCGAGAGCGCCATGGTCCCGACGGTGCCGAAGATCACGAGCCATGACCACCCGAGCGGCATCACGCCCGTCTCGGCCATGACGAGGAGTGCCAGGTTCATCAGCGCCATGATGACCATGGCGGCCACATTGGCCCGGTTCGCCCGGACCCGAGTCAGGAGGCCGAGGAGGAACACGCCGAGGAGCGAGCCGAAGGTGACTCCGGCGATCTTGAAGGCGAGCCAGAGGAAGCGGTCGAAGAACGAGAAGCCGTAGGCGAGGGCGGCCAGGATGAGGCCGAAGGCGATGACGGCGGCCCGCGAGACCCGGAGGTAGTGGCGCTCACTCCGGTTCCGGACGAGCAGCGGGCGGTAGATGTCGGTGACGAACGAGGCGGCCAGCGAGCCCAGCGGCGAGTCGATGGAGGCGAGCACGATGGCCGAGAGCATCAGCCCGCGCAAGAGCTCCGGCATGGCCGAGCGGATGAAGAACGGGAAGATCTCGTCGGGGCGCGGCAGCGCCTGCGCCGGATGCTGGGCGTAGTAGGTGTAGAGCCCCGCTCCGATGGCGAGATAGATGACCAGGGTGACGAGCGTGCCGAGCGGCGTGAGAGAGAGCGTGCGCTGGCTGTCCTTCCGCGTCTCGACCGTGAGGAGGCGCTGCATCAGGTCGTGGTCGGTGCCGAAGGCGGCCATGGAGCCCACGAAGCCGTTCAGGATGGCGAGCCAGACGATATTGGGATCGGTGAGCACGCGGCGCCAGAAGTCCGGCGCGCCCGGCGCTGGTCCCCAGTCGATGACGTTCAGCCGGCCCGCCGCCGCCGCTGTCCGGAACAGGGCCCCGAGCCCTCCGTCGGTCTGTGTGGCGAGGAAGACCACCGTGAGCGCGCCGCCCAGGAGAAAGGCGCTCGCCTGAACGACGTTGGTCCAGACGACGGCCTTCACCCCGCCCAGCGCGATATAGGCGATGGAGACCATGCTGAAGAGTGCGATGGTGGCGGGCAGCGGCCAGCCCACGAGCACCGCCACCGCCACGCAGGCCGCCATGAGCCGCACGCCCGAGCCCAGCAGACGCGTGATGAAGAAGAAGACGGAGCCCGTGACCTGGCTCGAGCGGCCGAAGCGGTGCTCCAGGAACTCGTAGATGGTCGTGCAGTCGTAGCGGTAGAAGGCCGGGATGAACAGGAGCGCCACCGCGAACTTGGCCAGGCTCGAGCCGATGAAGAACTGGCCATACTCCCAGTTCTCGCTGTAGGCGGTGGCCGGCACCGAGATGATGGTCACGGCGCTGACCTCGGTGGCGAGGAAGGACAGACAGGCGGCCCACCACGGGATGCGGCGCCGGGCGAGGAAGAAGTCGCTGGTGTCCCGCTGCTCGCGGGTGAAGACGCCGCCGATGACGAGAACGCAGGCGAGCGCGACGAAGAGGACCGCGTAGTCGGGCCACGTCAGGCCGCCGCCGGCAGCAGCGGTCATGGGCAGGGGCTATCATGCCCCGCCGCTGCCTTGCGCGCGGCCATCGCCGCGAGCGACCTCGCGCGCATGAACCTCTTCCGACGCTCCCGATCCGCTAACGGGAAGAAGTGCCCTCGAGGGACTCCTGCTCCTTCTGGCGCATGCGCTTCAAGAGCTCGGCGAAGGAGCTGGTCTGGATGATGCGATCGAACTGGCTGCGGTAGGCGCCGATCAGGCTCACGTTCTCGATCAGGACGTCGTAGGCCGCCCATCGGTCGCCAACCCGGCGCAGCCGGTACTCGATCGGGACTTCGGATTTCTTCGGCGTGATGACCCGCGATTCGACGGCGGCCAGATCACCGTCCACACGCTCACCGACATAGGTAATGGACTCCCCGGCGTAGCGATCGATCTTGCCGAGATACGCCCGCGCCATGAGGTCGGCGAAGAGCTTGATGAAGTCCTCGCGGTCCGCCGGGCTACGGCCGGCCCAGTGGCGCCCCAGCGCCCGCCGCGACATCTCGGTGAAGTCGAAGAGCCCGTCCGCCGCCTGGCGGATCTCGCTCCGGCGCCGCTCTGCCGCGGCCGGCGTCCCGCCCGGCTGCTGGCTGAACGTCCGAAGCGCCTGCGCCACCTGGTTCCGGACGGTCTCGGTCGGTGTCATTGCTTGCGCGGTGCCTGCCGCCATCAGCATCAGAAGCATCAGAACGATCATAAGAGCACGCATGGCCCCTCCTGTCCGTTGCCTCCCATCCTACCCGAACTGCGCCACCTTGTCTCATTCTGACACCCGGCCTCCCCTCTATCTATTCCGGGCCGGCCCCCGACTCCCCGAGCGCGGCGCGCCGCCGTGAGGCACAATAGGCGGCGCGCATGCGGCCACGGCGTGAGCGGCGGGAATGGTGGATCGGCGTCGACCTGGGGGGCACCTGGGTCCGGGTGATCGCCCTCGATGCCCGCGGCCGGCGCCGCGACTTCAAGGGGCCCTCGCCGGGACCCGCCGGGCTCCCCGCCCTGCTGCGGCGGCTCTGGCTTCGCTGGACGCTGGGGCGCGGTGACGTGCAGGCGCTCGTCGTCGCGTCGAAGGGAGTCTGGACCGCCGCCGAGCGCAGCCGGCAGGAGCGGCGACTTCGCGCGCTCGCGCCTCGGGTCAGGGCGATCTCCGACGCCGAGGCGGCGTACCTCGGCGCGCTGGGCGAGCGCGCAGGCGTCCTGCTGCTCGCGGGCACGGGATCCATGGCCCTCGCGCGCGACGCGCGCGGGCGGTGGGTACGCGCCGGAGGCCTGGGCCCGCTCCTCGGCGACGAGGGCTCAGCCTTCTGGATCGGGCGCGAGTGGCTGAGAGCGACCATCGGCACCACAGGCTTTGCGATGGCGCGCCGAATCCTGGGCTCGCCCGATCCGGTGGCACGCATCGCGGCGCTCGCCCCCGGCGTGCTCCGCCTCGCGCGCTCGGGATCGCGCGAGGCGCATAGCATTGTCGCGCGGAGCCAGGACGCCCTGGCCGGCCTGCTCGTGAGGACCTCTCGCGACCTGCGCCTCCGGCCGCCCATCGTGGTGAGCTGGGCGGGAGGACTGCTCGACAACCCGCGCTTCCGCGCCGGAGTCTGGCGCGCGGCGCGCCGTGGCGGCGTTCGTGTGAAGCCTGAACCGCCCCGTGAGAGCCCGGCAGCCGCGGTGGCCCACATCGTACACAGCACAGCACAGCCGCCCGGCGAGTTGCGTGGCAACATCCCGCGCAAGGGTCGCGGCCGGCGCCGATGGCCGCTGTAGCCGGTGGCGAACCGGGGCGGCTTGACCGCTGCCCGGCCATTCCTAGCCGCCAATGGAACCGGATGCCGGCGCCATCCTGACTATCTACCGGTTCGCTGTTCGACCCGGGCTTGGGGAACGACAGGCTCACCTGGCTGCGCTGGCGCTTCCCCGATCGCGCCACGCCCAGTAGGCGAGCGGCCCTGTCAGCGCCGCCAGTGTTCCGACGAGGGTGTTGGTCCATCCGGAGGTCGCCATGGCGAGCAGGCCGCACGCGGCGGGCAGCCCTGCCGTCAGCCACATGCCCGGCGCGCCCCCGCCCACTCGCCAGGGCCGGGGCAGATCGGGCTCACGGAGTCTGAGCGCCACGAACGCCGCCAGTTCGAGCAGGAGCGCGACCGAGTAGAGCCACATGTCGAGGACGATCAGCTCTTTGAAGCTCCAGTAGGCGAAGAAGCTGTAGCAGGCGCTCGACAGGAGCACGGACACCCACGGTGTGCCCAGGCGCGGATGAACGCTGGCGAGCGCTGGCGGCATCTGGCCTCCCAGCGCCAACACGAACGGCAGCCGGGAGTTGGTGAGCAGCAGCGACAGGAACAACCCTGCCGAGGACATGAGTCCGCCCAGCATGACGAGCCCCGCGAGCCAGGCGCCGCCCACCGCCCGGGCCGCGATAGGCCAGTAGCCCGTCTTCCACTCGGCCCAGTCTCCCGTCGCCGACAGCGCCGCGCCCACCGGGAGCAGATAGACGAGGGCGATCAGCGGCAGCGCGACCCAGACGGCGCGACGGAAGGCGGTGGCGGGTGCCTTGGTTTCGCCCAGGCAAGTAGTGGGCGTGTCCCAGCCCGAATAGTTCCACATCATGGCGGCGAGCCCCAGCCCGAGCCCGGCGACGGCGCCCTGGTGCTCGTTGGCGAACGGTACCCACGGCCGTTGCCGCGCCTGTGCGGCGGCAACAGCGGTGAACACGGCCACCGGGGCGAGGACGATGACGCCCAGGACCGCCGCGCTCCAGCCGGTGATGCGGACGCCCGCCAGATTGAGGCCGGTCAGGATCCAGACGAAGGCGAGCACGACGGCCAAGCGCTCGAGCGTGGACATGCCGGGCCACCAGAACCTGAGATAGTCCGCGAAGAGGGCCGGGAACACCGCCACGTCCACGAAGCTGTTCACCCAGCTCCACCAGCCGGCCTGGAACCCCCAGAAGGGCCCGAACGCGCGCCGGACCCAGGCGACATAGCCGCCCTCCTCGGGCAGTGCCGAAGCCAGCTCCGCCATGGCGAGGGACAGGGGAAGACTCCAGACGAGCGGCGTGACGAGGAGCAGAAGGAGGACCAGGCCGGGGCCGAAGACGCCTACAGTGTCCTCGATGCCGTAGGGACCGCCGCTGACGTTGAAGAACAGGACGGCGAGGAGCGGGAAAAAGCCGAGCTCCCGACGGAGCCGGGCGCTCACCCGGCCGTGGCGCCTTTGATCAGCTCCGGCAAGCCCTTGAGCCATTCGTCGATGGGAGTCTCCGCGTCCACGATGATCTCCAGCTTGCCATTGAGTAGCTTGCGCACCCGCCCCTTGCCGGTGCCCAGCGGGATCACCACGCTCTCGCGGTGAATGCCCATGGCATCGGTGACGGTGAAGATTTTGTCGATCTCGTTCATGCCCACCGCGTCGAGCATGCTCCCCCTCTCAGGGGCCCTGACGAAGATCGGCGGGCGGGCGCTGGCCGCCGGGAATGGTGACCGTGCCGCCGCCCTTGATGTCGAAGGCGGGCAGCGGAGGAACGGCGTACTGCTGGTCGGTGATCCGCCGCTCGTAGTGGCCGGGGATCAGCACGTCGCGCCCCAGCTCGGGCACGCGCACGCGGCGATCGGGAACCCACCGCTCGCTCGGGGGAGCCGGGAGCGGCAGCGGCGGGGAACGGCGCAGCGCCTGCTCGCGCACCTGCTCGAGGGGGCTGGGTGGTCGGAGCTGTTGCAGCGCGCCCTGGGCCGGCCCCCCGATCTGAAGCGGCGGGATGACCTGAGCCGACACGCTGGCGGCAGCCAGCCACGCCAGCGCCGGGACCAGCACGATGAAGGGCTTCACGAAGCCCAGCGTAAATGAGGACGGGCGGCTACGCAAGAACGCCGCGCCGTGTTAACCTTGCCTGCCGTGCGACCCGTGATCCTGATGGCGCTCTTGGCCCTCCTCGTCGGAGCCGACCCGCTCGACCCCGGTCCCGCGCATTCCCAGAGCGCCGGCCGTCAGGCGGTCTTCGACGCCCACATCCACTACAGCGCGCCCGACTGGCCCAGCTATCCTCCGGAGCGGGTCCTCGGCATCCTGGCCCGGGCGGGCATCCAGCGCGCCCTCGTCTCCAGCACTCCCGACGACGGCACGCTCGCGCTCTACGAGAAAGATCCCAAGCGCATCGTCCCAATCCTGCGCCCGTACCGGACGCAGGAGGATATGGGCAAGTGGTGGGAGGATCCGACGGTGATCCCGTATCTCGAAGACCGGCTCCGGCGGCGGGTGCACCGGGGCATCGGCGAGTTCCATCTCTACGCGGACCAGGTCCGGACGCCGGTGATCAAGCGGCTGACGGAACTGGCCATGCGCGAGAGCCTCGTGCTTCACGCGCACTCGGACGAGGCGGCCATCGTCGGGCTGTTCAAGCTGGAGCCCCGCCTGCGTGTCATCTGGGCTCATGCCGGGATGTCGTCGGGGCCGCGGGAGGTGGGGGCGCTCATGGACCGCTACTCGACTCTCTGGGCCGACCTCGCCATCCGCAACGGTGACGTCGCGCCCGGTGGCGTGCTGGATCGCGAGTGGCGCGCGCTCCTCGTCCGCCACGCGGACCGTTTCCTCGTCGGAACGGATACGTGGACGACGTCGCGCTGGGAGGCGCTTCCGGACTCCGTCGCCCAGGTGCGGAGCTACCTGCGCCAGCTTCCTCCCGAGGTCGCGGAGAAGATCGCCTTCAGGAACGCGGAGCGCCTGTTCCCGTAGGGGATTATTCAAAGGTCGAGAGCGCTGAGCCGCTCGGAAGTCGGCACGCCGTCGGGATCCCAGCCCCGGAGCGCATAGTAGCGGTCGAGCATCATCGAGAGCTCCTCGGGTGGGCAGTGCATGCCGGCCGAGGGGCCGTCGGGGATGGGCTCGTGCATGACGCGCCACGGGAGCACATCGTCCTTCCGCCTCACCCCCTCGCGCACGTTGAACAGGCGCTCCAGGTTGATGATCCGCTCGCCGACGCGCTCCAGCTCCCCGGCGGTCATGTCCCAGCCACTCACGGCGCGCACCATGCGCGCGTAGGGCTCCTCGACGTAGAGGCCGAAGCCGCGCTCGGAGGTGAAGCGGCAGACCACGAGCGAATCGTCCACGGCGGTGAAGTGCTGGCTCCGCACCGCGAATTCGGGCTTGCCGTCCGGAGACCGCCGGTCGTAACCCTGGGCGTACTGGGGCGTGGGGCGCGTGTCGTGGTGGCTGCCGCCGCGGGTGGCCGTGGCGTAGCCGATGGACATGCCCTTGAGCGCCCGGGCCGAGTGGGCGGGTATCTCCAGGCGCTTGGCGGCATAGACGATCCTCGTGGCCTCGGGGTGAACCGACTCGGCGAGACGCCACGCGCCGCCGGCCAGACGGTCGCCGAAGCCCTCGCGCGTGGCCGTCATCTCGATGAGCCTGAGCATCCCCCGCCAGTCGCCCCAGCCGAAAGGCACCCCCACGTCACGCTCGGAGAGCCACCCGCGCTCCAGCGCCTCGCACACGAAGGCAAGCGTCACGCCCATCGTGATGGTATCCATGCCGAGGAGATCGCAGAGGTCATTGGCGCGGGTCAGCGAGCCCGCGTGCGCATTGCCGAGCATGGAGCCGAAGGCGAAGATGGTCTCGTACTCCGGCATCTTGGCCTTGAGCCCCTCGAGCTCGCCGTCCCGGATCTCGTACTGCTTGCCGCAGGCCACCGGACACTTGAGACACGTCGTGTCGCGCGAGTGATGATGGGCGCGCATCTCCTCGCCCGAGATAGCCGTCGCGTCGGCAAACGTCTCCTGGCGGAGATTGTAGGAGCCCAGCGCGCCCAGCGCATTGATGGGCTTGACCAGGAACGGCGTCCCGTAGGTGGCGAGCGCCTTGGTCCCGGTCATGAGGGGCTCGCGCCGCTCGTCCAGGAGCTTTTTCAGGAGCGCCGCATCGGCCAGCTCGGTCTTCCGCGCGCCCGCCACCACGACGGCCTTGACGCGTTTGGCGCCCAGCACGGCGGCGATGCCGCCGCGGCCGGCGAAGCCCTCGCGGTTCTTCCAGTAGGTGCCCATGGCGGCGAAGCGTACGAGGCGCTCGGCGGCGGGGCCGATGGCCATCACGTCGGTGTCCGCGCCCTCCGCGGCCTGGATCATGTGGACCGCGTCGCGGGTGGTCTGCCCCCAGAGCGAGCGCGCGGGCTTGAGCTCGGCGCCCGCCTCCGTGACCTTGAGATAGACGGGCTCGGCCGAGCGGCCGCTGATCACGATGGCGTCGAAGCCGGTGCGCTTCATGGTGGCGGGGAAGCGCCCGCCGAAGGTGGAGTCGAAGAAGAGGCCGGTGAGTGGTGATTTGCTGGCGACGCAGGCGCGACTATTCCCGGGGACGGCGGTATCGGTGACGGGGCCGACGGCGAAGACCACGGCATTGGCCGGGTCAAAGGCGTCGATACGCGCCGGCACGTGATCGAGCAGGAGGCGTGCGGCGAAGCCATTGCCGCCGAGGAGGCTTCGCGCCATGGCCTCGGAGACCGGCTCCACGCGGCTCCGCCCGCTCTCCACGTCTATATGAAGGATGCGCCCGCCGTAACCTCTCATGGTCACTGACTACCTCCTAAATAGGCCCCCACGATTTGGAGTCATTGCACGCGCGTGGCGTAGCGGCTGCGGGTCCTGTCGTCGTGTGCGCCCCCGGGCGGCCGGGCTCCGACACCCACTCGCCCGAACGCACCTCTTCGAGCTGCGGACCGGACTCGGGGGTCCCACTCCGCCCGGCTGCCCGGGGGCGCACACGACGCCACCCGCAGCCGCCGCGGCGTTCGTTACCACTCCGAATCATGGGCCGCTATTTAGAGATACCCGACCTCGCCCGGGCGCGGCCCGGGTTGGGGGATGTCCTCGACCACGGGCGGATCGCCGACCTGGCTGGGATCGCCCCTTCATCTCGAGCGCGCCTCGGCGGTCGTGCGGAGGCTATCGCGCGCCCACCATTTTAGTTACCATGGCCGGCATGGGCAACGCCTTGGCTGCCCGGCTCGCCCAGGTCACCGCGCTGGACGAGCGCGGCGCGACCGTCACCCTGGGTCGGTTCTGGGACACGAAGCCCGTGGTGCTGGGCTTCGTCCGCCACTTCGGCTGAATCTTCTGCCGCCAGCAGGTGGCTGGCCTCAAGAACGCGCTGCCCGAGATCCGCGCGAGCGGCGGCGAGGTGGTCGTGGTGGGCTGCGGCCGGCCCGAGCACATCGCGGGATTCCGCGAGGCGACGGGCTATGACGGGCCACTCCTCACCGATCCCTCGCTCCGCGCTTTCAGGGCCGCCGGGCTCGCGCGCGGCTGGATGAGAACCCTCCACCCGCTTACCCTTCTCAAGGGCATTCGCGCGTTCGCGAGCGGGTTCAGACAGGGAGCCCGGCGCGGGAACCCGGTCCAGCAGGGCGGGACCTTCGTGCTGGGGCCGGGTGAGCGCGCGCGCTTCGAGTGGCGCGACCGCTTCGCGGGTGATCACCCGGAGATGCGCGACGTTCTCGCCGCCCTCGGCCCCTCGGGGTGAGGCGACACGGCTGCGGCGACGTCCCGATGAAACGCCCAAGCCGCGAAGAGGCACAACCGCCATCCTGAGGTCACCGGGATCCGAGCGAGACGAACGACCGTCCGAGTGACGACGCTGGCCGATACCGCGCGATCACCGAGGCCTTGGAGGGGGCCGTCGAAGCCCCCCGGGCGATCTTCCTCAGTTGACGCCGAGGGCCCTGAGCCCGCTCCGCGCCGCGGCGGCCAGCTCCGGCTCCACGCCCGAGGCGGCCAACAGCTTCTTGTAGACGATCACGGCGGACTCGGACTGCTTGAGGGCTGCGAACGACTGGCCGGCGCCCAGGAGCGCGCGCCGCGCCCAGCTCGAGTCGGGCCCCAGATAGGCGGCCGTCATGTACGCCTCCGCCGCCTCCTCGTTCTGCCCGGCCGCGCGCAGCCCTTCTCCTAACCGATAGGCAGCCTCGGTGACGACGCGAAGGTCGCTCTGGTTGAGGACGCGCTCGAGCACACCGCGCGCCTCGCGCCATTTCCCGTCGGCCTGGAGCAGCCGGGCCGCGCCGAGAAGCACGGTCCCGAGGTCCTTGCTGTCCGGGTACTCGCGCTCGACCCGCGTGTAGAGGTCGAGGGCCTCCGCGCGTTTGCCGGTGGCTTCCTGGGCCTGGGCAAGCAGGAGCAGGGCCTGCGGCATCCGCGGATCGCCGGTCGAGGCCTTCACGAAGGCCTCCAGCTCACGCCGCGCCTCGGCCGGGGCGCCCGTGCGCAGGAGGGATTCGCCGAACGTGAAACGGCCGGTCAGACTGCCCGGGTGGCCCGGATAGCGTTTGGCCAGCGTCTCGTACATCTCGCGCGCCAGGGGCCATTGCGCGTCGGCCCCGGCGGCAGCCCCCACATCGGCGAGCGCGGCGGCGGCGGCCTCGTGCTGAGGGAACCGGCTCGTCAGCCGGAGCGCCAGGCTCTTGGCCTCGGGCCAGCGCTTTTCCTGGGCGGCGAGGGCCTCCATCCCCAGCAGAACGGGTGGCGTGAGGCGGGGGTCATCCGGGCGCGAGAGGAGCGAAGTCGCCAGGCGCTTGAACTCGTCGGTCTTGCCCGCGTTGAAGGTCGCCGCTGCGAAACCGTATTCGGCGGTGGCAAGCGCGACTCCCGACCCCGCGTCGCGCGCCGCGGCGAACTCGCGCGCCGCCGCATCCCAGTCCGACCCCGCGAAGGCCACCACGCCGAGCCCCAGGTGCGCCAGCGCATCCTCGCCCTGCCCGAGCGCCGCCTGGAAATCGGGTTGCGCCGAGGACGCCCGGCCGGTGGCCAGGAGAGCGGCGCCCTTGGCGAGGCGCGCACGACCAATGTAGGGCGACAGGGGCGCGCGCTGGACGAGTAGCGAAAGCTCCGGCAGCGCTTGCGCCGGTTGGCCCGCGTTGATGGCGAGGATCGCGCGGTTCAGCGTCGCCACCTGCGCCTGGTCGGTATTCTGGAACTTCAGGATGATCTCGCCCAGCAGGGCCTGAGCCGTCGAGACATCGCCGGCCTCGGCCGCCAGTTCGGCCGAGAGCAGCAGCGCCTCGGCGGCGTGGGGATCGGAGGGCGCCCCTCGAGCGAAGCTCGTCCAGCGCTGGCGCGCGGCGTCCAGTTGACCGCGGCGGAACTCGGCCCAGCCCAGCGCCAGGCCGACCCTGGCCGCCTCGGGATGATTCGGCAGATCCGTCAAGAACCGGCTGTAGAACCCGACGGCTTGATCATAGTCGCGCGCCCAGTAGGCGGCTTCGCCCCCGAGCACGAGCACTGCGGTACGGAGGTCGGGAGACAACGCCTCGCCGAGGAGGCTTTTCGCGCCGGCTTCGGCCTGAGGGAACTCGCGGAGCTCGAAGTCGAGCTGGGCGAGGCGAAGCACGGCATGGAGGCCGAGCAACGGGACGGATGGCGACTGGCGAACCAGCTCGAAGCGGTTCCGTGCCTCGTCAGGCTGACCGGACTGCCGGGCCAGCTCCGCGCTCACGAGCAGCACCCAGGCGCGCGTGGCCGGCTCGAGCGTCCAGGCCAGCAGCTGATCATCGAGGGCGCGGGCGTCCTCCGGCCGGGACTTGTCGGTGAGCCACCTGCGGATGAGGAGCCAGGTCGGCAGCGAGAATGTCCGGCTCCGGTCCGCGGCTTCGAGGTGGCGCGCCTCCTCGCGCGCCGCCGGGTAGTCGTCCAGATCCAGGAGCGCCTGGACCAGGCCCGCTCGCGCCCAGAGCGCTTCGGCCGAATTGGGATAGGTGTCGAGCAGCGTGCGGTATGCCTTCGCGGCGTCGGCCGGCTGACCTGCGGCCTGGCTCCACCACCCCAGGCGCACGAAGGCGCTCTCCATCAGGATCCGAGGGCCGGGAGCGGCCGTGAAGGACTGGAGCGCCGCGAGGGCGCCCTTGTAGTCGCCGAGCCGCCCGAGCGTCTCCCCCAGCCAGAAGGTGGCCTCGCCGGCCACGCCGCGGGGGCCGCTCGGCGGAGAGAGCCCGCCGACCTTCAGCAGCCCGGCCCACTCGTCGCGCGCCTCCGCATGGCGCTTGAGGCCGTAGAGGGCCATGGCCCGCCCGTGACGGGCATGGACCATGAGCACGGGTGGCGGGCCCGTCTTGAGAAGCCCGTCGAAATAGCCGAGCGCGCGCCGCGGATCACCCAGCTCGAGCGCGACCCAGCCCAGCTCGCTGGCGGCGTAGCGGCCGAACTCCGAGCGCGGATCATCCTGGACCACGAGCAGGAAGACGCGCTCGACTTCAGCGGTGCGCCCGAGGCGCAGCAGGGTCTCGCCAAGCCAGTAACGTGCTTCCCTCAGGACGCGCCGGTCGCTGGACTTCAGGGCGCCCTCGAACGCCTCACGCGCCTCCTCCATCTCTTGGCGCTGGTAGCGCGCCCGGCCGCATTCGAGCAGCTCGGGGGTGACGTGCAGCACCGTGCCGATGGGATTGCAGGCGAGGATCCGTGGGACCGGCAGCGGCGCCGTAGGCCGCTGGCCCGGATCGGTCACGAGCCGCGGGGACGGCAGCTCGGGCAGGCCCTGTGGAAGCGGCGGCAGCGGGACAGCCGGAAGCGGGACGGGCGGCTTGTCGAGCGGAAGGGCGGCCAGCGGCACGAGCCCTCTCAGATCGGGCGGCGGCAGCTTGAGCGTGCTCGCGGCCTGCGCGCCCACGCTCCACGCGAGGAGCACGGCCACGGTCACGAGGGCGCGGCGCCACGGGATCATCGGTCGGCGGTCTCCCGCGAGAGCCGGCTCCTCCCGCCGGTCGAGCTCTTCGGGGCGGCCTTGCCGTCGGGAGCGGGCTTGAGCTTGGCGGCGACGGCCGCGCGCCGCTCCTTGGCCCAGGCGCGCAGCGTCTTGTCGGGACTGCCGGCGGCCACCTCGTCGTAGTAGCGGGCGGCCTGCGCCCACTTCTGCTGCTCCTCCAGCGCGAGCCCGCTGCCGGCAAGCGCGCGGAAGCGGAGCCCGGACGCGAGCTCTCCGCCTTCGAGGGCTGACTGGAAGGCTTGAAGGGCGGCCGGATAGCGTTTGAGCCGGAGCTCGCTCTCTCCCAAGAGGAGGAAGCCTTCGCCGCGCACGGCGCCGTCACCGCTCTTGGACGCGGCCTGCGCGAGAGCGGCCGCGTCCTTGAACCCGTTCCGGCTGAACGCCGCCAGAGCCAGATCGAGCGCGGCGCGCGGAGCCAGCGGATGATCCGGGAAGTCCTTTCGAAGCCGCGCCCACGCCGTCTCGGCGTCCCGCCCGCGGCCGAGCCGCGAGGCGATGACGCCGGCGTCGTAGAGCGCCTCGGCCTTGGGAGCCGACTGGGCCATCAGCTGCTTGTACTCTTCGGCCAGCTCGCTCTTGCTGCCCTTGCGGAGCACGGTGTCCGCCACCCGCCGCCGCGCCTGGGGGGCCAGCTCGTGATCGGGATAGGCCGCGACGAAGGCGCGCAGCTCGGCCAACCCCTCATTGCTCTCGCCCGAGTCGAGCAGCGCCTGAGCGAGCGTGTAGCGGGCTGCGGGAAGCAGGGTATGACCGGGGTACTTGCTCTGGAACGATTGCAGGAACGGCACCGCTTCCTCCGGGCGCTTCAGCTCCACCAGGGTTCGCGCCAGATAAAAGGTCGCCGAGGCGGCGGTCCCGTGCTCCGGATGATCCGCGAGGAGCCGGCGGAAGTCCGCCACCGCGAGATCCGGGAACTTGAGCTCCCGATTGCACCAGGCGCGCCCGTAGAGCGCATCGGGGACGAAGGGCGAGGGCGGGGTTTCGCCGAGTACCTGGTCGTAGGCGTCGCGCGCCTCCGAGTACCGGTCCATGCGGAAGAGCGTCTCCGCCTCCCAGAACCGCGCTTCCCCGGGCCGGCCTGGCGCGGGTGAGAAGCTCTCCGCCTGCCTGAATGCCTCGAGGGCCGCCGGGAACGCCTTCTGGGAGAACCGCGCCTTGCCGAGTAGCAGCGTCGCGTCTGGGATGCGCTCCTCGCGCGGATAGCGTTCGATCAGGCGCTCGAGCGCGCGGCGCGCCAGCGGGTAGAGCCCGTCCTGGAACGCATGCTCGCCCACCGTCCACAGGCGGTCGGACTCTTCCATCGCGACGGCGGCCGGCGCCGGGCCCGAAAGCACACCCGCAGCGCAGCCCAAGCCGAGGAGGAGCACGGAGCAGAGAACCCGAGCCCGCACCATACGCTTGCTTTTACGCTAACACGAAACCACGTCAATACGAAAAGGGCGGTCGCCGATAGCGAGCGAGCGTGGCTCGCCGTAATGTCTTAGCATATGGGAGCTCCTCGATCTATCCGCCGCGCTCGCGTAGGCTCCGCGAAGAGAGGTGGGGCATCCACCCCGGCGCGCGCCGGCAAGGGGCGCCTCTTCGATGCTCGACCGCCAACGCGGGTATAATTCACCGGTGGACGGACATGGACTCGATGCTCACCGCTTGGGTCGTGTTCCCTAACGAACCGCTCCAGCCGCCAGCGAATCTGCGTCGGGCGTTGCGCCCCGCGGCGGCGCTGCGGCTGAGCGCCTGACCCGGTGGACCTGTTCGACCGGCCGGCGTCCGATGCCCCCAAACCGCCCGCGCCGCTGGCCGACCGCATGCGGCCCCGGCGCCTCGACGAGGTGATCGGCCAGGAGCATCTGATCGCTCCCGGGAAGGTACTGCGGCGCGCGCTCGAGGGCGGCGCGCTCCATTCCATGATCCTCTGGGGGCCGCCGGGTACCGGCAAGACCACCCTCGCCCGGCTCATGGCCGAGGTGGCCGGCGCGCGCTTCGTGACGTTCTCCGCCGTGCTCTCGGGCGTCAAGGAGATCCGTCAGGTCACCGCCGAAGCGGAGACCGAACGCGCCCTCCGGGGGCGCCGCACCATCCTCTTCGTGGACGAGATCCACCGCTTCAACAAGGCGCAGCAAGACGCCTTCCTGCCCCACGTGGAGAAGGGCACCATCGTGCTCGTGGGTGCCACCACCGAGAACCCGTCCTTCGAGGTGAACGCCGCGCTGCTCTCGCGCTGCCGCGTCTACGTGCTCAACCCGCTCGGCGAGGACGATCTCGCGCGCATCCTCACGCGCGCCCTCCGGGACGGGGAGCGCGGCCTGGCCGGCACCGGCGTGGCGGCGGAGCCGGACGCGCTCGGGCTCATCGCGCGCCTGGCCAGCGGCGACGCGCGGAGCGCCCTCAATATCCTCGAGCTGGCGGTGACGCTCACGCAGGCTTCGAAGGACGCCCCCCGCGTGACGGAGGCCGCCATCCGCGAGGCCGCTCAGCGAAAAGCGCTCTTGTACGACAAGGCGGGCGAGGAGCACTACAACCTCATCTCGGCCCTCCACAAGTCCCTCCGCGATTCCGATCCCGACGCGTCGCTCTACTGGCTCGGGCGCATGCTCGAGTCCGGGGAGGATCCGCTCTACGTCGCGCGCCGCCTCGTGCGCTTCGCCTCCGAGGACGTGGGCAATGCCGAGCCGCTCGCGCTCCGGCTCACCCTCGACGCCAAGGACGCCTATCACTTCCTGGGGACGCCCGAGGGCGAGCTGGCGCTGGCGCAGGCCGTCTGCTACCTCGCGCTCGCCCCCAAGTCCAACTCCGTGTACGCGGCGTGGAACGCGGTGAAGGACGATATCCGCGAGAAGCCGGTCGAGCCTGTCCCGCTTCATCTTCGCAATGCCCCGACGGGCCTCATGGCCCACCAGGGCTATGGCCGAGAATATCAATACGCCCACGACGCCCCCGACGCGCTGGTGGATCAGGAGCACCTGCCGGATGCGTTGCGAGGGCGCACCTACTACCGCCCCACCGATCGCGGAGCCGAACGAGAGCTGGCCGACCGCCTCAAGAAGTGGAGGGAGTGGCGGGACGAGCAGAAACGCCCGTGAGCCATCGACGATGAGGAACGAGCGCGCGTGGCTCGCCGCCGTTTGCGCCTCCGAACTGGGGACCATGCTGGTCTTCTCCAACTTCTCGGCGCTCCTGCCCCTGCTCACGAAGGAGTGGGATCTCTCCAACACGCAGGCCGGGCTGATCCTCGCCTTCTACCAGATCGGCTACATCGCGGCCGTCGCCATCCTCGCGACGCTCACCGACTACATGCCTCCGCGCAGGATCTATCTCTGGAGCGCGGCCTGGACCGGGCTCAGCAGCCTCGCCTTCGCGTTCGGGGCGCGGGGGTTCCTCTCGGCCCTCGTACTGAGGGGGGTGGTGGGCCTCGGGCTGGCCGGCACCTACATGCCCGGCATGCGGATGGTGGCCGAGCGCTTTGCGCGAGGCGGGCGCGGCTTCGCCATGGGCTGCTATATCGGCACCTTCACCGTCGGCACCGCCATCTCGCTGCTCCTCACGGGCTGGGCCAACGGGCTCTGGGGCTGGCGCTGGGCCTTCGCCGTGACGGGACTCGGCCCGCTCGCGGCCGGGATCATCGGCTGGTGGGTCCTGCCGCGTGGCATGGCGCAGTCGGCGAAGCGCGCGCCCCGAGCGCCCGGCCTCGGGCCGGTGCTGAGGAACACGAGCGCCCTCCGGCTCATCGTCGCCTACGGCGGGCACACCTTCGAGCTGATGGGCATGCGCGGCTGGATCGTGCCGTTCTTCACCGCGAGCCTGGTCGCGGCGGGCGCGGGGCTCACCGAGGCGACGCAGAAGGCCGGCTTCGCCGCCTCGGCGGTACTCGCCATCGGCGCCGTCCCGCACCCGTTCTCGGGCCTGCTCTCGGATCGGCTGGGGCGGGCGCCGCTCATCAGTGGCTTCATGCTGCTCTCGGCCGCCTGCTCCCTCACCATCGGCTGGGCCCTTCACTGGCCCTTCGGCCCGCTCCTGGGCCTGGGACTGCTCTACGGGCTTCTCGTGACGGCGGAGTCGGCCGTCATCTCCACCGGGATCGCGGATGCGGCCGAGCCGGCGTACCTCGGCCGCACCATGGCGCTGCAATCGAGCGTGGGCTTCACCGCCGGTGCGCTCGGCCCCGCCGCCTTCGGGGCGATGCTCGACTGGGCGCCGCGATTGGGCTCCTCGGCGGACGCCACATGGGTCTGGGCCTTCGGTCTTTTGGGCATCGTGGTCCTAGCGGGGCCTCTTGCCGTCGGCTTCAGGGACGCTCGACCCCAGACGCGGCCGATCAGCTCCGTGAGAGTCCGGCGCGGTGAGGGCTGAACCCGCGTTCGAGCAAGCTTGAATCTCTCGCGCCGGCCGAAAATTTGATACAAGAGAGTCATGGGAAAGAAGCTCCGCGTCGGGGTCGTCTTCGGTGGGCGGTCGAGCGAGCACGAGGTCTCCCTCGCCGGCGCCGCCTCGGTCATGGCCGCCATCGACCGCTCGCGCTTCGAGGTGGTGCCCATCGGCATCGCCAAGGACGGCCGCTGGCTCGCGGGTGGCGATCCGCTGCGCGCCCTGAGCGAGGACGCGGCACGCCTGGTCTTGGGCTCCGGAGGCACCGAGGCGACGACCAAGCGAGAGCTGCTCGAGCGCGCCTCCGCGGTCGACGCCGGCACCGCGCTCGCCCGGATGGAAAGCTCGGAGAGCCTGCCGCCCGCGCTTCGCACGTGCCTGGACGTGGTCCTGATCATGCTGCACGGCCCCCAGGGCGAGGACGGCAGCGTCCAGGGGCTGCTCGAGCTTGCGGGGATCCCGTACACCGGCGCCGGAGTGCTCGCCTCGGCGGTAGGGATGGACAAGGGCGCGATGAAGGACATGTTCCGGGCTCATGGGCTGCCGGTGGTGGAGTACGCCGTCGTCCGCCGCCATGACTGGCAGCGCGACCGGCAGGCGGTCGAGCGGGCGGTCGCCCAGGAGATCGGCTTCCCGTGCTTCGTCAAGCCGGCCAACCTGGGGTCGAGCGTGGGGATCAGCAAGGTCAAGGCGGCCGAGGACGTGGCGGCGGCCATCGAAATCGCCGCTGGATACGACCGCCGTGTCCTGGTGGAGAGGGCGGTGCAAGGGCGCGAGGTCGAGGTGGCCGTGCTCGGCAATGACATGCCGATGGCCTCTCTGCCCGGCCTAGTCTGCTATGCGGGAGAGTGGTACGACTACGAGACCAAGTACGGAGCCGGCCAGACCACCTTCAAGGTGCCGGCGCCGCTGCCACCCGCTACGACCGAACTCGTGCGCGCGCTCGCCATCAAGGCCTTCCAGGCCGTCGACTGCGCGGGCATGGCCCGCGTGGACTTCTTCATCGAGACCGACGGCCGCGTGCTCGTCAACGAGATCAATACCATCCCGGGCTTTACCCAGACGAGCGCCTACCCGCGACTCTGGGAGGCCTCGGGCCTCGCCTACCCCGAGCTGATCGCGCGGCTCATCGACCTGGCCCTGGAGCGGCGGCGCTAACCCTTCCCGCTGGAACGGAGCCGATCGGCACCGAGGAGTCTCGCATGGCCTACGGTGGCTACGAGTGCCCGGAGATTCCGGGCCCACCCCTTCAACCGGTCGGTCGCGACCCCCGCGGCGCGGAGACGTATGCGGAGGCTCTTGACGCTCGGCGGTCACACGGACGCGTTCGAGCTGGCTCCGGGCGGCGCCGTGCAGCGGCGGGCAGAGACCTGATCCGTCGATGCGCGTCGTGATCGCGGGAGGCGGGACGGGCGGGCACACCAGCGCGGGGCTCGCCGTGGCGGCCGCTCTCAGGGAGCGCACCGCCGACATCCACTGGATCGGCAGTCGCGCGGGGATCGAGGCCCGGCGCGTCCCCGCGGCGGGGCTCCCGTTCCATTCCATCCACGCCGGGAAGCTCCGTCGCTACTGGGACTGGCAGAACGTGCCCGACCTCGCCCTGCGCGCGCCGGCCGGGGCCGCCCAATCGTGGCGGCTCCTCCGCCGGCTGCGGCCAACGCTTCTCTTCGCCACCGGCGGGTTCGTGGCCCTGCCCCCGGCACTCGCCGCCCGCGCGCTCGCCATCCCCATCGTGGTTCATGAGCAGACGGCCGTCCCCGGCCTCGCCAACCGGATCGTCGCGCGCTTCGCCCAGCGGATCGCGCTCAGCTTCCCGCTGAGCGGCAACGAGTTCCCACGCGAACGGACCATCCTCACCGGCAATCCGCTCCGACCCGAGCTGCGGGGCGGATCCCGGGAGGTCGCATGCCGGCACTTCTCGCTCGACCCGGCGCTGCCGATCGTCTACGTGACCGGCGGCGCCCAGGGCTCCCACAAGATCAACCGGACGGTGGGCGAGATCCTGCCGGAACTGCTCGCGGACTGCCAGGTCATTCATCAGTGCGGGGACAACGCCGAGACGGGAGACCGCGCCTGGCTCGCGGGCCGCGCTCGAGCCCTGACCGAACCCTTCAGGCGACGCTACGCGCTGGTTCCCTATGTGGGTGCCGACCTTCGCGATGTCTATGCGGCCGCCGCCCTGGTCGTCGGGCGCGGCGGCGCCGGCACCGTCAACGAGTGCGTCCACCTCGGCAAGCCGGCGATCTACATCCCCTTACCCGGCGCGAGCGGCGATGAACAGACGGCCAATGCCCGCTTGGTGGAGGCCGCCGGCGGTGGCGTCCTCTTCCCTCAGGTATCGCTCACTCCGGAGGGGCTGCTGGAAGTCGTGAGGCGGCTCCTGGCGGACCGCGCGGCGTTGAGCGTGATGGAGGAGCGCGCCCGGAGCCTGGCGGTACCCGACGCCGCAGAGCGCATCGCGCAACTCATCTTCGAGGTGGCCGCTCCATGAGACCGCGAACGAACTCCCCCCTGACGCACCGCCGCGGGACCGCGTGATCCCCTGGCTCGTGTTGCTCCAGGCGTCGCTCACGATCGCCACGGCTGGGCCGGCGACCACGCCCGAGTATCTGCCGCTCTGGGTGGCCCAGGCCGAGGGCTACTTCGCTCAGGAAAAGCTCGCCGTGTCCATCGAGGCCACGCGCGCCGAAGCTCCTGCCGCCGAGGTCCTGGCCCGAGGCGAGGCGGACCTGGCTGCGACATCGCTCGACGCGGCGCTCCTGCTGGGAGCTGTCGACGGAGCGCCACCGAGGCTCGTCTTCGGGCTGACCGCGACGCCGGCCGTGGCGCTCCTCGTGCCGGTGACCAGGCGGGAAACGATCCGCAATCTGGGCGACCTCGTCGGCAAGACCGTCGGCGTTCCGGCCCCGGGCACGCCGGCCGAGATCATGTTCTTGTCCCTTCTGACGAGGGCCCGCATCCGAGTCCCCCAGGTCACCGTGAAGAGCTATGGCGAGCGAGGGCTGGCCGGCGCGCTCGAATCGGGGGAGGTGGCGGCCGCGATGCTCGGCGATCCCTATGCGACGCGACTGGTAGAGGAGGGCAAGGCGGTCGCCCTCGTGGACTTGCGAAAGCGCGGCGAGCCCGACCACTGGCTCGGGGAGCCGGGGGTCTATGCGGCACTCTTCGCTCGGGCAGACACCAGGCTCGGCGCGGCCGAGCTCAAGCCTCTGGCTCGCGCGCTCTTGCGAGCTCTGGCACGGATTCAGACGGCCACGCCGGAGGAGCTACAGGCAAGGCTCCCGGCGGCGACCATCGGCATGCCCGAGGACTTCAGGGCGCGCTTCCTCGGAGCCCGCCAGATCTTCCTCCGCGACGGCTGGGTGACGCCCGAGATGCTCAAGGCGAGCCTCGCCTTTGTTCGAAGCCGCGGTCCCATCCCGGCCAAGGTCAAGCTGCCCCGCAGGACGGACCAGCTCTTGCTGACCGAGCCCCTCAAGGAGGTCCTGGACTCCGGACGTCGGTGAGGACAGCGTGCGGGTCATCGGAACCCCCAGCGTGCGAGCAGCCGCCGCGTCGTCGAGAGCGGCAGGCCGATGACATTGCTCAGGCAGCCGTCCACCTCGGCCACGAGCCGGCCCCCGAGCCCTTGGACCGCGTAGGCGCCCGCCTTGTCCAGCGGCTCACCTGTCTCGACATAGGCGAGGATCTCGGCGTCGCTGTAGGCGTGCATTCTGACCCGGGTGGTGACGGCGGTCGCCTCCTCGAGCTTTGCTGACCCAATCTCGACCAGCGCCACGCCGGTGACGACTTCATGGATCCGTCCGCGCAGCGCTCGCAGCATCCGGACCGCGTCGGCGGCGTCCCGGGGCTTACCCAGGAGCCGGCCCCCGAGCACCACTTCGGTGTCAGCCCCGAGGACCAGCGCCGGCCGATCTCCCCGGAACGCCTGCGCGACGGCTCGCGCCTTGGCCAGGGCGACGGCGGTGATGGCCTCGGCCGGCGGAACGGGTGGATGCTCCTCGGGAATTCGGCTGGGCAGGACGGTGAAGGGGATGCCGAGCTGGGACAGGAGTTCTCGGCGTCGGGGCGAGGCCGAAGCCAGGATCAGCGAGGGGGGACCGCTCAGCTGAGGACTCAGCCGATGGTTCAGCTGATGATGAGGGGGTTCGAATCCGTGATCACCCGGTCGCTGGTCTCCAGCGCCCGGCGGAGGAACTTCGGCAGGCTGAAGGAGTGTAGATGGGCCTGCCCGTCCCAGTATCCCAGGTCCTTTGGGTTGAGCCGCAGGGATATCAGCTGGTCGATGTCGGCGGCAGACTGCCGGCGCGGGTCATCGTCACCTTTCGAGGTCAGGATGAACCCCCAGGGCGTGCCAAAGCAGGAGATGAAGCCCTGGTAGGGCGCCACCACCGGAAAGACCTCGCGAAGGGTGCGGTGGACGGCGCCGAAGAAGGAGATTTCGTTGACCTTGGTCATCCCGGCCTGCATGGTCATCACGCCGCGCTCGGTTAGCCGGTCCCGGACGAGCGTGTAGAACTCCTTGGTGAAGAGCAGGCAGGCCGGCCCCTCCTCAAGCGGCTCGACCAGGTCGATCACGATCAGGTCGAAGCGGTCCCCGGTCTTCTCCAGGTAGGCGCGGGCGTCCTCGTGCAAGAGCCGGGTGCGCGGGTCGTCGAAGGCCCCCTGGTGCATCTCCGGCAGGTGCCGCTTGCACTCCTCCACGACCTCCCCGTCGATGTCCACCATGAGGCAATCAATGATGCTCTTGTGGCGCAGGATCTCGCGGACCGTGGCCCCCTCGCCGCCGCCGATCACCATAGCGCGCCGGGGGTTGGGGTGAGCCAGGAGCCCGGGCTGCACCAAGAGCTCGTGGTAGATGAACTCGTCGGCCAGGCTCGACTGGATGCGTCCGTCCAGGACGAGGCACTTACCGTAAGAGTGGGTTTCCAGAATCTCCATGAACTGGAACTTCGTGCGGCGGGAGACGATGGTCCGGGCGATGGCGTGCATGTGGCCCTCGACCGGGGTGGTGGTCTCGAAGAACCACTTGTACTGCAGGGGAGCGGTCATCCTCGAACGGCCATGGGCTTGACGGCCATGGGTTTGTGGAAGATGGAGCTGGGGGCCTGGAGGAACACGCCTCGCTGGAGCTCGACCACGGAGGCCCGGGCGGCCCCGAACTGCTCCACGAGGTAGTCGACCGCCACCTGCGGCTGGAGGGTCTCCCCGCAGGAGAACACATCCACCGCGGCGTAGCGGTACTCGGGCCATGTGTGGATGGCCAGGTGCGACTCGGCGATGACGACGACTCCGCTGATGCCGAACGGATTGAACTCGTGGAAGACCACATCGACGATGGTGGCCTGCGCGCGCTTAGCAGCCTCCACCATGGACGCCTTCACGATGTCCAGACAGTTGATGGCTTCTGGGTCGCAGTCGAACAGCTCGAGCAGCAGGTGTCGCCCCAGTGCTTGCACTCTTTCCCTCCTCTCCGGCGTTTTCTCTGCCGAAAAAATTTTCGGACAGAATTTTGCTCACTGTGGGGCAATTTTTTTGGCATTGCAAGAGAAAAGTGGGCTCCGGCAGCCTCCGGGCGGCTCCGGAGCGACTCGGCAGGGAACGCCGGAAGGCTCGGCGGGCAACTTTTTGCTTGCGTTCCCCGGCCGAGCCGCTACGATGAGCAAAATTCTCGACGGGCTGCAGGCAGCGAGCGCGGCTGCGGGTCGGCCAAGTTGCGAGGCCCGACGAGGCCCGAGGGAGCCGGCGGCCCGAGGCGCACGTGGTTGTACGACGAGGGTCGCCGCTGACAAAGAACGACGAGGGCGCCGCACATCGGCCCGGCACACCTACGAGGAGGCGAGAGGAGGACCGCATGGGCTGGATACCAGTGACCAAGGCGGCGGGCACAGCCGGGAACGCCGAGGGCAGCACGAAGCTCAACGCCTTCGACAACGCCTTGCTGGCGGCGGGCATCGGCAACATCAACCTCGTCAGGATCTCCAGCATCCTTCCCCCGGGCGTGGATCTCGTTCCCCTTCCCCGGATCAAGCCCGGCGCCATCGTCCCCACGGCGTACGCGGCCCAGACCAGCGAAGTGCCGGGCGAGGTGATCGCGGCGGCCGTCGGCTGGGCGCGCCCGGAGGACGCCGGCAAGAACGGTGTCATCATGGAGTTCCACGACAAGGCCACACGCGAAGAGGCCGAGCGGATGATCGTCCAGATGCTCGAGGAGGCCTTCAAGGTCCGCGGGGAGCACATCCGGGACATGGGGGTCTTCGCGGCCGAGCATCGGGTCGAGCGCACGGGCTGCGCCGTGGCCGCCGTAACGCTGCTGGCGCCCGACGATCTCGGCTAGAGCGATGATAAGGGCCCATCTGCAGCGTTGGCGCCCTCGGCCGCACGCTCAACGTACAGGGAGTACGCCTCGCGTGCGGCCGTCGGGCGCCGCCTTGCAGCTGGACCCTTCTCCTCGCTCTAGCCAGGGTTTCTCCGACGGCCCGTAGTTGATTCCGGCCGAGCCCCGCTTCATCGCCTGCCGGGCTTCCCTCCCGGATGCTCGGGTTGTCCTCTTCGGCATCCCCTTCGAAGGTACCGTCAATCTCCGGCGGGGCGCCGACCACGGCCCCCGCGACCTCCGCCTCGCCTCCGACTCCATCGAAACCTACTCGCCCGCGCTCGGCCGCGACCTCGAGGATCTGGCCATCGCGGATCTCGGTGACTGCCAGCTCGGCCCGGGCTCCCCGCGAGAGCGACTCGACCGCGCCCGGGTGGAGATCACGGGTTTCTGGCGGCCCGGGCTCCTGCCCGTCATGCTGGGCGGTGACCACACGGCGAGCTTGCCGGTGATCGAGGTGCTGGCTCCCGCGATCCCCGACCTGCGGATCCTTCAGCTCGACGCCCATCCCGACCTCCGCGAGGAGTTCCTGGGCGAACGCTTCAACTACGCCTCGGCCATGGCGCGCATCATGGACGTGGTCGCGCCGGAGCGCGTCTACCAGGTGGGGATGCGCACCGGCGCCCGCGAGGAGTACGAGACGAAGGCCCCGAACCTCTACGCGGCGCACCAGGTTCACCCGATCCAGGCCGTGAAAAGCCTGGTGCCAGAGCTCAGCCGGCACCCGCTCTACGTGACCATCGACGTCGACGTGCTCGACCCATCGGAGGCGCCGGGCACAGGAGCCCCCGAGCCATGCGGGCTCAGGACCAGCGAGCTGATCGAGATCATCCGCCTGCTCGAGCCTTGTCGGATCGTGGGCACCGACCTCGTGGAGGTGGCCCAGGGCTTCGATCCTTCCGGGCGCACGGCCATCACGGCGTCCTCGGTTCTCCGCGAAGCGATCCTGAGCTGGTGGGGGAGATGACGCCAACCCGCCAGTACTCCGCCCCGCGCTACTACGAGATCGCCTTCGACATGAACCGGAAGCGGGAGGTGGACTTCCTGGTCCACTGCTTTGAGCGCTATGCCCGGCGAACCGTCAACACCGTGGTCGACATCGCCTGCGGTACGGGTCCCCATCTGACCCGGCTGGCCGAGCGCGGGTACCGGATGTCGGGGCTCGACCTCTCTCCCGAGAACATCGAGTTCCTGCGCGAGCGCGCCGCCCGAAGGGGTCTCGCCGTCACTCTTCACGAGGGGGACATGACTGGCTTCCGCCTGCCGCACCCCGTGGACGCCGCCATCTGCATGCAGGACTCCCAGGGACATCTGTTGACGAACGAAGCGATCCTCGCCCACCTCCGGTGCGTACGAAGGGCGCTCAAGACCGGCGGGCTCTACGTCTTCGACCGCTACATGTGCTCGTCGTGGACCGAGCCGGCGCGACGCTGGTCCTGGACCCGCCGCCGCGGCAAGGCCACCGTCCGGGCCACCTTCGAGGCGCTCAAGGACGTCAATCCAGTCACCCAGATCTTCTCCGAGGACATGGAGCTGGAGGTCCACGAGAACGGCACTCGCCGGGTCTACCGTCAACGGCACCACTCGCGGATGGTGTTCCCACAGGAGCTCCGGACGCTGGTGGATCTGGCCGGCGGGTTCGAGCTGGTGGACTGGTTCTATGGCTTCAAGCCCCATCTGCGCCTGGAGAAAGCCCACCACCCGCTCCTGATGGTCGTCGTCCTGCGAAAGCGCTGACCCCTTCACCCCTCACTCCGCCGTCTCCCGAGTTGGGGAGAGGAAGTCTCGAGTCCTCGTGCCCGAAGGGAGACAGGGGAGGGTGAGGGCGAGAGGTGATGCACCGTGGCCAAGCTCGTCCTCAAGAAGGGAATGGACCGGCGTCTCAGGGCCGGTCATCCCTGGATCTATCGGGGCGAGGTCGCCGACCTCAAAGGCCACTGGTCGGCGGGCGACGCCGTGGAGGTGCTGGACGCCGGCGGGCATTTCCTGGGGCGAGGCTTCTACAACCCCCGCCCCTCCCTGGCCTGCCGCGTTCTCACCCGGCTCGACGAGCCCATCGACCAGGCATTCTTCCTGCGCCGGCTGCGCGCCGCCCTCGACTACCGCCGTTCAGCGGGGCTGCTGGCGGAAGCGTACCGCCTCTGCTGGAGCGAGGCGGATGGCCTTCCCGGCCTCGTGGTGGACCGCTACGGGCCGGTGAGCGTCGTCCAGTGCCTCACCCTGGGCATCACGCACGTAGCGCCATGGGTGACCGCGTCGCTGGAGACGCTGTTCCCGGGCGGAGGTGTCTATCGGCTCGATGAGTCGACAGCGGCGCGCATCGAAGGCTTCGAGGCTGAGCGCGGCTGGCGCGGTGAGCCCGGGCCGTCCGACCTGGTGGTCGTCGAAGACGGGTGCCGGTTCGCCGTCGTCGTGGGCGCCGGCCAGAAGACGGGCCTCTACCTCGACCAGCGCGAGAATCGCGCTCTGATGGCCGCCCATGCCAGGGGCCGCCGGGTGCTCGACGCGTTCTCGTATGCCGGCGCGTTCGCCTGTCACGCGCTCCGGGCCGGCGCTTCGAGCGCGCTCCTGCTCGACTCCTCGCCCGACGCCCTGGCGCTCGCCCAGCGCAATCTCGAGCTGAACGAAGTCGCCGACCGCGCGGAGCTTCAGGAGGCCAATGCCTTCGACGCGCTCCGCGGGCTCGAAGCCGGCGGCCGGCGCTTCGGGCTGATCGTGCTGGACCCGCCGCCGTTCACGCGGCGGAAGGAGGCGGTGGAGGCAGCGGCGCGGGGCTACAAGGAAATCAACCTCCGCGCGCTCCGGCTCCTCGAGCCGGGCGCTGTGCTCGCCACCTTCTCCTGCTCTCACCACGTCACAGCCGCCCTCTTCGAGGCGATCTGCCGAGACGCGGCCGGAGACGCCGGGGTTCAGGTGCGCGTCCTGGCGACCCTCGGCCAGAGCCGCGACCACCCCGTGCTGCTGGCGGTGCCCGAGAGCCGCTACCTCACCGGCCTCCTGCTCCAGGCGGTCTAGGAAACTCGGAGGGGGGCTTCGCCCCCCTTCCGAAACCTCCCCCCAGGAATCGTTGCGCCGGCAAAGCCGGCGCTCGAACCTCAATCACGTCACGCGAGGAAACTCGGAGGGGGGCTTCGCCCCCCTTCCGAAACCTCCCCCCAGGAATCGTTGCGCCGGCAAAGCCGGCGCTCGAACCTCAATCACGTCACGCGAGCCCTTCTCCTGCACGCTACCAGTTCGCTGTAGCTAACTGAGCGTCAGCGCGTTCTCCTGCTGCGGCTTCTGCGGTCCTCACTTCTTCAGCCGCAGCTCCTCCAACGGCGCCGAGTAGGGGAAGGACGGGATCAGGCTGAGCCCCGGCTCCTCCGCCCGCGGCCCCACGCCCCGGATGAACCCGTTCTCCCAGATCGGGGCGAAGACGACCTGGTCGTGGAGGATCCGCTGGATCTGGTGGAGCAGCTCTTCTCGCTTCTTCCGGTCGAGCTCGCGGGCTTGCCGCTGGAAGAGGTCCTCCACCTCCGGCAGCACGCCGTGCGCGTACATGCCGCCCCGCGTCGCCAGCGCTTCGATCCGCGTGGCCGCGTTGCCGCCGGCGCCCTGCACCCCGAGAACGATGCCCCTGAGCTTCTTCTCGCGCCAGGCCGTCAGGAAGGCCGCGCGCTCCATCGTCCTGATCCGCGTGCGGATCCCGACGGCCCCCAGGTACGTGGAGACCGCCTCCGCCATCGAAAAGTAAGGGGGGTTCGGCGTGAGGTCGCCGGCGTCGAAGCCGTTCCCGTAGCCGGCCTCGACGAGGAGCTGCCTGGCGCGCTTCGGGTCGTAAGGGTGCGGGTCGATGGGCAGGGCGAACTCCATGTGCCGGGGGACGATGTTGCCGGTCAGGCCCGAGAACCCGAGGAATTCGGCCTCGTTGACCGCCTTTCGGTCGACGGCGACGCTGGCGGCGAGCCGGACTCGCCGGTCGTGCCACGGGGACTTCGGGTCCCACTGCTCCACGAAATCCAGGAAGAAGACCGCGTTCGTCCGCACGGCCATGAGCCTGAGGCCGGGCGTACGGCGGACATCCTCCGCGACGGGACCGCCGAGGAAGTAGGCGATGTCGACCTCGCCGCGCTTGAGGGCGGCGGCGCGCGTCGTCTCGTCCGGAACGCTCTTCAGGATCAAGCGCTTGACGCTCGGCACCTTGCGCCAATAGCCCTCGAACGCCTCGAGCACGAGTTCGATCCCCGGCGAGACGCTGACGAACCGATAGGGGCCAGCGCCGATGGGGGCCTTCTTGAAGGCCTCGTCGCCGACTTTCTCGACGTGCTTTCTGGGGACGACCCAGCCGGCGCCGGTTGCGGTGGTGCCATAGAAGGTCATGAAGTCGGGCCATGCCTCCCTCAAGTGGAACCGGACGCGGCGGTCGTCGACGACCTGCACCTCCTTGACGCGGTCCTTGAGAAGCTTCGCCGCTCCTCCCCTGTAGCGCTCGAATGAGAACTTCACATCGTCCGCCGTGACGGGGTCGCCGTTGTGGAACTTCACGCCGCTCCGGAGGATGAACTCGTAGGTGAGCCCGTCCGGCGACATGGTCCACGACTCGGCGAGGCTCGGGGTGGTGAGACCGGCGGGCATGGGTTTCACCATCGCGTCGTGTATCGCATAGAGGACCATGAAGGGCGTGATGGCCGACTCGGTCTCGGCAGGATCGAGCCACCGCGGGGCCAGGGTCACATGCGCCGCCCAGATCATCTGCCCTTCGGGGGCGGCCCCCACGGGTGTCAGGAGCCCGGACAGGGCCGGAATCAGCAGGGACAGGACGATAACGCCGAGCGATCGGGCCGGGTGAATCATGGGCAGGTCCTCCTCGTGGATCAGTCGCTCTGGCTCTGCGCTCGCACGAACTCTGGATAGAATAATCCCCGCTGGTCGCGTTGCTCCCAGCATGGTAGCACCCGGAGCCCGGATCGCGCTCGGCACGGTCGCCTCTCGCGACCACGAGGTTGCGCTTGACAGGATCGGCAAGGGCTCCTAGAGTCCCTGCGAGTCCCTGCTACCCGGAACCGCCCGCCGGGGGCCCGAACGACCCTAAACCAGGAGGTGCCGCATGGCCAAGAAGATGGCGACCAAGACGGCGAAGAAAGCCCCGAAAAAAGCAGCCAAGCAACCCGCGCCCAAGCCGCCCGGCGCGACCGACGCGATCCAACAGCTCGACGCGGAGTTCATGAAGGCGGCGAATGCCAAGAAAGCCGGGGCCCTGGTCAAGGCCTTCTACGCTCCGGACGCCGTGTTGATGCCGCCCAATCGCCCCATCGTCGAGGGCCGCGCCGGCATCCAGAGCTTCCTGCAGAGCCTGATCGACTCGGGCCTCAGCGGCATCAAGCTCGAAACCACGACCATCGCGAGCGCCGGCGATCTGGCCTACGGCCGCGGCCATTACACGCTTTCCATTTCTCCTCCCAGCGGGGCGCCGATCCAGGACGCGGGCAAGTACGTCGTGGTGTACCGCCGTCAGGCGAACGGGGCATGGCGGGCGGTGGCCGACATCTTCAACAGCGACCAGGCGGCGCAGTAAAACCGCCCCCGGGGGCCGGGGGCTCGGAGGCCAGGCACCCGGCTCCCCTTCAGTCCTTCCCCGGCGAGCTGTTGCGGCTAGGACACGGAGGGGGCTTCGCCCCCCCTCCCCCTCTTGATGCCTCCTCCAGGAATCGTTCCACCGGCAAACCGGCGCCATCGGTCAGCTCGAATGAGTTTTTCTCCGACAGGCTGCCTACCCTGGATGATTCGACGACCAGGACCCCACTGCCAGCGGTTTCAGCCTGAAGTGACGAGCGCCCGATGACATGTGACGATCGTTGGTATAGATCTCCCGCAGCCCGTGCTCCTGGGCGCAGACCAAGTGCAACGCGTCGGCCGCCCGCAGGAACACCGACCTCGGCAGGCGCCCGAACGCTGCGGCCGCTCTCGCCACGAGCGCGGTGCTGACCGGCAGCCACGTCCACAGACCCTGCACGCAGTCATCGGTGAACTGGGCCATGATCTCCCGGAACGCGGCTTCGTCGAACGCACCCTCGCGGAGCTTGCGATGGAAGACCGCGGCCACCTCGAGCTGTCCGATTACAGCGCACTGCACCTGCCCCAGGGACTCTGCCAGGCGCCGGACTGCCTCGCTGTCCGGCTCGTCCAGGTAGAACTTCGCGATGTACGCGGAGTCGAAATAGCTCACTGGGGCGACGCACGATCCCGGTCCTCGGATACGATGGTCGCGCTATCGGTGCCTCGTCCGAGCTTCCCCATGAGTCGGGCGTATCCGGGCCGGAGTCGGCGGACCCGGAACGGATTCTCCGACCTGACATCCGAGATCGCCTCGAGCCGCACCAGCGGCCTGCCGCGTTCCGTCACGGTGATCGAGCCGAGCTCGACGGCCTTGCGCACCCAGGCGCCGGTCCGCTCATGGAGCTCCCTGATCGAGATGGTTTTCATGTGACCCATGGTGACACATTCCCCGGCGCCGGGCAAGCCAATGACGTCGCGCGTGGTCAGCCGCCATTTTCTTTCAGCCCCCGGACGCTGTCTCGTGTCGTGAGTCAGAAGGTCGCGGACGTGGCGGGGCCGGGGGCGCGCTCCCCGGGACACGCTGCCCGGCAACCCACTCGCCGGCTCGCAAGGGGCCACGAGACTAACGTCGCCGGCGTCGGCAACGCGCAGAAGCCACGGTCCCGGGGACCGCGCCCCCGGCCCCGCCACGCTCGGCGATTTGTCGGCGAACTTCAGAGTCAGGACACTAGCAAGAGACACCTCCCCCTCGAGGGGAGGGAAGACGGACAAAGATCAGCCCTTGGCGGTGCGGTCGACCCAGTGGGAGACGGCGCTGAGGGCTTCGTCGAGCTTGGAGGGATCTTTCCCGCCGGCTTGTGCCAGGTCGGGGCGCCCGCCGCCTCCCCCGCCCACGAGCTTGGCCACTTCCTGGACCAGCTTACCCGCCTGGAAGCGGCTGGTCAGGTCCTTGGAGACCGAGGCGACGAGGTTGACCTTGCCGTCCACGACGGAGCCGAGGCAGATCACTGCCGAGCCGAGCCGCTCGCGCAGCGTGTCCACGACCGAGCGCAGGCCCTCGGGATCGAGGCCGTCGAGACGCGCGGCGACCACGGGCACGCCCGCCACCTCTTTCGCGGCCGCGACCAGCTCCTGGGCCCGGCCCCTGGCGAGCCGCGCCTCGAGCTGGGCCAAATGCTTCTCGAGCTGCTTCTGCTCGTCGAGGAACTTCTGAAGGCGCCGCGGTAGCTCCAGGGGCGGGATCTTGAGGAGACTGGCCGACTCGCGCAGCGCGGCCTCCTCCTCGCCCACGTGCCGGAGCGCGTCCTCGCCCGTCACCGCCTCGATTCGCCGGATGCCCGAGGCGACAGCGCCCTCGTTCACCACCTTGAAGAGCCCGATCTGGCCGGTGGCGTCGAGATGGGTCCCACCGCAGAGCTCGGTGGAGAAGTCGCCGATCTTGACCACGCGGACGCGGTCGCCGTACTTTTCCCCGAACAGCGCCATGGCACCGCTCTTGAGCGCCTCCCGGAGGTCCATCTCCATCGGCTTCACGACGATATTGGCCTGCACGTGCTCGTTGACGAGCTGCTCGACCTGCTCGACCTCGCTGTCCTTGAGCCCAGCGCCGTGGGAGAAGTCGAAACGCAGATGGTCGGGGGCGACGAGGGAGCCGGCCTGGGTCACGTGGGAGCCGAGCACCTTGCGAAGGGCGGCGTGGAGGAGATGGGTGCCCGTGTGGTGGAGCCTGAGCCCCTGGCGGCGGCGGGATTCCACGCTCACCGCGACTTCCTCGTTCTCTCTGAACCGGCCCTGGGTCACCGTCACCCGGTGCACGATGAGCTGGGCGCCGCGATAGTACGTGTCCTCGATCCTGCCCTGGCCCTCCCGGCCGACCATCGCGCCGGTATCGCCCATCTGGCCGCCCGACTCGGCGTAGGCGGGCGTCCGGTCGAGGATGATCTCGACGGTGTCGCCCTGGCGCGCCTCGCGCCGGCGCTGGCTGTCGGCGACCATGGCGAGGATGCGCGCCGGCGCGGCGAGCGACGTGTAGCCGAGGAACTGGGGCCGGGGAAGGCTCGTCGAGAGCTGCTGATAGATGGCCGTCGCGCGGTCATCGCCCTCGATTGCCCCGAACGACGCGCTCGCCCGCGCGCGCTGCCGCTGCGCCTCCATCTCGCCCTCGAAGATCTGGAGGCTCTCCGGCGTCACCGTGAAGCCGGCGTCCTGGAAAACTTCCTGCGCCAGATCGGTGGGGAAACCGTGGGTGTCGTAGAGCGTGAACAGGAAGCGGCCGTCCACGATCCTCCGCGTATCGTCCTTGTGGGCGTCCAGGTAGTCGCGGATCTTGGCGATGCCCAGGTCGAGCGTCTCGGCGAAGCGCTCCTCCTCGAGCTTCACGGTCTGGACCACGCGCGGGTGCTGTTCCCTGATCTCGGGATACGCGTCGCCGAGCACGGCCACCACCGTTGCCGTCACGTCCCAGAGGAAGGGCTCCATGAGCCCGAGCATGCGCCCGTGCCGCATCGCCCGGCGCATGATCCGGCGCAGCACGTAGCCGCGCCACTCGTTGGAAGGCGTGACGCCGTCCGCGATGAGGAAGGTGGCGGCGCGCGCGTGGTCGGCGATCACGCGCATCGAGACGTCCTGCTCGTCATCGGGGCTCTGCGGCGCGCCGTAGCGCTTGCGCGACAGCCGCTCCACGTGGGCGATGAGCGGATGGATCAGGTCGGTCTGGAAGTTGGAGTCCTTGCCCTGCACCACCGCGGCGATCCGCTCGAGCCCCATGCCCGTGTCGATGGAGGGCTTCGGCAGCGGCGTCATCGTGCCGCTCGCGTCGCGGTTGAACTGCATGAAGACCAGGTTCCAGATCTCCAGCCAGCGGTCGCAGTCGCAGGCGGGCCCGAGACAGCGCTGCCCCGCTTGCTCTAGGGCGCACGGCAAATGATCGCCCTGGTGGAAGTGGATCTCCGAGCAGGGACCGCAGGGGCCCGTATCCCCCATGGCCCAGAAGTTGTCCTTCTCGCCCAGGCGCAAGATGTGGTCGTCCGCCATGCCCGCGACCTTCCTCCAGAGGGCGAAGGCATCGTCGTCGTCGGTGAACACCGTGGCCTTGAGCTGGTCCTTGGGCAGCCCCCACTCCCGGGTCAAGAGCTCCCAGCAGTAGGCCACCGCCTCCGCCTTGAAGTAATCGCCGAACGAGAAGTTGCCCAGCATCTCGAAGAAGGTGTGGTGCCGCGCGGTGCGCCCGACGTTCTCCAGATCGTTGTGCTTGCCCCCGGCGCGGACGCACTTCTGAGCGGTGGCCGCGCGCACGTAGTCACGGCGCTCCTCGCCGAGGAACACCCCCTTGAACTGCACCATGCCGGCATTGGTGAAGAGGAGCGTCGGGTCCTGGGCCGGCACCAGGGAGGAGGAGCGGACCACGGTGTGGCCGTTCCTCTGGAAGTAGTCGAGGAAGCGTCGGCGGAGATCGTTACCGGTGATCATGGCGTCGACTCGCTCGGACCACTCATTATACGCCCTGGTCTTCGTCGGGAGTCCCGCCGAGCTCGGCGCCAATCAGCCGCTTGACCACCCGCCGGACAAGCTGCCCGGGATAGCCGCGGCGAAGGAGATAGCCGGCGAGCCGACTCGGCACCCGGTCGGGGGCTGCCCGGAGAAGTGCCGGTAGCCGCCGCCGCCCCGCCTCGAGCGCGCGGTCCACCTCGGAGCCCCCCTCGAAGGCTGCCTCGACCGCGGCGGCCGCCAGCTCCCTCGGAATACCTTTAGCCGCCAGCTCCTGGCGAAGCCGGAGGCTGCCGATGCGTCGCGCCTCGGCCCGCGCCTGCGCCCACCAGCGGGCAAAGGCCTCATCATCCAGATAGCCTCGGGACTGGAGATCGGCCACGACGGCCCGGGCGACATCGGGGGAAGCGCCCCGGCGGCCAAGGCGCTCGGTGAGCTCGCGCGTGCTCCAGGCCCGGCAAGCGAGCAGGTCGAAGGCCGCGAGCTTGGCGGCCTTCGCGTCGAGGGCCGCTCCGTCCTGGCGCGCTCGCGCGCGACGGGGCCGGCGCAGGGCCAACGCCTAGCAGGCTGCTGAAAAAGGCCCATCTGCTGCGTTGGCGCCCTCGGCCGCACGCTCAACGTACAGAGAGTACGCCTCGCGTGCGGCCCTCGGGCGCCGCCTCGCATCTGGACCTTTTTGAGCAGCCTGCGAGTTTTTCCGCATCGTGCTAAATTTAGGAGACTCGGAGGGGGGCTTCGCCCCCCTTTCGAACTTCCCCCCAGCACGGGTGGCGCGGGCAAAGCCCACGCTCGGAGCGGAACACCGACAGGCATGTGCTCTGCTCACACATCCCGAGCACTCAGGCTTACTTCTTCCGGAAGTGCGCGCTCCCCGACTGCCCTCGGGTCCGCGCGGCGCTGGACGGGGCGGGTTGCGAGCCGGTCTCCCAGGTCATCTCGCCCGTGGAGAGGATGCCCTTGACCTTCAGGTCGAAGTCGTCGGGGTTGGTGGCCGCGTCGCGCGCGGTCTCGTAGGTGATCAGCTCCTCCCGGTGCAGCTGCAGCAGTGACTGGTCGAAGGTCTGCATGCCGTACTGGGCCTGGCCCGCCGCGATGAACGCGGGCATATCGTGCGTCTTCGTCGAGTCGCGGATGCAATCGCGGAGGAGCCCGGTGGCCAACATGACCTCGACCGCGGGCACGCGGCCCTTGCCGTCGGCCCGAACTACCAGGCGCTGGCAGATGATGCCCTGCAGGACGGCCGCGATCTGGTTGCGGATCTGCTCTTCTTGATGGGGGGGAAACGTCGAGATCACGCGGTTCACGGTCTCGGTGGCGTTGAGCGTGTGAAGCGTCGAGAGCACAAGGTGACCTGTCTCCGCCGCGTGGAGCGCCACCTCCATGGTTTCCAGATCGCGCATCTCCCCGACCAGGATGATGTCCGGATCCTCCCGGAGCGCGGCGCGGAGCGCGTGGGCGAAGCTCACGGAATCCTGGCCCACCTCCCGCTGGCTGATCACGCACTTGTTGTCGTCGTGGACGTACTCGATCGGATCCTCGATCGTGACGACGTGATCGTTCCGGTTCCGGTTCATGAAGCCGATCATGGCGGCCAGCGTCGTCGACTTCCCGGAGCCGGTGATCCCAGTGACCAGGATCATTCCGCGCCGCTCCATGCACAGCCGCTCGAGCACCTTGGGGAGATACAGCTCCTGGAAGGTCGGCGTGCGCTCGGGCACGTGGCGGAACACCGCGCGCACCTCGCCCTGGCAGAGGAAGGTGTTGACGCGGAAGCGGCCGATTCCCGGCAGCCGGTAGCCCAGGTCGATCTCCCGGCCCTGCATGAGGAGATCGTAGCGCTGCTCGCCGAGCAGGGTCATGACGGAGCGGCGCACGAACTCCTGATTCACGGGCGGCAGATCGTCCTGGATCTCGAGATGACCGTGGATTCTCAAGATCGGCCGGCTGCCGGCCTTGAGGTGCAGGTCCGAGGCCTTCCGGTTCGCGCACTCGCTCAAGAGCTGCTGGAGGTCCATGAGTCGCTCCTAAAAGATTCGGAAGGGGGCTCCGCCCCCCTTCCGAGGCCTCCCCCGGGGAATCGTTGCGCCGGCAGAGCCGGCGCTCGAAAATGGATCACGCCCCACGAGGTTTTCTCCGACATGCCTTACCTGGCCGCCTTCTCCCCGGCGGCTTGAGGGGCGGCGCCGACCGGCTTCAAGCCCAGCGCGGCGCGCACCTTGACCTCGACGTCGGCCAGCACCTTCGGGTTGTCGCGGAGGTAGCGCTTGGCGTTCTCGCGGCCCTGTCCGATGCGCTCGCTCTTGTACGTGTACCAGGTGCCCGATTTCTCGACGACGTTGTGCTCGGCGGCGGCGTCGAGGATCGCGCCTTCCCTGGAGATGCCCTCGCCATAGATGACGTCGAATTCGGCCTCGCGGAACGGCGGCGCGAGCTTGTTCTTCACCACCTTGACCTTGGTGCGGACACCCACCGCCTCGGCGCCGTTCTTGATGGTGTCCTGGCGGCGGATGTCGAGCCGGATGGAGGCGTAGAACTTGAGCGCGCGGCCGCCCGTCGTGGTCTCGGGTGAGCCGAACATTACGCCGATCTTCTCGCGGATCTGGTTGATGAAGATCACGCAGCAGCCGGAGCGCGCGATGGCGGCCGTGAGCTTGCGCAGCGCCTGGGACATGAGGCGCGCCTGCAGTCCCGGGAGGGAATCGCCCATGTCGCCATCCAGCTCCGCCCGCGGCACGAGCGCCGCCACCGAATCGATGACGATGACGTCGACCGCGTTGGAGCGCACCAGGGTCTCGCCGATCTCCAGCGCTTGCTCCCCGGTGTCGGGCTGGGAGATCAGCAGCTCGTCGGTATTGACGCCGAGGTTCTTCGCGTAGATGGGGTCGAGCGCATGCTCGGCGTCGATGAAGGCCGCCGTGCCGCCCAGCCGCTGCGCCTCGGCGATCACGTGGAGCGCCAACGTCGTCTTCCCCGACGACTCGGGGCCGAAGATCTCGGTCACGCGCCCGCGCGGGATCCCACCGATGCCGAGAGCGGCATCGAGCGACAGCGCGCCGGTAGGGATGATGGCGATCTCGTCGAGCGCGCCGCTCTGGCCGAGCCGCATGATGGCGCCCTTGCCGAACTGCCGGTCGATGGACGCGATGGCCAGCTCGAGGGCTTGGCGACGATCGCTCTTCACTTCAGCCATAAGACTCTCCTCAACCGGGTGCCGAAGGCCCGCTTCCGGGGGTCGGGGAAAATAGCGCAAGCCCGCGATTCTACGACCAGTTGGCCCATTCTACGGGCGGCGCTTCGCCAAAGTCAATCGAACGCGGCCCCATGGGGGAGTCTGGAATCCGCGGCCCGGGGTGTCAATGACCCGAAACCGATACAGGGAAGACAGGGACACGAGGGTGGTCGGCAGCTCCGCAGCCACCGCGAAGCGCGCTGCCGGCAGCAGCCCGAGGGCGACAAGACCTGGGGCCGGCGCCAGGACGCGAGCATCGCGGGCGGACGGCTGGGCTTCACGTCGCCGCGAGGCTGACGGAGCGGAGCTCGCTGTAGCGGGCGCCCGACACGGAGAGGTCGCTCCGCATGAGGGAGACTCGCGCGACCCTGAGCGTGCCGAACCCCATGGCTGCCGCGCGGGCGATGGATTCCCGGAGCGCGGGGCTCGTGTCGCGCCGCCACCGGCGCGGGTCGAAGACACGCCCGATGGTGAGATGCGGATGCCAGGGGCGGCTCTCGCGAGTGAACCCGCGGCGCTCGAGCACGGCCTCCACCTGAGACTGGAGCGCGCGGACCTCGAGCGCGCCCTCGGCCACCCCCACCCAGAGGACACGCGCGCGCTCCATACCGGGGAAGGCGCCCAGACCGTGAAGCGTGATGGCGAAGGCCGCGCGCCCGGCAGCGGCCTCCTCGAGCGCGAGGACAGCCTCGGCCAGCCTCCCGTCGGTCTGCTCCCCGAGGAACTTGAGCGTGAGATGCAGGTTCTGGGCCGGCACCCAGGCCACGGCTCGACTCAACGGCCTGAGGCGCTCGATTTCGGCGGCCACGGTCGCGCGGATCGGCTCATCCAGGCAGAGTGCCACGAACGCCCGCGTCATGTACCTCGGAGGGGGGCTTCGCCCCCCTTCCGAAACCTCCCCCCCCAGGACGTAGTGCGAGCCGCAGGACGTCGCGGGGCTGGGGCCCCGCCGTCCGAGGCGAGCAATCCGAAAATCCGAGCCGCAGGACGTCGCGGGGCTGGGGCCCCGCCGTCCGAGGCGAGCAGTCCGGAAGCTTGCGCCGGCAAAGCCGGCGCTCGAACGTCGATCACGTCGCGCAAGCCCTTCTCCGACAGCTCCTAGCTGACATTATGCCCGGCTCCTAGCTGACATTATGCACGAGCAGATCACGCGTGAGGCGGGCGGGTCCTGACTCTGAAGTTCGCCGACAAATCGCCGAGCGTGGCGGGGCCGGGGGCGCGCTCCCCGGGACCGTGGCTTCTGCGCGTCGCCGAAGCCGGCGACGTTAATCTCGTGGCCCCTTGCGAGCCGGCGAGCGGGTTGCCGGGCAGCGTGTCCCGGGGAGCGCGCCCCCGGCCCCGCCACGTGGTTCGTCTGCGAACTTCTGACTCGCGACGCTAGCTGTGGAACTCCGCCCGCTCAGCGGGCGAGCCCAGAAGGGCGCGCCTGAGCATGTCGAGCGCGGACTGGGCCGACTGCCACTTGACCGCGTCTCGTCCTCCGGCGAAGCGGAAGTGGCGGACGTCCCGGCCGGACGGCCCAGCCGCGGCGATGAACACGGTGCCCACGGGCTTGGTCGGCGTGCCGCCGTCGGGGCCGGCGATGCCGGTCACCGCGAGACCGCAGGGCGAGCCGCTCGCCCGGCAGATGCCCGCGGCCATTGCCTCGGCGACCGGCCCGCTGACGGCGCCGTGAGCGGCCAGCAGGGACGCTGGCACCTCCAGCAATTCCTCCTTGGCGCGGTTGGAGTACGCGATTACCCCGCGCTCGAAATAGCGCGAGGAGCCCGGGATGCTGGTGAGCCGGTGACCCAAGAGTCCGCCCGTGCACGACTCGGCGACCGAGACGGTGAGCCGGCGCTCGATCAACAGTCGGCCGACCACGGCTTCGAGCGTGTCCTCGTCGCTCCCATAGCAGTCGAGGCCGAGGGCCGTCCTCACGGCGGCCTCCACCGGGGCCAGCTCGCCGAGGGCCGATTGACGCGAGGACCCACGGGCGACGAGGCGCACCCAGACATCGCCATCGACGACCACCGCGGACACGGAGACCGGCCCCGGCTTGCCGAGCCAGGGACCCAGCCGATCTTCGGCATCGACCGGCCCAAGCCCGGCCGTGAGGAGCGTGCGCAGCACGCTCGCGTCGGCTCCGGTCAGCCGCCGGCGGGCCAGCGGCCGCAGCCGCTCCGCGACGAGTGCCGCCAGATGAGCCGAAGCGAGTGGAAGCACCACGACCACGGCCTCCCGCGTCTCGAGCGTCCAGCCGGGCTCGCCGGAGGCCACGAGCCATAGCTCGGCGCCCTGGGGCAAGAGAGCGAGCCGATCCAGGCGGTGAGGCATGGCCTGGCCCCGGCGGGCAAAGCCCTCTTCGAGGAGAGTGAGGAGCTTGTCGTTCAGCATGAGCCGTGCGCCCGTGAGCCTTGCGAGCGTGCGGCGCACAATGTCGCCGGCTGACCCTCCCGGGGGCGCCAGGACCACCACGAGGCCGCCAGCGCCGAGCGCCCCGCCGAGAGCCGGCTCGAGCGCGGCCTCGGTCTCGTCCACGATCTGGCGTGAGACGACCGGCACGCTCTCACCGAGGAGCGCGCGCGTGACGAGACGCCCGGCGGGATCATCGCCGCCGAGAGGCCCCGAGGCAACCGTCAGCACATACGCGGCGCTCATCGGGGCATCCCGAAGAGCGCGCGGGCTCCCATGACGAGGATCAGCGCATAGACGCCGGCGATCAGGTCGTCGAGCATGACGCCGAGCCCGCCCGAGAGTGACTGGCTCTCCCGGGCGGGGAACGGTTTCCAGATGTCGAAGACACGGAAGAGCACGAAGGCCGTGATCAGGACGGGAATGGTCCGGGGAAGCGTCAGGACCGAGAGCAGCATGCCGGCGACCTCGTCGATCACGATCATGCCCGGGTCCTTGAGCCCGAGCACCCGTTCCACCCGCGACGCGGCCCAAACGCCGAGCGCGGTCACGGCGACGAGCGTCCAGAGCAGGGCCGGCCGGTTGAACGGCACGAGCCAGAGGGCGATGAGCGTGACGAAGCTGGCAAGGCTTCCCGGGGCCACCGGCGAGCACCCGGCGCCTCCAACGCTGGCGATGGCGAAGGCCAGGCGATCGGTGAGATCGGGGTGCTTACGCTCCAACCAGCTCGTAGCCGTCCACCTCGACGATGGAAACGTCCGCGAAGCGCCCCGGCCTGAGCGCGGGCTCGCGCAGCAGCACGACCCCGTCGATCTCCGGCGCCTGCCCGGCCAGACGCCCCTCGAACGGAAAGGCGGGGTCGGCGCCGGGCCCGTCGACGAGGACGGTCTGTCGCGTACCCAAGAGCGCCTGCTGGCGCGGCCAGGCGAGCCGGTCCTGGGCCTCCTGGACCAGGGCGGCGCGCTCCGCCATCACGGAGGCGGGCACCTGCTCGGCCATGCTCGCGGCGGGAGTGCCGTCCTCGGCCGAGTAGGTGAAGACGCCGAGCCGATCGAAGGCGCTGTCTTCGATGAAGGCGAGCAGATTCTCGAAGGCCGCGGGCGTCTCCCCGGGGAAGCCCACGAGCACGCTGGTGCGGACGGTCAGGCCCGGGATGGCATCGCGGAACCGCGCGATGATCTCCTTCATGCGTCGGGCCGTCACCGCCCGCCGCATGCTGCGCAGCACCCCGTCGTCGCCGTGCTGGACCGGCATGTCGAGGTACGGCAGGACGCGCGCGCGGGTCCATTTCGCGATGAGGCGGTCGTTGACATGGCCGGGGTGTAGATACATGGGACGGATCCAGGGCACGGGCGTCTCGGAGAGCGCCAGCAGCAGGTCGCCGATGTCGCCGTTGCCCGGGAGGTCGCGCCCGTAGGCGAGCGTGTCCTGCGATACGAGGATGGCTTCCTGGATGCCGCGTCGCGACAGCCCTTCGACCTCAGCGACCACGTCCTCCAACGGGCGGCTCCGGTGCCTTCCGCGGAACTGGGGGATGGCGCAGAAGGCACAGCCCATGTCGCAGCCCTCGGCGATCTTCACGTACGCGTAGGGCATGCGTGAGGTGAGTAATCGCGGCGTCTTCGCGTCGTAGAGATAACCCGGCGGGGCATTTCCGACCCAGTCCTGACGCCCTTCGGCCTGATTCACCAGCTCGACGATGCGGTGAAGCTCCGAGGTGCCGAGGATGCCGTCGACCTCCGGCAGCTCCGCCAGGAGCTCCCGGCCATAACGCTGGCTGAGACAGCCGGTGACGATGAGGGCGCGCGCCCGGCCGCGCTCCTTGAGCCGGGCGAGCTCGAGGATGGTGTTGACCGATTCCTCCCGCGCCCGGTCGATGAAGGCGCAGGTGTTGACCACGAGGCACTCGGCGGCCAGGGCCTCCTCGGTGATCTCGTGGCCGGCCCGCGCGAGCATGCCCAGCATCAGCTCGGAGTCCACCTGGTTCTTGGGGCAGCCGAGAGTGCTGAGATGGACCTTCATGTCGGGAAGTCATGATCCCACAGGGTCTCGGGGCGGTCAAACCGCCGATCCCGCCTCGCTTGACCGCGCGCGGTGGGATGACTACTGTGATGACCGGGTCCGGTAGTCTTCGACTCCGCATTCCCGACGAGAAGGGATGGTCACCATGACGCGCATCCTCCGCCTCATCGTCCCGACCACCCTCGCCCTCGGCGTGGGGCTTGGATTCGTCGTGGCGCCGCCGGCACGCGGGCAGGACCACGCCGCCCACGGTCAGGCCCGATCCGGTGCCGCGCCGCCGGCCTCGATCCGCATCACGATGGAAGCGCTGCACGCAGCGGGCGGCGTGCCGCCCGGCTGGCGCTTCACGACGCCCCCGGGCGATGCCGCCGCCGGGCGCCAGGCCTTCGTCGACTTCAAGTGCTACGCCTGCCACGCGATCAGGGGCGAGCAGTTCCCGTTGAAGCCGGGGGAATCGGGAACGGCCGGGCCGGAGCTGACCGGCATGGGGAGTCATCATCCAGCGGAGTACCTGGCCGAGTCCATCATGAATCCCAGCGCCGTGGTCATCGAAGGTCCGGGCTACGTCGGGGGCGACGGTCGCTCCATCATGCCCTTGTATCCCGGCATGACGCTGGGGCAGCTCACCAACCTGGTCGCCTATCTCAGCGCGCTCGCCGCGTCCGAGGCGCCCCAGGCCCACGAGTCGGCCCGGGAGCGGATGGTCGGGGGCTATCGCGTCCGTCTCCTCTACAAGGAGGCCGAAGCCGCCGGCCCCGTGCACCACGCTCACGGCGGCGGCATGGCGATGGGTCAGGTTTCGGGGCGGCTACGGGTCTTCCTGGCCGACCCGACGTCGGGACAGCCCATCCCGTATACGCCGGTGAGCGCGAGGATCGAGGTCCCCGGCAAGCCAGCGCAAACCGTCAAGCTCGCGCCGTCGCTGGGGCAGGAAGGGTTCCACTACGGCGCGAATGTCGCGCTTCCCTCGGAGACCAATCGGATCATGCTCTCGATCGGGCCGACCAGCATGCGGCTCGGACCGGGCGCGCCGGAGGGCTTGAAGCGCGCACAGGCGGTCGCGTTCGACTGGAAGTGATAGCCCGTCCCCGCGGGCGCGACCCCGGCGCGGCGCTCACTCGCGACCGATGATCGCCCGGCGCGCCATCATCTGCGCTTCCGCGGTCGCCGGCCTCGTGGCGATCATGTCTCCGGCTCCGGCCGACGCCCACGCGGTGCTGGTCAAGTCGGTCCCGGCCGCCCGCGTGGTCTTGAAGCGTGCGCCCGACCGCGTGCAGCTCTGGTTCAACGAGCGGCTGGAGCCGGCTTTCAGCACCGCGTCCGTGTGGAGCGCAGCGGGCACTCGGGTGGACCGCCAGGACGCCCTCGTGGGGCCCGACGATGCCAAGCGACTCACGATCACGCTGCCGGGCCTCGAGCCCGGGAGCTACACCGTCCGGCTCCGTGTCCTGTCGGTGGACGGCCACATCGTCGAGGCGAGCTTTCTCTTCACGGTCAAGGAAAGGCCGTGAGCCGCAGGGCCGCCCCTCACAAGCTCTTCAGATACGCGACCAGGTCGATCAGATCGCCCACCGAGAGTTGTCCGCGATAATCCGGCATGATCGACTTCCCGTCCGGCCCGGTATAGCCGGGCGCCTGGACGATGACCGCGTTGGGATTCAGGATCGATTCGAGGAGATACCCCGCCGGATGATGCTCCCCCGCTCCCGTCAGATCGGGGCCGAGCCCCGACGAGTTCGCCAGCTTCCCTTCTTTGACCCGGTGACAGGCCTCGCAGCCCAGACGCACGAAGACCTCGCGCCCGTGGCCGGCATCTCCAGGAGGCGGGACGAGGATCCAGCCCTCGGGCACCCCGCCACTCTCGTGCAGTTCTTGCATCGTCACCCGGAAGGGGCCCCGCTCCAGCGCGGCCTGGTGCTGGGCGTGGCCGGCATGGCGGGCCGGCGTCGAGTTGCCCAGCACCGCCGTGCAGCCCAACACCAGAACGACCAGCACGGCCTCGCGCCCGACATAGGCGCGGAGCCGCGACGGCAGCGCGCCGCGAGCGATCCGCGGCGCGCCCAGGAGGATGAGCCGCCCGACGCGGAACAGTCGCTCGCCCGCGCGCGAGGCCTGGCCGGGAGCGAGGCGCGGCACGATCGTGTAGCGGTTGAGCGCGCCCCACCAGAGGAGCCCCAGGACCAGGAGCAGCTTCACGCCGAGCACGCGCCCGTAGAAGGTGGTCCAGAGCGCGGAGACTCCAGGGAGCTGGACCCAGGCGTTGTAGCCGCCGGTGATGACCACCGCCGGCAGGCACATCCCGGCCAGCCGGGAGAAGCGGCGCACGACCACGCCGAGGAGCGGGCGCGGCCACTCGCCCGCGCCCGGGAGGAGGGCCAGCGCGAAGCAGATCAGCCCGCCGGTCCAGGCCGACACCGACATCACGTGCACCCAGTCGATGGCCGCGCTCGGCGAGAGATCACCCCAGTCGGCCGCGTGGCCCGTGAGGCTCGTGGTGAGCGTCACGGCGAGCGCGAGGAGGAGCGGCAGCACGCGTCCCATGCGGGACGACACGTGGGAGGAGAGGAGCGCCAGAACGAGCACGACGAAGCGCCCGATCCAGATGGCGCCGAAATGGGTGCGCGTCAGCACTCCCGGGATGGCGGGGATCGCGGCGGCGAGGTCGCCGCCGGCCATGGTTTGAGCGCGCGTCACCAGCTCACCCGCGGTGGTCCCGACGAGCACGACGAGACCCACGACGCCGATCCGGGCGAGCCGGCCCCGAGCGCCCCCCAGCTCCGGGACCGCGCGCGGCAGGACCAGCACGTCCACGACGAGGCTGCCCACGAGCGTCGCCAGCGCCGCGAGCCCTGCCCAGCGGATCGCCGTGGCGACGAGGAACTGAACAGTCATGGGCCGCGAACGCCGCGCCTACTTGACCTGGAACGGGAAGCTGCCCTCGGTACGATGTCCGTCCCGGCCGACCACGCTCCAGAACACGCGATACGTGCCCGGCCGAAGCCCGGGCAGGCTCACCTGGAGCAGCGTGGCATCCCTGGGGTCCACGCGCGCGTCGCCGCTATCGACCCGCCGCTTGTCGCCGTCCTCGACGCGGACCGAGCTGAAGACAGGCTCGATCTCCCCATCGAACCAGATGCGGACTGAGCGCGGCGCATCCACGGTGTGACCCACGCGCGGCTCCGAATGGTCGGGGAACGCGTGGGCCCACGCCGCGGCCGGAGCGAGCAGGAGCATGGTCGCGAACAGCGGCAGCGCGCGCACTACCGCGGTTGGGTCGGGCCCTGGACGCCGTGGAACGGCGTCCAGGTGAAGATCTTGGGCGCGATGTCGTCGAGGTAGAAGTGAAGCTGCGCCAGTACGCCCACATTCTTCCCCGACTCGCGGTTCACCGGGATCTGCAGCTCGAGCCCGACCTGGAAATAGCGGCCGAACCAGATGACGCCCGGATTGATCGTGCCCGTGGTGTGTCCCGCCCGTGGCCCCTCGACGGGCGTCTGCATCGCGAACTCCACCAGAGGGATCATGCGGTTGAACGGGGCGGGCAACCCCACGTCGCGGACGAAGGACTGAAGGTATTGCAGGTTGTACTGGAGCGTGAACCCCCACTGCACCACCTTCGGGTTCAGCTCCTTCTCGACCTCCACGGCGCCGCCTTCCTCGCCCTCCTCCTCCGACACCGTGATGGTCTTGTTGAAACGGCGCGTGGGCAGCTCCACGCCGAAGACCCCGGTGAGCGCGATCGGCTTCAGCCACCCCAGGCTGTCCGGCAGGTCACCCAGACCCTTGCCGAAGAAGAGCTGCGGGGTCACCGTGTCGAAGGACTCCGCGCCGATCCGCTTGCTGCCTGTCCCGCCCACGTCCCAGGAGACGCCCGCGGAGAGGAGAGTCTCGTGCGCCGCGCTCTTGAAGAACACGTACTTGAGCGAGACCTCCATGTTGTCGAACCCGGACTCGGTCCTGCTCTGGGCCGGATCCAGGATGGTGAAGTTGCCCCCGAGCGAGAAGCCGAGGTTGGGGCTGAGGCGCTTGGAGAACTCGCCGCTGATATCCCACTGCCGAAACCCCGGGCCCTCGGCCGAGCTGTGGAAGCGCATGAGCGAGATGGTCGGCAGTGACAGCTCATCCGCCACGAACGGGTCATCGATGGCGAGCGTGGCCGGGAAGAACCGCTGACCGATGAGCCCGTGGGCCCATGCCTGGGACGCCACCCCGATCAGGAGCGCTGCAACGATGAGAGAGACGCTGAGCCGCTTGAGTGCCATGAAGACCCTCCGCGCCGCCGCCCGCCGGCGCAGGAGACGGCGAGCGACTGCCCCTTAGTGTTGGGGACCGCTAGGACTTGCTAGACGGAGGGAAGGGCGGGGGGAGCGCGGCTTTCGCGGGAACGAAAAGCCGGGAGCGGCCGAACCAGCTCGGCGTCGACGTCCGGCGCGAGCTGGGCGGTCCACGTCGGGGCACCTGCGGCCGGACGCGCGGCGCAGGCGCCCGGAGCATGCTGAGAGGCCGAAAGCAGCGCGCACGAGGCTGCGGCCTGCGGGTCGGACAGGTGGTGGACCGAGTGGATAGCCGCCTCGACACCGAACCAGCCGACGAGGAGACCGAGCGAGAGGATCGCCGCCTGCCCGCCCCGGCGGTGAGCGGCGGCAAGGCAGAGGCCGGCCAGGGCCAGCAGCGGAAGGCAGATCCAGACCGCGGCGGAGCCATGGTGCAGTGAATGACCGGGAGGATCGGCCGCTTGCGCCAGAGAGACAGCGAATCCGGCGACCAGCACCGTCACCCCGAGCAGCAGGCGGCAGGCGCTGCGCGGCTCCGGCGACGAAGCGCGACCGCCCCCATCCCCTGCTCTTCGGAGTGGACTCATGTGAGGCTCAGGCTGCCCTCACTCTTACGCTCCATCCGAGGGGTTGTCAAGCAACGCAGCAGATGGGCCCTCTTCAGTGGCCTTAGTGTCCTGTCGCAGAAGCTTGTGGACAAAGCGCCGGGCGGAGCGGGGGGCCCCTCCGCGGAACACGCTGAGTCGCAACCCGCATCGGGCACTCGTAAGGAGCCACGAGAGTGAGGCTCTCGCCTCCGGCAACGCGCAGAAGCCACGGTTCCGCGGAGGGGCCCCCCGCCCCGCCCGGCGCCGCGAGTCGACGGATTTCTGGGACACCGCGCTAGCCCGCGCAGGCGGCGCCCGACGGCCGCACGCGAGGCGTACTCTCTGTACGTTGAGCGTGCGGCCGAGGGCGCCAACGCCGCAGATGGGCCCTTTTCAGCGGCCCCTGGCCCGCGCAAGGCGGCGCCCCTCGCAGGCCAAGGCGGAGCCCCTCGCAGGCCGCTCAAAAGGGTCCAGCTGCAAGGCGGCGCCCGACGGCCGCACGCGAGGCGTACTCTCTGTACGTTGAGCGTGCGGCCGAGGGCGCCAACGCCGCAGATGGGCCCTTTTCAGCGGCCTGCTAAGTGGAGCGGTAATTGGTGAACTGGACCGCGATCCCCAGGTCCTTGGCCTTGAGCATGGCGATGATGGCCTGCAGGTCGTCGCGGTTCTTGCCCGAGACGCGGACCTGCTTCTCCTGGATGGCGGCCTGGACCCGGATCTTGCTGTCCTTGATGAGCCGCACGATCTCCTTGGCCTTCTCCTGGGGCACGCCGTCCTGCAGGCTGATCCGCTGGCGCAGCGTGCTCCCGGCCGCGGACTCCGGGTCCCCGATGGTCAGCGCCTTCAGGTCGATCCCGCGCCGGTGGAGCCTGGACTGGAGGATGTCCAGCACAGCCTTGAGCTTCATGTCATCGGGAGAGGTGAGGACGATGTCCATCTTCTCCTGGACGATCTCGTTCTTCGACCCTTTCAGGTCGTAGCGGGTCTCGATCTCCCGCTTCGCCTGGTTGATGGCGTTGGAGACCTCCTGCATGTCGAGCTTGCACGCGATGTCGAAGCTGTTCTCGGCGGCGGCCATGGCCTCATCCTTTCACGTCGTCAGCGGGGCTCGAGCGGCACCACGGAGGTGCCCGCGGGGGGCGTGAAGGTAAAGAGCGAGTCGCTCAGGCCGGAGTTGATCGTGACCTTGGTGAAGGTCATGGTCACGGTGTTCTGGAACTGATCGTACAGCACTGCCTGGCGCACGATGTAGTCCTTTGGATCGACGGCCAGGACGAGCCGTGTCAGGAGCGGCGTCGGGTTCTTGGGGTTGAGGTCGAGCACGGGCCGGCCCGAGGCGTCCACCTTGCCCGCCGGGTTGAGGAAGCGCACCGTGAACTCGTCGCGCACCCGCCCGAGCCCCGCCAGGAAACTGCCCGCGGGCCCCGCCAGCGCCTTGGGAGCACTGCCCTTGTTCACCTGGTTCAACTCCGGCGTGTAGACCCAGAGCGACCTGCCGTCGGAGACGATCTGCTGCGGCGACGGGCTCTTGTACTCCCAGCGCATCTTGCCGCCCTTCTTGAGATACACGGTCCCTTCGGCCTTGATGTCCTGGCCCAGGCTCCGGTTGTGGGCGACCTGGGTGAACTCGGCGCGCAGGTCGCTGATCTTGCCGTAGGTGGCCTCGAGCCCGCCCACCACCTGATCCAGCTCCTGCGCGCGGGCGGTGGCGGGAAGCGACACGACGCAGACCAGCGCGAAGACGGCGAGCCGGCGGGACATTTCTTCCCCCGCTTCGCCAGATACTCCGGCCCTACCAGGATCTCCCGCGGCTTGGCTCCCTGGCCGGGACCGATGATGCGGTCCTGCTCCATCATGTCGATGAAGCGCGCGGCCTTCGGATAGCCGAGGCCGAGGCGCCGCTGGAGGAACGAGATGGAGGCGGCACGCTGGGCGATGACGAGGTTCACGGCGTCCCAGTACACGTCGTCGCGGTCCTCGCCCTCGGCGGCGGCGACGGCGCTCTGTTCGTGCAGCTCGACCTTCTCGTAGGCCGCCATACCCTGCTTGCGCAGGAACTCGCAGATCGTCTTGACCTCGTTGTCGGCGACCCAGGAGCCGTGAACGCGCACCTGGCGGGCGCCGCCGGGCGGCACGAAGATCATGTCGCCGCGTCCCAGGAGCTGCTCGGCGCCGTTGCCGTCCAGGACCGTTCGCGAGTCCACCTTGGAGGCCACCTGGAAGGCGATGCGCGTGGGGAAGTTGGCCTTGATGAGCCCGGTGACCACGTCCACCGAGGGCCGCTGGGTGGCGATGATCAGGTGGATGCCGACCGCGCGCGCGATCTGGGCCAGCCGCACGAGGGAGTTCTGCACCTCGCCGGCCGAGACCATCATGAGATCGGCCAGCTCGTCCACCACCACGATCCAGTACGGGAGCTTCTCCTCGGGTGTGACCTCGCGATTGTAGCCCTCGATGTTGCGCGCCGCTTTGGCCTGGAGCAGCTTGTAGCGCTCGTCCATCTTGGCGACGATCCACTTGAGGCGCGCCGAGGCCTCCTTGGTGTCGGTCACGACCGGCGCTAGCAGGTGCGGGATGTTCTCGTAGACGCCCAGCTCCAGCCGCTTGGGGTCGATCAGGAGGAAGCGCACCTCCGCCGGTGTCGCCTTGTAGAGGAGCGAGCAGATCATGGTGTTGAGGCCCACGCTCTTGCCGCTGCCCGTGGAGCCCGCGATGAGCAGATGCGGCATGACCGTCAGATCGGAGACCACGGGATTGCCGGTGGTGTCCTTGCCCAGGGCCAGCGGCAGTTTGCCCTTGGACTCGACGAACTCGGCGGAGACCAGGATCTCGCGGAGGTAGACGATGGCCGTCTCGGGATTGGGGACCTCCACCGCCACGGTGCCGCGGCCCGGGATGGGCCCGACGATACGAACCGACGCGGCCTTCATCGCCAGCGCCAGATCGTCGGAGAGATTCACCACCTGGCTCACCTTGACGCCCGGCGCCGGCTCGAACTCGTAGGACGTGATGACGGGGCCGGGACTCACCTGCACGATGTGGCCATCCACGCCGAAGTCCTGGAGCTTCCGCTTCAGGATATTGGCGTTGGCTTCCAGCTCCTCGCGGGTCCGCTTGAGCTGGGAGGCGGGGGGCACGGCCAGCAGGCCGATCGCAGGAAGCTGGAATGGCTGGGCGATCCCCTCGCCGAAGTCGAAGGCCTCCTGCCAGGCCAGCCCCTTCTCCACGAGGCCCGGCTTGGGCTTGGGTGGCTCCTTCACGACGAGCAGAGGCGGCGCGCGCTCCGCCCGAGGCTCCGGCCACCCTCCCGGCGGGACCGCGGCGGCGAGCGGCAGCTCCCCCTGCGCCGGCGATTTCCCCTTTGCCGCGGGGCCCAGCCGGGCGAGCCGCGCACGGAGCGCGCGGGAGAGGACGCCGTAGGAGATCTGGGTGACGAACAGGATGCCCACCGGGATGAGCGCCAGCAGGATGATCCACGTTCCCACGGTGCCCACCGACAGCCGGAGTGCTTCCGACACTCCCCAGCCGGCCACGCCACCCTTGTGGATCCGGTACGCCGCGAGGGTGTCGGAGGCGCGAGCGAGGATGCCGGTGACGCTCAGAACCAGGAGCGCCAGCCCGACCAGGGCGGGCCAGCCGGTGGCGATGCGCGGGCGGACGAAGGCCGAGATGCCGTAGAGCGCCAGGAGCAGCGGGACGAGATAGCCGGCGTAGCCCACCGCCCAGAAGGAGGCCGCGCCGAGCCAGCCCCCCACCGGCCCCACCGGGCTCGACTGGTCCAGCGGGTGAAGCCTCGGGTCATAGGCCAAGAGGGCGACGAAGCCGAAGCCGGCCAGCGCGAGCGCGAGAATGCCCTTGGCTTCGCGCACCCAGCGGCCGGGCTCGCGCCTGGGCTTCCTGGCCGCCCGCTTCCGCGCGGGGACCGCCTTGGGTGTCTCGTTCTGGGTTGCCGTCACGCTCTCGGCCATCAGATCTCCAGGATCACCGGCAGGACCACGGGCTTGCGCTGGAACCGCTCGTTGATGAACCGGCGCACCGCGCTCCGCACCGTCACGCCGATCAGCTCCTTGTCGATGACCTCGGGCTCCTCGCGCGCGGCGAGGGCCTCGCGCACCGCCGTCTTCACCTCGTCCATCAGATCGTCGGCTTCCTTCATGTAGACGAACCCGCGGGAGGCGATCTCCGGTCCAGCGACGATGGCCCCCGTCTGGCGATCGATCGTCAGCGCCACTACCATCATGCCCGCCTCGGCGAGGAGCTGGCGGTCGCGCAGCACCACGGAGCCCACATCCCCCACGCCCTTGCCGTCCACGAGCACCCGGCCGGCCGGATAACGCCCGAGCACCCGGGCCCCGGACTTCGTCAGCTCCAGCCCCAGACCGTCCTCGATGAGGAAGATTCGGTCCGCGGGGACGCCCGCCTCTTCCGCGAGCCGACAGTGTTGGAGCAGATGGCGATACTCGCCGTGAACGGGCAGGAAGTAGCGCGGCCGGGTCAGGGCCAGCATGTCCTTGAGATCGTCCCGGCTCGCGTGACCAGAGACGTGGACGAACGCCACGTCCTCCCACAACACCTCCGCGCCGCGCCGGAGCAGCGCATTGATGGCGCGTCCGATCACGCGCTCGTTCCCGGGGATCACCCGCGAGGAGAAGATCACCAGATCACCCGGCTCGACCTGGACATACTTGTGCTCCCCCGCCGCGATGAGCGAGACGGCCGAGTTGGTCTCACCCTGACTCCCGGTGGAGAGGATGACCTGGCGCCCGGCGGGCAGCTGGGCGAGATCGTCGAGGGAGACGACCAGGCCGTTCGGCACCGTGAGATAGCCCAGCTCCGCCGCCACCGTCACATTGGCGACCATGCTCTTGCCGAGGAGCGCGACGCGGCGGCGACAGCGGGCGGCCAAGTCGAGCACTTGCTGGATGCGGTGGATGTGCGAGGCGAAGGTGGCGATCAGGATGCGCCCCGGCGCTTCGGCGAAGCGGCCGGCGAGCGCCGCGCCCACCTCGGTCTCCGATCCCGTCCGCCCGGGCCGGCCGACATTGGTCGAGTCCGAGCAGAGCACGAGCACGCCGCGCTCTCCCAGCTCGGCGAACTTCGCGTAGTCCGGCTGCCGGGCGTCCACCGGACGCGGGTCGAGCTTGAAGTCGCCCGTGTGGACCACGGTGCCTGCCGGGGTTTCGATGGCGAGCCCGATGCCGTCGGCGACGGAGTGGGTCACGCGGATCGGGACGACCGTGAAGCAGCCGGCCTGGACCTCGTCCCCCGGCTGGTATGGGCGGAGGTCCGCCCGATCGAGCACATCGTTCTCGAGCAGGCGCTGGCGCGAGAGCGCCAGGGTGAGCGGCGTGCCGTACACGGGAACGTCGAAGTCCCGCAAGAGATAGGACAGCGCGCCGATGTGGTCCTCG
>WNGF01000094.1_pt1 | contig 114118 bp, 100 predicted proteins | sample 5400641 | NCBI WGS metagenome assembly WNGF01 (sample SAMN13153371, study PRJNA577476) | soil metagenome | isolation source: 80 cm soil or saprolite under grassland replicate 2 | place: USA:California | collected 2016-06-15 | reverse complement strand
GAAAGGCCCTTCAATTGCCCAGTCGTGTGGCAATCGGACAGTACCCCATTGCGAGTCATCAAATTCAGGATTTTCGGCTCCCTTGGCATCTCCCTTGTAAAATCGCCAGCCTTCATTCAAGCTCATACGACGCTCGCCGCCAATTGGAAGGGGCACGACGGATAACTTAGTAGCAGGAATCGCTGCAGAAAACAGAAAACCCAGCAACCCAATCGTTGCCGCGCACCGCGCTATTGCTCGAATCATGTTGTCTCCTGCCTTGCCGAGAGTGCCTGAGTATCCTACGAGGCACCGCTCAGGATTGCATCCGGCTCAAGTGGCTCCGCAACCAGCGGTCAATGACAAACCGCTGATATTCGCAACAAGAAATGTGACAAATTAGGTTGGTGGCAGGTTCGGATCTTACTTTGCCATCATCGCCAGCGCCGCCCGAAACATCACGTCGAACGGTCCGTTGTGTTCAACCGAAGTCAGAGCCCTTTCCGCTGCCGCTCTCTGATAGCCCAGGTTTTCCAGCGCGGACAACACGTCTTCTTGCACCGCGCTCAGTGATGGCACCACACTCACCTGGTCGGTTCCGAGCGGAGGCAACTTATCGCGTAGTTCCAAAACCATGCGCTCCGCCGTTTTCTTGCCAATACCCGGAATCTTCGTCAGGCGCGCAATGTCGTTTCTGCGGAGCGCGCCCACCATGTCGTCCGCCGGCATTCCACTGAGAATCGTGACCGCCAGCTTGGGCCCGATTCCACTCACCGTGATTAGCTTCTCAAAAAGATGCTTCTCCTCCGAACGCAGAAAACCGTATAACGCGATCTGATCTTCACGCACGTGAGTATGGATGTGCAGGGAAATCTCGCTCCCCGCCGGGGGCAGTTCCGAAAACGTGGGGACAGAGATGGTGACGTCATATCCGACGCCCATAGTTTCGACGATTACCTGGTTTGGATGCTGTGCAATCAGCTTTCCTCGAAGGTGGGCGATCATATCCGACATTTTAGCCGTACTCGTCTCAACGCAACAGTCTGCCAAAAGCGGCGGGCGCTTAGCGATGTTGATTTCCGGCCGCAGCCTGTTCTCCCGTTTTCTGCCGGTAAAACTCTTGCAGCACGTAGAATGCCTGCTTGCGCTGGCCCCGATCCGAGATGAGTCCCTTGCGATTGTAGTAGTCCTGGATCCCCGGTAATGGCCGCCGCGGGGAGTGAAAGTCCATCAGCAGCCACGGTGACACGCCGGCAAGCGATGGCATGCGCCGGAGCATAGCGATCTGATGCTGGAACAAAGTTGCCTGGTACTCCTCAGAAAATCGCGTATCCGCATCCGCGTGAAAATTGTAGAGCGCATCGGCGCCAAACTCGCTCACAATCAATGGTTTTTGATACCGCGTCTGCCACTGCGCACGGTCCGCATCTTCCGTGCGCCCCACGTACCAGCCAATGTATTCATTCAGTCCCAACACGTCCAGGACTTCGCCCAATGGATCATTCAGGCTACGAGTGTCCGGGCCAGCCGGGTCAGTACGGTCCATCGCGGATGTGATCAGCCGGGTTGCATCCAATTGGCGGGTGTACGCCGCGAGTGCCTTCAGAAAGTCCAGGCGCCCGGATTCCTGTGGCGGAGTTTCATTCGACAGTGACCAGAAGAAAACTGACGCCCGGTTGTGGTCGCGCGCGATGACTTCGCGCATCTGGGACTTGGCATTTTCTAATGTGTTGGGGTTCTGCCAGTCAATGCTCCAGTACACCGGGACCTCCTCCCATACCACCAGGCCCATATGGTCAGCTAGCCGGATCATTTCTTCGTTGTGGGGATAATGGGCCAGGCGCACGAAGTTGCAGCCCAGCTCCTTCGCCCACGTGAGCAGTGTGCGGTCGTCTTCTTCCGAAAAAGCCCGTCCGCTGCGGAATGGCGCTTCTTCGTGCAGCGAAATGCCCCGCAAAAAAATGGGGGTTCCGTTCAGCAGGATCTGGGTTCCGCGGGTTTCCAGAGCGCAAAATCCGATTTCATCGGTAATGCTCTCGTCAGCGGTCGAAATTACGACGCGGTAAAGCTTGGGATGCTCCGGCGACCACAGCTCCGGTTTCGCAGAGAAGCGGAACTCGGCGCCGCCCGAAGAGTCGGTTTGCACAGTCTGCTTCAGATGAATTTCAGGAATCTCGACGGTGACGCTTTCTCTGCCGTAGCCACCGGTCACGTTTAACGATCCTTCAATCTGCTCCGAACTGTTCTTCACCAGATGCAACGAATAGTGCTCGATGAATGTCCCCGGAACTTCCACCAAGCGCACGCTACGAGTGATCCCGCCATAATTCCACCAATCGGTGCGGAGCGCGGGGACGCCGTCGGCAAGGCGCGTGTTCTTCACTTCCACGACCAGGCTGTTTTCTCCGTTGGCAAGTTTGTCGGTGACTTCAAACTCAAAAGGCGTGAATCCGCCAACATGCTCGCCCAGTTTGTTTCCGTTCAGCCACACGCGAGTGTGGTAATTCGCTGCGCCGAAATCGAGGAACGTGCGCCGGTGAGGGCGCTTCGAATAAGAAAAATAGCGCTGGTACCAGACTGTGCCCTCATAAAACAATAGCTCGGCGCGCTGCGTATTCCAGTCTCCAGGAACGTGAAGTTTGGGTGAGCGGTCAAAGTCATACTCGGCCAACGCGCTCTTATCCGTCGGTTTTGCGTTCTCGTAGTAACGGCTCTGCAGGCCGGTTTCGTACGGGTCAACGATCGTGCTCCAGGTTCCATCGAGACTAGTAACCGAGCGCCCGCGCTCATTTGAGACATTTGAGGATAGCGTCTGAGCGGAAGATGAGACCGCAACAAGCAGCAGGCTAAGAACCACCAACCTCATAGAAACTCCTCGAATTCGTCGGGGACAGTGTACGTCAGCTGTTGGGGCAACTCAGGAATGCGGGGACATAGCCTCGCCCGCTCAGACCTGGTGGCCTTTGCAGCATAATCCTGGTGTACAATCCTGCTCCTATGGCAAACCTTGAAAGCATCGTCCAACAACTTAGAGCAGAACGTGAAAAGATAGATGCGGCAATAAAAGCTCTTACCTCTCTTGGTCAGGGATCGCGTTCGGCAACCAACCGCTCAACTACCGCCGGTGCGCCCAAACACAAGACATTATCAGCCGCCGCTCGGAGAAGAATTTCGATTGCCCAGAAAGCGCGATGGGCGAGGGTCAAGGCTGGTAAGAAAGGATAGCCTGACGGCTGAATCCGCGAACGCGCCTTCTGGGTTCGCTCCATAGCGCAAATCATCAGGCTCTTCGCACCACGAACCGGGTCTGGTGTATGTCGCCGGTCGCGCGTCCACTCATCCGCCAGGCGCGATGCTCCGGCCGCTGGTGCTGTTATGCCGCAGTCAGAAGGGATCGCACGAGGGTATCGGCCAGCCAGGTCTGGTACTTCTGAGAAGACCACCTTCGCTCGCGCACCAGCATCCTGTACACATCCCTCCCGGTAAGGATCCAGAAGATATCCCGGGCGGTCGCGTGATCAAGCCCTGGTCGCAGCCTTCCCGCGTCGCACAGGGAAATGATCATCCTTTCCTGTCGCTCATAGCGCAGGCATTCTCGCTGTTGTTCCAATTTGCCAGCTCGGGTGCAACCACACCCGCACCTCGCAACAGATCGAATGTTCCACTTTGCGCGTCGTGGATCTGCCTGGCAATAGGGGCTGCGAGCCCTAAACGAGTTTCGGGATCGCTCGCGCTTAGTGCCTTTCGTATGGCGTCCTCGTAATCAGCGCCGAAGGTTGCCTGATCGAGGAGTTCGATGAGAATCCCTGTCTTCGACTTGAAGATGGCATACACGCTTTGGGCAGATACTTCCGCTCGATGCGCGATAGCGTCGCTAGTCATCCCGGCATAGCCTTCGCTCTGCAAGAGCCGTCGAGTGGCTTCCACGATGCGGAGACGGGTGTCGCCTGCCTGACGGCGGCGAACCAGAGATTTGTAAGGACGCTTCTTTGCTTTCGCCAAACAGCGAAAATTATAGCATCGTTTACTAACTATAGTTATCTATACCCAATATGAAAGGCAATATCGAGACTGAGCCGCTAAACACTGAGCGTTCCGAACCTCGGGCCGGCATGAAGCTGGTTGTGCTGGGTGCCACAGGAGGCACGGGACTAGAGATCGTTCGGCTAGCGATTGAATACGGTCATTCTGTTATCGCATTGGTTCGCTCGCCGGATCGAATCCAGATGTTTCGGGACCGCATCACCATCCAGCAAGGAGATCTGCTGAATAGTACCGAGCTTGGGCGGGTCATTCAAGGTCAGGATGCGGTCCTGTCAGCATTCGGTCCGCGGGCGCCTATCTCGAAAGCTGACGCCAATCTTCGTCAGCGATTCGCTGTCGCGCTGACCGGGGCTATGGCGCATGCCGGCGTCAGGCGCGTCGTAGTCGAGTCAGTAGCTTTCCTGTTCAAGGATTCGATCGTGCCGCCAGCATATCTCCTGGGCCGCTTGTTCTTTCCTCGCACGGTTGCCGATACATCTGCGATGGAGCGAGTTTTCAGGGAAAGCGATCTCGACTGGACGATGGTACGCCCACCGGAACTCACAGACGCGCCTTACACGGGAAACTATCGTGTCCGCGAGGGCCATTTGCCTGGTTTCGGCTTCAAAATCTCTCGCGCGGACGTCGCTGATTACATGATTAAAGCAGCAGAAATCCACTCCTCGGTTCGAAAGATCATAGGAGTCTGCAACTAATTGGAAATGAGCTAAACATGAACCTTTATTCACTCACCTGTTCCTCGAGGTCACAGCCGCGCAAGGGTAAACCATCAACCACTAAGGACACGAAGGTTCACGAAGGAAACCAAGGCGACTCGCACTCCTTCGTGAACCTTCGTATCCTTATGTCCTTGCCTGAAAACATGGCCTGCCTGCAGGAACGCACGGAATGTGTTGGGTAGTCGGTTCCCATCAGAGCGCCGACTTGCGAGAACGCTTCTCGGAAGAGTAACGGGTGGTCACCGGAAGCGGCGTATGAACAACGAGTGTCGTTCGGAACGATAAAACCCAATTACGTAAATGACCGGCTTGCCTTTCGAAGAATAGATGACCTGGCGAATCCGCAGCACCGGAGATCCACGGGCGACTTCTAACCATTGCGCTACGCGCGCGTCGGCGGCGGTTGCGTCCACTTCCTCGTCCGCGTAGGTAAGGTCAACTCCGTATTCGCGCTCCAGGGTCGCGAATAAAGAACTTCTTCCCAGAGGGGCTTTTACGAGACCAGGAAATTCGTCAGCGCGGAGGTAGCACATTTCCAGCGCGAACGGTTCATCGGACGTGTGCCGGACCCTTTCAATCTTCACAATGCGGCTGGTCGCGGGAAGAGTCAGCCGCGCGGCAATTTCAGGTTCATTTTCAATGATCTTTGCAGCAATAATTTTGGAGAACGGAGTCAGACCCCGGCTCGACATCTGCTCGGTGTAGCTCATCAACTTGTTGAAATGAATACGGGGAGGAGCCACGAAAGTCCCGGCACCGCGGCGACGGTCTACTATTCCTTCCCGCTCCAGTCCGGCCAGAGCATGCCGGGCGGTCATCAGACTCACCTGATGGGCCTTAGCGAGCTCCCTCTCCGAACTCACGGCATCCCCAGGCTTGAGATGCCCGGTCTCGATACGCTGGCGAATCGCTGCCTGGATCCTCTGATAAGCGGGAGTCCCGTTATGTCCTACGGTTGGCGTCATCGTCTCCAACGACTATAGAGAACTTTACGGATACAGTTGGATAAATATCTGCTATATAGCGCATAGGCGTTGGAAAGTAAAGCACTTTCTTCCTCGAAGCCGCGTCTTCAGGGTCAGTGACGTGGTCTAGTTCGGGCCGCCGCTGCAACAATATCGCTTTTGCGCCGCTTGGTTATGAAATTTAAAGAACTCAGCTATTGAATCGTTCCATTACCCTCTCCGGTAACAAACTGGCGCCTTGGTCGCAGAGGCTCGGGGCCCCGGATGGCGGGGCGAGGCTTTTTGTTTTCCTCAACTTTTTTGCTTGACCATCACCGCCACTCTGCTATATAGCATAGCGCAACTGGTTTTGTGGAAAACTCTCAGCCAGGTTCTTGGCGTCGTGGAAGCAACGGCGAGTTACTGCTGAAACCTGGCATTGACCTTTGCAATCAACTTGGCTTCGCGGGTGCGGTATTGGGCCCGAATCGATCGCTCAAGTCGCAGAACAACTATCTAATTGCTCCCCGGCTAGGAATTGCCTGGGACCCAATGGGTGACGGCAAGACCGCGGTGCGCGCCGGCTTCGGAATGTTTTACCTGCGAGATGCAGTCGGTCCCTTGGAACTGGGCACAGAGGTAGCGCCTTTTGTAACGAATGTCAGCTTCAATCGGTCGCTAGATACTCCCCCCACCGGTTTGATCGCTTCGGGTACTCCCAGCAGATCGACAGCTCTCAATAACAAAAACCCATATACCTTCCAATACAACCTTACTCTCGAGCGGGAACTGTTTCCAAATACAAAGCTGGAGTTGGGTTATGTTGGAAACGGAAGCCGCCATCTCGTGGCGTTTTCCGACGTTAACCCGATCCCACTTTCCCAGCGTGTGACGTACGCGGAAACGCAAGCCAACAACCTTCGACCCTTTGGAACTGGCAATTGGGGCAGCATCTTTCAGCGGCAATGGTCAGCAGTGTCTAACTACAATGCTCTACAAGCACTCTTCAGAACACGTATAAAGGCGGTGGACGCGCAGTTTGCGTATACGTGGTCGAAGACCTTGTCTAACACCGATATTACGGATTCAAGTGGCAGCAGCAATACACTCAATACTTATCTCGACGCGCTTAACCATCACTTGGATTATGGTCCGGCACAAATTAACCGGCCCCATATGTTTGTTGGGAACATCGTCTATAACGCGCCAACTCTCGCCGGCCAAAATGGATTCATCCGTACGGCTTTGGGTAGTTGGCAGTTGTCTTCCATCCTCACTTATACCAGTGGGCCGTCACTGACGGTTCTAGCTGGTGACGTAAGCGGCTCCGCACCAGGCGGAATCCAAGGAACAGGTTTCACCAGTGGTGAGCGACCGAACCGAGTGCCTGGGCAGTCGTGCCGATCTTCTTCAGGCGGTCTCAACTGGATCAATCCGGCCGCTTTCACCTTGGATCACTATGTGCTAGGAAGTAACCCAACCTCGCCGCGCGGCGTTTGCCTTGGACCCGGCAATGCCCAAACTGATTTCTCGGTCGCTAAGAACTTCAAGATCACAGAAAGAGTGACCGCAAAGTTCAGTATGGATTTCTTTAACCTTTTCAATAAATCGCAGTTCATAGCGACCGCTATGAACTTAAGTCTTGCCAGCGGCGCGACCCTCTGTACTGCGGCAAACCCGTGTCCGGGTTATGCGAACGACACCCTGCAGTGGAACCCTAGTACCGACCTGCAAAGTGACTTCGGCGTGAACTCCTCGGCACGCGACGCGCGACAGATTCAGTACGGTCTGAGGATTGAGTTCTGAGGACCTAAACTGAAACATTAGGGTGAGGCACAACCTCCGGCCTGCTTCACCCTTTTTTTCTTGTGCCGTCGACTCTCAAAGCGCAGAGCCTCAGTAACACCGAAATGATGGGACGTTATTGCAGCAGTTCAACTATGAGATGTGTTCTCGGCTGGATCCGCGTATAACAAATTCGGGTGCAACCTTTCGGTGTACGACTGTGACCTTCCGTTTTTCTACGACTGCGCTGATGCCATCCAGCACGACGCTGGCCGCCATGCTGCCCATAACCTCCATGGGCTGACGCACTGTGGTGAGGGGAGGCGTGTACAGGCTGGAAACGGCGACATCGTCGAATCCGATGACCGAGCAGTCGTCGGGAACGCTCAGACCTGCTTTCGCCAGTGCACGGATAGCCCCGAAGGCGGTCAAATCATCAAAAGCCATCAGCGCAGTAAACGGAAGTCGTTTCTCGATTAGCCTTTCGGTAAGCTCCAGCCCCGCCTCAAAACCAGAGCTCGGGTCGCTCGACTCAGGCAAATCCAGAATCAACGCGGGATTAAGTTCCAGGTGATTTGCCTTGGCAAACGACTGAATCCCTCGCCAACGCGGTGCACTATCGCCGAGGGTCTTGGGTCCTCGAATGAAAGCAATTCTGCGGTGGGCCAATGAGTAGAGATGTTCGATCGCCGAGTACGCGCCGAGTTCATTGTCAACGAGGATCGAACTGATCGAATCAGTTTTCAGTTCGCGACCGATGACGGCGGTGGGAATGCGGCTCTGCTCTAGATCGCTCAGAACATCAATGTTCACAAACAACCAGTTCGCCACCACGATGAGGCCCTCAATGCGCCGGTCAAGTAGCATTTCCAGGTAACGCTCGAATCGGGTTCGCTCGTTGTGAACATCGGTGAGGATCGGCAGGTAGGATGCTTGGTACAAAGCATTCTCGATGCCGCGTAGTACCAATGTGCAGAAAGGATCGGTCATGTCGAAAACCATGACCCCCACCGCATGGCTGCGACGGTTGCGAAGCGAACGGGCAAAGAGGTTTGGCCGATATCCGAGTTTCTTCGCCGCGCTTTCGATTTTGGTCTTGGTGGCTACGGGAATGTAGCGGGCGAGAGGAGCATTGTTTAGAACAATGGAGACGGTGCTCGATGAGAACCCGCTCCTTTTCGCCACGTCGCGAATGGTAACCATTGTTGCCTAAGTTGCTTTCGTAGCCTGAAGTCCCTTCGAAATGGCTGCGCCGGGCCAGTCATTTTACTCAAACCGTAAGCTCAACCTTGCCGACAATCACTGCGCGATGCTACTGCGGTGTTTCCATCGGATGTTTCGCCTTCTCGAAGAACTCGTTTTGTAGCTGTAGGCTCTTGTTGTCCGCCTTCACCGCGCGGATCGCCTGCGCTATCGCCGCTACCCAGGCGTTCATATCGAACTCGCCGAGCTCTTTCGTAGCCGCTGAACCGTCGCCGGAATAATGGTTCGGGAAACTCGCGTACCACCAGATGCCGGTGTACAGAGTCGCGGGTAATGTCAGGCGCTTCTGGTCCGCACCGGATTCTTTGCCGGCTCGGTCCAGGTGCACCAAATCAGGCCGGCTCACCAGCATTTGGGAAGTTTCCGATTCGCCGGCATGCATATCCATAGATGTCTTCTTGGGAGGGCCGCCGGTGGGCCGTTCCGGCAAGCCGAAAACATAGACAACATAGTCGTGCTGACGCTCCAATTGCGCTTGGGCAAAAAATGGCAGCAGGTGCTCGTTTCCACCGTGACCATTCACAATGATGACCTTCTTGCACCCATTCCGCGCCATTTCATCGGATGTTTCCTGCAGCATCTGCAATTGCAGGTTCACGCTGTACGCCACCGTTCCAGGCTGGTGCTTGGCTTCAAAGATCTGGCCAAAATAGTATTCGGGAAACACCACCGCGAACTCCTGCTGTACGGCCGTGAGCGCGGCGTGCCGGACATCCAGAAGATCAGTCCCCAGGGGCAAGTGCGGGCCGTGTTTTTCTAGGATTCCAAACGGCAGCAGACATGTTCCTTGTGATTGCTGGATCGCAGTGTGGAAGTCTTCCGCGGTCAACTCTTCCCAGCGGGCAGAAAGTTTCGTCTGGGCGCAAGCTAAAGATGTGGCGAGAGCGACAAACATCGCCAAAGCACCACGCATATTGTCCTCCAATCTATTTGTTTGCAGGCGTTGCACGGGTCGAGGTCACATTCCAGCCATCGAGCGTCAGCACGGGGTCGGTTCCACCTTTACCGGCATCGAAGCGGGCGCTGACCTCGCGTTTTTCGCCTGGGAGCAACGAGAAGTAATTGTCGTCCCAAAATATGGGAACAACATCCTCTCCGTTTTTATTCGCGAGTCGCAGGTGAATCATGAAGGCGATGCTGGCGCTCGGATTCTGCACGAACGCACGAATGATTTGCCTGGAGCCCTCGCGCGATTGACTGTAATGGAGAGTCACTTTCACCGGTGGCAGGCTATTCAGTCCGGTTAGATCTGCATAAGCGCTTTGCGGTGTGTAAACCGTGTCCAACTTGTTTGCCCAATCGAGCACATCAGGCTTCGTCGAAAGCCAGTAAAAGTTGTCGCTCACCAACTTTCCGGATTCATATAACTCAAGTTTCAGAAAATAAGCCGGCGAGATCTTTTCGAGTTTCGGCAACTGCATTGCCCGAACACTGCTGTCGGCCGCGACATCGAGCGTCATATCTTGAGAAGCTTTTTCCTTGGCCTCGATGTCATAGATCGTTGCCTTCACCTTCAGGCCAGCATAGCTTTGTGCGTTGCCGTTCACAATTACAACGGAGTTGTCGTCATAGGAATACTGCACGTGCAACGGCTCGCAGGCTTTCTTTGTGCCGAAGTAGGCGCCTGAAGGCACGAGATAGTAGTCGTAAAGGTGCCATATCAGCGACGGCCAGGCATTATTCAACATCCACTGGATCACGCCCGTTGAAATATATTTGTTGCGTCCGTAGGCCTCGAACATCGCCCGCTCGGCTTCGTAATTCATGGCTTGCGACTTGCGTAGAAAATCCTGCAGATTGGCAGCCTTGCCGTAGCGCTGCTCCAGGCCATTTAGGAACTTGTTTATGTCGCTAAAACGCTCGCGTCCGGCGTGATAGTTCCAGTATTCATCGATGGGCCACAAATGATCGGCGGGGATAAATCGTTGGAGGCTCTCAAGTGTCGGGAGGACTGGACCCGGGCTGGTTTCAGTGTTGTAGCCGTATGCTCCGCCGGCCGTCGTGTCGGTGAGCCAGTAGTTCGGCGGAACGTAATCGTACGGCCCGGTCATCTTCACGCCAGACGCTCCGGTCACGGTCGCCGCGGTTGCCGATGCGGAAGAGACCGATGGGTTCGGCCAATTCTTGTCTTTCAATATCTGAAGGTACATCGTCTCTACATTTTGCGGAGGAGGATTGTCGCTGCCATACAGCCACACGAACACACTGGGATGGTTGCGCAAACGCGTGATCTGGTCCGCCAGGGAGGCGCCGGCGATGGTCATTTGCTCGGGCGTCCACTGCGCCCATTTCTCCCAGGCGTCACAACAAGTCCAGCCCGGCATAATGAGGATTCCCAGGCGGTCTGCCATGTCGAAGTATTCGTCGCGCTCCATGCGCCCCTCGAAACGAACCGTGTTTAGATTCATGGCACGCACGTAGTGCAGGGAAGCGGCCGCCTGCTCCGGCGACCAGCGCAGAAGCATGTCTGGCGCCCACGCTGCCCCACGCACCAGCAGGTTGCGCCCGTTGATTTCGAATAAACGATGTCCCTGCGGCGTGAGTTCGGAGGTCACTTCCCGCACGCCAAAGTGGACCTCCGCAGAATCGGAGGCACGCCCCCCGCTTTCAACGCTCAGCCTGGCGGTGTACATCTCGGGCGCGCCCATTTGATACGGCCACCACAGTCGCGGATGATCAAGTTTCAATTGCGGATATTGCTCGGCAGCGAACGTCACCGTCTTCGACTCTGCCGGCCCCAGTTCGACAGGCTGACTGACATGGATGCCTTCGATATCGGCTTTGAGAATTCCACTCACCGCGTGGTCGGAGGCATTCCGCAAATCGGCACTGATGGTGAGTGCAGCGGTTGAGTAGTCGCTGCCCAGCTTCGAGGATACAAAAGGAGCGCGGAGCGCGATGTCGCCGCTGGTGGTGATGTAGACGTCTTTCCAGAGCCCCATGTCCTTGTCAGGTGGTGTGGGATTCCAGTCAACCCAAGTGATACCCAGATCGCCTTTGTCGGGTGCGAAGACCTCTACCGCGAGGACATTCGATTTACCAGCGAGCAGTTGCTTGCTGACCTTGAATTCGAATACCCGAAATGTGCCCGCTACGTCGTGGGCATCGGCAATTTTCTGCCCGTTAAGCCAGACGTTGGCCCGGTAGTTCAAGGCATCAAAGTGCAGCCATGTTGCCTTGTCCTGCTGCGCAGCCGGGACATTGAATTCTGTTCGGTACCACCACGAGCAGCGAAACGGACTATCCTGCGGCATCTCCTGATTCGCAAAGAACTCGGTGGGCGAATAGTCCATTCCGGGGAACGACTTCAGGTTCATGCCGAAATATGGATCAGGATAGGTCTTGTCGGCGACTAGCGCAGCAACAACCGTGGTCGGCGTCTCTGCGCGATGCCAGCCCTTGGTCGAAAAGCCGGCGCTCGAGACTTCGCTTCCCGCAGACTTGACTTCGCAGGAAGATTGAATCTGCCAGCCGTGATGGAGAAGCAATCTGCTGTGGCTAAGGTGTTCTTGAGCGGGGGATGGGATTGTAATGAAGAGGACACATACGAGCAGAACAGGGAACACATGCTTCTGCAGGTGGTTCAATTGAAGATGCCGCTGCTTCATGAAAAATGTTTATTAAAACGTATGAATAGTGATGTATAACGGCATTTACTGTCAAGCATGGAGCCGAAGAATGTTGCTTTGGCCTTCGTAACCGGTCATCAATTGTAGGCGGCTCGGTGCTAGTTTCCACATCCGGCTGGTATCATTTCGCAGATTGAGAAGGTGGAAGCAATAAATGGCGGAGTCCTCAGCAGGCGTCCAGAGTAGTAACGCAGCAGCGCCAAGGCTGAAGCGTGTACTAACGCTCTGGGACCTGATTTTTTTCGGCATCGTTCTGGTGCAGCCAATTGCCCCCGTGCCGCTGTTCGGGGTGGCGCAGAAACTCTCGGATGGGCACTTCGCCACCATCATCCTGATCGCAATGTTCGCCATGATGATCACGGCTGTGAGCTATGGCCGGATGGCTGCCCTGTACCCGGCTGCGGGATCTGCCTACACCTATGTAGGCCGAGGACTGAATCTTCATCTCGGATTTCTCGCTGGCTGGGCGATGTTTCTCGATTATCTTCTGCAACCGCTGATCAATACCGTGTGGATCTCGACCGCACTCCACCAGCGCTATGTTCCGGAGGTGCCTTTCGCCGCCTGGGCCGCAATTATTGCCGGCATTATTACGATGCTAAACCTGTGGGGCATCCGTTCCTCGGCACGTGCTAATAAAGTGTTGCTGTTGTTCATGTTTGTTGTGGTGGGTTTATTTATCGTCCTCGCTGTGCGATTTTTGTTTCGCGGGCAAGGCATGCAAGGACTCTTCTCCATTCAACCGTTTTACGATCCTGCCACCTTCAATTCACATCGAATCTGGGCGGCAACTTCTTTCGCCGCCCTGACCTACATTGGTTTTGATGGCGTGACGACCTTGGCCGAGGACGTGGAAAACCCAAAACGAAACGTCTTGCTGGCGACGGTCCTGGTCTGCGTATTTACAGGGGTTTTCGGTGGCCTCGAAGTTTACCTGGGTCAACGGGTGTGGCCCAACTGGCACACTTTTCCCAACCTTGAGACCGCTTTCATGGACATCTGTCGTCGGGTGGGTGGCCCAATTCTGTTCAACGCGATGGGGACGATATTGATTCTCGCCGCATTCGGTAGCGGCCTTACTGGAGGCTTGGGAGCCGCCCGCTTGCTGTTCGGCATGGGACGCGACAACGTTCTTCCCCGCAGAATATTTGGCTATCTCACGCCCGGCAGCAGCACGCCGGTTTACAACATTCTGATTATTGGCGTGCTCACCTTCCTGGGCGCGATCGGGCTAAACCACGTGGGTAACGCATACGAACATGCTGGCCAGTTGCTCAATTTCGGCGCGTTCCTGGCTTTCATGGGAGTGAATTTCGCTGCGTTCTGGCAATTCGGAGTAATCCGGAGAGCCGATCACAAACGAAATCTGTTTCGCGATGCCCTGCTCCCTCTTTTCGGTTTCGGCTTTTGCGGCCTGATCTGGTGGAATCTTAATTCTTTGGCGAAAACAGTTGGCGGAATCTGGTTTGCTGTAGGTCTGATTTATATCGCGGTAAAGACCCGCGGCTTCCGAACCGCTCCGGTCGTGATCGATTTCAAGGAGTCTTAGTTGTGTCTCTCAGAGGAATTGCGTGGTGAATCCAGCAGGAACAATGATTCTCGCGGGCGATATTGGGGGCAGTAAGTCCACGTTAGTACTCTTTTCCGCGCAAGAGTCTGCCCTGGAACCCTTCTGCCGTTTCAGCGTGCCTACTCGAGACTTTGCCGCTCTCGAGAGCCTCTTAGAGAGTTTTCGCGAATATGCCCGCGAACAAGGTCACGAATTCTCACGCGACAAGCTGTCATTTGCGGGATTTGGAGTCGCGGGCGCGATTGTGGATGGACGGGTTGTCAGCAATAATCTTCCGTGGGTTGTCGAAGCCGGAGCTGTTGCAAGATGCCTTGACCTGCCTGCTGAGAGAGTATTGCTTCTCAATGATCTGGTTGCCACAGCCTCGAGCCTGGCTCATCTCCAACCAAGCGACGTGTTGCCGCTGAACGATGGCATTCCTCAGGCCCATGCTCCCAAAGCATTGATCGCCGCTGGCACGGGACTTGGTGAAGCGATTCTCCTGTGGGATGGGAGTCAGTACCGCGTTCTGCCGTCGGAAGCCAGCCTGACCGATTTCGCTGCGCGCAACGACCGCGAATTCCTATTGGTTCAATCATTGCGACAACGCATGCCACACGTTTGCACCGAAGAGATTGTCTCCGGGCGCGGATTTCGCACAATCCACCAGATTATCTTTCCCGGCGTTCAGCATCGCTGGTTCGACGATCCGGAAGTGGATGCGGCGGCAAGAATCACCCAACAGGGCTTGGCAGGTGAGTGTCATGCGTGCTCGGAGACTCTCCAAATCTGGACAGAAGCCTACGGGGCCGAGGCCGGAAATATGGCATTGCGCATCTTGCCGTTTGGCGGGGTTTACGTGGCAGGCGGCATCGCCCTGAAGATTCTTACGAAGTTAAGGGACGGAAGTTTTGTCCGATCCTTCAGCGATAAACAAAAGTTGAGCACCCAACTGGCAAAGATCCCGATTTTTGTTGTGCTTAATGAAGACGCGCCCGTGCTGGGTTCAGCCCACGCGGCGCTCGCCGCTTTGCAAGGCACCAATACACATTTGCTTATAAATGGACGCACACGAAACTGCGCATAGATCGAGCAGATATAGATAGGGACTGGGCAAGCGGAACCCGCAGCCAGTTGCGCACATTCGCTTACTTTTCAAGTTGCCGACAATGAGTCAAAATTGTCGCACCCGATGCCCACGGCTCCAACACAAGACTATGATTGTGCGCCCCGATGAGGCTCACCTCTGGCGCGAAACTCTGAGTCCGCTACCGGGAGCCACACCTGAAAACGAGTGTCGCCGGGTTTCGAACTGACCTGAATATTTCCTCTGTGCTTCTTCACGATTCGTTGGACAGTGTCGAGGCCAAGTCCCGTTCCCTCGCCGACCCTCTTGGTTGTGAAGAACGGTTCAAAGATATGGGGCTGCACTTCGGGCAAAATCCCTGGGCCGTTGTCGGCAATTTCAACTACAACGCAAGCGTCCTCGCGATAAGTTCGAACTCGAAGCTCGCCTTTTCCGTGCATCGCGTCGATGGCATTGTCGATAATGTTGGTCCAGACCTGATTGAGCTCACTCCCGAAAGAGTTCACGAGCAGAGGAACACGCTGGTAGTCGCGCTGTACAGCCACTCCCTGTTTCAATTTATGGTTCAGAATGGTGAGCGTGACTTCCAGGCTCTTTACGATATCGACATTCTGGACCGCAGCCTGGTCCATGTAGGTGTATTCCTTGATCGCACGGACCAAATCCGAAATCCGCGACGTGCTGCTCTCGATCTCATGTAACAGAGTTGCGACTTCCACCGAAGCGGCGATCCTCACCAGGGCAGCGCGCGCGGTGTCTGCATCGAGGGATGCGAACAACGATTCCAGGACCTCAGGCTGAATATTCCTTCGCGCCAGAGCCGCCGCCAATTGCCACAAATCGTTTTGTCCATGGCTGCGCAACAGAGAATCAATCTGGTCTTCCAGGTCGCTGACGGTCAGCGCATCGGGTGGAACTACATCCGGTTGGGTGAACAAGGATTCCAGTTTTTCAATTTCAGATTTCTGGGCGGAAGTCAGGTCACGTTTTCCTAACTCGTGACTCGCATTCTTGATTTTCTTCAGAATGTCGCGTAGTTGGCTGGTAGCGCGTTTTGCAGCCGAGGCCGGATTATTGAGTTCATGAGCAAGCCCCGCCGATAGTTTTCCGAGAGACGCCAGCCGGTCCCGCTGTTGTTCGATGCGGGTGGTCTCGCGGATCCGGTCGGACATCATTCCCACCAGACGCGTAGTCAACTCGGGCATCTTCTGCACGAGTTCAGAAAATAGCGAAGTTGGGAATTTCAGGACTCGGCCTTCCGTAACGGCGCGGCCGGTTACGGTGAACTGCTTCATCCTGGAGAAGGGCAGCACCCCGGTCACGTCGCCGGGCTTGCCTGCAAGCACGACGGTTTCGCCGCCGAATTCGCCGCGCCACTGATATTGCCCCTCCAGGACCACAAACATCCAATCCGCTGGATCACCTTCGCGTACATATGTTTCTCCGGCAGCCAAATGTACTTCTTGCGCATTGCTGAGGAACCATGCGATCTGGTCATCAGGCAGATCAGCGAATGCTGGGACGCGTTGTAGTTCTGATTTGTCGACCATTTACACCTTGCTCAAATACTGATGGATGAACTGCACCGCCACCGATCCTTCGCCGACTCCCGAAGCCACTCGTTTTATGGAACCGTGGCGCACATCGCCAACGGCAAAGATGCCGGGAATATTGGTCTCGAGCAGAAACGGATCTCGGTCGAGCGCCCATCCCTTAGGCCGTTGCCCGTCACGTATGAGATCAGGACCAGTCAACAGGAAACCGCGCTCGTCCCGTTCGACGGTATTGGCAAGCCAGTCCGTCCGCGGCAAGGCCCCAATAAAGATGAACATCGCGCTCGCCGGTACACGCTCAACTTTATTGGTATCGGAACAAAGGACCGAAATCTCTTCCAGGTGCGTTCCGCCATGCGCCTCGGCGACGCTGGCGTGTGTCCACAGTTGAATGTTGGGCGTCTGTTGAACCTGTTCGATCAAGTATTGCGACATGGTGCTGGAAAGCGATTCCCCGCGCACCAGAATGACAACCCGCTCCGCGTACTTGGCGAAATTCATGGCCGCTTGACCCGCCGAGTTCGCACCGCCCACCACATAAACGATTTCGCCCTGACAGGACAGAGCCTCGGTGGCGCCGCCACCATAGTAAATCCCCGCCCCTTGCAACCTGTCGATCCCCGGAGCTTCAAGCCGTCGCCACTGCACGCCAGTCGCAATCATCAATGCGTGGCATGAAATCTCGTTGCCGTCCGCCAGCTTGATAATTCGATAAGACGCTTCGGTTCGTACGGCGACGGCCTCCTGCGGCGACAGGATTTCGACTCCAAAACGCTGGGCTTGCACCACCGCACGCCGGGCGAGATCACCGCCACTGAGCCCGGTGGGAAATCCAAGATAGTTCTCGATGCGAGAGCTCATTCCCGCCTGACCGCCGGGCGCTTCCCGCTCGAGCATCACCGTATGCAGACCTTCAGAGGCTCCGTAAACGGCAGCCGCCAAGCCCGCCGGCCCACCACCCACAATCGCCAAATCATAAAAGCTGGTCTGCGCGCGCGTCCGCAGCCCGACCTTTTGTGCGACGTCCGCCGGCACACTCTCAAGAAGCTTTGTCCCGTCGGGAAAGAGCACCACCGGGAGATTGGCGGCCTCCGGGCCTAAAGCCTCTAGAAGACGTTTAGTTTCCGGATCGTTAACGGAAAGCTCGACATCAATCCATTGATATGGGACATGGTTGCGCGCCAGAAAGTCTCGCAATTCATACGATCGCGGCGACCAGCGGGTGCCCAGTACCCGGATTCCCTGGAATGTCGGATGGTAGGAAGCCTGCCAGTCATCAAGCAAATCATCTAATTGCGGATATAAATGCTCAGCTGGAGGGTCCCATGGTTTCAAGAAAAAGTAGTTTATGCCGGCTTGATTGATAGCGCCGATAGCGGCGTTCGTATCCGCGTAAGCGGTGAGTAATGCGCGCTTCGCGCCGGGAAAGATTCCCATTGCTTGTTGCAGGAATTCCACCCCGTCCATGCGCGGCATACGCTGGTCGGCCAGAAGCAAAGCCACGCTGTCGTTGCGCACCTTCAACTGCTTTAACAGATCGAGCGCGCCTACGGGAGAATCGCTTCCGATCACACGATATTCAGCGCCATACTGAGAGCGAAGATCGCGCTCAATCGCCCGCAAAACATCGGAGTCGTCGTCTACACTTAACAAGATTGGTTTAGCCATACTCGGTCTCAGATTTTCGCAGATGATCGTAGACGTCTCGATTGCCCGAACGGCACGACCTTTGCATATTAAATATTAATAAGGAAGTCTCCCTAACGGCGGAGCTCGGTTACAGTGTCGAGATGGAAGGGCTCGTTGTATGCCTCCACCGGATAGCCTTTCGCCTTCCAAGCCGCCAAACCACCTTGGAGGAATTTGATTCGCGAAAAATGCATGGTAAGAGCCTTATGCAAAATTGCCCGGCTGGTTTTGTCACTGGGGCAGGTGCAGTAAACGATTGAGTCTTTCTCCTTGGGAATGAGCAATGGATTCTGAAGCACTTCTCTTGGCGGAATTCTCTTCGCACCAGGGATGATCTCATAACTGGTCAACAAGTCGAGGGGCTGGCGAACATCAAAGAGAAGTACCTCTTGATTTGAAGCCAATAGCTGGTGGAGCGCCTCTGGTGTGATGCTGTGCTCCTCCAGCTCGCGTCGATCTCTTGTGCGTTTGATCGAAATTACGATTAACAGGCACCCGATCACGACACAAATACCAGCCAGCGACAGATACACTTCTGTTCCTCCTCGCTCTGATACAAGATTCACAACCGACGTGAGAAGATTCTTTGCGCGACTTTTCGAATTGTACCTCCGAGTCACGGGCTACTAGAAACTCGCAGGGAGACTCATCTCATTTGGCGGACTCTGAATCCAATTTATTGTGAGCATACTTGTTTCGTGCATGAGGATACTTGTTTCGTATTTGAGGTCGTCGGCCATGTTCCAGGGAGTCCGCTCAGATGCCGCCGCACTTGGTTGACCCCTCTTTTCGCTGCTACAAAGCTGAATCCCCCGACGCGCGGCGATCATCTGTAGTCTGAAAGCTTCGAGAAAAATGCCATGGTGAAGTTGAAAAAAGTTGCAGTTATCCCTTTGGCTGTGTTGATGGCGTTCGCGGTTTTAGCAAGTTCCGGGTGCAGCAACACAGAGGCGAAACAGCCAGCTCCGCAACCGATGCCGGTTAAGACACAGACGATCAATCTGGCGCCGGTGCCCCGACTGGACGAGTACGTGGCAACGGTAAAGTCGCGCCGTTCGGCCAGCATCCAGCCGCAAGTGGATGGTTCGCTAACCCGAATCCTGGCGAAGTCGGGTGATCACGTGCGTGCCGGTCAAGTGTTAATGACCATCGATCCACTGAAGCAACAGGCCACGGTTGACCAGCAGCGCAGCACCGAAACACAGAAGAAAGCGGCCTACGACTATAACCAGCAGGAAGTGGAGCGGCAGCGCGGGTTATACCAGGCCGGCGTGACCAGCAAGCAGAGTTACGATCAGGCCGTGCAGGGGTTTGAGAATTCTAAGGCGGATTGGGAGTCTTCTACTCACGGACGCATCACGCAAGAGCGGCAGCTTTCCTATTACAACCTGACCGCGCCTTTTGCGGGAGTCGTCGGCGACATTCCGGTGCACATCGGAGATTACGTTTCGCCGCAGACGCTGTTGACCACGGTCGATGAGAACGCGGAACTGGAAGCCTATATCTACGTTCCCACGGAACGGGCGTCGAATATCCGCATGGGACTTCCCGTGCAGATTGTCACCAGCAGCGGGGAGCTGATCGAGAGCACGAAAATCAATTTTGTTTCGCAGCAAGTGGACAACGAGCTCCAGGGCATTCTGGTGAAGGCGCCGATCCATAAATCGCTCGACACGTTTCGCAATGCACAGTTGGTCAAGGCGCGGGTGGTGTGGAGCACTGCCCCGGCGCCGACGGTCCCGGTCTTGGCTATTACCCGCATCGGTGGACAAGCGTTCGTCTATGTGGCGACCCAGGCCGACAAGGGTTCCGTCGCCAAGCAGCGTGCAGTTACTCTCGGCGATACGATCGGAAACGACTATGTCGTTAAGGACGGATTGAAACCTGGAGATAGAGTCATCGTCTCTGGAATTCAGTTCCTCATCGACGGTGCGCCTATTCAACCAATCAGCTAGTCAACGCAACTGTCCAGAATCATTGCAGCCGCGATTCAAACGTGGCTAGAAGAGGAGCGCACGCTTGGTTGACTTTTTCATTCGACGGCCGATTTTTGCCACCGTGTGCGCCCTGCTGATTATTCTGGCGGGAGCAGTTTGCATTCCCGGCTTGCCGATCTCGCTGTATCCCAGCCTGGCGCCCCCGCAAGTCACAGTCACCAGCAATTACGTGGGCGCGAACGCACAAGTGGTTGAGTCCGCGGTCACGATACCGCTCGAGCAGCAGATCAACGGCGTCGAAGGCATGCACTACATCACCTCGACGAGTTCGAACGACGGCACCAGCAGCATCAACGTAACCTTTCGTACCGGTTATGACCTGAACATCGCGGCGGTAGACGTGCAGAATCGGGTGGCGACAGCGCAAGGCCGCCTGCCGCAGGAAATCAAGAACACCGGCGTCACCATCACCAAGGCAAATCCGAACTTCGTGTTTGCCGCAGGGTTTTACTCACCCGACAACAGTCTTTCGAACCAATACATCTCGAACTATCTTGACGTTTACGTTAAGGACGCACTGAAGCGTATCCCCGGCGTCGGCGATGTGCTGATCTTTGGCGAGCGCAAATACGCTATGCGCATTTGGCTCGACCCAACGAAACTGGCCGCACGTCAGTTGACCGCGGCCGACGTAGTCTCCGCGTTGCAGGAGCAGAACGTAGAAATTCCCGCCGGACAGTTGGGACGTCCCCCTGCCGATCCCAAGCAGAGTTTTCAGGTCACACTGCGCGTCGTCGGACGACTGTCGGAGCCAAAGGAATTCGAAAACATCATCCTCAAGAACACTCCCAACGGAATCATCCAACTGAAAGATGTTGGACGCGCGGAGATTGGGGCCGAGAACTACGACACCAATCTGTTGTATAGCGGGCATGAAGCCATCGGCGTCGGCGTGCAGCAGCTCTCGAATGCAAACGCGCTGGCGGTAGATAAGGCAGCCAAGGCAGAACTTGAGGAATTGTCGAAGTCGTTTCCGCCGGGCATAAAGTACGTGGTCGCCTTCGACACCACCACGGTAGTCGGCGACTCGGTCAAAGAAGTCGTCAGTACGTTGGAAGCTGCAGTCGTCATCGTCATCATCGTGATTTTCCTATTCCTGCTGGACTGGCGCGCCACCATTATTCCGGCGGTCACCATTCCGGTGTCGTTGATCGGCACCTTTGCTTTCATTAAGCTGTTTGGCTTCTCAATCAATTCGCTGACCCTGTTTGGCATTACTCTTGCGACCGGACTGGTGGTTGACGACGCAATCGTAGTCATTGAAAATGCCCAGCGCCACATCACCAAGGAGCACACCGACCCACATACAGCCACATCAGTTGCTATGTCGGAGGTCTCAAGCGCGGTGGTGGCAACTTCGCTGGTGCTCATTTCAGTATTTGTGCCGGTTTCATTCTTTCCTGGGACGACAGGAATTCTTTACAAGCAATTTTCGTTGACCATCGCGTTTGCCATTGCAATCTCGCTGTTCAACGCGCTCACGCTCTCCCCCGCGCTGGCGGCGATCCTGCTTCGCGGTGAAGAGCACAAATATACCGTGTTCGACTGGACGCGAATCGGATGGCTCTCGCGCGGGTACAGAAAGTTTGCCCATGGAGTGGATGCTGCGATCGGCGGCTTGGCCAGCGGGTACGGCAAAGCCATTTGCCGGGTGCTGAACTTCCGCTACGTCATGATCGTGCTGTTCTTCATCGGGTTAGCAGCTACCGCCTACATGTATGTTCACGTTCCCACGGGATTTGTGCCGCAAGAAGATCAGAACTATTTCATTGTGGTGGTGCAGACACCGCAAGGCGCCTCGCTCGCGTATACGACCAACGTTGCAAAGCAAGCGGAACAGATTCTGCGCGCTGATCCTGACATCTTCGGAACTTTCGCCGTCCCTGGCTTTTCACTCTCCGGCGGAAGCTCGTCAAACTACGGTCTCGTCTTTGCGCCCTTAAAGCCGATTGATGAGCGCAAAGGCAAGGGTCACGCGGCCAGCGATATCGTAGCTCGTGTCTCACCAAAACTCTTCGGTATCCCTGGGGCGATTGTGGTGGCTTTCGAGCCCCCCGCCATCAACGGCATCGGAAGCTTCGGCGGATTTCAATTTGAGCTCCAGGACCTGGGCCGCAATACTCTGCAAGACATCGACACCGTCGCTCACAAGATCGTTGCCGGCAGCCACCAGCGCAGGGATCTTACGGGATTGTTCACCAGCTACACCGCCAATGATCCACAGCAGTTGGTGCAGATCGATCGCGAGAAGGCGAAGGCCATGGGAGTGCCCATCAGCCAAGTCACACAGGCGTTGGGCGTTTACATGGGTTCAGAGTACGTGAACGATTTTGACTTTAACAATCGCTCTTACCGAGTTTACGTTCAGGCCGATCAGCCCTTCCGCATGAGCGCCCGCGATCTGCGGAATTACTATGTGCGCTCCGATACTAGCGGTTTGGTTCCGTTGGGAAATATCGTCACATTAGACGAGACCTCCGGGCCGCAGGTCATCAATCACTACAATTTGTTTCGGTCCGCGGAAATCGACGGCGCCGCAGCACCCGGCTACAGTTCTGGTCAAGGCCTCAAAGCGATGGAGGACTTGGCCAAGCAGAATATGCTGCAAGGCATGTCCTTCAGCTGGACGGGGCTTGCGCTCGAAGAAGTTGAGGCCCAGGGCAAAGCTATCATCATCTTCGGCCTGGGAATTCTCGTGGTGTATTTGACCCTCTCTGCGCAATACGAGAGTTTCGCGCTACCGTTCATCATTCTGCTCGCTGTTCCTATGGCGGTGTTGGGAGCGTTGCTTTTGATCTCGGCGCGCGGATTAGTGGATGACGTTTATGTGCAAATCGGTCTGGTTATGCTGATCGGACTGTCGGCGAAGAACTCCATCCTCATAGTCGAATTTGCCGAGCAATTGCTCGAGCAGGGCCGCACCATCACCAATGCGGCCATTGAGGCTGCGGAGTTACGCTTGCGCCCGATCCTGATGACGTCATTTGCCTTCCTGCTTGGCGTTCTGCCACTCTATTTCGCAACCGGCGCGGGCAAGCTGGGGAGGCACTCGGTGGGGACGGCCATCGTCGGCGGGATGCTATTCTCAACCGTTCTCAACCTATTCTTTATTCCAGTGCTGTACGTGATTCTCAAAACGTTGCTGGTTTCGTTTTCCCGAAAGAAATTGGCCCCGGTAACCGAACTTGGTGTCGCTTACAGTACAGAGGAGAGAAGAAGCGGTGACTGAGTGTACCCATCTCGATCAGATCCAGAGAGTCACGCCGCATACTCAAGGCTGCGAAGAGTGTCTGAAGATGGGCGACCGCTGGGTGCATCTTCGCTTATGCCTGAGCTGCGGGCACGTGGGTTGTTGCGACTCGTCTAAAAATAAGCACGCCACCAAGCACTTCCATGCGACCCAGCATCCCATCATGCGATCATTCGAGCGCGGTGAAGATTGGGGCTGGTGTTACATCGATGAACTGGAGTTGGATATTGCTTAGCGCGACAAGAGAAATGAATGTTTGAGAGCATTCTCTGCCAGGTTACGGAGTATGATCCCGAAGTCCTTGAGCCGCTCATCGAGCTCGCAGTCGAGATCGCTCGCGAGGGCCGCGAAGGAAGACGCATCGGGACTCTGTTTACGCTTGGCGACGAGAAAGCGGTTCTCGCGAAGTCCAGGTCTTTGATTTTGGATCCGCTGACTGGACATCCCGAATCTTCCCGTCACGTGGGCAGTCTCAATCTCCGCGGAACCATCAAGGAGTTAGCGCAGCTAGACGGGGCCTTCGTGGTCAGTGGCAGCGGAATCTTTCTCTCCGCTTGCCGCTACCTGGATGCGGTCGCCTCAGAAGTTGACGTCCCGCTGGGGCTCGGCAGCCGGCATATTGCAGCGGCGAACATGAGCGCCGTCACCAATGCCGTGGGTATTGTGGTTTCCGAGAGCTCCGTGGTTCGGCTTTTCTGTCACGGCAAGCTGGTCGCCGAAATCGTGCCCGAACTATGGATGATCGATCGCGCCGCCCATCTCCGCGGGCTGGTGAAACAGGAAAGAGTCGGCGAATTGACCGTGTTGACGCCGAATCTGCGCAGAGCGTCCACGGGCAAGTAGAGATTCGGGGAAAGCACGCCTGGTTTTTGATAGTAATCTTCCGTCGCGATCCGAAGTCGAGCCAAGTGAACGAGTGGGACGTTCCTCTACTTTCCGATGCAGAATCTGCTGAAGATCAAATTCAAGATGTCGTCATTTGTGGTTGCACCGGTGATTTCGTCCAGCGGCCTGAGCGCGCTGTAAAGATCAAGCAGAAGCATTTCGTGTGGGACACGGTTCTCGGCCGCGGTTTGGGCAGCATCGAGCGCAGTCAGTGAATCACGCACCAAGGATTGGTGACGGGCGTTGGTGAGGAACCCGGATTCGGAGTGCGATCCAGCGTCTCCGATCACATGATTGAGGATGGCGGCGCGCAGGTTGGAGATTCCATCTCCGGTGAGGGCGGAGGTGCTGAGTGTCGTAGGGACTGAAGTCCGCTCCTGTGCCGTCCCTGCGGGACTCAAGGTCCCTCGTTCGACTACCCAGGACTGACGTCCTGGGCTAACGAATTTCGCCCCTCCGGGGGTGGTGGCAAGAACGGCCGACGGCATCGGGGATTCGCGAAGGTCTGATTTATTTTTTACTACAATTGCTGCTCGATCTTTCACCAGGCCCATCAACTGCTCATCTTCGGTCGTCGCCTGTGAGGCATCGAGCACAACTAAAACTAAGTCGGCATCAGCCAGTGCTTCCATGGATTTTTGGACACCGATGCTCTCGGCTTCATCGAGCGCCTCACGAATACCGGCTGTGTCCACCAACTTCACCGGGATGCCATCGATCGAAACGGTTTCAGTGACTAGGTCGCGGGTGGTGCCCGGTGTTGCAGTAACGATGGCACGCTCGCGCTCTACCAGGCAATTGAACAGACTGGATTTGCCCACATTGGGCCGGCCAACGATGGCCAGCGTGAGACCCTCGTGCACTATTTTGCCGTACGCGAAGGAGCGCGCAAGCTCATCGAGTGGCCCGCGGACGCCGGAAATGTGCTCTAGAATCCGGGCGGCGGGTAGCACTGATACATCATCTTCCGCGAAGTCAATTCCTGCTTCGAGCAGCGCGATCAGCTCGATCAATCTTTGTTTGATCGGTTGCAAGCGGCGGGAAAGCGCGCCTTCGAGTTGTTGTGCCGCGATCTTCGCCTGGTACAGAGTTTGCGATTCAATCAAGTCTCGGACAGCTTCGGCTTGGGTGAGGTCAATGCGTCCATTGAGAAAGGCCCGCATGGTGAACTCGCCCGGTTCGGCCAGGCGCGCGCCGCGGGCGAGAGCAAGCTCGACGATGTGGCGCAGAACGACCGGGGATCCGTGTGGGGAAATTTCCACGATATCGTCGGTGGTGTACGAATGCGGCTTGGCGAAGTAGGTGACTACGACTTCATCGATGCGTTGCTCGTGTGATGTCGATCGGTGTGGCGCGGACATTCCTGTCCGCGAAAAACCGAGGGAGTGTCCTCCCTGTTCGGAAGCGTCACACTCAGGAGCCTGCAACGCTAGTCGGACAGGAATGTCCGACCTACATGGATCGATCAATTCTCCGAAAATTGCGCGACCTGGTTCCAGATCATGCTTGAGACGCAACATCGGTAACGCTATGGAGCGTGCCTCCGGCCCTGCTAGGCGAACCACTCCGATTCCTCCTCGGCCCGGAGGTGTGGCAATTGCAACGATAGTGTCATCCAGGTTCAACGAAATTATTGTATGCGAGCGATTGCCAGCGCATGGTGTGGTGAAAACTCGCTCACCTAAGTACAATCAAACCTTTGCTTATGGCGGATGTCCGTCGTGGTCTGATCATAGTCAATACCGGTCCCGGCAAAGGAAAGACGACCGCGGCCATGGGTACGGCTTTGCGGGCGGTAGGGCAAGGCATGCGCGTGCTCATGCTGCAATTCCTGAAAGGCTCGTGGCATTACGGCGAACTGGACGCAGTGAAGGCTTTCGGCGATAAGTTCATCATGAAGCAGATGGGCCGGGGATTTGTGAAAGTCGGTGCGGAGAAGCCCGATCCCGAAGATGTTCGCATGGTGGAAGAAGCTTGGGCTGAGGGCGAGCGGGCTATCAAGTCAGGTGATTGGGACCTAGTGATCCTCGACGAAATTAATTACGCCATAACCTACGGTATGCTCGATCCGGCAAAGGTGGTCGAATCGTTGACGCAGAAGCCGGAAATGGTGCATGTGATCTTGACGGGGCGTAACGCTCATCCGACAATTGTCGAGCTTGCTGACACGGTTACGGAAATGCGCCAGGTGAAACACGCTTACGAGAAAGGCGTGATGGCGCAGAGAGGAATTGAGTACTGAATCATTGAATCACTAAGCCATTGAATCCTTGGAAAGTTCCGATACGTGGCGCAATGATTCAATCCCTCAGTGATTCAATGATTCAATCCCACCATGGCTTGGTTCAAGCGACAATCCGGTGAGCTGGACTCTTCAGGCGAAAAGAAGATGCGCACTGAAGGACTGTGGGTGAAGTGTGAAAGCTGCCGGCAGATCATTTGGAAGAAGGATCTGGAAGAAAACCTGAATGTTTGCCCGAAATGCGGCAAGCACTTTCGCATTGATGCCCGCGCGCGGCTGGCGCAGCTATTCGACGACAGTGAGTATGAGACGTTCAGCGACAATCTGGCTTCGACCGATCCTCTGAAATTTGTCGATCTGAAGCCTTATTCGGAGCGGCTGAAGCGCGCGCAGTCCGAGACTGGATTGACCGACGCCGTCATCAATGCACGCGGAAAGTTGAATGGGCGGCCGGTGATCATTAGCGCGATGGAGTACGGCTTCATCGGCGGCAGCATGGGTTCGGTAGTCGGCGAAATGATCACGCGGGCCATTGAGGAAGCGCTGCAGCGAAAGCAGCCACTCATTATTATTTCCGCTTCTGGCGGAGCGCGAATGATGGAAGGAGTGCTCAGCCTGATGCAGTTGGCAAAAATTGCTGCGGCCCTCGCCAAACTGGACGAAGCACGCGTGCCCTACGTTTCAGTCTTGACCGATCCCACTACCGGCGGCGTGACCGCGTCTTTCGCAATGTTGGGCGATTTGAACATTGCTGAACCTGGCGCGCTGATAGGGTTCGCCGGTCCGCGAGTGATTGAACAGACCATCCGGCAGAAACTTCCGCCTGGGTTCCAACGCAGTGAATTCCTCCTTGAACACGGAATGCTAGATGCGGTTGTCCATCGCAAAGAGATGAAGGCATACATCTCGCGGGCGCTGGAGTTTATGACGCCAAACGTGGGCTCAGCCGCCAGTTAGTAAGGGCGTCGTTGGTCGTTCGTCGCTTGGTCGTTTGTCGTCGTTGCTCTACCCCTTTGAGGTTGTCCCAACCCTGCTCGACCAATTCCACAAACCGCCCAGGCATTGGAAGTCGAACGCGCGCCGGAGAAGCTGGTAACCTAATATTGCGGAAAGTTTGTTTAGGCCAACGACCGACGACCAACGACCAACGACGCTTTCCATGTCTGCTTCCTACGTAAACGCCGTTCGACGCATGTTTGCGCTCGGCCACGAGCTGGCGCAAACGCCTTCGCACAAGTTCGACTTGGCGCACATGCGCGTCCTGTTGGCAGCGCTTGAAAATCCGGAGCGCCGCTTTCCAAGTGTGCTGATCGCGGGCACAAACGGAAAAGGTTCGACCGCTGCGACCCTGGCATCCATCCTGCACGCTTCCGGACTGCGCACAGGACTTTACACCTCGCCACACCTGATGCGGATCAACGAACGCATTCAGATCAACGGCGAAGCGATCGCCGATGACAAGTTCGCACTGCTGCACGATTTGATCGAGCGAACCGCCGAGAGACTAATCGAAGACGGCGAATTGCCGTGGCATCCTAGTTTTTTTGAGATGCTTACGGCAATTGCCTTCGAACATTTCGCGACCAGCAAAGTGGAAATCGCGGTGCTCGAAGTTGGAATGGGCGGGCGACTGGACGCAACCAATGTTGTCGAGCCACGAGTCAGTGTCATCACTGATGTTGCTCTCGATCATCAGAAATTCCTCGGCAACACGATTACCGAAATTGCTCGAGAGAAAGTCGGCATTATTCGCCCGGGTGGAGTCGTGGTCACGTTGCCACAAAGTCCTGATGCCAACGATGTGATTGGAAATGCAATTCTTGATCAGAGCGCGACGGGCGTGAGCGCGGTGCCGTATGTACCGCCAGTGAGCCCCGCGAGTCCCCCATACGGGGAAGTAAGCGCAGAAGCGGAGTCATCAACCGACTTAGCCGCGAAGCGGCGGAAGAATACAGCCCAGGGCGAAAGCCCTGGGCTGGCACATGGAAATGGTCGAGCCCCGCAGGGGCGAAAGAAACTGATCTCGCGTTATCTTTTGGAAGTGATGGGACACCAAATTCTCGTTGAGTCCCCACTCGTCGGGCGACATCAACTGAGAAACACCGCACTGGCAATCGCTGCATCGGAAGAATTAGCCAGGCAGGGTTTTCCGGTAAGCGCTAAGTCAATCGAGCGAGGCATCCGTGAGACCCGCTGGCCGGGAAGGTTCCAGGTCATTTCCGCGCAGGACGACGCGCCGGAATTCGTGTTGGATGTAGCGCACAATCCCGCGGGCGCCTGGGCGCTTCGTTCGGGACTGTCCTCTTACTATGAAGACCACCGCATCATCTTCGTCTTCGGCGCCATGCGCGACAAAGCAATTGCGGAGATGTGCGATATTCTCTTTCCATTGGCCGAGTCCGTGGTTGCCACGTGTGCCGAAAACCCACGCTCAGCGACGCCGGAAGAAATCCGCAATGCCGCCGCTCGCACCGGCACAGAAATCGAAATTCGCCCAGATGTTTCTTCGGCGCTCGCACGGGCGCGGGAGTTGGCGCGAGAAGTTGGAATCGTTGCGGTGACCGGATCCATCTATGTAGTTGGCGAAGCTATGCGCGCTCTGGGAGTTCCTGTGGATGGAAAATAGCGGCGTGACCGAAGAGCGTCCACCGGAAACGACACCTGCCGTATCGCCTCAATCGCCCAGGAAATACGGCATACTGAGCCGGCTACGTTCTTACTTCGTCTTCGATCCACTGATCTGGCTGTACACCGTTCTTTTCGGTATTGCCTCCATCCCGTTCGGGTTGTTCGACAAAGATGGCAGCATCCTGCACGCCTTTGCCAGCGCGTGGGCCAAACTGATCATGAAGACGATTGGCTCTCGAGTTCGCATCACTGGCCTGGAGAAGATCGACGCTTCGAAGACCCATGTCTATGCCGTGAACCATGCCTCGGCGATGGATATCCCGGTGCTTTATGCATGCCTGCCGTTCCAGTTCCGCATCGTCCATAAAAAAGAGTTGCTGTCGTATCCAATTGTGGGATGGCATTTGAAGCGCTCCGGCCAGGTCTGCGTGGACCAGCAGCACCCCGCGCGCTCGGTCGCGAGTATCCGTTCTGCGCTCAAGACTTTGAAAGCGGGAATGCCTTTGGTGATTTTTCCTGAGGGCGGCCGCAGTGCCGATGGCCGCATTCAGCCATTTCTTCCCGGCGCGTTTTTTCTGGCAATCAAGGCCCAGGTGGATATTGTTCCGGTGGCGCTGGTGGGGACCTACGAACTGCTGCCGATGGATACGTACCACATCAAACCGCGGCCGCTGGAAATGAGAGTTGGTGAACCGATTGCGACGGCAGGATTGACGGTGCGAGGCATGGACGAACTCTCAGCCAAAGTGCAGAAGGCGCTGGAGGAGATGTATTACGCCAAGAATTGATCATCCACCGCTGAGCTGAAAATTGATGGTGATTTGCGTATCAAATTCAACCGGCAGGCCCATTAGAAGGTAGGGTTCGTAGCGCCACTGCTTGGCTGCGGCGACGGCAGCATCGGCAAGCTCTGGAGGACCGGAAACAACTTTCAGCTCCTTGATGGTTCCTTCCTTACTGATAGTAACAGCCATAACCACCGATCCCTGGACCCGAGCCTTTCTTGCGGCCTTCGGATATTTGGGGTTAACTTTCTTGAGGATGATGGCCGGAGTAACTCCCTGCGGAACTCTAGTTTGGCTGATAGTAGCTGGCACCACCCACGGGTCCGCCGTTTGTACGGGAGGACTGTTCTGGGCAAGAACGCCAGAAACCAATATCACACAAGCAACAACGCACGTGATGATTCGCGACATGCTCTTCATCTTACAGTGTTCCTTAGGGACAAACGACAATAGCCGCGTTTCAACGCCGAATAACCTGCGAGATGTGACCGCGTCCCATAAGGACGCCTGATTTCTGTCGTACCTACGGCACTTACGTCCAATCGAAACCCACCCTCCGACAAGTCGCACTCTCCCACGCACGTTTGAAGGTCATCATTCCGCTCGTGCATAATCTTCCCCGGAGCTAACATGAAGATGATTCTGTTGGTCCTTCTCTGCTTTACTCTTTCCATGGCACTTCAAGCTCAAACGTCCCACCCACCCACGCTCGCTGAAGCTGAAGAGTTCATGAAGAACGTGGAGGCACGCCTCGCTGAGCTGGACGTCAAGGTCAATCAGGCGCAGTGGGTCCACGAAAATTTCATTACGGATGACACTGAGGCCCTCGCCGCCGATGCCAATGACCAAAAAACCGCGCTCACAACGGAACTGGTCGAACAGGCCAAGCGCTTTGACGGGCTTCTGATGCCTGCCGATCTCTCACGAAAATTCCTGCTGCTGAAGTTCTCACTGACCGCTCCCGGCCCCAAAGATCCTGCTTTGCGCAAAGAAATGTCCGAAACTGCGGCTTGGCTCGAGTCCGAGTACGGCAAAGGCAAGTACTGTGACTCGGCCGGAAAGTGCCTCGATATTACAGCGATCGAAAAGATCATGGCAGAGAGCCGTGATCCCAACCAGCTTAAAGAACTTTGGGCGGGATGGCATGCGGTAGGCGCTCCCATGCGCAAGCGGTATGCGCGCTTCGTCGAGCTTTCGAACCAAGGCGCTCGCGACCTGGGGTTCAAGGATACGGGCGTACTGTGGCGCGCCGGATACGACATGCCGCCGGAGCAGTTCGGCGCGGAGTTGGACCGGCTGTGGGAGCAAGTGAAGCCGCTCTATCTTTCGCTGCACACGTATGTCCGAGCGCGGCTGTGGCAAAAGTATGGAGCACAGGTGGTTTCTCCAAACGGGCCGATCCCTGCGCATTTGCTGGGCAATCCGTGGGCGCAGGCCTGGGGCAACATCTTCCCCATTCTCGGATTGTCCGAAAACAGCCGCGGCTATGATTTGACCGAACTGCTCAAAGCCAAGAACCTCGACGCGCAGGGAATGGTGAAGTATGGTGAGAATTTTTATAAGTCTCTTGGATTCGACCCTCTGCCGAAAACTTTCTGGGAACGGTCGCTGTTCACGAAACCCGCCGACCGTGACGTAGTCTGCCACGCCAGCGCCTGGGACCTGGACAACAAAGACGATGTGCGAATCAAGATGTGCATTCAGATTCGCGACGAAGATTTTGTCACCATCCATCACGAACTGGGACACAACTTCTATCAGCGTGCCTACAAAAACCAGCCATTCCTATTCAAGGATGGCGCGAATGACGGATTTCACGAAGCCATCGGCGACACGATTGCCTTGGCAATCACGCCCGAGTATCTACAGAAAATCGGCCTGCTCAACAAAATTCCTCCTGCTGAGGCCGACATTCCTCTGCTACTGAAACAAGCGCTGGACAAAGTTGCGTTTCTGCCATTCGGTTTGGTGATTGATCAGTGGCGCTGGAAGGTTTTCTCCGGCGAGATCAAGCCTGAACATTACAACCAAGGCTGGTGGGACCTGCGGCTGAAGTATCAGGGCGTGGCGCCGCCGGTCAAACGTAGCGAAACGGATTTCGATCCCGGGGCAAAGTACCACGTGCCGGCAAATGTTCCCTACATGCGGTACTTCCTCGCCGACATTTACGAATTCCAGTTCTATCGCGCGCTGTGCCGCGAAGCCGGATACAAAGGTCCGCTGAACCGCTGCACCTTCTTTGGCTCCAAAGCAGCCGGCGCAAAGTTTAACAAGGTGCTCGAAATGGGCGTGAGCAAACCCTGGCCTGAGGCGATGGAAGTATTAACTGGCGAGCGTGAAGGGGATGCCAGCGCGATTCTTGAATATTTCGCGCCGCTGAAGAAATGGTTGGATGAGCAGAATAAGGGGATTAAGGCGGGGTGGTAGTGTTTCAAAACTCTTGATACCTCTAGCCCGGACGCCCTCGTCCGGGTGGGCAGGTGAGGGCATCCTTCGACTTCGCTCAGGACAGGCTCTGCCCCTACCTGATCTTTCCGCGTACCCGCGCGTGTACTTTCCTTTCCCACCATTTGCACCCATGATTAGCCCATAGTTCTCCCTGAACCGGCCAGCAGCCCGTCTAATCCGGTTCACGAGAGCAGTGAGAAGGTCCGCTGTGAACCACGACACGGTCCCCGAGAGGCGTCACTCGCTTCGCCAGAAGGTCAATACGCCCGCGTTCGCCAGCTTTGACGGCGTCACTGGCGGAATGATCCTCGACCTGAGCGAAGAGGGAATGGCCATGCAGGCGCTCGCCCCCCTGGAAGCGCACAGCCGAATCCCCCTGCATCTGAGCCTGGGCGAGCCGGCGGCTTATCTTGAGACAACTGGCTACGTGGCATGGGCCGACGCGCTCGGCCGGGCCGGAGTGCGTTTTTCCGATCTCCCCGACGAAGCCCGTGCGCGCTTGCGCGACTGGTTAACAGCAAACGCTGCGACTCCAAGCTGGAAGGCGCCGCGGTGGGTGGTGAGAGAGTCGGCCTTCGGGCGTTCGTCTGCCGCGGGTTCGGGTAAGTCGTCGGGCCTCGCATTGAGCCTGGAGCCGGAGCTGACCACTCTTGAAAGCGGACTGCCTGCAGTTTCGACGACCGTGCAATACGAGTTCAAATCTCTAGGCGCGGACCTGAACGTCGCGTTGACACTGATCGCCAGCCGCGCCTGTTCGATTACTCGGGGCACCGGAGCGGCGGTTGCCTTGATGGGTGAGAAAGGCATGAGCTGCCGCGCCATTGCCGGCGAAACTGTTCCCGAAATCGGCACACAGGTTGACCTGAGCGCGGGATTCACCGGTGAGTGTGTTCGCCGCGGACGTCCCATTCGCTGCGATGACTCCGAATTCGACATCCGGGTGGACGCCACCGCCTGCCAGCAGCTTGGCATCCGCGCAATCCTCGCCGCCCCAGTGTTGTACGAACGCGACACCGTGGGATTAGTCGAGGTGTTCTCCACTCAGGCGTTTGCCTTTGACGATGGCGATCTCGCAGTCGTGGAACGCCTGGCGCAGACGGTTGTGCTCACGCTCAGCCGGTCTGAGGTTTTGCAGCAGGAATAGGGGTTGCAGAAAGGTCGTTCTGGCCGCGGCTTTGAAAGGGTGCGGCTTCGAGCCGCGCCGGAAGTAGCGCCCAGTCAGTCGGGCTTTAGCCTCTGAGGGATTTAGTCCAGGGCAAAGAGCGATTTTTCTGCAACTCTGCAGAGGTTGTGTCACAGCTGTTCTTGCGCCCTTTCAGCGCTTTCCCAATTTCCACTTCCACCCAGGGCTTGCGCCCTGGGCTGTATTCTTCCGCCGCTTTGCGGCTTGAGGTGCAGCTCGTCATCTAGCAGCAAGCACTCTATTTCACGCGCGTTTTCCTGCATCTCACAAAAATGTGAATACGTCCGTAACTTTTTGTCCTTCCAGCCGCATGTACCAGTCAGAAGGATGAAGCACGGAGCGAGCTTTGAAAGCGCTTGAACGTGAACCGGATGATCGCTCGCTGATCGAGGCGGCACAACGCCATCCAGCACAATTTGCAGAACTGTACGAGCAGAACTTTGGGCGCGTCTATGCATACTTTGCCCGACGCGTCCCCACTCGCGAACAGGCGCAGGACCTGACGGCCGAGGTGTTCCATCAGGCGCTGGCTTCTCTGCAGAGTTTCACATGGCAAGGTGCGCGGTTCATCTCCTGGCTCTATGGGATTGCGGCAAACGTGCTCTCCGCGCATTGGCAGAAGCTGGGCAGAGATCCAGAGCAACTCGCAGAGGAGTGGGACCAGGGTGGCACCGATGAGATCGAGCGCAGGGCCATGCTCGCTGAGTTGGTTGAACGACTGCCCGCGGATCAAGGCATGGTGATTCTGCAACGATTTGTGCAGCAGAGAAGCATCCGCGAAATCGCACTGAAACTTGGCCGAAGCGAGGGTACGGTGAAGCAGCTTCAACTGCGCGCGCTTGAGAACTTGCGCGACAAAATAGGGAGGCAGCGATGAACCGGCAATCCTTTGCAGATGACTTCGATCAGCAACTTGAGGCGCTGATGACCGGCAACAGTATCGTCCGCCCTGAATGGGATTCTCTGGCTGCCATCGCCGCCGAATTGCGCACGTTGCCGGACCCAGATTTCAAGAACCGCCTAAAAGCTGACTTGATGGAAGCGGCGGGCACTGCGGAACCGCTGGACGCAGGCGCCGATTATGAGAGCGTTGAGGGGGTGGCGGCGCTCTCTACAATTCTCCCCAGCCTTGGCAGCAAGGGATTATACCTGTTGCCCACGGACCACCGCAGTTTCCTGGTCTCGTTCATTTCGCATGCTGCTCTCGTCATGCTGATCGCATCAGGAATTTGGGTCGGTCATGGCACGATGACCAAGCCGACATACTCGCAGATTTCCGCACTGACATATGCCCCCGGCACGGGGGGAGGCGGGGGAGGCGACCACAGTGCGGTGCCAGCGACAAAAGGAACGCCTCCGCCGTTTGATCAGCAGCAGGTGACTCCTCCGGCGATTGTGGTGCGCAACCCTAACCCGAAATTGCCGCTTCAGCCCAGTGTCGTCGGGCCGCCGGATGTGAAGCTGCCACAGTCGAACCAAATAGGAGATCTGGTGTCGTCTAATGTGGTATTGCCGTCCAATGGAACCGGAAGTGGGAGCGGGATGGGAAGTAATAACGGCGGCGGAATTGGCAGTGGAACGGGAGTTGGCGTGGGTTCTGGAGCAGACACTGGCTATGGAGGCGGGAGATCGCATAGTGGCATGGGTTTAAGGGCACCGCGCGTGATTTACGATCCCGATCCCGAGTTCTCCGACCAGGCGAGAAAGGCCAAGTACCAGGGAAGGGTTACGCTCTCGGTGATCGTGGACCAGCAGGGCCACGCCAAGGACGTTTATGTTGTTCGCTCACTTGGAATGGGCTTGGATGAGAAGGCGATCGAAGCGGTACAGAAGTGGAAGTTCGCGCCGGGAACGAAAGATGGGTATCCGGTGGCGGTGAGGGTGAATGTGGAAGTGAATTTTAGGTTGTATTGAATCGGGAGGGCACGACTTACGGTGAGATTGTATTGAACATCGGGAGGGGCACGACTTCCAGTCAAGTTGTGTTGACACCGGGAGGGCACGACTTCCAGTCGTGCCGATAGGATCACTCATGTCTTCGGCTTTAGCCGCTGAGGTTTCTGATCCGCATGCGAACCTAAGCGGCTGGAAGCCGGCTCTTAGGGAAGATGAATTTGGCACGACTGGAAGTCGTGCCCTCCCGATTCTCCCCATCCATTGTCGGGATCGCGGCAGCGATGTGCGAGCACAACCAGGATTCCGACGCTCAGCGAAAGCTGGCGCTTCGGAACGTCTGGCGGAAGTCCTGGCCATCCATTTTGATGATCCTGCACATTTCGTGGAGCCGGGAACGCATGCGCTCTCCGATGCGGTCGCCTAGAGTTTCAGTACGGGCGGCGCGTTGGGCGCGTGAGAACTCGGAGGCGGGGTTCGCATTCGCGTCTTTCGCCGGGTCGTCAGGATAATTGGTTGTGATAATCGTTGTGCGGTTCTCGTTATAGCGGCTGTTTAGGATCAGGCTGACCGTGTCCCAAACCCACTCCGTTGGTTTTACGGCACCCAGTTCGTCGAGCACCAAGACCTCGGCTTCAAAGACCGGGCGGAGCACATCCAGTTCAGTCGCTTTCACCGAATCGTTATATGAATTCTGGATCTGCTTCAGGAGCTCGCGGTAGTCATAAAAGAGGCATGGGATTCCTTTGCTGACAATCAGCTCCTTAATAATTCCTACCGCGAGATGGGTCTTGCCCACGCCGATGCTGCCGATCAGTAGCAGGCCGGTGCTGTCGAGCGGGTATTCTTCGACGAACTTACAGGCGGCCATGCGCGCAGGCATCAGGTGCGCATGCGGGCCGTCGAATTCGTAATTTGAAAGCTCGCAGTGTTCGTAGCGCTTGGGAATCCGTGCAGAGCCGAGCAAACTCTCAGCGCGGGCCTTCAGCCGACAGTCACAACGCACGACACGGCGGTCTTTGCCAGCAACCTCCGGGCCAGCAACCTCCGGGCCAGCAAACTTCCACCCCGTTCCACGACACACTGGACAAACTTCAGCCGCAATCTTCATGACCTACTCTCTAATTGAATGTGCACTCTGCGAAAGTTTTCCGCAAGTGTTGAGGACGGAAGCACTGTGTACATCCTGTGGAGTTGTGGGACGGTCTGTGGACAACCGAGGAAAAGCGTTCACAGCAGGCTAGCGTCCCAATGCCGCCTGTTCTTCTTTGCGTCCTTTGCGAATCCTTCGCGATCTCCGCGGTTAAGATCTTTAAAGCTTTTAACCGCAAAGTTCGCAGAGGTTCGCAAAGGACACAAAGAAAACCCCGAAAGAAACGGGGCCATACCCAGTCCGTGGCGGCCTCCATGAATTAGGGTTGCCAAATCCGGCATCTGGCGCGGATTTTCACAGTTGACAATCGTGGAATGCAGGAGCTAAATAGCTTTCGGCAGATTTCCAACTCAACGAATGCAAATTTGTAGAGACGCAGTTTGCTGCGTCTGCTCTGGCTTGCGTCGCGGAGAGGAAGGAGACCTCCCCAGGAGATACGATGAACAAAGCAGATCTAATTGACCGGATTGCTTCCGGCGCCGGCATCAGCAAAACCCAAGCCGCAAGCGCCATTGACACAAGCGTAGAGAGCATTACCAGCGCCCTGAAAAAGGGAGACCGAGTCGCACTGATCGGGTTCGGAACATTTTCCATTTCGCAGCGGAAGGCACGCAATGGACGCAATCCGCAGACCGGGGCGACCATCAAAATCGCTGCCCGCCGGGTGGCGAAGTTTACTGCAGGCGCGGACCTGAAGAAGGCCGTTAACCGCGGCAAGTAGCTCCATTACACAGAAATCAACGGCAGGGGGTCGGCCCTGCCGTTTTCTTTTGCTTCCTACTGCACGCTCGGGAGCGCGCCCTGGTAGTTAGCGCTTAGCAATTGGTAAATGGCAGCTCCCAGCAAAACCAGCTTTGGCCAAATACTAATTGCTAACTGCAAGTGCAGCCTTCGCCCACCCGTTTGCTGAATCCCAAGGGCATCCTTTAGAATCAAATGGTTCAGTAAAGATTTGGAGAACCAATGAAGGCAGCCATTCATCCCGCATATAATGAAGTGCACGTGCATTGCGCGTGCGGCAATGCATTCACCACGCGGTCCACACACCGCGGCGACATCCATGTTGAAATCTGTTCGAGTTGCCACCCGTTCTTTACCGGCAAACAGAAATTGATGGACACAGCCGGTCGCGTCGAGCGTTTCCGGCGCAAGTACGCAAAGGCGGGCGCGGAGAAGAAATAAAAGGAATGGCGGGCGCGGGCGCTCGCCCCACACGAAGCCGTCCAGACAAAATCAGGTCCTCACTAGGCGAGGGCCTTTCTCTTTTAGAATTTAGTCGTGACCGAAATTGGCAAGATCCTCATCTTCCTCGGCCTGGTGATTGTGATCGCCGGCCTGGTTGTGCTGTTGCTCGGCCGAACCAATCTTCCGATCGGCCGCCTGCCCGGAGATATTCTTTATCGCGGCAAGCACACTACGTTTTATTTTCCGCTGATGACTTCGATTCTGCTGAGCGTTGTGTTGTCCCTGGTGTTGTACGTTGTCGGACGGATCAGAAGATAGGTGAGGCGAACCCTAGCCGCGAAGCGGCGGAAGAATGCAGCCCAGGGCGCAAGCCCTGGGTGGACGCAGGAAATGAACAAGCCCTGAAAAGGACGAAAGAGCGGTTTGGTTACAGTCTCTGCGAAGGCTGTAATAACCGTGCTGTAAATCCGAGGATTCTGTCGTCCCGCCGGGACTCGGATCTTCTCTTCGGTTACCCAGGACTTACGTCCTGGGCTAACTTATGTCGCTCCTCCGGAGCTTGGGGTTGCCGCCGATAGACAAAGAAGTAATAAAGTGCAGGGCCAATCGGAAGCAGCAAATAGAGGGGCAGGAACCAAAATGCTTTCCTCTTCCAGGACGATCGGTCGAAGGTAAACCAGAAATACCACATCGCAGTGCTCAGGAGCGCAGTTCCGCAGACTCCTGGAAATATCAGAGCCTTGACCAAGGATAAGGTGGAGGGCACGTCAGTGAGTGATCGAACTCCGGAAACTGCTACAGCGATGGAAGTCGCTAGCAAGGTACCGAACAGCGCCATCGCCAAGAGCGCACATGCAAAATAAACGCGGCTTGCTAACGGCGAGAGAATCCAACTCTTCGTGATAGGCAGACAACGCATCGCCGCACAGGTTAACACGATCCATCACACGGGCTGAGAGTACGCGCTACTATCTGCGTTGCCGTGATGCCGGTCGTGGGGCCGACTTGTAGTCCTTGGGATACAACACCACCGAGCGCTGCAGTCCTTCTCCATCGCTTTCGGTGCGAAGGTCTTGCTCATCGCGCAGCGCGAGGTGCACAATGCGGCGCTCGCGAGAGGACATGGGGGCGAACTGATAGGGCGCACCGGATTGGCGGACTCTGTCGGCGGCAACACGCGCGGCCAAACGCAATTCTTCGAGCCGGGCTTTTCTGTGGCCCATGCAATCGAAGTTGATCTTTTCGTGTTCGTTTCCGGGCAGGTGAAGCATTTCCATCGCCAGCAATTCCATCGAGCGCAGCAATTCGGCGCCGCGCTCCAAAAGTAACGATGAATCGGGACCGGCAAACTCGACGAGGATTTCCGGGCGCTCCCAATCTCGATCTTCGGAAAATGGAGGATCCACCATGATGCGATATTTCAGCTTGAGCCCGGCATACCGGACGACTCCGCCGAGAAACGTGTTGAGCTGGTTTGCAGATTCGATTTTGTTCATAAGAAAAGCAGCTGTCAGCCGTCAGCTATCAGCTGTCAGCAAAATCTCCTTGCCAAGACCCAGAACCCATCCTCGGCGGCCTATTCGTTGTCAGATGCGGCACCGGCGCAAAAACTCGCGTCAACAATGACGCCCGCGCAAAGTGGTTTTACTGACAGCTGATAGCTGATGGCTGATGGCTATTTATCCCTCTTCCTCGCCCTCTTCGCGGCGATCTCCTTCATCTCCCGGCCCAGCTCGGTGCGATTCATGATCGCCTGCTGCAAGATCATGATCAAATTGCTCTCCGCATAATACAAGTTCAGGCCGGCGGCGAGATTGTAGAAGATGAACCCCATCATCGCCGGCATCATGATGTTCATCATTTTCTGCTGCGAGGGATCCATGCCGGCCTGCGGGGTCATTTTCTGCATGACAAACATGCTGATGACCATGATCGCCGGCAGCAATAAATACGGGTCACGCGCAGAGAGGTCGTGGATCCATAACCAGTGCGCCTGGCGCAGGTCAATCGCCGTCGAGAGCATTCGGTAGTAGGCGTAGAGAAACGGCATCTGAAACAGCAAGGGCAAACATCCACCGACCGGGTTCACGCCTTCGCTCTTATAGAGCTGGCCGATTTCCTTCTGCATGTCCTGCTTGCGCGGGTCACGCATGCCGTACTTTTTGTACTTCTCCTGGATCGCCTTCATTTGCGGCTGCACCCGCTGCATCTTCAGCGCCGACTTCATCTGGTAAATACGCAAGGGCAGCAAGAGGAGCGTGATGATGCAGGTCTGGATAACAATTGCCCAGCCCCAGTTGTGGACAACATTGTCATACAGCCAGCGCAACCCAATAAATCGCCAGGCAAACAGCGGACGTGCGATTACGCCGAACCATCCGAAGTTCAGTACAGCGCGAAGGTCTTTGTTGTCCCCGACAATGGACGGAACCGGGACTGACTCCAGCACCTCGAGTGATTTAGGGCCTACAAACAATCGGGTACTCGATTCGCCAGGATGGCCGACGGCGACGCCAAGCACGTCGGCAGGCTTGGTTTCATTCGGTTTGCTGGGATCAGGTGCGACGTCGATCACGTTGTAAAGTGTTACGACATTCAAGTTCTCGATATTGTCAGGAATGAAGATAGCGCCGAAGTAGGAAGTGCTCGCTCCGATCCAGTTGAAGGTTCCATGCAGAGTGTTGCCGCTGGAAATCTTCTTGGGAGCAATATGCTCGGTGTGGTCATTGACCTGATATTCAAATTGGCCGGTGGCATACGCGGAAAGATTTGTTTGATCTCCGAATCCGGCGGGCCACGCCGGAAACGCGTAAAGCGGCGCTCCGCTCAGGAAAACTGAAGTCTTCACGCCAACAACGTAACTGTGACCGAAGTGTAATTCTTTGCGAACGACTAGTCCCGACTCGGAATATTCGAAGACCAAGCTCGTGGGAGCGCTTAGATTTCCCGTTTCAGAAGGCACGTACAGGACCGAATTAAGTTTGTTCCGGAGCGCTTCGTCGTAGGTCCATAGTGAGAGCGGATAGCCGTATTTCGCAGACGCGGGCGCATTCACCAGATCCAGCGGACGACCGTCGTCATCAAAATACTTCTTCAACACCCAGGACTTCGCCTGCGCGCCGCGATTAGTGAACGTAATCCGGTAAAGATCGTTCTCGATCACCGTTTCCGATTCCGACTCAGCCTCTTTGGCTGAGACAGGCTGCTTCATCGTTGCTGCGCTCGGCGCCGAGGGCACTGCCGATTGCGCCACCGCCGGGGCGGGTTGGCTCGGGCCCGGTTGGTTCTGCGCGGGTTGGGATGGCTGACTCGGATGCGCACTGCTGGGCGGCTGCTGCGGCATGTATTTCCGCATGAGCAGCTGAGATCCGAAGATAACTACCGCCATCAGCAGGAACACCAGCAGGAAGCGCTGCTCCATGCCTGGTCCGGATTGCGGATTTTTGTATTCGGCCATTCGAAGTTAGTGGTTTACGCGGGAAGGGCCACCCTCGGCCGTTCGGTATGTAGGCCCGGACGTCCTCGTCCGAGCTTTTGAACACGGAACCGGCGAACCTGCCCAGACGAGGGCGTCTGGGCCTTCGGGCGCGGGCACCGGGTCATATCCTCCCCGCACGAATGGATGGCATCGAAGAAGTCGCCACAGCGCCAATGCCGACCCCTTGAACGCTCCATGGCGATCGATGGCTTCCGCGGCGTACTCCGAACAAGTCGGCATATAGCGGCACGACGGCGGAAACATGGGAGAGAGTGCCCATTTGTATCCGCGGAGTAGGGCCAAGAGAAGCGTCTTAAGAAACTCAGTCATGAAAATCTAGATGCGACATTCAGTTATACGGATTTCGTGGCTTTTTCGATCACCTGAAACGCCTTGGCCACTTCGTTTTGCAGCTCACCAAATTCCGCGGCGAGCAGCGACCGTTTGGGATTAATAACTACATCCGCCATGACCTCGGGCTGGAAACCGTTGAGGCGGACGGCCTCGCGAAGGCGGCGTTTCATGCGATTGCGCTGAACTGATCCTCCCAGAACTTTTCCCACCGTGAAGCCGACGCGAAGACCTGTGGGGCCGTCCTCCCGTCGCAGATAAAAAACTGTCATGTGGGCCGCGAAATGCCGCCGACCTTTCTTGTAAACCTGCTCAAAATCTCCATGCTTCAACAACCGCCGGCTCTTTGGAAAATTCTTCTTCGAATTTTGCGGAGCGAACTCACTCATGGAGCGGGCTTCGGGCTCTGGATTCTAAGGCTGGTACTTCAGCTTCACTGCAGCCTGATGCCTAAAGCCCAGTGCCTGTTCTTTATTCCCGGAATCCGGGCTTCACAGAAACTCTCTTGCGGCCCTTGGCGCGGCGACGGGAAATGACCGCGCGTCCGCTCTTGGTCTTCATACGGGTGCGAAACCCATGCGTCTTCGAGCGGCGGCGACGGTTGGGCTGGAATGTACGTTTCGGCATGAAAAAATCCTGCGCTCCTGATGTCAGCAACGGGATGCGAAGCTGCAATGGGTGAAGAGAGAGTATAAATGACGGCTCGGCAAGAGGTAAACCGCAGAGAGGCAGTGGCTAGGGCTCAGTGGCCAGTTGCCAGTACTCACCTTCGTACGATCCTCGGGTTCCACTGACCACTGGACAGTGACCACTGCTTCTTGCACCACTCTCGCGACAGTTATGAGTTCATCACTTGACAGAATTTTTTCTTAGCGGTTGAAATGAAAGGGCCGCAGAATTTTCCGTGAAAAGATTTCCACAAAGAGAAATTTTTTGTGCTAGTATGCCGCTCTGTCGAAGGTATTTGATTTTGCTCGTGCCAGTTGGTGAATCAGGCTTCTCTGCTGGCAATTGAAGCGATACTGCAGCACCCCGTCGGCGCCAAAATCGGCGCGCCGGGGGCCCCGTAACGGAAAGCTGGTTTAATACAGGCGCTGCTCCAGCCGCGGCCCCGCATTGAAATTTCATATGTCTGTTCCGACTCCTTCACTCACTGCGAATCCGTGGTTGCGCATCCTCGATGCGCTCGAAAAAAAAATCAACCGGCACTCTTACGACACCTGGCTTAAGCCCACCCGCTACAGTCACTCGAGCAACGGGATTATGTACGTCCGCGTCCCCACAGCGGAGTTTCGCCACGTGGGAGACAAGTACGCCGACCTGATCCAGGAAGCGCTCGACAATCTGAATATGGATTATTCAGACGTGCAGTTCGTCACGCCTGACGATGATCCTGCGGCCACGCCGGTGCGACACGATGGTGGGCTTTCGGCGGCGCCAGCGGCTCCGGTCAGCAACCACCCCATTTCCCAGTCCCGTTTCGACTGGGATGGCGCGGCGCAATTGAACGCGCGTTACACCTTTGACGCGTTCGTGATCGGAAGCGGAAATCAGTTTGCCCATGCGGCCTGCCAAGCCGTGTCTCAGCGCCCGTCGAAAGCCTACAACCCGCTCTTCCTTTACGGTGGCGTGGGCATGGGCAAAACCCATCTGATGCAGGCGATTGGCCACGAGGTCAGGCGTTCATTGCCTCAGGCCGCCATCTGCTATGTCTCCAGCGAGAAGTTCACCAATGAAATGATCAACTCCTTGCGCTATGACAAGATGACCAGCTTCCGCGACAAATTTCGCAATGTGGACGTGCTGCTCATAGATGACATCCAGTTCCTGGCACAGAAGGAGCGGACGCAGGAAGAATTCTTCCACACCTTCAACGCGCTGCACGAGTCCATGAAGCAGATCGTGATCGCCAGCGACCGTCCGCCGAAAGAACTGCCCGAGATTGAAGACCGCCTTCGCAGCCGGTTCGAGTGGGGATTGATCGCCGACATTCAGCCACCCGATCTCGAAACCAAAGTTGCCATTCTGCAAAAGAAATCGGAACAGGAGCGGATCACTCTTCCCACCGATGTGGCATTGTTTATAGCTTCAAACATTCGTTCCAATGTACGGGAGCTCGAAGGCGCACTTATCCGTTTGGTAGCGCATTCATCTTTAATTGGCGCCGAGATCACCCTTGCCTACGCCCAGCAGGTCCTCAAGAACTTCATAGACTCGCAGGCGCGCAAGGTCACGATTGAATCCATTCAGAAGGCGGTGGCCGAGCAGTTCGGGCTGCGACTGATTGAAATCAAGGCGAAAAACAACTCGCGGGCAATCGTTTATCCGCGTCAGATCGCGATGTACTTGTCGAAACATTTGACCGAAGCATCCTTGCCGGAAATCGGCCGGCAGTTTGGCGGCAAGCATCACACCACCGTGCTGCACTCCGTCGAGAAGATAGAAGATGTGCGCAAGGGCGACAAAGATTTGAACAGGCTGCTGAACAAGTTGACTGAGCAATTGGGCGGATGAACAGCGGTTCGGGACCCGATTTCCAGATTCAGCCTGGGTCTTCCGGCGCAGTGGCTGTGAGTGGATTGTGGAAGCTGTGCAATAGGCGGAACGGAATGTACGACCGGACCGCGTTGTGCTAGGACGGGCACGGTAATCCGGGCTGATCTTGGACACGAAGGTAGGGGCCGGAATCGCTGCAATGGTTAGAGTTGGGTTAAATTTCCACTTTTCCCTACGCCCTACTGTTACTGCTGGTCTTATAGGTTTTTGATTTGATATAAGGGAGTAGTCAAAGTAGCGCACAGTCAGAGGTTTTCGCTCTATGCCAGTAGAAGCCATCGCGTCCGCCGCAGGAACTACCACCATGGAAATTACAGTCAGCAAATTCGAACTGCTCCGGGAGCTTTCAGCGACCCAGGGAGTGGTCGAGCGCAAGACGACGATTCCCATCCTTTCAAATTATTTATTCGAGGCTGGCGCCGACCGGCTCTCGCTGACAGCAACCGACCTCGACTTGAGCCTGCGAACTTCTTGTAACGCGAAAGTCAAGAAAGAAGGTTCGTGTACCATCCCGGCGCGCAAACTGCATGACTACGTAAAGCTATTGCCGGATGCCGACATCACCATCAAGCTGCTGGAGAACCACTGGGTCAGCATTCGTTGCGGGCGGTCCAACACGAAGATGGTCGGGATGGCGCGCTCGAATTTCCCCAGCCTGCCGGCATTTCCGACGGCGGGAGTGGTGAAGATTCCAGCTCAGGTGTTGCGAGCCATGATTGCACGCACCGGATTCGCCATCGCCAACGAAGAATCGCGCTATACCCTAAACGGCGCACTGATGGTACTCAAGCCGGAATCCATCACCATGGTGGCGACAGATGGCCATCGGCTGGCGCATGTGGAACGCAATGGAGAAAAGTTTGAAGGCGTTTCTGGAGAGCTCAAAACGTTGGTCCCTAAGAAGGCGATGGATGAACTGAAGTCCTTGGTAGATTCGTCCACCGATGTCGAGACCATTGAATTCGCGAAGGATGAGTCAACGCTATTCTTCCGCATCGGTCCACGGCTCCTGACCTCGCGCCAACTCACCGGACAGTTCCCGAATTTTGAAGCAGTCCTCCCCAAAGACAACAACAAGAGCATCCTGCTGCACGGCGAAGACCTGGGCTCAGCCATCGCGCGCGTGGCGCAATTTGCCGACGAGCGTTCGCGGGCGGTGCGGCTAAAGCTGGAAAAAGGTGAGTTGAAGCTCTCCGCATCGTCCACCGAAACCGGCGAATCGGAAGATTCGATTGAAACCGACTACAACGGTGAAGCGCTGACAATTGGCTTCAATGCCCAGTACATCATTGATTTCCTCAAGGCCGCGGGTTCGGGCGATGTGAGGCTGGAATTGAAAGACCCGCAGTCTGCTGGGCAGCTTCGTCCCGCCGAGGGCGAAGACTATAAGTACCGGTATATTGTGATGCCCATGCGGATTTGAGGATTGTGTAACGCGGGCGCCCTCCGCCCGCGAATTCCCTCTTGACCTGCCTCTCTCCATAGCCTAGATTGTCGGCTCTGGAGGCCTTCCATGCTCAGCGGATTCAAGCAATTCATCCTTCGCGGTAATGTTGTGGACATGGCCGTCGGTGTGGTCATTGGCGCGGCCTTTGCCACAGTAGTTTCGGCTTTCACCAAAGACCTTCTGACGCCGCTGATCGCCGCCATCATCGGACAGCCTGATTTTTCTTACTTGGGATTCAATATCGGCGGCACTCATTTTCCTGTCGGCGACTTCGTCAACGCTGCGATTTCGTTCTTGCTGGTCGCCGCGGCAGTCTATTTCTTTGTAGTCACTCCGGTGAACATGCTGATCGCGCGGATGCACCGGTCCGATGCTCCCGCGAGCCCTACTAGCAAGAAGTGTCCAGAATGCCTCAGCGAAATTCCTATCGACGCGCGGCGTTGTGCGCATTGCGGGCAGCCGGTGATGGCGCATGCTGCGTGATTCAGCCGGCCTCGAACGCAGTCGCCAAGACGCATCTCATTGCTTGTGGCCACTTTCTGTAACATTGCGGGGATGCGATCATTCCACTCGTTTCTGTTGGTTTTCGTGGCTGCAAGCGTTTTGCAACCAGCCGGACAGGCTGCCAGGAAACCACATGCCGCGCCAAAGCCCGGCGTGGGCAGCGCATCCACCTGCGGCCCCATATCTGATCTCATCTTCAAGTGCGCGCGGTTCGGATTTGCCTACAAGGTCCCATTTGGCTGGGTGGACCGCACCGGAGACATGGACGACAGCGCAGAGAACGGCAAGCCGGAGACAAAAGAAAAAGGGACATCCGAAACCCTGTTGGCGATTTTCGAGCGGCCACCCGATGCGCCTGGCGAAACCATTAATTCCGCAGTGGTCATTGCCGCCGAGAGCCGGGCGAACTATCAGGGGATCAAGACAGCCACGGATTACTTCGGCCCGATCACTGAACTCGCCGAACAGCGCGGATTCAAAGTGGTCAACGAACCCTATGAGTCCGTGCTGGGAACGAAGCAGCTTGTGCGCGGAGACTTCAGCAAAGAACGAGGCAAACTGACCATGTGGCAAAGTTCGCTGGTGATGGTCGAGAAGGGCTATATTGTTTCGTTCACGTTTGTGGGCGGAAGTGAAGATGAACTGGAAAGCCTGATCGGGAATCTGAGTTTCGGAACGCGGCCTCGCAACAATCCGGCAAAATAATCCACTTAGAAACGGTTTACTCTGTGATCCTCTGTGTCCTCCGTGGTTTATGCTTTTGCAACCACACAGGACACAGAGGATCACAGAGTAAATCCAGAAACTGGGAATAGAGATGAAACGTATTTTCCGCTGCTTCGTTCTGCCTGCACTGCTTGTATTGCTTATCAGTGCCCCGGGATATTCCAAAGACGGCACCCACTACATCCTTTTCGTTGGCACGTATACAAAAGGCGAGAGCAAAGGAATCTATGCTTATCATTACGATTCCGCATCCGGCCAACTGACGTCTCTTGGTCTTGCCGCTGAGACTGTCAATCCATCGTTCTTGACGGTTGATCCGAGCCGCAGGTTCCTCTACGCCGTAAACGAAGTTCAGGACTACAAAGGCGAGGCCGGTGGCGCGGTGACTGCTTTTGCTATTGACCGTAAGAGCGGCAAACTGTCGCGCCTGAACGAGGCAGCGTCTCGAGGAGCGGACCCCTGCTATATCGCATTGGACAAAACCGGCAAATACATTCTGGTAGCAAACTACACCGGAGGCAACGTTGCCGTGCTCCCAGTCTTACCCAATGGCCGCGTCGGAGACGCATCATCCGTCATGAAAGACGCGGGCGCGCTCGGCCCCAACCGTGAGCGCCAGGAAGCGCCGCACGCCCACTGGATTGAAGTTTCCGCGCGCAATCGTTTTGCGTACGTTGCAGACCTCGGCCTCGATCGCGTCCTGATCTACAAATTTGACGCCGCAACAGGTACGCTGGCTTCAGGTGGGTCCGGCCCGGCTACCGAAGACTTCTTCTCGGCGACCCTCAGTCCCGGTACCGGGCCACGGCACGTCGCATTTTCGGCCGACGGGAACTCTATGTACGTTCTGGGTGAGCTCGATTCAACCGTGACTGTCTTTGCGAATGATGCCAGAGAGACCTTTCGCTCCGTACAAAAGATTTCTGCGCTTCCGGCCGGGTTCTCCGGACGCAACGACGCGGCGGAGATTGCGATTCATCCAAGTGGGAAATTTCTGTACACCTCGAATCGTGGCCACGACAGTATTGCGGTATTCTCTGTTGAGAAAAGCACCGGCCGCCTCAGTTTGGTCGGCAATGTTTCAACGCAAGGAAGAGCCCCGCGTAATTTCGCGATCGATCCCGCGGGCTCGCACCTGCTAGTGGCCAATCAGGACAGCGACAACATTGTGGTTTTCAGCATTGATCCGGCAACGGGCGGGCTGAAACCGACTGGGCAGATTGCGAAGGTGGGGTCGCCGGTTTGTTTGGTGTTTATGGCGGAGGATTGAGGGCTTGGGATTTCGCGGGGCGAGGGCGCCCGCTCCACACAAGATTACTCTAGAGCTTCTGGCTGAAGCCCGATGTTCTTTTCGCCCGCGGCCTTCTTCTCGTTGTACTTCTTCATCCAGGCTTCCCAGCTCTTGCCGGCGGCGGTGTCGCGTCCGGTGAAGGCGAGTGCGGCGATGTCGGCGTACGAGATGGAAGCTTTCTGGTTGCTGGATTTTGGATAGAGGCGGACGACAGAATCGGAGAGCGAGCGCCCGGTGCGGCGATCGAAAATATAGCCTTCAATTTTGTCGCCGGTCTTTAGTGTGATGGTGATGTCGCCACGATAGTCGAAGGCTTTTTCCAGGGCCGCAAAGATTTCTTCGTCACTGGCGAGTTGCGGAATCCAGCCTTCCAGGTTTTCGCGCTGGCGGCCGGGAGCGTGTTCAAGTTCTTCCGGATTGGTAACGCCTCTTTGTGGAACACTCATCTAGGTCTTACCTGGTGCGAAACTTTGGCTGATCAAAAAAGTTGCCCTTGAAGACCACCTCGAGATCTGCACGTCCGGCCGCAATCACCTTGCCCTCGTCCAACACTCGACAATCAACCTGAAAACGACCCAGCCTGTGCTGGCGGAAGTAAGGCACAAAAGCTTGAGGCATAATTTTCTGTACTAGCTGAGCCTTCTCGCGTTCTCTCTGATCCGTGGACGAAACGGCGGAACGTGCCACCTCAGCCCAGTAGGCCCTTATTGCTGCATCTCTTTCGCGGGCGTCGATGGGAACCTCGAGATCAAAATTGACGCGTTCAAAATTCGCGTTTCCGCCGCCTCCGGATAAGTTGAAGATGAACGGGACCGGTTGTTTTGCTCCATTCATCGAGAATTGGTAGACCTTTGTATCAACCCTTAGCCCTTGCATAACGCCTGAATTGGGCGGGCGCCTGGCAGGTATTCGGCATGTTATATCGATGATTTCCAAATTACTGACCTGAACTACGCCAGAGGGCGATTTTCCGACCGCCAGCCCAGCTTCACACAAGGCCCGAGTTGGTTTCGCACCAGATTGAGCCGCAGTAACGGCCGCGGCCATCAACATGTAGGATATTACGGCTACAGAGCGGTTGCAGAAACCGGATCGAATACGTTGAGACAAACGCACACAGGCTTTCATCACAAACCGTGAAGGCAAGAGCCTCTTCCCAACGCCAGCATCACGCCCGCGTCTCCTCAAACGATTGCGATTCGATCTGAACCAGCGGCCCAACGTGCTCCGGTGCCGACATCTCATCGAGCAACCGAGTCGCTCCCGCATCCGGATAGCGATTGAACAGCGTGGCCTTCACGGTATCCACAAACCCGCGCAGTGATCCGAACGTGTCATTCACCGCCGAAGCTTCGTACCCGCTGTGCACCATGCAATTGGCGCAGCGCGGATTGCCGGATTCGGTGCCATAGTTCTGCCACTCGGTCGAGTCGAGAAGCTCCTGAAACGAATCAGCGTAGCCGTCTTGCAACAGATAGCACGGCTTCTGCCAGCCGAAGATGTTGTAGGTCGGCATGCCCCAGGGCGTGCATGTGTAATGGCGCTCGCCCATCAGGAATTCGAGAAACAGCATGGACTGATTGAAGCGCCAGGTCTTCTTGCGGTTCGCGAGGATCGCGCGGAACAACTTGCGAGTGCGGGCCCGGCCGAGGAAGTGTTGCTGATCTGGGGCCTTGTCGTAGGAGTATCCCGGCGAAAGCATCATGCCTTCGACGCCGAGCTCCATCATCTCGTCGAAAAAGGCGCGCACGCTCTTGGGATCGGCTCCATCGAACAGAGTTGTGTTCGTGGTCACACGGAACCCGAGCTTCAACGCCTGGCGGACGCCTTCAACCGCCTTTTCGTGACCGCCTTCCAGGCAGACTGACATGTCGTGATGCTCGCGCTGCCCGTCGAGGTGAATGCTGAAGGTCAGGTACTTCGAGGGTTTGAAGAGGTGAATTTTCTCTTTCAATAGCAGCGCGTTGCTGCACAGGTAGATATATTTCTTGCGTGCGACCAGACCTTCAACAACCTCAGAGATCTGCGGATGCAGGAGCGGCTCGCCGCCCGGGATCGAAACCATCGGGGCGCCGCATTCGTCCACGGCCTTGAAACACTCCTCCGGCGTAAGTTGTCGCTTGAGGATGTGAGCAGGATATTGGATCTTGCCGCAACCGGCACAGGCGAGGTTGCAGCGGAACAGAGGCTCAAGCATAAGGACGAGTGGATACTGTTTGCGTCCGGCGACCTTCTGCCGGAGCACATAACTAGCCACCGTCCACATCTGCGAAACGGGAACACTCATTGCTTGGTCAACCTGCTTTCTATGTTATCAGGGGCGGCTTCGCCGAAACCAAAGCCTTTAACCGCAGAGATTGCAAAGAACTCCGCAAAGACGCAGAGAAAGTCTTTGCGTTCTTTGCGGGCCTTTGCGAACTTTGCGGTTAAAATCTTTGCTCTTTTTGACGCCACAACTGGCGTAAATGGAGTAGTTTACCGCCCCGATTCGGGGGTCGAAAAAAGGTCCATTCTGTGGTAAAATTCAGAATAGCCAAAGATGCCTTAAGTTATTGGAATTTCAGTAATTTGTGGTCATTTTTAGGCATCAAAGAAGGGCAGCGGAAGACGACAGGGTTCCCCACCCTCAGGCAGTTGTCAGCGTGTGGGCGGAACACCGGTTTTCCTCACATCTGAATGGCGACGAAAGAGATCAACTCAGCCGCACTCTCTGATAAAGAAAAAACCAAAGCTGGCGTGAACGGCTCGAACGGCGATTACACTGCCGATTCGATCAAGGTTCTCGGCGGGATGGAAGCGGTTCGCAAGCGCCCAGCTATGTACATTGGCTCGACCGGCGAGCTGGGGCTGCACCATCTCGTCTATGAAGTTGTCGACAATTCGGTGGACGAGGCGCTTGCCGGATACGCCGACAAAATTGAAGTCACCATTCACATTGATAATTCGATCACTGTTGTGGACAACGGCCGCGGCATTCCAACCGAGCCGATGGACATCGACGGCGAGAAAATTCCTGCCGCGCAGGTGGTAATGACCACGCTGCACGCTGGCGGAAAATTCGACTCCTCCACCTACAAAGTTTCCGGCGGATTGCACGGCGTGGGCGTCTCCTGCGTGAACGCGCTCAGCGAAGAGCTCGAGCTGGAGATTTGGCGCGATGGATTCACCTGGGAGCAGACGTACTCCAAAGGCGAGCCGACTTCAAAGCTGAAGAAGGCTGGAGCGAGCAAGAAGTGGGGAACCAAAGTCCGCTTTCTGCCAGACAAGTCCATCTTCACCGGGAGTACTGAATATAACTACGACACCCTGGCGCAACGCCTGCGCGAACTGGCTTTCCTCAACAAAGGCCTGCTGATCACGCTCACCGATGAGCGCACAACTGACGCCAAGACTGGCGAAGCCAAATCTGCAGAGTTCAAATACAACGGCGGAATTGCCGAATTCATTAAGCACCTGAACCGCGGCAAACAGGTTCTGCATGACAAGCCGATCTACATGGAAGCCGAGCGCGATGGCGTCGCCATGGAGATTGGCCTGCAGTACAACGACGGATATTCCGAAAGCGTTTTCAGCTTCGCCAACAACATCAACACGGTTGACGGCGGATCGCATCTTTCAGGTTTCCGTACCTCTTTGACTCGGACCATCAACTACGCCGGTCAGCAAATGGGCCTGTTCAAAGATGTAAAAGAGAATCTCACCGGCGACGACGTTCGCGAAGGACTGGTTGCGGTGATTAGCGTGAAGCTCTCGCAGCCACAGTTTGAAGGTCAGACGAAAGGCAAGCTGAATTCCGACATTGCGGGAACCGTACAGGCATTCGTGAACGAGCGGCTGGGCGCATTTCTCGAGCAGAACCCTACCGTCGGACGAAAAATCATCAACAAGGCCATTGACGCAGCTCGCGCGCGTGAAGCTGCACGCAAGGCCCGCGACCTGACCCGCAGAAAAGGCGCTCTCGATGGCGGTGGGCTGCCTGGCAAACTAGCAGATTGCAGCGAACGGCAGCCGGAGCGCTGCGAACTGTTCCTGGTTGAGGGCGAGTCCGCAGGCGGTACCGCCAAGCAGGGACGCGATCGGCGGTTTCAGGCCATTTTGCCGCTGAAGGGAAAAATTCTCAACGTCGAAAAAGCGCGTTACGACAAGATGCTTGGGCACGAAGAGATTCGCGCGATGATCACCGCCCTCGGTACCGGCATCTCGAAAGAAGATTTCGATGCTACGAAAGTGCGCTACGGAAAAATCATTCTGATGACCGACGCGGACGTCGACGGCAGCCACATCCGCACCCTGCTGCTGACATTTTTCTTCCGTCACATGCAGGACCTGATCAAGCGCGGCAACGTTTTCATCGCGCAGCCGCCGCTGTTCTCCATCAAAAAGGGTAAGTCGTTGCAGTACATCAAGGACGAGCGCGAGAAGGTCAAAGTCATGGTCAAGCGCGCGTCTGAGGGGCTGGTGGTCCGCTACGGCGAAGGCGCGGCAAAAGTTGAAGGCGCCCAACTGGCCCGCTTCATGACGGTGTTGAAGGAATACCTAGACCTGTTTGACAAAGTCGACAAGAGGCTACGTGATGAGCGCGTGACTGAGCTTCTACCGAAGCTCGATTTGGCCAAACACCCCGATTTTGAAGGCGACAAGAAAACGCCGCCCAAGAAAATCGAGAAACTGGAAAAAGACCTCAAGAAGCTTCAAAAAGACCGTGGATTCAAGAGCGTCGAGGCCCGTTTCGACGAGGAGCACAATCTGTGGGAAGTTCGCTACGTGAACTCGCAAGGCGCCGAGCACCTCATCAACTGGGAGCTGGCGTCTACCCCCGAGTATCGCCAGATGCTCTCGAAGTTCAAACAGATCGAGCCCTACATGGAACCTCCGTTCATAGTGGAGACGCTGGTCAAGGCCGCTCCCGCGGGCAAAAACGCCGAAGATGGCGATGACGAAGCAGCGGAGAACAGCGCCGAGCCGGGCGAAAAGAAAACTGCCCAAGGCGCGGTCAGGCGCAAGACTGAACCCGCAACAGTGGAAAAGAGCAACCCGCGCGAGCTCTTCGAGTACGTGGAACAAGAAGGCAGCAAAGGCTACGACATAAAGCGCTACAAGGGCCTCGGCGAAATGACCGCCCCGCAACTCTGGGAAACCACCATGGATCCCGAGCGCCGCACCCTTCTTTCCGTAAAACTCGAAGACCTCGCCGAATGCGAAACCATCTTCACCACCCTCATGGGCGAAGACGTCGAAGCGCGCAGGAAGTTCATTGAAGAGAACGCGCTGGATGTGAAGAATCTGGATATTTAGTTCTTGATAGTGTGCGGCGGGCGCCCTCGCCCGCCTAAATCTCACGCCCGTCCTACATAGTTTTTCTGCAAGCCCCGCTCTTCCGCGCCGTTCTTCCAGCACAGAATGTTTGCTGCAGGAACCAAAAGCCCGTAACATCCGTCAATACCTGGGGAGGCGAAATCCATGAACCCACAGCTTAGTTTAGTGGCCAATCGGCAGTTTTGGGCTGGAGTGGCAGCAACGATCGTGGTTGGGATTCTAATAGCGACGGGTGTGCCAAACCTCATGCGATCGGGTATGCCGTTCTTTATGGCCAAACGAGCAAGTCCGATCCACGCGCGGTTGGAGTCAGAACCTGCGGACGGAAATGGCGACAGGGACAAATTCATGACCGTCCTGTCCATTGCGGGCGAGCAGGATCGAAAGATGATTCGGACCGCTTCAATGGGTCTAGTTGTGAAAAGCCCAAGGGACACTTCCGAGAAAATCCGCCTTCTTGCCGAACAATCCGGCGGTTTCCTGGTTAGCTCCGAGACTTACGGAGGAAAAGACGCATCAAGCGCATCTTTGACGATTCGTGTACCTGTGGGCAGGTTCGAGCAGGTGCGCGCCCAGATCAGTAGTCTCGGACTTCGCGTAGAAAGTGAAAAACTGGAGGCCCAAGACGTCACGAAGCAATATGTGGATTTGGTAGCGCGCTTACGTAATTTTCGTGCCCAGGAGACGCAATATCTCGGAATTCTCAAACAAGCCAAGACTGTCAAAGACACTGTCGAGGTCAGCGATAAACTCAATGAAGTTCGTGGACAAATCGAACAGCAACAGGCCGAATTCGATGCGCTTTCAAAGCAAGTTGAAACCGTTGCGCTGACGATTTCTTTACATGCCGAGGCGGAGGCGCAGGTGTTTGGACTGCGCTGGCGGCCCTTGTATCAACTCAAACTCGCGGCCAGGGACGGGATCGACGGCATAGGAGATTACGCTGCCGCGATGGCGTCGTTCGTGTTTTACATCCCAGCAATCCTGTTGTGGCTTGCGACTATCCTGATTGGGGTAGCCGTTGGATGGCGGATCTTGCGGTGGGCATGGCTGGCGCTTTTCGCACAAAGAGTGAAGACCGCATAATCCCAGAATCTGTGTGGGGCGGGCGCCCTCGCCCGCCTTTTCTGCCGCCCCTCCGGGACTCCGTCATTCTCCTGGCTTACCCAGGACTTACGTCCTGGGCTAACCTATGCCGCCCCCTGGACGGGACTGGTTTCGAGATGCTGCTAACCTGCACCGTCCAGCGCAAAGAGTTTTGCGCCACATCCGCACGGCGCGAGACATAATTTCCCGCAAGTCCGCGTCCCGCCTACGTTCTGTGGATAGGACCGGAAACTCCTCCTCTTCCAGGTCCACATCTTTGGGAGGATTTCATGAAGAAATTGTTGGGGCTGGCGTTGGGTGCAGTTCTGTTCGCGCTGCTGTTGATTCTTAGCATGAAAGTATGCCGAGCTGCGCCGGCGATGGCACAGGAGAGGCCGGCGCAAGAAAAGACTGCGGACGACAATGCTACCGCGCTGACCATCTACAACCAGAATTTCTTCGTGGCGCGCGAGCATGTGCCGCTGGATTTGAAGGCGGGAGTCAACCAGGCGGAGTTCGCCGGGATTGCGGCGCATCTGGAGCCCGATTCTGTGATCCTGCGCGATCCAAACGGACGCGCGCTGCAAATCCTCGAGCAGAATTATCGCAATGATCCCGTCTCGCCGGAAATGCTGCTTTCGTTTTACGAAGGCAAGACGATTGATTTTGTTGTGAGCAGAAATGCTGACGGCAGCGATGTTAAACAGAAAGGCAAGATCATTCGCAGCGGATACGTGCCGCCGAACTACGTCAATGGCTATCCACAGCAGGCGTCCACGCAGCCGATCGTCGAAGTGGACGGCGTGCTGCGCTTCGGGCTTCCCGGCCAACCAATTTTCCCGGCGCTCAGCGCGGATTCAATTCTGAAGCCGACTTTGAGTTGGCTGCTGCAGACCAACACTCCGGGAAAGTTTGATGCGGAAATCTCGTATGTCAGCGGTGGGATGAATTGGCAGTCCGACTACAACGTTGTGGTCTCAGACGATGGCGAGAAGAAGACCGATTTGCTCGACATGATTGGCTGGATCACCATGCGCAACCACAGCGGCAAAACCTTTGAGGATGCGCGTATCAAGCTGTTGGCCGGTGATGTGAGCAAGATTCAAGAACAGAACGTACGTACCCGAATGTACGACATGGAAGCAAAGGCCATGAACGGGGCTGCCATGGCCCCGGTCGTCCGCGAGAAATCCTTCGATGAATTTCACCTGTACACTCTGCAGCGTCCCACAACTTTGCGCGACGAAGAGACCAAGCAGGTGGAGTTCGTTCGCTCAAGCGGGATTCACGCGCAACGACTCTTTATCTATGACGGCGCGCGTATGGCCGACTATGGTTATTACAATCCCGAGCAAATCCGCCAGGACGTAAACTACGGCACCGCTTCAAATCCCAAAGTGTGGGTGATGGAAGAATTCAAGAACTCCGAAAACAATCATCTGGGAATTCCGCTTCCCAAAGGCAAGCTGCGTTTCTACCGTCGCGACACCGATGGACATTTGGAATTTGTCGGCGAGAACGTCATTGACCACACTCCCAAAGATGAAACCATTCGCGTTTACACCGGCAATGCCTTCGACGTAACTGGCGAGCGCAAGCGCACCAATTATCGCGTGGATTCAAACCAACGGTGGATGGACGAGACTTTTGAAATTCGTGTGCGCAATCACAAGAAGACGCCAGTCGAAATCCGCGCCGTCGAGCACCTCTACCGCTGGACGAACTGGAAAGTCACCGAGCAGTCCGCACAGTTCAAGAAGACCGACGCACAGACGGTCGAGTTTCCCGTCACGGTTGCGCCCAATGGAGAGCAAGTGGTGACTTATACGGTGCACTACTCTTGGTAGGATCTGTGTGAGGCGGGCGCTCTCGCCCGCCTTTTCTGCCGTCCCTCCGGGACTCAGTCGTTTTCTTGGCCTACCCCAGGACTTACGCCCTGGTCTAACCTATGCCGCCCCTGGACGGGCCTCGTCTTCAGGTGCTGCTAGCCGCGCGCTCCACCACAAGTAGTTCTTGCGCCACATCCGCGCATTGCAATACATATTTGCCCGCAAGTCCGCTCCCCGCCCACGTTCTCTGGATAGGACAGAAAATTCCTCCCTTCAGGTTCGAATCTTGGGGGATCTCTTGCATCAGCCCGATTTGCGTAATTATGTACTTGCCGCGAAGAATTCCATCGTCTTGTGCAGACTCGCTTCGTCTTCGACGTTAAGGCACTTCTTGGAGCGGTCGATTTGTCGCATCAGGCCACACAGCACTTTTCCTGGGCCAACTTCCACGAATGTTTGCACGCCATGAGCGATGAGCCACTGCATGGATTCGTTCCATTTCACCGAGCCGGTCACTTGCCGAATGAGTGCCTCGCGTGATCTTTCTGTATCTTCTACAGGGCTGGCATCGACGTTGCAGACCACCGGAATCCGCGGCGGAGAAAACTGCAAATGATTGAGGTCAATCGCAAGCCGTTCCTGGGCCGGCTTCATCAGTGAGCAATGGAAAGGTGCGCTAACGGACAGCAGCTTGGCCCGTTTCGCGCCGCGCTCGTCTGCCAGTTTGACGGCGCGTTCCACGGCGGCGGCGTGTCCTGAAATTACAATCTGCTCGGGAGAATTAATGTTGGCCGGCTCACACACTTCGCCTTGCGATGCACCGCGGCAGATGGCTGACACAGCGTCGAATTGCATTCCTAATATTGCCGCCATCGCGCCCGTGCCAACCGGCACCGCTTCCTGCATGTACTTGCCGCGATTGCGAACGGCGCGTACCGCGTCGGCAAAGGTCAGCGTTCGACCCGCAACGTGCGCGGAATATTCGCCAAGGCTGTGGCCGGCAACGAAGGCGGGCTCGATGCCTTTTTCTTCAAGCACACGCCAGGCGGCGACCGATACAGTTAGGATCGCGGGCTGCGTGTTTTCGGTCAGGCGAAGCTGGTCTTCCGGCCCCTCGTAGCAGAGCTGAGAAAGTTTCGTCCCTAGCGCTTCGTCTGCTTCCTCGAAGGTCTGGCGAGCAATCGGATATTTATCGGATAAATCTTTTCCCATGCCGATTGATTGCGATCCCTGGCCGGGAAAGAGCAATGCAATTGTGCGATTGACCATAAGTTCTTTTGCAGTTGCAGGGCTTAGGAGCATCGGAATGGTTCTTCCGCCCTTTCAGGGCTTTCTCATTTCGATTTCCACCCAGGGGCTTGCGCGCTTCCACCCCAGAACCCCAAAACCGGGCGTTCTGGGGACCCCGGCCCTGGGCTGTATTCTTCCGCCGCGTTGCGGCTGGATTAGGAAGCTCGTTCTATTCTTCCCGGCAATGTCGAGTTACACAGTGTCTTAGGTGCTCAGAGCGGCGGCCGGCTGGATGGCAGCAAGCTCCTTCTCAATGTTGTTGGTGATGTTGCGCTCGACGAATTCCGATGCAACGCGGACCGCGTTTTTGATGGCATTCACATTGGACGATCCGTGGGTGACGAAACATGCGCCTTTTACTCCGAGCAAGGGCGCGCCGCCGTATTCGGTATGGTCGAGGCGTTTTTTGAAATCGGAAAACGCGCTACGCGAAAGCAAGTATCCGACCTGGCGCGTGATGGTTGCAGCGAGCGTTTCTTTCAAAGTGGCGCGGACAAGATTGGCGACGCCTTCCGACGTTTTCAGCGCGACGTTTCCAACGAAGCCGTCAGCGACAATCACGTCCACCTTGCCGTTGTAGATGTCACGGCCTTCCACATTCCCGATGAAATTCAACGGCAGTTGCTTCAAAAGCTGGAAGCTCTCGCGCGTGAGTTCGTTTCCCTTGCCTTCTTCTTCGCCAATGGAGAGCAGACCTACGCGCGGCCTCGCCGTCCCAAACATGCTGCGGAAATAAATGTCTCCCATGACTGCGAACTGTTCGAGGTTGTGCGGCTTGCAGTCCACGTTTGCTCCAACATCGAGCAAAGTGGAAACGGTGCCGATTGCGGTCGGAATAATGGCGACCAGAGCCGGTCGATCGACGCCGGGTAGGCCGCCCAGCACCATCTTTGCCGTTGCCATGGCGGCACCGGTGTTTCCCGCGCTGATGAACGCGGACGCTTGACCATCACGCACCAGCCGCAATCCCACGCGTATGGAAGAATCCCGCTTGGCGCGGACCGCCTGCACGGCCTTGTCGTCCATGCCAATGACTTCGCTGGCATGGACAACGGAAATCGGCAGCGAACGCGAGAATGGATGGCGAGAGAGTTCAGCCCGAAGGATTTCCTCCGGACCGACCAGTGCGACTTGAATACCGAAGCGCCGCGCTGCCTGGATTGCGCCTTCGACCTCAGGCTTAGGAGCGCGGTCTGAACCCATTGCGTCCAGGGCTATGACGCCAGGCATGGAGTTGTTATTTGGATTCCTTTACTTCGAGTACTTCTCGCCCCTTATAGTAACCGCACTTGGGGCACGCGCGATGGGGCAATTTTCGCTCGTGACAATTCGGACACTCGGAAAGCGAGCGCGCCGTCAAGAAATCGTGAGCGCGCCGAGTGCTGGTGCGCTTCTGGGAGTGCCGCCGTTTTGGATTAGGCATGAAATTCCTTTCGTAATTCAGCTACTAGCTACTAGCCGCTAGCAAGCAGGTTGAGAGTCGCTAGAAGCTAGGAGCTAGAGGCTAGCAGCTCTAGTGTTGCAACTTCTCGCGAATATCTTTCAGCGCAGACCAGCGTGGGTCTTCGATTGGCTCCGCGCACGCGCATTGTTCCTGATTCAGGTTCTTTCCGCAATGAGGGCAAAGCCCTTTGCAATCCTCGCGACAAATTGCCTTGAGCGGAAGCGCCAACAGTAACTGCTCGCGGAGAACGTCTTCGAGCAGCAGCCCCTCGCCTTGATAATATCCGACCTCCGCTTCGGCCGTGGTCACCGACATTTCTTCCTTGCCCGCATCCGTTCCCAAAGGCCGATACAGGAGATCGAAATTCTTCGTCACATTGCGGACGATCGGTGCCAGGCACCGCGCGCAGACCATTTCTACTTTCGCGGATAGATCTCCGGCAACGCGGATGTCATTGATAAGCCGGTGCTTACCGTGATGCTCGCGCACCAGTTGTGCTCTTCCCGAAGTGCTTAGGTCGCCGGTCTGCCGGACGTCTGGTCCAAAGTCAATCTCGCCGGCAGCAATCCGTTCGTCGAATTCGACAGGACGAACTTCCAATTCGCGAATTTCAATGAGCATTTGGGAACCTCCGCGCCCCCAACTGGTACCGCGCAGGCCGCGGAAGCACGCTCGGAGGCGTAAGTACTCCAGGGAGCTGTAGTTAGGATAAAAGCTGGTGAACGGGAGTGTCAATGGCAGTGGTGACGACCGATATCCTTCTGCACGGGGCGCATGGGTTATGCTGGAACCGCGCATCACTCAACAAGTCAAAATTCCATGAAAGTTGTTAGGACAATCGCAGGAATGAGGGCGCTCGGCCGCGTGTTGCGTTCCGGTGGATCGCGGCTCGGGCTTGTGCCCACGATGGGCGCTTTGCACGAGGGACATTTGTCACTCATGCGGGCCGCGCGAGCTAAGTCGGATGCGGTCGTGGTCTCGATTTTCGTGAACCCAACTCAGTTCGGTCCGGGTGAGGATTTCGCCCGTTACCCTCGCGACCTGGAAAAGGACTGTGCGCTGCTGGAGCGGGAGGGGGTTGATCTTGTCTTCGCGCCCTCGGTGGAAGAGATGTATCCGCCGGGAGATGTTACCTGGGTCGAAGTGGAACGGTTGAGTGACCGACTGTGTGGCAAGTCGCGCCCGGGGCATTTCCGCGGCGTCACCACCGTGGTCTCGAAGCTGTTCCATATCATGGAGCCGGACAGTGCGTTCTTCGGCCAAAAGGATGCTGCACAGGTAGCCATCATTCGCCGCATGGCGCGCGACCTAAGGATGCCGGTCACAATTGAAGTTTGTCCGATCGTTCGGGAGCCCGATGGTTTGGCGCTGAGCTCGCGCAATGCGTATCTGAATGCTGAGGAACGCAAGTCCGCCCTGGTCTTGAATCGGTCATTGAAGCGGGCTGCCAAAATGTTCGAGAGCGGTACGCGAGAGTCCGCAGCTCTGATCGAAGCCGCAAAACAGGAGTTGGCGACCGAGCCAGCCGCGCGCTTGGATTATTTCGAAATCGTCGATCCTGACACTCTCGAACCTGTAGCAGAGATCGCCCAGCCAGCGCTAGTCGCAGTCGCGGCATTTCTCGGAAAAGCCCGGCTGATTGACAACCTCGTGCTGGAACCGTGAAGGCGATGCAAATCGTACTCGCATCTGCTTCTCCCCGCCGCCAGGAATTGTTGAGGAATGCCGGAATCGAGTTTGTCGCGCATCCGGCGAATATCGAAGAAATGCGTCGCGCGGAGGAAACGCCGCACGAATTTGCTGAGAGGATGGCGCGTGAGAAGGCGTCAGCCGTTTGTCGATTGGGTGCCGATGGATTCGTTCTAGCCGCAGACACGGTTGTCGTGGTGGACCGCCAGGTCCTGGGCAAACCCACCGACAGGGAAGATGCGGTCCGCATGCTGCGCTTGCTCTCAGGCCGCAAACATAATGTCATCACAGCGGTGTGCTTGCGTGGGGCCAATTTTGACGATGTTCGTTCGGAAACGACGGTGGTGCATTTTTCTACAATGACTGAGTCCGAAATCTGTGATTACGTTGCTAGTGGCGAGCCCCTGGACAAAGCTGGCGCGTACGGGATTCAGGGAACAGCCGCGCGATGGATTGCGGGAATTGAAGGCGACTACAACAACGTGGTGGGATTACCGGTGGATCTGGTCAAGCGAATGTTGCGCGAGCACGGACTTTAGAGGCTGGGATCTAGGATTTCTTCTGCTCGTCCTTGTGCTCGGTTTCGCCGCCGTCTTTCATGGCTGACTTAAAGTTGCGAATGCCCTCGCCAAGCCCCTTGCCCAGTCCGGCGAGCTTGCTTGGCCCGAACAGGAGAAGAGCGATACCCAGTATTAACAGCAAATGCAACGGTGAAAATAGGCCCTCGCCCATAAGTTCCTCCTAGGGGAAGTTTAGGCCACTCTGGGGTGGGAGTCAAAGTTCAGTCGCGGCTTCAAGTGACATTCTCAATCAGGCCCGCCAGCAGGGCGGCACGGCGGGGCAGCTCCGAAATGACGATGGATTCGTGCTCCGCATGCGCCCCCTCGCCGACTGCACCCAGGCCATCAAGGGTGGGAATCCCTAAGGCAGCGGTGAAGTTACCGTCAGAACCTCCGCCCACGGCGGCTTCTTCGAGCGCCCAGCCCAATTGGCGGGCGATTTCTGCTGCCTTCTTGAACAGAGCGGTCACTCCGGCAGTCGGCTCCATTGGGGGACGGTTCATTCCGCCCGTGACGGCGATTCTGCATTCTCGGTCAAACGGCTTCAGCGCTTGTAATTTCTGAGTTATTCTTTTTGCGTCGCTCGCGTTGGTGACGCGGACATCAATAATGGCGCTCGCTTCCGCGGGAACCACGTTTACGCGGGTACCTCCGCTGATCTTGCCCACATTCAGGGTGATACCTTTCTTCAGGTCAACCAGCTTCGCAATTTCGCCGATCTGTTTTGCCAACTCAAGCACCGCGCTGTGCCCATTTTCGAAGTCGAGGCCGGAGTGTGCGGATTTACCTGTGACACGCAGCGTGTACGCGCCCACCCCTTTTCTGGCAGTCTTCACAGCGCCGTGCAGACCGAATGCCGGTTCGAGCACGAGCACAGCCGCAGCCTGCTGGGCCAGCTTTTCGGTGATGGCGCGCGAAGATTCGCTGCCCACCTCTTCATCGGAGACGAACAGCAACGTCATGGGTCGGGGAGCTTTGCCTCCGCTCCATTGCAAAAGGGCTTCCGTGACATGCAACGCCAGCGCCAGGCCAGACTTCATGTCGAGCGTGCCGGGTCCCCAGACTCGACCCTTGGCCACACGGCACGGCATTTTGGAAATTGTTCCGACCGGATAAACCGTGTCCATGTGCCCCAGCAGGAGCACCGGCTTTGCATTACGAGAGCGGTTCGACGCGAAGTCAATTTGCAAGTGATTGCCGAATTTCTCTGCTGGATGAAGGCGTACGCGGCCGCCCAACTCGGCGAAGTTTGAGGCCAGCACCGCTCCCAGACGGTCCACCGCCTGCTTGACGTCGCTGGGAGACTCGATTTCCACCAGTTGGCGAATGGTTTCCACAATTCGTGGCTGCTGCTTACGAAAATAGCGAAATTGCTCGGCGGGATTGGGAAGGCTCATGTTGAATTTGGCTGTTGTGGAACCACGCGGGCACTCTAAGCGGCCCGGCGCGTGCGATAAAGTATAATCGCGCCTGACAAAAACTGAATGACTGACACTACGCCAACCACTGTGGAATCTCCCGCCGGTGAGCAGGTGCGGCTGGACATTCAGGACATTTTCAAGATTTTGCCACACCGGTATCCGTTTCTGCTGATTGATCGTGTGATTGATCTGACGCGAAAACAGCGCATTGTCGCGATCAAGAACGTCACTATTAACGAGCCGTTTTTTGCCGGACATTTCCCCAATCTCCCGATCATGCCCGGAGTTTTGATCGTGGAAGCAATTGCGCAGGCTGGGGGAGCGCTGCTGCTGACTGAAATCGAAGACCGGCAGCACAAGCTGATGGTCTTCACCGGAATCGAGCGCGCGCGTTTCCGGAGGCCGGTCGTTCCCGGAGATCAGTTGCGAATAGAAGTGGAAGTGAAAGCCTGGCGGGAAAACACCGGCAGGGCCGCCGTCCGCATGGAGGGAATGGCTTACGTGGAGGGAAAAAAAGTGGCAGAGGCGATCGTCACTTGCCAACTTGTTGACCGCGAGCGCGGACGAAGCTCGGCGGGACAAACAGAGCCAGCCTGATCATGTGAGGACAATGATCACGTAGGGGCGGGTGCCCTCACCCGCCCGGTCGAGTGAAGCTCGACAGGGTTCTGAATGCATACAAAACTGGGCCTGCGGCCCATGGACGGACGAGGGTGTCCGTCCCTACGTTGGTTAGACCCAATTTAATGAACGTCCACACCACAGCCATCCTCGACCCTGCTGCCAAAATTCATCCCTCATGCAAAATTGGCCCGTATTGCACGGTCGGCGCCGGCGTTGAATTGGGCGAGGATTGCGAGCTGATCTCACACGTCGCCATCGCGGGCCCTTCGAAAATCCGCGCGCGCAACCGTTTCTTTCCTTTTGCCTCGGTCGGCATGGCCCCTCAGGACATTAGTTACAAAGGAGAGCCAACGCGGCTTGAGATCGGCGACGACAATATCGTGCGCGAATTTGCCACGCTCAATCGCGGCACCACCAAGGGCGGAGGTGTCACCCGTATTGGGAGTCATACGCTGATCATGGCCTACTCCCACGTTGCCCATGACTGCGTGATCGGCGATCACGTTATTTTGGCAAACGCCGCAACTTTGGGAGGCCACGTAATCGTGGAAGAATGGGCGACGGTGGGCGCTCTTTGCCCGGTCCACCATTTTGTTCGGATTGGCGCGCACTCATTTATCGGAGGCGGAACTACCATAACTCGCGACGTGCTTCCATTTTCCAAAACTGTTGCCGCCCGCGACACCCATGCCTACGGACTGAATGCCACTGGACTCGAGCGTCGCGGGTTTACCAAAGAGCGGATTCGCAAGATCCATCATGCATACAAGGTTTTGTTGGCTTCAAAATTAAACACCACGCAGGCGCTGGGACAATTGAAATCGGAGCAGGACCGAGGCGAAGATGTGGAGATGCTGATCCGGTTTATTGAAGCGTCGGAGCGAGGAGTGATTAAGTGAAGCGTTTTGGTTTCCTTTCTCACCGACGAAGCAACATACGATTTTCGATTTGCTCCGCGATCTCGTTCTGTCTCTTAGGACTTTCATTTGGCTATTTGACAGCGTGTGGGCGTCAGGTTTCTCATTCGAGTGAACCAGAGGCGGTCCTCTCTGCCCTCATCCAGTCTTACGGAAAGTCGATTGATGCGACGAAACCAGTCTTTGAGATCAGCAGTGATTTTGTTCTGGCTCCGCAGTTTTCTGCTGATAGCTTGTTCATCAAGATTTCAATCGAGCCGAAAGATGGCCTCGGAATATATCGTGGGGCGCAGCTATCTAAGTCTGAATTCGACGTGGTTCTGGCAAAAATTAGTTCTATCAAGGCGCTTGGCAACCTCCAAGAGGACTCGCGGTTTGGAATCATGCACGGCGGGAGGGTTTCGAGCACTAAACAATATGAGAATGCATTTTTTGAAATCGACGAACTGGGCAGTCATCGCGCTCCCCGGCCAGTCGCCTCGGCTCACGTCTTCTACATGCATCCAGTAACTGTAGTGGTAGACCTTCTGCGAAGTTCAAGACCTCAAAGTACAGGTTCTAGCGCATGTCTTTGCGTCCACGGCGAGTCCTACGTCGCTAGCCGAGCGGAAATTCTGAAAGCATGGTCAAAGCCTTATCAGCAGCAGACTCTCACTCTGGCTGGGCCGACCCAGGGTAGCTGTCTGATGTGAGTCACGACACAGCTGTTCACAGGTAAGAGCAGTTCTCCAACCGGCAGCAATACTGGCGAACCATCAACGATTTACGTACAGGTGTAGACAAGGATGCACGGCTCCAACCGGACACTTGGTCTAATCGCGGGCAACGGGCGTTTCCCGTTCCTGGTGCTCGATGCTGCCCGCGCGCAAGGCTACGAAGTTGTGGTCGCCGCGATCAAAGAGGAAACTTTTCCGGAGATCGAATCGCGCGGCATAATGGTGCACTGGCTTTCGCTGGGAGAACTTTCCAAGCTGATCGAGACTTTCCGTGGGGCAGGCGTTACCCGCGCCGTCATGGCGGGACAGGTCAGGCACAGGCAGATATTTTCCAGCATTCGTCCAGACTGGCGACTGGCGAAGCTTCTTCTCTCGCTCGATCTGCGCAACACTGACGCTCTTCTCGGCGCGGTGGCAAAAGTGCTGGCTGATGAAGGCATCGTGCTCGAAAATTCGACGGCATTTCTCGAGCCTCTGCTGGCGAAAGCGGGCGTGCTGACGAAACGCGCACCTTTGGCGGCGGAGAGGAAAAACATCGAGTACGGACGTGTAGTGGCGCGAGGTCTTGGGGAGTACGACATCGGCCAGACCGTCGTCATTGCTGAAAGCGCCTGCGTGGCGGTGGAGGCGATGGAAGGAACCGACGCCACCATCGAACGCGCCGGGCAAATCATGGCGTCTCTCGATCCCGGCAAGTCCGCGCTCGACCGGAACCTCACGGTGGTGAAGATCGCAAAACCGAAGCAAGACATGCGATTCGATGTCCCCGTAGTTGGAATCAAAACCATCGAAGTCATGCAAGCGGCACACGCAACGTGCCTGGCGCTGGATGCGGGCAAGTGCCTCCTGCTGGATGGAGACGCAGTGATCGATGCAGCCGATGAATCCGGAATTGCGATGGTGGCGGAGTAGCCGGACAAGAGGACTAGCAAGGCCCGAGTGGGTCGGACACTCTTGTCCGACAGTGCCTGCACAATTCATGCGGCCGACTTTTCTGCCACGGTTTGGATTGAAGCAAGAGCAACACCAAAACCAAGATCAAAAGCGTCGGACAAGAGTGTCCGATCCACACGTGCCTCACCCTGGGCCCTGCTCGACCCATAGCCAACGATACTCTTCCGGTCTCTTTACTAAGCCTCGCCGCACCGGGTTTTGGCGGATGTACTCTAACTTTTCTGCCAGGCTCTCTTGAGAACGAAGAACGTGGTCAAAGGATTCCTCTTGCCAGACTGGTCCGTTGGCGCCAAACAGTTTGTTGACGCTTCGGGCTGAGGCTCCTTTGATCAACTTCAGAATTGCAGGCAAGCCGTAGGGCCAACCCGCTTGCTCGCTGAGAGGGGTTAGCAGGAGATGAACCTGATCTGGCATCACTATTGCCGCATGGAGTTGGTATCGCTTGCCATTGTCGTGCAGACAGTGCTGAAGGATTGCATCCCTTGTGCCTGCCGTGAACGGCGTTGGGATTAACTTGCAGAACGTCACGAAAAGTGCACGTCCGGCCTTCTGATGATGCGGCTAGCCGGTAGTCGTACATTCTCTCCAGAGCAATTCGTTGGGACATGCTGTGCTCGTGTGGATGTGCTTGTGTGGGTCGGACACTCTTGTCCGACGCTTTTGACTTTGTACCAGGCCTTGAACCTTGAACCGGGTGTCTGTGATCTATGAACCCTTGGCTTGTGATGGTCCCCGGCTTTGGTCGGACAAGAGTGTCCGACCCACACGGGCCGATTCAGCTACAATCTCTGTTTTCCTGGTAGGAACCAATGTCGCAGATTGAGTTCGTTGTTGAACAGCTCAGACTTGCATTCGAAGGTGAGCCCTGGCACGGTCCGGCCCTCATGGAGATCCTTGACGCTATCGATGCAACCAAAGCCGCTGCACACCCCATAAACACCGCCCACAGTATTTGGCAACTTGTGTTGCACATCGCGGCCTGGGAGAACGTAATGATCCGTAGACTTCATGGAGAAGCGCTACAGCTCAGTGACACGGAGAACTTTGGACATATCGACCAAATCAATGAGAGCAACTGGAAGCAAGCGGTCGAAACCTTGCGCCGCACTCATGCGCAGCTGATTAAAGAAGTTGCCGCGCTCCCCGAAGCGCGACTGAACGACCGCGTTCCGGGAAAGGATTACAACGTACTCTTCATGCTCTGGGGAGCAGTGCAGCATGTTGCTTATCACGGCGGACAGATCGCTTTGTTGAAAAAGGCGCAAACCTAGCACCTTCGTGCCCCCCGACGGCATAGACGCCTACGTTATGCTTAGGAGCGTTTCCCCAACACAGGAGAAGAGTTCTGCCCAAAGAAGTTCCGATCCCCGTGGCGGTCGTGGGTGTAGGCGCTTTTGGACGAAACCACGCCCGCGTTTACCACCAGCTCGCTGAGCCAGGTGAGCCCGTACGTCTGGTCGGAGTGGTTGACGAAGATTCCGCCCGCGCTGACGCCGTAGCCAAAGAATTCAACTGCCGCGCATTTGGCTGCGTCGAACAACTCATCTCAACCCACAGTGAAGTTCAAGCCGCGTCGGTGGCTGTGCCGACGGTTCAACATCTGGCCGTAGCACGCAGTCTGATGGAGGCGGGAATTGATGTCCTGATTGAAAAACCCGTTGCGGCGTCGCTTGCGGAGGCGGACGAACTGATTGCGGTCGAGAAAAAGTCAGGCAGGATTGCTCAGGTCGGACATCTGGAGCGATTCAATCCCGCGGTGCAAGCGACGTTGCCGCTCATTACCCAGCCAATGTTTTTCGAAGTCCACCGGCTGAGCGTTTTTACCCCACGGTCGTTGGACATTGACGTTGTGCTCGACTTGATGATCCATGACCTCGATGCGGTGCTTGCGTTTGTTAATTCTCCGATCACGGAAATTCGCGCTGCAGGCATGCCGGTGCTTTCCGATAAAGTGGATATCGCCAACGCCAGAATCGAGTTCGAGTCCGGCTGTGTGGCGAATTTTACTGCCAGCCGTGTCTCAACGGAACGCGTCCGCAAATTGCGGTTCTTCCAGCCGCGTCAGTACATTTCCATAGATTACGGTCGGCAGGACGTGCTGGTGTTCAGCGTTGGCGGGGAACAGGGTACGCCCTCGGTAAATCCAGAAATCAACATCTCTAAGCCGCAGATTTCTCCCGAAGAACCATTGCACGCGGAATTACGTTCATTTCTGCACTCAGTCCGGGCGCGGCAACGTCCTGTCGTTTCTTTGGAGGATGGACGCCGGGCATTGGCTGCTGCGCTCGAAGTCCTAGCCCAGATCGAGGCACACTCCAGCAAGTTGAAACTCGTCGGCTGACCCCCAACTCTCCCCGCAACATTTACATTTTTTGACAGCCTGCCCTAGGCATTCCGGGTAGCTTTGTAGTGTGGGGTTCGCATCCTAAGTACTTGTACCAACAGAATTTCGTGCGACCATGGAAAAATGAGAGAATATCAGGAACGCGTCCAGCGGCCTGATGGGCACCCGTAACCGATGTCTCTGACCCAAATTCCGTCATTACAGTCTCCGCCTCCGCCTGCCGAGCGCCCGCCGGATCAATTGGAGCTATACGACGCGAACCACTGGGAGTCGGCTTACCGCCAGATGCATGACTTCCCGACCCTGCTTATCCAGCTTCAGGATGATCTCTCTAGGTCGAGAAAACGCGAGGCATTCTGGGTTTCTGTGCTGGCGCACGTTCTGCTCATCATTGTGATCATAAATGCGCCGAGCCTGGAGAAATACCTGCCCAAACGCGCGGTGATGGCGGTGCATACCAGGAGCGACCAGGACCGGCACTTGACGTTCCTTGATGCGTCGCCGGACACGCAGAAACCTCCAAAACGTCCCGACACCGACAAGATTTCTGACAAGAACCGGGTGGCAATGTCGAAGCAGCCGCAGCTCGACCGCAAGGAGCTGAAGAAATTGCTGGATGCTTCGCGAGCGGGCCGGCCATCTCCGCCCTCGCCTCCGCCACAGCAACAGTCTCCGCCAGCCGGGGCGGCGCAAATGGCCCAAGAGCAACCGCAACCTGGCCAGCCGCAGCCGCCAGCGCCTCCACCCTCGCAGACAGCAAAATTACAGAGTCCGCCGGTGACGCAGAAGCCGAGTTTTACCACGGGGCCTATGTCCGCCAGCCGGGCGATTGATCAGGCGGCGCGTGATGCAGCCATGAGCCGAGGCCGCTATCCGGGAGACAATGGCGATCTCGGACTTGGCCAGAGACAGCCAACGGCCCGCATGGGACCCATGGAGATAATGACCGACACCCAGGGCGTGGATTTCGGTCCTTACCTACAGCGGGTGCTGCATGACGTGAAGCAGAACTGGTACAACCTGATTCCTGAGTCGGCGATGGCGCCGCTGCTGAAGAAGGGGAAATTATCCATCGAATTTGCCATCACCAAAAATGGCCAAGTTGCCGGCCTGCGATACGTCAACGGCTCCGGAGATGTGGCGCTTGACCGAGCTGCCTACGGTGGAATTACCGCGTCAAACCCGTTCCCGCCACTGCCCGGGGAGTTCAGGGGCCAGTACCTCGGACTGCGTTTCACGTTTTTCTACAATCCTGATAAAGACGAAGCCGACCTGCGATAGGCGATTTGATCAATGCCTCGAATGCCCCCTTTGTGATCCTTAGTGTCCTTCGTGGTTATAGTTCTTTGGTTCTCGCAGCGTCAAAATCAATAACCACGAAGGACACGAAGGTTTAGTTAGACTGGTACACGGTTTTCCCGCCCACTACGGTGCGTAGCACTTGCGTGCCAAGGATTTTTGCGGGAGGAATGGCGGTGAGGTCGCGGTCGAGGACTACGAAGTCGGCCAGCATTCCAGGAGCGAGAGTACCCTTTTGTTTTTCTGCGAACTCGGCGAAGGCAGAACCGCTGGTGTAGGCGGCGAGCGCCTGCTCAATCGTGACCTTCTGCTGCGGATAATAATCCAGTTTCCCATCTTCGCTTTGGCGAGTGACCGCCACGTATAGGCCGCGGAACGGTGCGACGGGTTCAACGGGATAGTCAGTGCCGAACGCCAATGTCACGCCGTGATTGACAAATTCCGCCCAGGCATAAGAATGCGCCGCTCGCGTCGGACCTAAGCGCGATTGCGCCCAGTGCATATCAGTGAACAGATGGCTAGGCTGCATGGACACAATGATCTTCAGCTCGTGGAAGCGCGCTACCTGCATGGGATTCGTGACTTGAGCGTGCTCGATGCGCAGCCGATAGTTCTCGGTTCCATCCGGGGCTTTGGTTGCATTGGAATGAGCAACCTTCTCGGCTTCCGCGAAAGCGTCAAGGGCCATTTGGACCCCTTTGTCGCCGATCGCATGAAATCCGAGCTGGAATCCAGCGGCTAAACGTTCTGCTGACATTTGATTAAGCTTCGCCTGTACGTAGCGGGGCAGCCCGGAATTTTTCGGATCATCAGCGTAAGGCTGCAACATGGCTGCGGTATGAGAGCCCAGCGAACCATCCATAAAGGCCTTCAACATTCCGGTATGCAGCATGGGATCAGATAGCGGATGAGCCGCCCGAGATTGTTGCAGAACATTCAGCGGATTATTAAACGGCAGCCACTCGGTAATGCGGACAGTCAATTTGCCTTCGCGCTCAAGCTGCTCATAAACGCGGAAATTCTTGTCGTTTTCCGCAGGGGAATAGTCCTGAACTGAAGTGATGCCCGAGCGGGCTATCTCCGCCAACGCAGCTTCGATAGCTTGGCGCCGTTTATCGGCGCTCGGTGCCGGAATGATCGCTGAAACTAACTCCTTCGCGGTCTCGCGCAAAATCCCATTGGGTTGGCCGCTGATATCACGTCCGATTTCGCCGCCTTCCGGGTCTTTGCTGGCCAGGGTGACTCGCGCTAGCTTCAGCGCCAGCGTATTCGCGACTGCTACGTGGCCATCAATGCGCTCGAGATAAACGGGGCGATCCGTAGTTACTTCATCAATGTCCCAGCGCGAGGGCAACTCTTTCTCCTGCCAAAGGGTTTCATCCCAGCCTGAGCCGCGAATCCATTCGGTTGGCGCTGCCGTATCTACGCGCTTGCGAATCCGGTCGCGAAATTCTTCAATCGAGCGAGTCCCGGTCAGGTCCACCGTCAGCTTCTTGAATCCGGCTTCGGTCAAGTGCATATGAGCGTCGTTGAAACCGGGCATTACGAAATGTCCTTGGAGATCGACTACGGTCGTGGTCGGACCCTTCAATTTCAGAATGTCGGACTCGGTACCCACAGCGAAGATGCGATCGGCCCGCACCGCCATGGCCTGGGCGCGTTGGACTTCGTGAAACGACGATCCGCCGGTGACCCCGGTGTAGATGTTTGCGTGAACGTAAATTGTGTCGGCCTTGGGCGCGGTGGGCTGGGTTTGCGAAAACATTTGTGCGTCGGAAACGACCGCAAAGATAAACAGGAGCAGGACTCTCGTCCTCATTTTGCGTCTCCCGCCAGGGCAAGGACGATCAGCAGGATGCGGGCGAGGCCGAGTTCTCTTCCACTTGTATCAAACCATTCCTGTTGCGTGTGCGCGCCTCCTCCAGTGCCGCCTGCGCCGATCGCGATGGCCTCGCGACCCATCGATATGGGGATGTTAGCATCGGTTGAAGCTCGCTGAATCTGAGCGCTGTTGCCTAAGTGGGCATCCACTGCCCGGACAATTCGCAAAATACGGGCATTGGAGTCCAGTTCCCCGCCCGGGCGGTTCCCGATCGGTTCGATTTCAGCGACTAGCGTGGATCGCCGCTTTTCCCGGGCGCGTGTCTTTTTTTCTTCAGCCTCTTCTTCGACCGCGCCTTCGACGATTGCGCGTTCGACGGCGCGGCGCAAGTCCAGCTCCAGACGTTCGATCTCCAGGCTGGAAGTGGAGCGGATATCTACTCGCATGCTGGCAGACTCGGGAATCGAATTTACCGATGTGCCACCTCGGATCACTCCAATGTTAAAAGTAGTTTTCGGGGAGGTAGATACTCGAGTTCGCGAAAAAAGATGGACGGCGCGCGCCAATGCCACAATCGGATTGGGAGCCCCAAAGTCGCTCCATGAGTGTCCACCTGGACCTCTAATGATGACCTCGAACCGCCGGCTTCCCAGAGCTTCGGCCACGATGGTGTCAGACCCGGCTCCGTCGAGCACAAGGCTGGCGCGGATGGAATCCTTCCACGGCGAGTCGGAAAAAATGTGGCGCATGCCGCGAAGATCGCCTTCGCCTTCCTCGCCAACGTTGCCGATAAAAAGAAGCGGTTCTGCATGCGGAAGTTTGAACTGTTCAAAGGCGGCAGCAACCGCCAGCAAGGCGGTCACTCCCGCTGCGTTGTCGGACACGCTCGGCCCAAGCAGCTTTCGGCCCTGCTGGCGGATATTCAAAGCCGTACCGGCGGGAAAAACAGTATCCAAATGGGCGCTGATGGAGACGAATCTGTCCTGCACAGGGGGCCTGGTCCCGGCTGACCTCGTTCCTCCGGATCTCGTTCCCCCCGATCTCATTCCAAAGACATTGCCGATGGCATCTTTTTCTACTTTATGGAGCCCGATGGCTTGGAATTTTTCTTCCAGCCAGTCGGAGCGCGCTTGCTCACCGAAGGGCGGAGCAGGAATTCTGGCCAACTCCAACTGCCAGCGGGAGAACTCCGCTTCCTGGTCGCGAAACCAGGCCAATGCAGAGCGCACTTGAGGCTGTGCGGCCAGGCGCGCGATTTCCCGCTCAAAAGCGGATTGTGGTTCGGCCGAGGAGGGGAGCGCGGCAGGGCTCATAGCGCAACGGTCATATTACAACCGATCCGCAGAAAAAAGTGGAAACGGAAGTCTGTAGCGACGCAAAAACGTTATCCGAAAGCTGAAGGATTCCGGCAGCGGGCGCGCTTTCGCTGCATCTAATTTTAGAGTAGGCTGAACATATCATCCCTAAAAACTTATGAAGCTAATCCGCTATATTTTCCCCTTGATCGTTCTTAGCGTCCTCGGCTTTTCGCAAGAGGGACCGCTTGTCCCCGATCCCCCAAAGGGGATCTCGGCAGAACAAATTATTCAGAAATTCGCCGCCAAAGAGAAGGAATTCAAAGAGGCCCGCGACAACTACACCTTCCGCCAGGAAGTGCGAGTGCAGACCCTGGATGGAGACACCGTCACGGGCGAGTACCGGGAAGTCTTCGATGTCACCTATGACGATAAGCGAAGGCACTTGGAGAACGTGGTTTTTGCCCCACAATCAACCCTGGATAACGGCGGGATTTCAATGTCTCCCGAAGATTTGCAGGACATCCGCCACTTATTGCCGTTCGTGCTGACGTCCGACGAAATTCCCGAATATGACGTTCTCTATGTTGGCCAGCAGACTGAAGACGAGCTGCATTGCTATGTTTTTGACATTGCGCCGAAACGCATCGAGGGGAAGAAGAGATATTTTCAAGGGCGAATCTGGGTAGATGACAAGGACTTGCAGGTGGTAAAGACCTCGGGGAAAACCGTACCCGACATCCGCAAAAAGAATAACGAGAACCTTTTTCCTAAGTTCACCACCTGGCGCGAGCAGATTGACGGCCAGTATTGGTTTCCGGCGTACACCAAGGCCGACGACACGTTGCATTTCAAGCTCAATGACGTTCATATCCGCGAAATCGTAAAGTACACCGACTACAAACGCTTCGGCTCCAAGACCCGAGTAATTTACCAAGGCAAAGATCTTCCGAGAGAAGAGCAGAAGCCTGGGCAGCAGCCTAGCGAGGAGAAGCCGCAGAATTAGGATTTAGCTGTCAGCTCTCAGCCGTCAGCCAAATCCAACCCGACCAGTCATTCCGAGACGCCGAGCTTGCGAGGTGCCGAGGAACCTGCTGTTGCCGGCTGGGACGTACGCAGGCCGTTTTTCTCGGCACGCTGGAATAAGGGGTTGGATTCTGTCTGAGAGCTGAAAGCTGATGGCTGACAGCTTAGTAGAAGAGATACTTTCTCCACTTATCATCCGACCGCCCCATCAGCCGCATAATGTGTCGGCTGGTGTGCAGATTAAAGGCGTGAGGCTCGCGCATCAGCTTCATGCTGGCCTCGCCGGGTAATTGGTTTCCCTTGCTGCGATTGCAGGGATGGCAGCAGGCAACCAGGTTCTCCCAACTGGACGCACCTCCGCGTGAGCGCGGGACCACGTGGTCCAGTGTCAACTCGCCGGACGAGAGCACTTCCCCGCAGTACTGGCAAGTGTTGCGATCGCGCAGCAGAATGTTCTTGCGCGACAAAGCCCTCGTCTGGTGCGGGATGCGGCGATATTCCAGCAGCCGGATGACCGAGGGCACCCGCAACGCAAGACGCGCCGCATGCAGAAAGTGTCCATTCTCCTCTTCCGCCATGGCAACGCCCTTCAACACCAGCACAATTGCTCGGCGCGCAGCGCAGACGTTGATCGGCTCATAGGAAGCGTTCAGCACCAATACCGGGGCGTGCAATGCATGCGCATCCCTCTCCTGATGAATGCCGACGCCAAACACCGCGGCGGTCACCGAGTGCCGCCCGTTGTCTGCCGAATTGTGCCTATGTACCGACATTCTCATAGTTCCCGATTCACGACGCCCAAACTGCTGGTTCAAACTCCGGCTCAACTTTCAAATCCGCTCCGCTCTGCTTCAACGTACGGGCCACAGTTGCAATCCAAACCTTCGTGGCTCCGGCTTTGCGTAAAATGCGCGCGCACTCGGACGCTGTTGTGCCGGTGGTCAGAACATCGTCAACCAGCAGGACCTCGCGTCCCGACACTCTGTTTAGATGCACCACCCGGAACGCCCCGCGGATGTTCTCAGCGCGCTGCGGTCGGGTGAGGCCAATGTGCGAGATCGTATCCCGGCAGCGCTCCATCACATTGGTGGCAAGTTCGGCACCGAGCGGCTTCAGTTGCTTCAAGGCCGCGCGTGCAATCAATTCTGCCTGATTGAATCCCCGTGCACGCCGCTTGGAGCGGTGCAGCGGTACCGGCATAACCAGCAAGGGACCCGCACTGAACCCAAACTTATCGATTGCTTCGGCCAGCATTTTGCCCAACACGCCGGCAGCGGGAACGACCTGCTCGTACTTCAGGAGATGGATCAGATCCCTTAGCTCACCCTGGTAGGACTCGTAAGCAGCCGCTTTGGTGAAAATCGGACGGCTTTCCTGGCAAACCGGGCAAGCTCTGGTCTCTGCCGCCAGTTGCCGCAGTCCCGGCAAGCGCTCACCGCGAATATCGCAAGTCTCTCCCGTGATCGGAGCGATGGCTAACAAACAACCGGTGCACACTGGCAGACGGGAAATGTTCTCTAGCGGGGCGCCACAAAGACGGCAATCGGAGGGAAAGAGCGCAGCAAAAAGACCTTGAGCAACCAGGGCCGCTCCCGAAACCGCGGAGTTCAGCAGGTTTCGCCCAGTGGGAGCGGTCTTGCGAATTATGTCTCCGGTACTGCTGAAGACCAACCTCCCTCGCCCGGCGCCTGGTTAGGCTCCAGCCGAACGAATTCCTTTCAGTATAGCGAGGAGTTGAGGCACAAGCAATTGCTCAGGCTGCGGCCTGTGGCCGCGAAACTGGCCGGTGTTCCGGTTCTCGCGCGGCAACGAGTATTGAGACATTGTCCCTGCGGAAGCAATTCGCGCAGCGCACGGGCCTCAGCAGGAATAGTGGAAGTATGCATTTTTCCAGGACGGTGCGGCGCCGGGAAAGATATGCGTCCGAACCGCCGCAGTCCAGACACTGGTACTTGCTTCGAAACATTCTGATACCCCCCAACTCATGGAAGCGAATCAGACCATGTGGCTGATTTGATTATAGGGCCGAGCACAAGGGCACATTGCAGACATCGAAGACGAGGCATCGTACTTGTAAACCGTACCTGCCTCATGCTAAGGTGCGGCGCGGCTAAATTCAGGTTGTCTGGACATTTAGAGGACCTCATGAGCACTCCAGCAAACACCGGCGAAAAAAAACATCAACCCTTTGTCCCGGAAAACATGGAAATGAAGGAATTCACGTTGAGGGCTGTGGTCCTGGGCCTGTTTATGACCGTTATCTTGGGGGCGGCTAATGCTTATCTTGGCCTTCGTGCCGGTATCACCATTGCTGCCACCTATCCTGCCGCAGTAATCGGAATGGCGGTGCTACGCGTCTGGAAAGGCACCGTCCTGGAAGAGAATATAGCGCGGACTTCAGGAACTATCGGTGAAGGAATCGCCGCCGGAGCGATTTTTACGATTCCAGCGTTCTTGATTGCTAAGGCCTGGCCGTCATTTCGCCCGGCGGACGCTTACTGGAAGACCACGGCTTTGATCATGGTGGGTAGCGTTCTCGGAGTGCTATTCATCTCGCTGGTACGGCGGGGCATGGTGGAAGATCCGGAATTACCCTTCCCGGAGTCAGTCGCGGCCGGTGAGATTCACAAAGCTGGGCGGCGTGGCGCGCAGGCTGCGAAGTACCTCTTTTGGAACGTCGGCATTGGTGGCTTGGTGTACATGCTCGGACGATTCGGATTGTTCGCTGCCGATAAAGATATTCACTTCAACGTTGGCACTCTGGGCCACAGCCAAGTACGTTTGGGAGCGGCCGGAGATCCAAACATCCTCGCGGCTGGTGGCGCCAGCACAGTGGCAGCGCCGAGTGTAAGCCCGGCTTATCTCGGCGTGGGCTACATTATCGGATTGCGGCTTGCCTCCATCCAGTTTGCCGGCGGTGTCTTGGCCTGGGGATTGCTGGTCCCGCTGCTCATATTTTTCATGGGGCCGCAACTCAGGACTTATCTCCCGGCCGACACTCCGGATAACTGGGCGGGAATGTCCGTAGTTGTGTGGAGATTCATTGTGCGTCCCATTGCCGTCGGCGGGATGCTGGTGGGCGCGGCTTACACCCTGCTAAGAATGCGAAAAAGTCTGACTGCTGGACTGGGCAGGGCGTTCGCCGATCTGCGGCAAACTGACGAACAGCAGGCAAAGTTGGTGCGCACCGAGCGATACATGAGTTCGAAAGTTGTCTTCGCGCTAATCGCCCTAATGTTCGTGCTCATGTGTTTTTTGTACATTCACATATCCGGATTGAGACTGCCGGCAATTCTCGCGGCAGTTGTTATGCTCATCGTGGGATTCTTCTTTGCCGCGGTTTCCGGCAGCCTTTGCGGCTTCATTGGTTCTTCCAATAACCCTGTATCCGGCCTGACCTTGTCCACCCTTCTGATCGCTGCGCTCCTAATGGTTTCGCTTGGCGTATCAGGGAGATCGGGAGTGGCAGCAGTGTTGGGCGTAGCGGCGGTGGTCTGCGTTTCCTCGTCGGTTGCCGGTGAATTGCTGCAGGACTTCAAAGTTGGCTACATCTTAGGAGGAACGCCCCGCAGAATTCAAATGGCGGAATTGATCGCTGTGGTTGTGGCGAGCCTTGTCATGTACTTTCCTCTGATGCTGCTGCACGAAGCCAATATCAGGGCAGGCGGAATTGGATTCGGTGACCGCCAGCTTTCCGCGCCGCAGGCAGGACTGATGGCGACACTAGCGCAAGGGATTGTTGGCGGCGATATGCCCTGGCCACTCGTGGTCGTGGGAATCTTCTTTGGAATAGCGATGATCATGATGCAGGTGCGCAGTCCCATGCTGGTGGCTGTAGGAATGTACCTGCCGTTTGAAACTACGTTCGCAATTTTTATCGGCGGACTGTTTCGCTCCGCCGGAGACTGGCTGGCCAAGCGGCGAGGGCTTAACGAAGCGCAGTCGGCGCGCGTAGAGAATGCTGGAGTCCTTGCCGCTTCAGGGTTAATTGCCGGTGAGGCGGTGCTGGGATTGGTCTGGGCTGGTCTGCAGTTTGCGCCGAAATGGGCCCGACCGCAGTTTTTTAGCGATCCATCTTATCTAATTGGCGGAATGGTCATGATGGCGTTGCTGGCCGCTTTGATGATCTGGCTACCACTCACCGCGGCCGGCGATCCGAGCGAGCCTGCACCGCCGACTGCGATGATGTAAACCATCAACCACTAAGGACACGAAGTTTCACGAAGGAATGCGAATCGCCTTGGTTTCCTTCGTGAACCTTCGTGTCCTTAGTGGTTATTGCTCTTATGTCCCTGGCTGAAAACATCGCCCGCGTGCAGGAACGCATGGCTGCTGCCGCACTCCGATCTGGGCGGAAGCCCGAGACGATCACGCTCATGGCGGTGACCAAAACATTTCCGCCGGAGCAGATTAGCCAAGCCTACGAAGCCGGGCTGCGTGTATTCGGTGAAAATCGCGTCCAGGAATTTGCGACAAAATCGGAAGCGGTGCGCGATTTGTCCGACGCCGAGTGGCACATGATTGGACATCTGCAAACTAACAAGGCAGGCAAGGCGGTGGAACTGTTTGGCTGTGTGGATTCTCTTGATTCAGTCCGCCTGGCACGCAAACTGAATACGACGGCGTCCGAACTCGAAAAAACACTTGGTGTGCTTATTGAAATCAACGTCGGTGGGGAAGAAGTGAAAAGTGGAGTCTCACCAGATTCTCAGGAACTGCAGGATCTGCTGAAAGCCGCGCCGGAGTTGCCATTCCTTGAATTTCACGGATTGATGACTGTGCCGCCGTACAACGCCGATCCCGAGCAATCGCGGCCATACTTTCGCAAAATGCGTGAATTGTTCGAGCACATCGCCGCCCGAGAATTGACCAGTGTAAATATGAAAATTCTTTCCATGGGAATGTCGCTTGACCTCGAAATTGCGATCGAAGAAGGCGCGACTTGCGTCCGCGTCGGGACAGCAATTTTTGGGGAGAGGCCGCAGCGAGACTAGATTACCGTGGCCATGTGTGGCGCGGCCGCCCTCGCCCGCGATTCGATCATATACAGCCTAGTAGGCCCAATAGGGGCCGGCTCCGCCAGGAGTACTTTTGCCCGCTATCGCGGTGAAAACTCGGCGGCCGTAGAAAAACGGCAAGCCCCAGTCGAAAAGCCCTGGGTTCGGACCACCTAGCGTTGGGAACACGGCATTGTTATTGTTGGTGAACAATGTGGCGGCGTTGTCGATGGTGAAGTTAACAGTATTGGTGGCGCCATTCGCCCCGGTGTTCGTCGCCGAGAAGTCTGTTGGCGACGAAGGACAATAAAAACCTGGCAGTGAACTCGGGCAATCCGGGATACCGGCTATGCTGGCGTCCAAGAAAAAGTAGGCGTTTGAGCCGCTGTCGAGAAATCCGGGAGGATGGCTCGTTTTGAATGTGGTTGTAATATTGCCCGAGCTATCCATCGTGAGCACCTGCGCATTGCCGAGCGAATTATTGCTCTGAGTGCCGATACCAAAGATCATCGAGCCGCTTAGGGTTGGAGCGCTGGCGGAAGCTGCGGGCAGGTCTATGACCACGCCGTTGTTATCTCCGGCAAAAAACGCAACTGGATTCGGCACTTGCTTTGCGATGCTCTCGGCGATCACCGAGCATGAGGAACCGATGCACCCGAAATAAAAGTCCGGGTTGTGCGTTCCCGTCGTGACACAACTGTTGCCACAATCCTCCGCAAACGGACCCACTCCCAAGATTCCGTTGGTGCCGAGCTGTTGCAGAGTATTTTCCGGAGGTCCGTGCTGACTGCAGGCGGCGGGAATGGTCGCGAACGCCGGGTCTCCAATGACCTGAATCGGGATGGAACTAGCCTGCTCACCTGCAAGCTTCACGTCCGCAGTTTTCACCGGACCCCAGGTGATGCCATCGGCAAATTGTGCGCACTCGACGACGGACTTTCCGCTCGCATCTTTCTGCTGCGCCAAAGAAAGGGTGAGCGCGGAAGCCAGGACTCGCAGACCGAAAGAGCCGGTGTCCACAAGAACGCCGCTAATATTCTGGCAGTTCGTGGTGCCGGCTACGCAAACCGTCACCGTGGTAAACAGGCCGTTGGCATAGTTATTGGCTGGGCCAGCATTAACCACGATGGCTTGTGAGTTGCTTGCGGGCGTGGGGCTCGACTTCGAACTGCGGCTGCTGCCACCACCACATCCGGACAACGTTGCCACAATCGGAATTGCGGTAGCCAGAGCGAGCGCTCGAACCTTACCGAATCGCATTGACATCGGCCCCCGCCGGAATCTTGCTGCGCAAGAAGGCCCTTCCAACGATAAAGCGCATATGTCCGCCCGAGTCGAAGACCAGGTCACCGGTCTCAACGTGACGGCCGCGTGCGCGCCGGCTCGCAGACGATTGGACGGCCTGAACAAATTCGTCGAAGTGTGATCCCAATAACTGGCGCAGATCCGGAGTAGATGGTCCCTGCCATGCGACCCCGAATACAATCCCAGCGGGAGAAACGAATTCGCGGATCGCGGTTCCGGTAGGCGACTGCATTTCGTGAATCGAGTAAAACTGGCCGGGTAGAACACGCGCTGCCGCCTTCATATGGACTTGGTCGGAGCGAATGGAAGAGAGGTCTTCTCCCAAAGTTGCGAACGCTGGCAAGGCGATCACGAATAAGCACGCCAGGATTGCGCCACGGTGAACCACTCGCAGACCATTCGCAACTTCAGAAGCGCGCATAGGAGTCCAGATAAGGGTTGGATTTGTTTACCGGTTCTCTGGGTTGCTTGGGAGTCCTGCAGGAGACAGACCTTTGACGAAAGGATGCTATCCGCGACGTAGGAGACGTTCGGTGATAGGAGAGTCTTCTACACACGGTTTGACAGAAGATGGGAAAAACCTGGGCACCGATGCGTCTGGGCCCCAATCTTGTGGACTAGGTGCGAGACACCAGAGATTACCAGGCGAATCGAGACAGATGCCGACCAGCCAGTACTTGCTGCCAGTCTGCAATGGCAAGCTGCTGGCAACCTTGGCGGTGATACTTCCTCCGCCAGGCAGGTCGTCCACTCGAATTTGCGTACCCGGTTCGAGCGCTCGGGTGAAGCGGACGCCACAGCCTTGAGGATTCACGACGATAGTGTGACAAGGCTCGGAAAAACTGCGTGCTGGATCCAGGCTCGTAAGACGGACAGGAATCTGCGCGCGCACGCGCGTGCCCCGCCGTCGCTGAACTGGATTACCCGCGCAAGTCCGCATCTGCCTCGAATTCTAGCCCTACGTCGAAGGGGCCGTGCGAATGCACTAGTGCTGAGGCAAACCAAAGTAACTAAGGTTATGCGGTCAGTAGAAAGATAGAGTCCCAAACTGCCTGGCGCGACGCACCATTTGCGAGAAGAAAATCACGCTTGCGGGCATAAGCACAAGCAGAAAAAGTGCGAGGATTCCGATCTCCCGTATTAAGGCCTGCGAATTTGCGCTTTGAAATAGCGCCAGCCTCATCGCTGTCAGCGAATGGGTGAAGGGCATGAGCCCAGAAACGATCCGCAGACGAGCAGGTAATGCCGCGACTGGGAACATCGTGCCCGCCATCAGCCACGCCGTCGAACCGAGCAGCCAGAGCACGGCTGAGCCTTTGTGGATTGCGATCTGAAGCCCGGCGGCGAACAACCCGATCGCCGCGGAAATCAGGACTGAGAAAAGAAAGACAGACAGGCAACCAATAACATTTACATGAGGAACCCCAAAAATAAGTACCCCAGCGCAAAAATAGAGCAGCAACTGCACAATGCCGCTGGCGAAAGCCGATAGGGCGCTAAGCGACAGCAGTGTTGCCGGCGAGGTGGCGGTTGTCATCAACACTTCCAGAGTGCCGGTTTGCTGCGACTCCTGCACTGTCCGCAAGAAACTGTGGATTCCCGCCAGCAGGAACGTGTAAAAGCCGGTGCCTACGATGAGGAATGAAAAATAGGGCATCCCTTCCGGACGAAACTGCGGACCGACCGCACGCGACAGATAGTAGAAAGTTGCGAACTGCAACGCGGGGGCGACAACGCCGAAGACGAATCCGTTGCGATAGCGTATCGCGGTGAGCATGTCTTTTCTCAATACCGCCATGGCCTTGGCGATGATCACGCGGGAACCCCTTCAGGCCAGTCCAGCGGGGAGGTCTGCTCACCGGTGACATCGAGGTAGAAATCGCGGAGGGCTTCTACGCTGAGATCGTTCAATCGCGGAACGGCGATAAGTTCTCCTCTTTGCAAAATCGCGGCGCGATCGCAGACGGCCGCAGCTTCGGCGAAATTATGGGTCGCCAGGAGAATGGTAATACCGCTGTTTGACAGCCGGCGTATCAGTTTCCAGAAATTGCTGGTAGCGGTAGGATCCAGACTGCGCGTCGGTTCGTCCAACAGAAGGACCGAGGGACTCTTCAAGAGCGCCCGCGCGATACCCAAGCGTTGGTGCATCCCTGAGGAAAGTTTCATGGCGTGTTTATCGGCGGCATCTTCAAGGCTGACATCGCAGAGAACAGCCATCACCCGCGATGCAACTTCGCGCCGCGGCAGGTCTTCGAGCACGGCGAAAAATTCGAGGTTCTCGCGAGCGGTGAGGCGCGGAAAAAAAGACCTCTCTGACGCCAGCGCTGATCCCACCTGGCGCTTTACAGCTTGTGCGTCAGAGCGAGTGTCGAAGCCATTGACCAGGACGCGGCCACGGTCGGGCAAGAGTAAAGTGGAAATGAGTTTCAGAGTCGTGCTCTTTCCACTTCCATTAGGGCCCAGAAAGCCGAGGACCTCTCCCGGACTCACGTCCAGCGAGATTCCTTTAAGGGCGTACGTGTCCTGCCGCGTAGCTCGGGGAAAAAGCCAGCCGGGACGAAAAATCTTTTGAACGGATTCAAGGACAACGCTATTCATGTCGAAGCGCGGTTCAATAACTGATACTTCTGAAACGGTCTCTGCTGTAAGAAGATTCTATGGACAGCGAACGCGATTTGCGGACGGTGAATTTGCAGGTGGACATAGTTAGTTCACATCGTTAGTCCACAGGCGGGAACTTTGGCAACGGCAGCACAGGCTGATTTAACTCGAAATGAGGGCACGGCGACTGGCTTTGAGCCGGAATTTCAGTTGTTGCTCGCCTGCTGCCGGATTGACGTTGATGAGTCTGAAGCGACGGCACTGTTCGCTGCGCCGCTGAATTGGGAGCGAATACTCAAGTTGGCGGAGCGGCACCGCCTGCTGGCCCCGTTATACGCATTTCTTCGAGAGCGGGACGATGTTCCCGGAAGTATTCGGTCAGCGATTCGCGCCCGTTTTGAAAGTAATGCGTTGCGAGGGCTGCGCTTTTCGGCCGAACTGGCCCGGATCGTAGGACACTTCACCGAGCACGAGATCCATGTCCTAGCCCACAAAGGCCCCGCCATGGCGCAGTTCCTGTACGGAGATCCGGCCATGCGGCAGTTTGGCGATCTCGACTTCCTGGTCAGAGTGCAAGATGTTCCTCGAGCGAAGGCATTGCTGCGGGAACTCGGCTTCGAGCCCCGAATCCAACTTTCACCGCGGCAAGAGAGGGCTTACTTGCGATCGGGATACGAATACGTTTTTGGAACGAAGGCTGAACCGAATCTGGTCGAGTTGCAATGGCAAATCCTGCCAAGGTTCTATTCGATAGGCTTCGAGATGGAATCGCTGTTCGAGCGGTCTATCGAAACTGAGGTCCAAGGATTTCATTTGCGAACTCTGGGAAAAGAAGACCTGATGCTGGTTTTGTGTGTCCATGCTGCGAAACATGAATGGGCGCAACTCGGGATGGTGCGCGACATCGCGGCATTGGGTTCGCTCGATTTGGATTGGAAGTGGATTGAGTTCGAAGCGCGAAGACTGGGGATTCTGCGAATGATGGGGGTTTCGCTGTTGCTGGCTGGCAATCTGGTTGGCGCAAAAATGCCCGAACTTATGATCGAGAGGGAGTGTGAGGAGTTGGCCGCTGCGATCCAGTTCTCGCTGGTTCACGGAATGAATCTTGAAACTGAATCGCTGCGCTATTTTCGTTTTGCGGCTCAAGTGCGTGAGCGGTGGCGGGACCGCGTGCGCTTGATTTGGAGGCTTGCGATTACGCCGAGCGTGGGGGAATGGCGGGCGGTACGGCTTCCTGATTCGCTTTTCCCGCTCTATCGCGGCGTTAGGGCGGTTCGGCTTTTGGGGAGGCTTTGCTCGTGAGCTGGCTCCATTGTGTCTTGTAGAGACGTTGCGAAGCTAGGTCTCTACGATTAGTGCATGGCCATGCGAATGACTTCGGCTAGGTGCAATGCGTGCCTTCCGGTGCATTGCTGAATTTGCTCGCGGCAACTGAAGCCGTTGGCGATGATAAGCCAGTCTGCCGGGGCATTGCGGACGGCTGGCAATAATTCAAGCTCTCCAATCGCTACTGACACGTCATATTTTTCTTTTTCAAAGCCGAAGGCTCCGGCCATTCCGCAGCAGCCGGGTGCCGGCATTTGGCAATCAATTCCGAGCCGCCGCAGTACGCTTTCCTCGTCCGTCATTTTCATCACCGATTTCTGATGACAGTGCCCATGCACCAGCGCTTTGCGTTTCATGTCAGGCAAGCGGAAACTTCCTGTGTTGTTCTCGAGGAATTCGCTCAACAAAAGGACCTGCTGCGAAAGCCTCCGGGCGCGCTGATTATCAGGGAAAAGGTTGAGGAGTTCGTCTCGAAAAACTGAGGCGCAGCTGGGTTCGAGAACGATCACCGGAATTTCCGCTTCGATCTCGCGATCCAGCACGTCGAGCGTGTTTAGCAAGAGCTTCTTCGCGCGGTCGAGCATGCCGAAGTCGTAGAGAGGACGCCCGCAGCAAACGTTCGCGCTTGGCAGACGCACATGGCAACCGGCAGCCTCCAGTACCTCGACTGCCGCAATGGCAGATTCCGGATGGAAATAGTTATTGAAGGTGTCTGGCCAGAGGACCACCGGCGGCTCTCCGAGATTCGCGGGCTTCCTGCGCGCAAACCATTGGCGGACGCTCTGCTTCGCGAAAGCGGGAATTCGCCGCTTGGGCGAAATTCCCGCCAGAGATTTGACGACGTCCCGGAGCAACGGAGCTTGAGAAAAGAGATTTGGGAGCGCCGGAAAGATTGACGCAATCCTTGCCCAACGATCAATGTTGCCGAATCCGTAATGGCTTAGCGGGTGCATGCGGCCTTCAAAATGATGCGAGAGGAACTCCGCCTTGTAAGTCGCAACATCCACTCCGACAGGACAGTCGCTCTTGCAGCCCTTGCAGGCGAGGCAAAGATCGAGGGCCGACTTCACGTGCGGGTCGTGCCATTGGTCGCGGATTACGTCGCCCTTGGTCATCTCCCAAAGCAAGTGAGCGCGGCCGCGAGTTGAGTGCTCTTCTTCGCGGGTTACGCGGAAGCTGGGACACATAACCCCGCCCTCGTATTGGCGGCACTTGCCGACCCCCACACAGCGAAGCGTTGCTTGAGCTAAGCTGCCGTTGTCCTGGGGAAATTTGAAGTGTGTTTCCGGCTGCCAGGGACGATGGTCGGCGCCGAGTCGCAGGTCTTCATCGAGTCTGTTGGGGCCGACCACTTTCCCCGGGTTCATCTTCCAGTACGGGTCCCAGAGCAGCTTGAAACGCTGAAAAGCCTCCACTAGCTCAGGGCCAAACATTTTCGGAAGAAGTTCGGCGCGGGCCTGACCATCTCCATGTTCTCCGGAGAGCGATCCGCCATACGAGATGACAAGGTCGGCTGCTTCCTCCATGAACCTGCGGAATTTCTCGATGCCTTCGGAGGACTCAAGATCGAAGGTGATCCGATTGTGCGCACAGCCGTCCCCAAAGTGGCCGTACACAACGCAGCCGTAGTTGTATGCTTGGGTCAACTTCCGCAAGTCGCGGAGATATGCCCCGAGCTTCTCCGGCGCAACGGCGGAATCCTCCCATCCTTCCCATGTCAACGGCTCCCCGGGCACGCGAGAAACCGCGCCCAGGGCGGACTCGCGGATTTCCCAGACTTTTCTCGCCTGCTGCTTATCTGTGAGCAGACGAAAAGCCGGGGGATGCGCGCTGCGGCCAAACGAGTCTATTACTGCGCGCGCTTGCGATTCCGCCTCGCGCGCGGACTTCGCGCCGAACTCCGCGAGCAGCCATCCCCCACCCTCGGGAAGGAGCGCGAGTCCCTCCGGATTCATCTTCTTCCGGCGCGTGTATTCGACCAGCAAATTATCCATGCCCTCGAGGCCGATCGGACGGTGAGCCGTCACTTCCGGGACGAGGTCGGCACACTCGAAAACGTCACCGCAACCAATTGCCAGCAGCACACGCTCGGGAGGACTTTCGACCAGGCGGCAAGTAGCGTCGAGTACGGTGACACAGGTCCCCTCGGAGCCCACGAGTGCGCGCGCGACATTAAAGCCGTTTTCCGGAAGAAGAAAGTTCAAGTTGTAGCCGGAGACGCGGCGAGGAATATTCGGATAGCGCTGCCGAACTAAGTCCGCATATTGATCACGAAGTGTCTTCAGGCCTGCGTAAATCTCGCCGCGGCGACCGCCTTCACGGATAATTCGTTCCAATTCCGCGCCACCGGTTGGGCCAACCCGCATGCGGACGCCGTCATAAGTGAGTATTTCCAATTCTTCGATGTTTTCATCGGTCTTGCCGGCCATGATGGAATGCACGCCACAGGAGTTGTTTCCGATCATGCCGCCGAGCGTGCAGCGGCTGTGACTGGCCGGATCCGGCCCAAATGTGAGGCTATGCTTTTCGGCAGCGTTGCGCAGATGATCGAGAATGACGCCTGGTTGGACTCGAGCCATGCGGCGATCTGAATCAAGTTCCAGAATCTTCGCCATATATTTGGAGAAATCGAGGACAACGGCGACGTTACAGCATTGCCCGGCAAGCGATGTGCCGCCGCCGCGGGGAAGAACTGGCGCGGCGTGCTCGCGGCAAACTGAAACGGACGCGATGACGTCGTCGGCGTCGCGCGGGAGTACGATTCCGATTGGAATTTGGCGGTAGTTGGATCCATCGGTAGCGTAAAGCGCACGGCTACCGTTATCGAAGCGAACATCACCGCGAACATGGCGGCGAAGCGCGGATTCCAGAGATTCAGAGTCCGCGCGAAGTGCAGCCTCTTCTTTCATATTAACGCTCGCCAAAACCAACGATACCATCCGCCAAGTAAGGCTTCGAAAGGACGCGGATTCAATCCTCGCAGTCTGCGCTTCGCACTGAGTGCATTAAGGTTTGTGCCGCACTCAATGTCACAAGGAAATGGCACCCGCGGCTAAATTTGAGCCGCAACGCGGCGGCCGAATACAGCCCAAGGCGCAAGCCCTGGGTGGAAATAGAAAAACCAGAAAGCCCTGAAAGGGCGAAAGAAACGCTGTGCCACACCCTCTTCAGGCCTGCGCGCCGGCACAGGAGAGACCCCAGCGGCTAAAGCCGGAAACTCCCTAAAAGACATTACCGCGTATTTTTTTTATCCCGCGTATCGCGAGGAATAATCTGTCAGGCTCAGAACCAACAGCAAAAGAAGCCAGAATACGGCGGACAATAGAATGGCCTTGGTCATCTTCTCGCTGGTGTATTTGACGTGCATGAAAATGAGGACGACCACCGAAGCCTTGCAGGTTGCGATGAAGAGGGCGACCACAGTGTTGGCATCGATCCCGTGATATATTCCGAGATCGACCCTGGCCACGAGAGCGGTGATCACGGTGCCGACGATCAGAATGAACCAGATCAGCCAGTAGAGTTTGCTGGAGACGATGTGTTGAGAATGGTCAGACATAGTTGCTCAAGATGTCGGCTTCCGATCAATTAGGTAGAGCAACGGGAACAGATAAATCCAGACAATATCCACAAAGTGCCAATACAGTCCGGCAATTTCTAAGGGTGTGTGATACTCGGGCGTGAAGCGCCCCTTGTGCGCCATCCACGTGATAACAACGAAAATCCCCACGCCAACGATCATGTGGATTGCGTGCATGCCGGTCAGAGCAAAGTAGAGAGAGTAGAAAACTTGCGTGTGGCGCTGGATTTCCCCTTGCCTTTCGCGCAACTTTACCGGGTCGTTCTGAACTTTATCGATTCCGAGCAGCTTCTCGTGGCCTTTAACCAAATCGCCTTCACCGCCGATGACGTTGTAATCGAACGTCGGGATGTGGTGCTCCTCGTACTTCTTGCCCCACTCGTAGGTCTTTATCCCAAGGAACGACAAGCCAAAAACAAGGGTCAGGAGCAGCATTTTTACTTGCAGCTTGCGATTGCCAAGCTGGGCCGCACGGACCGACTGAGCGACCGTCAAACTGCTGCAAATCAGGACGATGGTGTTGAACGTGCCGACGAACAAGTCCAAGCTCTTGCTGGCAACTGCAAACTCGGGGAAATACCATCGGCGATAGATCAGATATGCGCAGAACATCCCGCCGAAGAACATGATTTCTGTTCCAAGGAACCACCACATTCCCAGCGACGCGGCATTACGCTGTTGTTCCACGTCGGCGAAGTGGTGCCGCAGCTCCGGACGCTCTTCGTGGGCGTGCTCAGCCACAAGAGGACTATCGCTCAAGTGTCACCTCCTCCGGCAGGGGCATAGTCTCGTATTCGTAAGCTTCCCAGGTAACTACCGGAGTCTCATCAAAGTTGAAGGTTGGCGGAGGCGATGGCGTTCTCCACTCCAGACCAGTCGCCATCCATGGATTATCTTCAGCGGGCTTACCGTAGCGTAGCGACCACAGGAAATACACCATCGGCAACAGATAACCGACCGCCAGGATCGTCGCACCCGCGGTCGAGAGCACATTCAGTGCTTGCCATTCCGGCATGTGCGAATAGTCATGATAACGCCGGGGCATACCCAGATAGCCGAGGACAAACTGCGGGAAGAAGGTCAGGTTAAAGCCGAGAAAAACGATCAACGCCGCCGCCCGCCCCCAACCCTCCGGATACATGCGTCCGGAAATTTTCGGCCACCAAAAATGCATGCCTCCCAGGTATCCCATGACCGCGCCGCCGACCATGATGTAGTGGAAGTGGGCGATGATGAAGTAGGTATCGTGAACATGCAGATCCAGTCCCAGGCTGGCCAGGAAGAGCCCGGTGAGTCCCCCGATCGTAAACACTCCAATGAAGCCGAACGCATAAAGCATCGGCGTCGAGAACGATACCGAGCCCTTGTACATGGTGGCAGTCCAGTTAAAGACTTTGATCGCGGAGGGCACGGCGACCAGGTAGCTTAGGAACGAGAATACCAGCGCCGAATAGAGCGAGATTCCCGCGACGAACATGTGGTGTGCCCAAACCAGGAATCCGATTGCGGCAATGGCAATGCTCGACATGGCCACGAAGTTGTACCCGAAAACCCGCTTGCGCGAGAAGCAGGGAACGATCTCGCTGATCACCGCCATGGAGGGCAGAATCATGATGTACACGGCGGGATGGGAGTAGAACCAGAACAGGTGCTGGAAGAGCAGAGGATCGCCGCCGCGATTGGGATCAAAAATGCCAAGGTTCAGAGCGCGTTCGAGCACAACCAGCACCAGAGTGATGGCGATGACCGGGGTTCCAAGCAGCATGATGATGCTGGTGGCATAGTGTGACCACACAAACAGCGGAAGGCGTGACCAAGTCAGGCCGGGTGCGCGCATGCGGTGGACTGTGACCACGAAATTCAAGCCAGTCAGAATGGACGAGAAACCGGAAATAAAGATCGCCAGTCCGGCCTCGACTACTCGAGTGTCGCTGAACGCGGTAGAGAAAGGCGTGTAAAAAGTCCAGCCGGTATCGACGCCGCCGGTCACCAGGCAGTGGATATAGAGAATGGCGGCGGCAACGTAGATGTACCAGCTCAATAGATTAATGCGCGGGAAGGCCAGGTCTTTCGCGCCGATCATCATAGGGACGAGGAAATTCCCCAGAACGGCGGGAATGGATGGAATCAGGAAAAAGAAAACCATCACCTGGCCGTGCATGGTGAAGGCCTTGTTGTACATGTCGGCCGACATCAGGTCACCCGCAGGAGTAAGCAGTTCCAGTCGGATGAGCAAGGCGAAGAATCCACCGATAAAAAAGAAGACGGTGATGGAAATCAAGTAGAGCAGAGCTATACGCTTGTGGTCTGTGGTGAACAGCCACGAGCGAATGCCATACTCGGCATTGATGTAATTCTTTCGTTCTGCGCTTACTGCCATGGTTGCCATTGCTATTCCTTCGGTTGCCCGATTCCGGCCGGCGCAGGTGTCGTCGTCGGAGTGCCAGCTGCCCCGGTCGCCGGCGGAGTCAACGATTTGATGTAAGCGACCAGCGCGAGCAACTGCTCTTCACTGACCTGTCCCTGAAATGGCGGCATGATCGGCTTGAATCCGGAAACAACTTTTGCCGTCGGAATCAAGATGGATTCACGCACATAATTCTCATCCGCGACCACGGTTCGGCCATCTTCGAGCGACACTGTCTTGCCGAACAGGTTAGTCAAATTCGGCCCGCGCCCCTGGACGTCAAATCTGTGGCAGGTGCCGCATCCTAGCTGCTGGAAGAGAGTTTGTCCGCTCTGCGCAAGAGAACCCGCGGGCGCTCCACCAGAAAGCCACGACTGGTAATCGGCCGGGTTCATCACAATGACTGAGCCAATCATTCCTGAATGCTGCGTACCGCAATACTGGGCGCAGAACAGATGATACGTTCCAGGTTTGGTCGGGTGAAACCACATGGTCGTGTAGCGGCCGGGGAGGACATCCTGTTTTACGCGAAAGGCAGGGACGTAAAAACTATGGATCACGTCCTGCGAGGTCATGATCAGCTTGATGTCGCGACCGACCGGCACGTGCAATTCATTGATCTCGCGCACGCCCTCCATATGCTGCAACTTCCACATCCACTGTTTTGCAACCACATAAATTTCGCTGGCGTCCTGGGGAGGGGTGCGCATCTGAAAGAAGAGAATTGCCCCCCAGATAAAGATCACTATAAAAATGCCAAGCGGAATAACGGACCAGCCAATTTCCAGTATCAGAGATCCCTCAATCGGAGTCGCTTCACGCCCATGACGGCGGCGGTACTTCATCGAAAAGAATGCGATGACCACAAAGATCCCCAGCGTCGTGCCCAGCGACAGCACCACCAGGAAGATGTAGAGCAAATCTACTGGCAACGCGTGCGAAGACGCTCCGGCCGGCCAAAGTGGGAAGTTATCGAACATATTGATGAGACCTGTTCAGCTCCTTGACGCCGCCTTGTGGCCCGCGACGAATTAATACGATCAAAAGAATTCCAATCGAAAGAATGGTCAATCCACCGCCAAGTTGCACAAAGCGATTCACGATTGCGCTGTACTTGCCGGCTGCGGGATCGTAGTGGTAGCAGTACAAAATCACCGCGTCGGCGAGCGTTCCAATTTTGTTCTTCGAGGCCTGAATCAGTCCGAGGCGCAAGTCCCCGGGGGGAAATTCCACGCCGTAGTAGTACTGCGCGATTTTTCCTTCGGGAGTAAGGACCATGATCGCGGTGGAATGCGCAAACTGACCGGTTTTGGGGTCGTACTCGTATTCGAAGCCTGCGGCTTTGGTTAGCGCGTCGATGGATTCCTGGGGACCGGTGAGAAAATGCCATCCTTCTGCCGCTCCCGCCCGCCGATATCGCTTCATCGTGTCCGCCTTCTTCGCGGTAGCGATTTCCGGAGTATCTTTCGGGTCGAAGCTCACAGTCAGTACGTCGAACTCTTTCCCCACATCAAACTTCAGCGTCCGAAGCGTGCCCTGCAGCCCAGCGAGCACTTCGCTGCACAGCATGGGGCAGCGATAGTAAACCAGGTTGAGAATCATGGGTTTTCTGCCGAAATAGTCGCCAATGCGAACGGACTTCCCGGTCTCGTCGCGGAATATTAGGTTCGGAGGAATTTGCTCATTCAAATGCTGCGCAATTCCAACGTGAGTAAGCCCGGGCGGACGAACGTTCGAAGGCGGTGACATAATTCCGCCAGTCATACTCTGACCAAGTGCACCTACGCTGATGATAAGAAACAATGCGAGCGAGACTACGCACGCGTAGGCCCGGACGCCCTCGTCCGGGCTGGTGAGCCGTGCTCGCCAATGTGCCGCGCCGGCCGCGGCTGGGCGGGTGGGGGCACCCGCCCCTACGCGATATGTGTCACTTCCGCCATAGCGATTCGAATTGCGAAAGTTACGGCTCACTGCGATTACCTCTTTCCGGATTTCTGCGCCGGAGGTTTCAACTGATTGCTGGTATCGGAGGCTGCCGCGGCCTGATTCGCCATGTTCACAACTGAGGGCGGAATCGTACCCGCCTGCGGAGTAGTAGGCAATCCGCGCTCCGCTATCACTTGCATGGCCCGGTCGATGGGAATGTGCGCAACTCCTGCGCTCTGGTCAATCCAGCCGGCGCTGTTCAGCCTGTCTTCCTCTGCATAACGGTAGTCATTCAGCTCGGTGCGCTCGTTGTCTTCCAGGCGCGGCTCAGGAAACTGCTGAATCGTCTCTGGACCCGCGAGTCGAGTGTCCTGCTGCGCCTGCGCCATGGGACTAAGCGGCTTCTGGTGTTTCCTCTCGTAAGCATCGAGGAAGTGGAACATCCCCCAGAGCACGTAGTAAACCAGCACCCCGGATACGACCACCGTGACTATGAAAGCAAAGATAGGCCGCGAACCCAGATCTTCGCGCTCGAAACCACTGTTGTTCTGATGATTTTCGTGATGGAGATCAGTCATGCGCCGCCTCCACATATTCGAGGAATTCCTGCGCATGCAGGTCGTAAACCGGCAGCAGCGGACGCGATCTCAGATTATGGAAGAACATCGCCAGCCAGAAGCCGCCGATGGCGACGGGCACAACCAAATCCAGCCAGCTGATATAAACCGTCTTATGGAAGTTCGGCTCGATATACCAGAATAGGTCCACGAAGCGCATGAACAGGAGCCAACTCGCCAGCCAGACCAGGGTTTTGGCATCGCGCTTAAACTGCCGCGACAGCAGCATCAGAAAAGGCACCGCGAAATGGAAAATGACCAGGGCCAGGGCCACGATTTGCCATCCGGAGTAGAGACGGCGAGTGAAAAACGAAATCTCTGACGGCAGATTGCCTGCCCAAATGATCAGCAGTTGCGAGAAGCTGAAATATGCCCACAGCATCACGAACGTGAGCATCAGCTTGCCGTGGTCATGCACTTCTTTGGGCTTTAGCAGCGAGGCTGTGGGCTCATAGCGGACCAAGATTCGTTCCACGATGACCATCACGCACATAGCAGAGAGGCATTCGCCCGCGATGAAGATGAAGCCGTAGATGGTAGAAATCCAGGGAGGAGCGAGCGACATCACCCAATCGATCACGGCGAAAGAGATGGTGAATGCGTACAGGATGAGTCCGGGCGCCGCGATCTTGCGAAAGCGGGGACTCAGGTTTTGAATGGGAGGGGAGTCCTGTTCAGCAGACCAGCGATTCAAGATGAACGCAATGATCAGCCAGATGGCGAAATAAACAACTGCACGGCCGATGAAGCCATTGAGAAACAAGAAATTCCGAGTGCCTGCGCGGGTCAGGTACACGCGGCTCAGCTCAACCAGGTGCTGATTTTTCGGATCTGGATTCAGCCAAGTCCCATAGAGATGAGGCATCCCCGCAATGATCGGGATAAACAACACCGCCATTAGGGGCAGAGTCTTCATGGCCGCTTCCAATTGGCGGCGAATTACCATTCCCCACTTGCCGCCGGTGAGGTGCTGGATCATCAGGAACGCCATGCTCCCCAGCGTGACGCCAAGCCACAGCATGAATCCCAGAAGATACGAATGAAAGAACTGCTCGCGAGTATCCTTCACGATGGCAGCAAGCAGCGACGCAAGTCCAAAGAGTAGCCCGACGCCAATCGACCGTTGATAGATCGTGTTAACGACCTCGGGCGCTTTGAATTCGGTATTGGCCAGGCGCACCGCGGTCATTTGTGTTCTTCTCCTGTGGACTCTGGAAGGGGTGTGGGCAAAGTGGCTCCCGAACCGGGCTCTTCGAACTGGGGCGGAGCCGATGGTACCTGCTGTCCAGCCACCTCAGCCTGCGAAGCGTTCTGACTCAACTGCAGGGCGCGGATATAAGCGACTATGCACCAGCGGTCGCGTGGCGGAATCTGGGAAGCGTAGTCCGGCATGGCGCCGAAGCCGTTGGTCATTACGTCGAAGAAATATCCGAGCGGCGCTTTGCGAAGACGGTCCTGGTGATAAGTGGGTGGCTGCTTGTATCCACGCTTGACGATCATCCCATTGCCGTCGCCGACGCGGGAGTGGCACGGAGCGCAATAGATGTTGAAGCGCTCGCGTCCGCGCGACACGACGTCTTCGGTGACGGGAAATGGCATGTAATCGCCCGGATTCGCGCCAATCTTGCCGGTATAGAAATAGGTGTCTTCATGGAGCTGGCCGCGCGCCACGGTGCCGTCCACCGGGGGACGCGCCGAACGCAGATCGGCATAGAAGTCGCTCATGGCGTAAGTTTTCATCCGCGGCTGGTCATGCATATCCTGGCGGCAGCCTGCTAGGGTTAAAACTGATAGCAATCCGAAACACCAAAACTTATGGGTTCCCCCCACCCTTCGAAAATCGCGAAGGGTGGGGCAGCCAGCTAGCAACGATGATTTGCGGAGTCGCACCATCTAACTTGGAACCTCCGCCACCGAAATTGGATTCAAGCCTTCCAAAAACTGCCGTGTGCGAGTCGCGTCGTAATTTTTGTCAGACGAGAAGATCACAATGAAGAAGCGGTCTTTCGACGCGAACTCGAAACGCGGAACGTTGAACACCGGGTGATACGGCATCGGGAGACCATTCAAAGCCAACATGCCAAACACGGCCGACAATCCGGAAAAGAGGATCGTCATCTCAAAGGTGACGATGATGAACGATGGCCAAGAATTCAGCGGCCTACCGCCAATATTGATCGGATAGCTGATGGTATTGATCCACCACTGAAGAGTGAATGCGCCGGTGCAGCCCAACAATCCGCCGACCAGACAAACTAACGCGACTCCGTTCTTGTGAAAGCCAATGGCCTCCGAAAGTTCCTCGACCGGGAACGGCGAATAGGCGTCAATCTTGCGATAACCAGCCCCATACACCCGCCGCGCCGCGGTGATCACGTTATTTACATCGTCGAATTCAGCCATCAGGCCGTAAGTGCCAGTGTCCTTCATCAGTGATGGACCTCCGCCTCGTGCTTCACCTTGATCTCTGCTTGCGGCAGCAAGGTCTTCAATTCAGACATTGAAACCGCTGGCAGCAGACGCAGGAACAGGAACATGCACGCCGCAAAGAACCCGAGGGTGCCGATAAAGATTGCCCAGTCAAATTGGGTCGGGTAATACATGCCGAATGCGGAGTTCACGAAGTCGCGGGTCAAACTCACAATGACGATAATGAAACGCTCGAGCCACATTCCCACCAGCACATCGAGCGAAATAAAGAACAGCAAGATGGGGTTAGTACGAATCCTCTTGAACCATAGGACCTGCGGTACCACAAGATTCGTGAACAGCAGCGCGTAATAAAAATTCGCATAGGGCCCATGCAACCTGCTGTAGCGCAAGAATGACTCGTAGGGATCGCCGCCATACCAGTTCATGAAAGCTTCGAACGCGTAACCGTAGGCGACGATCCACCCCGTCGCGAGCATCACCATCGCAGAGTTCTCGATATGGCGCTGAGTTATGAAATCTTCAATCCCGTAAAACTTACGGATGGGGATTGCCAGCACCAGCACCATGGCGAAACCGGAGTAGATTGCGCCGGCAACGAAGTAAGGCGGGAAAATCGTAGTATGCCATCCCGGAACGATGCCCACCGAAAAGTCGAAGCTCACGACGGTGTGCACGGAGAGGACGAGCGGCGTTGCCAGTCCACCCAGTAGCAGGTAGGCCGTCTCGTAGCGGTTCCAGTGACGGACGGAATTGCGCCAGCCCATCGCCAACAACCCGTAAACAAACTTTATATATTTATTCGTCGTCTGATCGCGCAAACTGGCGAGATCGGGGATCAGACCAACGAACCAGAACACCAGCGAGATGGTCAGATAAGTCGTGACCGCGAAGACGTCCCACACCAGCGGGCTGCGGAAGTTCGGCCAGTAGGTCATGGTGTTGGGATATGGGAATAGCCAGTAGAACAGCCACGGCCGGCCAAGGTGGAAAATTGGGAACATGCCCGCACAAGCGACGGCGAACAGCGTCATGGCTTCGGCGAAGCGGTTAATTGAATTTCGCCAAGATTGGCGCAGCAGCAGAAGAATTGCTGAAATCAGGGTGCCGGCGTGGCCGATACCGATCCACCAAACAAAATTGACAATGGCGAATCCCCATCCCACGGGGATGTTCACGCCCCAAACGCCTACGCCTTTGTAGAACAGCCAGCAAACCGCGAACAGAAACCACTGCAGGATCACGAAGCAGATCAGCATGCCGAGAGCCCAGCCGCCGGTGATGGGGCGGCGCAGCACAATCGCGCCGATTTTCTCGGTGATGGTGGCGAAGGTATGCCCAGGCTGGATAACCGGAGCTTTCTGTTCGCCGACTTCGACTTCCGTTGGCTTAGCCATGATCTACTCTGTGGCTTTTCCTCTGTGAACCTCTGTGTTCTCTGTGGTTAGAAAAAGCTTGAACCACAGAGGTTCACAGAGCTAAGAGCTTCTTTCCAACTCCGGATTCGGATTTCTAATCTCTGCCAAATATGTCGTTCGCGGACGGGTGTTCAGATCGTCCAGCAAACCGTAGTTGCGCGATTTTGCTTTCCACTTGGATACCAGGCTGTTCGGGTCGTTAATATTTCCAAACACGATCGCGTTCGCCGGACACGACTGCTGGCAGGCGGTCTGCAATTCGTCCATAGGCCCTTTTTTGTCCTGATCCGTGGTCGCCTCCTCGGCTTTGATTCGCGCATGACTGATGCGCTGCACGCAGTAAGTACACTTCTCCATCACGCCGCGGCTGCGCACGGTAACGTCGGGATTGCGCATCATCTTGAACTGCGGCGTATCGAAATCCTGGAACAGCAGGAAATTGAATCGCCGCACTTTGTAAGGACAGTTGTTCGAGCAATACCGCGTCCCTACGCAGCGGTTGTAAATCATGTCGTTCAAGCCTTCGGTGCTGTGCGTCGTAGCGCCCACCGGGCAGACGAGTTCGCACGGCGCGTTCTCGCATTGCATGCAGGGAACCGGCTGGAAGTAAACCTTGGGATTATCACGATCGCCCTGATAGTAGGCATCCACGCGCAGCCAGTGCATGTGGCGGCCGCGATGTACTTGATCTTTGCCCACAACCGGGATATTGTTTTCCGACTGGCACGCGACAATGCAGTTGTTACAACCGATGCACGAGTTCAGGTCAATCGCCATGCCCCAGGAATACGGCTGAGATTTGTAGTCGTAAGGGGGATAGAGGGTCTCGTTCTCCTGCGGTTTTTCCTCGTCGAAACTGGCGCCGGCTTCTTTCTTATATTCCTCCAGGGTTTTCGTGCGGATGAGGGGGCGCTCGTCGTCGCCGACATCCATGGTCTGATAGCCCTGCGTGTTCGCTAGTACGAAAGTGCCCGCCGCCTTCGTGACTTTAACTCCGGTCGTGAACCACGGAGTCGCGCTGTACCGCAGCGGGTAAACATCGAACCCTGCATCGTTGCCGGAGCGACCAACACGCTTGCGGCCGTAACCAAGAAATACGGTGACGGAATTGTCAGGATGACCTGCCTGAATCCAGACGGGCAGCTCAAGCGATTTACCATTCAACTCGAGCTTGACCATGTCTCCGCTTTTCACGCCGACGCGCTCGGCCATTTTGGGACCCAACTGCAGTGGATTGTCCCAAGTCATTTTGCTGAGAGGCTTGGGCAGTTCTTGCAGCCAGCCGTTGTTGGCAAACTGGCCGTCGTAAATGCAGGGGTCGCGGCGGAAGTTGAGTTCGATGGCGTTCTCACCAGCAGCGGCCATCGCCGCTGGAAGATTCGTTGCCTTTGCCGAAACCTGCTTCGGTTGAAACGTGGTGCCTTCAATCCAGCCTTCATGCAGCGATTTGCGCCACCACATGTCGAAATCGGCGCCGGCGTGCTTGGATTTCCAGTAAGTCTGGACGAGGTCATGACTGCTGGCTGCGGTCTGCCCCGCAAGCAACGCGACCAGTTCGTTTGCGCCCTTGCCGTCGTAGAGCGGAGCAATCAAGGGCTGCACGATGCTGACAGTACCATCGTAGGCGCGGGTGTCGCCCCACGATTCGAGGTAATGTGCCTCGTTCACATGCCAGTGGCACAGTTCAGCAGTCTCGTCGTTGTAAAGACCAAGATGAATGCGAATCGGAATGTTTGTGTTCTTGAGCGCATCGGCAAAACCAAAATCAGCAGGTGCGTCGTAAACGGGATCACCACCGAGAATAACCAGCAGATCCACTTTGCCCGCACGCATGTCGCCGACCAGATCTTTCAGGGAGTCGTTGCTGCTGCCGGTACTGGCGAGAACCGAGTCTGAGTAGAAAACAGTCTTGCCGACATTACCGAGGTTTTGATTTATCGCGTGTGCCAGTGCGTGAACAACAGGTGGTTGATGATCGCCGGGAATGAGGACGCTCGCGCCGCGACTCTTTGAGAGATCGGCAACGACCGCATTAAACGCCCGCTGGCGCTCTCCAGCCAGCATTCCGACCGATCCAGACCGCAGCGCAGAATCCAGGTCGCGTGCGAACTGTTCAACCTCCGCTGCCATGATGCCCAACCGATGGTCCGCCTTCGCTCCCGTCGCACTGGGCGTGCTCTCGATCACATATAGCCGGCTCATCTTTTCGGAGTCGGGATCGCGGCGCTTGGCGAAATCTCTCGCGTAGCGCGTGGTGCCGGGGAATCCCGCCGAGAGGAAATCGGCGTCGAGAGAGACGATCAGATCGGCGGCGTCGAGTTTGTACACCGTCTCGACTGGCTGGCCGAAGGCCATCTGCGCGCCCGCATAAACATTGTCACGATTGACCGGCTCATAGAAGTGCCACTGGGCTTCGGGAAAGCGCTTCAGCACTTGCTGCATCTGGTCCGCAAGCGTCGGCGATGAGAACGACTTCGACAGAATGCGGATTCCAGAACCATTCACCGCCTTCTGAGAATTCAGCGGACCTTGCAACGCACCGGCCAACGCGCTCCAATTGCTAATCTCTCCCATGTGAAGAATATTCTGCGAGCGGTCGGGGTCGTACATGTCGAGAATCGAAGCTTGCGCATAGACGTCCGTGCCGCCCTGGCTCGCCGGATGCCGATCGTTGCCCTCCATCTTGGTCGGGCGATACATGTGGCTTTCGACGAGGAGGGGAGTCGCATACCCGCCGAGCGTGAACGCGGTGGCGTAGAACAGGGGGCGTCCGGGAACAACTTCTTCCGGCTGGCGAACGTAAGGGACGATTGGCTCGAGCGGTTGTTTGGTGCAGGCAGTCATGCCTGCCAGGGCCATTGACGCGCCCATCAGTTTGAGGAAGCCCCGGCGCGAGACTGAATCCAGCCATTCGGACGCGCCTTTGGGGAACTCGCGGTGCATCATCTCCTGAAATTCGGAGCTGCCGGCGAGTTCTTCCAGGCTGCGCCAGAATTCCGGGCCGTTTTTCTTTTCGATGTCGGCGCGCACCTGTACGAGGTCGAGTTTTCCCTTCTTGCCGGGGCAGACTGGCTCGCGTTTGCCGTTTTGATCGTCTTTATTCATCTCTATCCAACGTCACACTGGAGTGGCGGGCGTCCCGCCCGTCAGCGGGCGAGACGCCCGCTTCTCCACACCAATTTACCGATGACACGTCGAGCAACTTGTAATGTCCATTACCGTTCGCAAGTGATACTTCTGAACCAGTTGCTTCCCTAGCGAAAGCTGGTCGGTATAAGCGTGCCCGTCCACCACCACTGGCAAATCACGGGTCGGCTGTTGATACCGCATATTGAACACCTGCTCGCGCGGGCGCAAATTCTTTTCCGGCGCGCGATGGCATTCGATACACCACTCCATCTGCAGCGACGCGTGGTTGTACATCAGCGGCATGCGGTCCACTGGGCCGTGACACGTATTGCAGCCTACGCCCTTGTTGATGTGAATACTGTGGTCGAAATACACAAAATCGGGAAGATCGTTTACGCGGTTCCACACCAGCGATTTGCCGGTGCGAAAGCTTTCGCGCACCGGTTCCAGCAAAGGCGCTGAAGTCCAGATCTGCGAGTGGCAGTTCATGCAGGTCTTGGTTGGAGGAATTCCTGCAAAGCTCGACGTCTCAACCGACGTGTGACAGTAGCGGCAATCAATGCCCAGCGCAGCCACGTGGTGTTGATGGCTGAAGGGCGCGGGCTGCGGGCGAGCTTCTCCGGCGTAGGTTACGTAGGGCGAGCGCTGGAACTGGATGCACGCCCACAAAACGCCAGCGAGAGTGAAGATCCCCGCATAAATCGAGGCCCGTGAAATTACATTAGCGCTGCGATGGAAAATCTGCATCGATCAGAATTTTTCTGTACAGCGGGAGTCGTAATTCAAAATCGAGATCACCCAAAACAAATCAACGAAATCTTGCAGCTTGGTTTTTGAAAACTGGAAATTATAACAGTTCGAGCGATTTGAAAAATTATCTTTCGTCGTCTGGGCCAAGAGACTCGGGAAACAAGGGCTCGTCGTTGGTCGGTGGTCGTCCGTTGTTGGCCAAAGAAGCCACTAGCGTTCGGATGCGGTGGCCAACGACCAACGACGAAAGACCAACGACTGCTTCATCTCAGATTCATGACCAGCAACTTCGGTTCAGTCATTTCCTCAATCGCGTAGCGCAGGCCTTCGCGGCCTAAACCAGAGTCTTTGACTCCACCGTAAGGCATGTGATCAATGCGGAAGCTCGGCACATCGCCCGCGATAAGCCCGCCTACTTCCAGTTCTTCGTAAGCTTGGAAAATGCGGTTAGCGTCACGAGTGAAGAGGCCAGCTTGCAATCCATACGGCGATTCGTTGATGCGTCTGAGAGCCAGTGAAAAATCGTCGTAAGGCTCGAGCGTAACCACGGGCGCGAAAATTTCCTGGCAATTTACTTTCATGTCAGGCCGAGTTCCAGTTAGGACTGTTGGTTCAAGAACTGAGCCATGACGCTTCCCGCCGCAGAGCAAAGTTGCGCCATCCTGCACCGCTTCCCGCACCCACTCAGTCGCGCGAATGGCATCACTTTCGCGGATCAGCGGGCCCAAGTCGGTCGTATCGTCCATTGGATCGCCAAGTTTCAGCTTGCTGACACCGGAGAGCAGCAAGTCGCGAAATTTCGTGAATGCCGGGCGCTCTACGAGAATCCGCTGTACCGAAATGCAGGTCTGGCCAGCGTAACTGAAACCTCCCGTCACGCAACGCTCCGCGGCCCAGGGAATATCAGCATCGCCGTGCACAATGACTCCGGCATTGCCGCCGAGCTCGAGCACCACTTTCTTTTTACCGGCGCGGCGCTTAAGGTCCCATCCCACAGCCGCGCTGCCGGTGAAACTGATCAGCTTGATGCGGTCGTCGGTGACCAGCAGCCCGGCATCTTCGTTCGAGAGCGGCAGAACGTTGAATGCGCCGTCCGGAAGCCCCGCTTGTTCCACCGCCTCCGCAAGGAGGAGAGAGCTGAGTGGAGTTTGTGGTGCCGGCTTCAAAATAATTGGGCAGCCGCTGGCGATCGCCGGAGCCACTTTATGTGCGACCAGATTCAGAGGAAAGTTGAACGGAGTAATTCCGGCAATCGGGCCAAGAGGAAAACGGCGAACAATCCCCCACCGCCCCGAGGTGAACTGCTGCCAATCGAGCGACAGATACTCGCCGGGAATTCGTGTGGTCTCTTCGGCGGCGACATTGAAAGTGAAAATGGCGCGCTCGACTTCAGTGCGCGCGGCCTTGAGTGGTTTGCCGGCTTCCTGAGCTAGAGTGCGGGCAAATTCTTCTTTCCTCGAAGTAATGTGCTGCGCGATAGACCGCAGAACCCGCTGCCGTTCAAAGGCCGGAAGTCTGCGAGTGCTACCGAATGCCCGGACGGCGGCCTGGATGGCTTTCTCGACATGTTCCCGTGTGGCCTGAAATACCTGAGCGATCGGAGTTCCGTCGTAGGGCGCCCGGATCTCAACCGGAGTCCCTTCTTCAATCCACTTGCCTTGCAGATAAAAACCTTGGGTGCGGACCGGAGTTGTTGTCATCTGCGCCATCGGGGCCTCCGAGCTACTGATTATAGGCAAGCGGGAAAAAGATTGCGCGAGCACGGTAAGATGACGCGGAATGAGTTTGCGAACTCTCGCTGAGGCTTCGGAGTTGGTTCGGCGCCGCGCTATCTCGCCAGTGGAGTTGGTTCGCGAGTGCCTTGAGGTTATTGCACGGCTGAATCCTTCGTTGAACGCCTTTATCACGGTCACTGATGAATCGGCACTTGCCGAAGCAAAGCAGGCGGAGGCGGAGATTCAATCTGGCGGCTGGCGAGGCCCTCTTCACGGAATTCCAATCGGTCTGAAAGATTTGATTGATACTGCGGGCGTACGAACCACTGCCGCGAGCGCCCAGTTTCTCGACCGGGTCCCCAATGAGGATGCCGATGTCGTGAAGAAACTACAAACCGCGGGCGTGGTTCTGATCGGCAAACAAAACCTGCACGAGTTTGCTTATGGCGGTAGTTCACTGATCAGTCATTTTGGGCCGGTGCGAAATCCTGTGAATGCCGAGTTCATTTGCGGAGGATCGTCGGGCGGATCGGCGGCGGCAGTCGCTACGGGAATGTGTTATGGCGCAGTCGGGACTGATACCGCTGGATCGATTCGTGAGCCTGCGGCCCTTTGTGGGGTCGTCGGGCTGAAGCCGTCGTATGGCCTGGTGAGCACGAAAGGGATAATTCCTCTTTCGTATTCTCTCGATCACGCGGGGCCGATTACGCGCACAGTTGAGGATGCGGCGATTCTGCTCGACGCAATCGTTGAGACGCCCCCCAAATACTGTGAAGGGCTGAACGAAGGAATTGCGGACTTTGTGGTAGGAATTCCAAGGAAATATTTCTTCGAGGACTTGGATTCTCAGGTTGCGGCGGCGGTTGAGTCGGAAATCGAGAGGATTAAGAAACTTGGTTGCGACCTTCGCGAAATAGAGTTGCCGGTAGATCCCGACCGGACGCTGCAGAGTGCCGAATCCTATGCCTACCATCGCGAGATGGTCGCATCATCTCCGGAGCTTTATCAGCCGGAGACGCTGCGCCGCATTCGTTCCGGAGAACACATCAGCGATGCCGACTACCAAAGAGCCCTGCGGGAGCTTCAAGTAGAACGAAGGAAAATAGCCGGTCAATTCCATGGGATTGACGTTTTTGTTATGCCGACCACTCCCGTGCTGGCCTCTCGAATTTCCGATCTGATGAATAATCCGACCCTCCTGCGCCCGACTGAGCTGACGCTCCTGCGTAATACTCGTCCGATCAATGTCTGGGGCCTGCCTGCAATCTCGATCCCGTGCGGCGCCGGATCGCAAGGTTTGCCCATAGGATTGCAGATCGTGGGCCCGCCGAGTGGCGAGGCAAAAGTGTTACGGGTGGCGCACGCGCTGGGGCAGGACATGGCCGCCAGGAGCCAGTAGCGGTCACCCAATTTTTCTTCGCCCTTTCAGGGCTTATTTGTTCTCGCGTTTTCCCCAGGGCTGGCGCCCTGGGCTGCATCCTTCCGCCGCGTTGCGGCTGGCTTGGGCCGATAGTGCTCTACAGCCAAGCGCCGACTGAATTGCGACAAACGATTACTTCCGTAAGAAGTAACTTAATCCACGGAGTGGACATCTTCGGGCAGCATCATTACGAATTCGCAGTCACCGGCATCTTTCGAGCAGGACAGAGTTCCGCGGCGCAGGATTTTGGTTGACACATTGTCCGGAAAAGCGAAATCCATTTTGGCGTTGCGCAAATTTTCGGTCAGCGGCTTCAGTTTCTCGTCCCCACTGATGAACTTAGCGGCCTCAATCTTGGAGCCGTCTGACGATGAGGTTAGGATCGCGAAAAACTCCGCCGTGCCGCTCACCGACGCGATCTTCCCTAGCTTAATCGTGCGCATCCTCTGCAACTCAAGCCGGTGTTGTTCGATGGCGGGCGACACTTTGGCGTCTCCACCAACGAGGGCAGCAAGGCGGGCGCGGGTTTCGAGGGCGGGTCGCAGCCCAGATAGCGACTCCGCGTAAGTTCGAATGGCTTCGTTCTTGCGGCCGCGCCTTTCATAAATCTGCGCCAGATGATCACCGACTTCGCCGTGCTCGCCCAGTACCCACGCTGCGTTCACATACTTCTCAGCTTTTTCGAAATCGCCACGCGCAAAATAGACCCAACCGAGCGTGTCCCAGTTTGCGTCCAGTTCAGAAACCATGGCGAGGTCACGATCGGACAGGCGGTCAAGCGAAAGATTGCGCAAAGCATTCGCGACCGCAGTCACTGCGGATTCCGCGTACTGCTGCGCTCGATCGAGATGCACCTGCTTCACCGATAGCTGATACGCGATGTTGTTCCAAACGTCGGGAGTGGCTGAGATCTGTACAGCGCGGTCGAAGGCTGCAAGCGCTTTATCGTCCTGGCCCAGGTTTAGGTACGCGTCTCCCAGACTGATTTGCAGGGAGGCATCGTCTGATTTAAGCGAAACGGCTTTTTCCAATTCAGGAGCTGCTTTGTCGTACTGATGCGACTCCTGATACATGCCGCCGAGTGCGGCATGCGCGTATTGGCTGAGAGGATTTATCTCGAGTGCCTTGTTAAACGCGCCAGCGGCGTCATCATATTTGCGTTGCGTTGTGTAGGCCCAACCGAGAGCGCTGAATGCGTACTCGTCGTATGGATTCAGCTCTGCCTGCTTCTTGAAGGCGCCGATCGCATTGTCCGATTGACGCAGGATCATGAACGTGCGACCCAGATCCATCCAGGCAGTCTTGTGCTTGGGTTCTGCGTCCACCACTTTCTGAAAAAGTTCGGCCGCCGATTTGTAATTTCCGCGGTCAAAAGCGGATTTCGCGGCGTCGTAAAGCTCGTCCCCTTTCAGATCGGTTGCTAGCGTAGGAGTCGGGGCAGCGCTGCTGTCAATCGAAAGGTGCTGCTCCGCATCCTGCAGAACAGCGCGGCGGAAGGCGATGTAATCGCTGTTGCGCAGCGCGGGTAGCTCGTTCATGCTGGTCACCAGCGTCCGTTCGGCGGTGAATACGTTGGCATCGGCTTTGTAGCTGGCTTCATAGCGACCGTAGTCACGCTTCATTGCGAACGGAAGCGGCGCGCGCTCAGTGTACTTGGGCGGGAACTCGAGGTGAAGGCGATAGACGTATTCCACGGGCGAGCCAACTTTGACCGGTTCGGCATCGGAGTCGTCGTCATTGGGCTCAGACATGTTGATCTGCGAAAGCGGCAAAACCAGGTCCGTCTTTTTCTTGGACCAATCCAGAAAGCTGCTAACCACAATTTTGTAATCGAGCTTAAAGGGTTCGTGGGTGGCCGCTGCGTCGCTGGCGCTCACCTCAGAAACTTCGCCGTTTAGTCCGCTGAACACATTCATCTGCTTTACGAACTCTGTCCATTTGTTACGCGGAACATGGCGGAACAGCATTCGCATGTAAAGCTCGGTATCGCCGCGAAACTCGTAATGCACATGCGCGTCCAGCTTGCCTAACTCGCTGACCTTTCCCGCAATTTCAGAGAATTGGCGATTGATCATCGGAGGGTCGGGGGGTGTTTCCTCAAGATGCGGCGCGCCATTCGCAGGAATGATCAGAGCCTGCTTCTTGCGCAGCACGGAAGCCAGAAGGCGAAAGGGAGCGACCTCGGTTGTGCTGTCCATCCAAACTTCTTCTTTACCGAGTGGCAGCAGCGTGAAAACGTGGTCGAACTGGGAAGGAGAAGGGATGTCGGGATCAAGCTTGCGGGCAGAATTGATCAGCACCGAAGACGCGTGATAACCAGAAGCTTCAAGCAGAGAAGACAATAATGTGTGCTTGTCCTTGCAGTCGCCATACTGGTTGTGCAGCACGTCCCCCGCGGCATGTGGCTGAAAGCGTCCCACTCCAAAAGACAAGCTGATGTAGCGGAAATTCGTGGCGACATAGTCGTAGAGCGACTGAATCTTGTCCAGATCGGTTGTCTTGCCCTGAGTCAAGGCCGCCGCTTTGGCGCGGATTTCCGGCGTGGGCTGGCGCCGCTCGGTCTCTAAATGGCCATACCAACGTCCCATTTCTTCCCAGCTAGCGAAAGTGGTCATCTGCACAGCGGGAGGCTCGGGCTCCTTCTTCGCTGGTTTCTTCTTCTTGTCCTTTTCGTTCTCGTCGCGATCAATGTGCGAGCTGCTCCAGGTATAAATGCGCCGGCTTTCCGCTTCCGTGATCTTCGGATCATCCCCCGGTTTCGTCTTCAACTTGATGGCGCGGTCTTTGGGGACATCCAGTTCAAGCTGTTCGTCGAGCACCGTGCCGTTCTTGGCGAAATTGTGCTCCATCCAAAACTGGCCCGGGGCCAGAGCGGTGTGCGTGATGGTCACAAAATCATATTCAAGTGCGTCTCCGGGGCGAAGACCGGGAACGGTGATGTGCTTTTGGCGATAATCGGTATAGACGGGGGCTTCCTTTTCCAAGGGAATGCTGAGGTCCTGCACTGACTCCTGCGGGGTGGTAATGGTCGCCCCGTCTGTCCTCAGCACACGCACAAAGGGAATTTCCACGCGCTCATTGGCAGAGTTGTACCCCATCACAAGCTGGCCCCACTGCTCGACGCCGGCTTCGCTCTGCACCTTGATGCGGGCGTAAACCTCGCGGCGGCCGGTCCCATCTTTCTCGAAGCGAAAGGAATTCCGCAGCTTTTCAATGACATACGACTCCTGCGAGTGGTCAGCAGGCTTGTCGGGAAGAGTCGCCGCCGGCGCGGGCTCCGGTTTCGGCACAGGAACAGGTGTTTGCGCGTAAACAACGACGCTGACGAACAGCAGGACGGGAAAAATCAAACGGCGCAGTAGAGGCATCTGCGCCGTTTTTACCTTATAGCGGGGCGGGACGCAAGCGAAACCGCGTCGGGAGCGGGTACGAGAGTCGGCGTTCGGCTATTGGCCCGGCATCGCGCCGTCAATAAAAGACGCCTCATCGATTTTCATTTTCTTCAGGCTTTCAGTTGGCAAATAGACCATATGGCCGGACTCATACGTGGCATAGGAGATCTGGCCGCGAAACTTCTCTGGAAGGTTCAAATGATCCATGGTGAAGTTCGCGGCATAATACGGGCAGGCGAGATCGTAGTAGCCCTCCATTACCAGCACTTTCAGAAACGGATTCCTGACCAGAGCACGACGCAGAGCACTGGCGGTATCCGGGAAGCCTTCGCCTGCCGAGCCGAAATCCCATTTGTCGGTGATTCCGGCGTCGCGGGAAAAAACGTAATAGGGCATGTCGGACTTGTAGCCGAGTTCAGTGCGGACGTAACTGTTAAACACGGTGTTGTAGGGAGACAGGATGGCGGCTTCGGTCGGATCGTAAAAAGGAGTGTCCAGCAGGCCATTGGGATCGGGCCCGGTATAACGCCCATCAAGACGACCAGTGCGCAGCTTCTGATCGATCAGGAGGTAGTGGGTGAACTTGGCAACGTCAATTCGTAAGTTTGCCTGGTCAATGATTTCTTTGCTCAGGCCGGTATAGCGCGCCATATTTTCGACGACCTTCTGCCGCTCTTCGGTAGAGATAGCGTCGCCCTTTTGCAACGCCTGCCGGTATTCGCCGGATGCCCACTGTTCGGCCTGTTGCCGCGCCTTGTTTACATCCTGCTGCAAATCGGGAGGGAGCTTGTGATGGTAGCCGGCGATCATAGTGAAGGAGGGCACGAGGAAAATGTAAGGATCGTCGTTGGTCTTGGTATCGAGCAGGGTCTGGAAATTCAGGACGGTGGAGAGAAGCGTGATTCCGTTGAAGCTGATCCCTTGCTCTGCCAAATATCCTGCAATGCCGGCTGATCGCGTGGTGCCATAGCTTTCGCCCAGCAGGAATAGCGGCGAGTTCCAGCGGTCGTAGCGGCTGATGTACATGCGAATGAATTCGCTGAAGGCTTCGATGTCCCCCTTGACGCCCCAGAATTTCTTGGATATCTCCGGGGTCTCGCCTCGGCTGAAACCAGTGCCGATCGCGTCCACCAGCACGAGGTCACTCTTGTCCAGCAGAGTGTAAGGATTGTCTTCCACTCGGTACGGAGCGGCGGGCAGAAAGCCATCGGCCGAAAGCGCCACCCGACGTGGACCCAGCGCGCCCATATGCAGCCAGATCGAGGCTGATCCAGGACCGCCGTTGAAGGCGAACGTCAGCGGCCGCTTCGCCCCAGCCTGGCCATCGAGCGTGTACGCGACGAAAAACATTTCGGCCTCGATTTTGCCGTCAGCACGCTTGATTGGGAGACGGCCTGCGGTGGCTGTGTACTTTAGGGCCTTAGCTGCCAGCGTGATCTGATGATGAGTCACGACTGGAGCGACTTCGGTCACGTCGTAGTGTTCTTCTTTCTTGTCCTTGTCTTTATCTTTGTCTTCCCCCGTCTTTTGTTCGTGTGGAGGGGGCGTGGGCTCCGTAGTTTTGGCGGCCGGTTCCTCGGGTTTTTGCTGTGGTGGCTGTTTCTCCGGCTTCTTCTGGGCCGGCTCCGACTTGGGAGGCTCTTTGGTTTCGGTTTGTTGTTGAGCAGCGGCGCTCAGAGCCAGGATTGCCGCAATCACCACAGCAAGCAATAGACGCATCTCTCTTCTCCACATGACTGATTCGACAAACCGCAGAATTATACGTTGGTTCCAACAAAAAGCGAGTTGCTAAGATGGTCGGGTGGGCACCGGACTGAAAACAAATCCCAAAACTAGAATTGACGTTCTGCGAGCGAATTCGTTAGCGAAGATTCCCTGGCTGGTGCATGGTTTTAGCACGCGGTCCGGGGGCACGTCGAAGATTTACGGTGGGAATGCACTCAACCTGGGATTCACTAACCAAGATTCCAAAGCCGCTGTGCAGCGAAACCGGAAGGCGTTCCTGTTCGCGACCGGCTGCGGGGGCCGCGCAGCCGGCTGGCCATTGGTCATGTTAAGGCAAATTCATTCCGACCTGATCCATTGTGTTTCAGAAGTCCCAGAGCGCCCGCTGGCCGGAGACGGCCTGGTTACTTCTACTCCGCGGATTCTGCTCGGCATCCTCACCGCTGACTGTCTTCCAGTTGTGCTCGTGGACACCAAGCGGCAAGCTGTCGGCGTGTTTCATGCAGGATGGCGTGGAACTGCCAAGCGGATCGTAGAGAAAGGCGTAGGAGAAATGCAGCGATGGTTTGGCAGCCGGCCACAAGACCTGAAAGGAGTAATCGGACCGGGCATTCGCGGCTGCTGCTACCAAGTCGGCCCTGAAGTTCGGTCGTCATTCGAATCACAATTCGAATATGGAAGCACGCTCTTTCGCGAGACGAAAGAAAGGAACGAAATCCACGAGAAGTACCCGCTACTCTTTCTGACTGCCCGGTCCCCAGGCCACAGCGAGCTACCGACCAAGATTTTTCTCGACCTGTCCGAGGCTAATCGCCGCCAGTTGCTCAATGCGGGAGTTCCGGAGAGGAACATCTCAGATATAGGACTGTGCAGCTCCTGCCATGTCGATCAGTTCTTCTCCCACCGCGCTGAGAAAGGTGTAACCGGAAGGATGATGGCGGTAGTGGGAATCCGAGGTATTTGAATCTCTACACATGTAGGGGCAGAGCGTACCCTGAGCGAAGCCGAAGGGTGCCCTACCTGCCCGACTAGACGAGAGAGTCTAGGCCTGCGTGTTTTGTGGTGGTTACGGGGGCGATTCAGTTGATAGGCATCTAGCCAGCCACTGCGGATTCTGGCTTCACCAGCGCGTCCAGGTGCTGCAAAGTCTGATCCACAGTGAGCGAATACATTTCCCGTCCCACGCCTTCTCCGGATTCCAAGGCAGTCTTCAAGAAATGCCCGGCAATCTCGATGGCGAGAGCGTCGGTGATAGTTTTTCCTGAGCGCCGCTTGTATTCATCCCATGCGGGCAGAGGCAGCGCGACCCAGACTGGCCGGCCATCGACAAGGAACTTAATGTCTACCGCATCGGCATGGCGGGTAGCGACGGCAACGATCAGCGCCTGATACAGGCAGTGGACCTGCTTCTTCGTCCAGCGGTCGAAAGCGTGGAAATCGCTATACATTGAATTTAAGACTATATCAATCCGAATGAACTGGCGGCAAACGCGATGTGCAATCGAAAACTTGTATGTTCCGGGCACGTGGGCGTTCACTAAAGGGGCGATGTATTGTTTGCAGATGTGGAGGGGCGGGAAGTCTTAAGTGGGAGAGGCTTGGTCACCGATGCTGGCGCGAACACCCGCCCAATCACCTCGGCGTTGAGCTGAGTCCGCCAGAAATTCGATTCCGTAGAGATACAGAGCGCGATGGCGGACCGTTCCGCTGACTCGAACGTGTTCTTTGCTTCGGGGTGGAAGAAACTCGACCTCGACCTGTGATCCCAAAGGCAGATTGGCGATAGTAAATACACACATCCCGACATCACTGAGATTGATGCCAAGGGCATCCACGGGGGCAGAGCCGGTGAAGACTTGCACGGACGAGTTCAGAAATCGGCGTTTCCGTCGCCGCCTTTCTGGTTTGAAGATGCTTTTGAGAATCATCCGTATGCCACAAAGAACATTAGCGCAGTCGTCGTGACGGGCGAAGGTTACGGAGGTTCAGTGGCTGCTAATCGGTGCTTAGATATTTGCCTTGGGCGGGGATTTCGCGCAAAAGCAGTTGTGAATGCAAAGGGATTTTTTCATCATTTGAGACGATTGCGTAACCGGATGGCGGCTGATACGTTCCGGTTTGCCGACTTCCACCCACGAATTGGCGTCCTTAGGAGGAATTATCTAATCCGCTCTTCCAAGAATATCGCCACTGTGTCACCCACAGTCTTCCCGATCGCTTGGCGAATGTCTGCCCGTACTGGCAGTTTATGTGTGCCATCACCGAGAGCCATGAACGAACTCCGAAAGGGGTGCCCATTAATTTTGCCCTTGACCTTTACCAAGCCACGAGTTCCAAAGAACTTGACGGAACTAGGCCAGACGACATAGGTCCAACCGCCCTTATTGGAACTCTTTTGTAATTTGGCAGAGAACTTCTTGTCTAACTTCCTTTTTGAACCTTTCTTCTTTCTCTGAATTATCATGAGCAGCTCTTAACATGGATCGGGTTAGAGCACCCGCAAAACTGCTAACGTCGCATCATCCGTCTGGCACCCTCTGGAGAAGTCGTCCATGGAGTTGAAGATCGACTGGACGAGATGTTCAGCATTCTCAGTCCCTAGTCGCGCCCAGGCGGCTGTCGCTTTCAACAGGCGCTGAACTCCCCACTCCTCGCCGGATTGGTTTGCCGCTTCAATGACTCCGTCGGTGTAGGTGATGACCACATCACCGGGATCAAGCTGCACCGCTCCCTCCTCATAGCTCGAATCAGGAAACACACCAACAGGTGCGCCGCCCGTCTCGAGCGTATGGATTGAACCGTTTCGCCGAAGAACGATCGGCGGAGTGTGTCCGGCATTCACGTACCGTAGCGTGCGCGTCGCTCTGTCGAAGACGCCATAGAACACGGTCGCATAACGGTCCGCGAGCGACGAAGCATATGCCTGGAGATTTACTATCTTGAGTAGTGTAGCGAGGTCGTTTCCCGTGAATGACGCCGCTGTCCGAAGTGAGGACTGCACACTGGCGATCATGAGTGCCGCGGCGACGCCTTTGCCGGAGGCATCGCCAACGACCAATGCCAGGCGGTCATTTGTAAGAGGCATGAAATCATAGCAATCACCGCCGAGGGCTCGAACTTGGCGGCAGCGCGCGCTGTAGTCCACCGAATCGCTGGTCCGGCCCAGACCCTGCATAAAGCGCCGCTGCACATCGCAGGCCAGCACCCAGTCCTGGCTAACGTCAACTACCAGATCGTCGGTCGTCATTTCCCAACCTCCACTCGTATGTCGGTTCTGGGTGAGAAAAATCGACAGGCTGGGCCTGAGTTTTGATTAAAAATATTCTTTTCGAGGGATGTAGAGAACGCCGGAACGGCTCCGACTACCCCATGAAAACGCAGACTAGGGTCTGGCAAGTACTTCACAAAAGGAGAATGACCGTGGGCAAAGTCACCGAAGTATCTCGTCGCTGTTTCGTCGCTTCCGCGCTCTCCGCTGTGGCGTTGGCGGCTTTACCTGCTCGTTCGATGGCAGACTCTAAGATGCAGAAAATGGGAGGGAATGAAATGACCACCTTGACCCCATACCTGTTGTTCGATGGCAAATGCCAGCAGGCCATGGAGTTCTACAAATCCTGTTTTGGCGGAGAACTGACCGCGACCAAGGTTAAGGATTCTACAGCCAAGGATTTCATGCCTACAGTTCAGCAGGAGAAAATCGTCAATGCCCGGCTCAGAAACGGCAAGCTGGAGATTTCAGCCTCGGACTGGCTACGGCCTGACCGAACTCCAATTCGCGGCAACACGGTTTGCCTCTATCTGAGTGGAGGAACATTCGAGGAATTGAAAACTCTTTTTGAAAGACTTTCGGAAGGCGCAGAAGTGACCGACCCTCTGAAAGAGCAGTTTTTCGGCACCTACGGAGCACTCAACGACAAATTCGGTGTCCGGTGGATGGTTCAAACAGACAAGAAGTCTTAGGCGAAGCGTATTAAGGCGAACAAAACGACATAGGAGCGATAGATATGAAATACATTTTGCTGATGTCCGGCACGAAGGCAGGCGTTGACAGCTATCACGCCTGGTCGCAAAAGGATATTGAGACGCACATGGCTGTCCTCCGGAGTATCACCAACGACCTGAGCGGATCCGGAGAGTTTGTGGCCACACAAGGCTTAGCCGAACCCGCTGAAGCGAAGGTTGTGCGCGCTGAGAAAAATGGAATGCCGGTCACAGACGGTATTTTCGCCGAGTCGAAAGAGTTTCTGCTGGGCTACTGGATCGTTGACGTGGCCACTCCCGAACGCGCTTATGCCATAGCGGGCCGGATTTCGGCGGCGCCGGGGCCCGGAGGAGCACCTACGAACATGCCGATTGAAGTCCGGCGGTTCGCGGCTTATGAGCAATCTAAGTCCCAATGACGGAATGCCGAGAATGCAGCGCGCATTCCGGCAAACCTGCGATGGCGCGGAAAGCAGCGCCGGATGAAATCAGTCAGAGTAGGAATCATGGTTACCCATAACCCCCTCTACGGATCCGGACAGGTGGATTTCCCGCATCCGGCTCTTACCTCAGGTGATAACGCCCATGCGGCGCAGGGGATAAGGATGACAAGTGCGGGCGGGAGGCAACCAGCGGTCATAAGGATGACAAGTGCGGGCGGGAGGCAACCAGCGGTCGATCAGGCGCCGCATCCGGTCCCAAAGCACTCGGGCTTTCTGGCTGCGCCGCAAGAGCGTGCGATGCCAGAGCCGACCTACTTGGAACCGAAACGTGTACCGCGCCGCGCGGTTGGTAGGCACTCCGTAATAACGAATGTGTCCACCCACGACCGACGGCAGCCACTGGCCCACTTCCGGGATGGGTCATGCATGCGTCGTTTGAGTTCGGCCTTCACCTCGCTCAGCTTCGCTTGCAGCCGTTTGCGAATCGTCTGCCGCAGGACCGTGAAGCGTCCGTTGCCCCTCTTCTGCCCACAGATGTGGGTGAAGCCGAGGAAGTTGAACGTCTCCGGTTTCCCTTCTCCGCGCTTCTTCCGGTTTTCGGTTGCGAACGGTCCGAACTCCAGCAGCCGCGTTTTCTCGGGATGCAGTTCCAAGCTGAACTTCCGCATTCGTTCGATAAGTTCCGCCCAGAACCGCACGGCATCCGCCTTCACCTCAAAGCCCACCACGATATCGTCGGCAAACCTCACGATGATCATGTCACCGCAGGTTTGTTTCCGACGCCACGATTGGGCCCACAGGTCGAACACATAATGGAGATAGACGTTAGCCAGCAACGGCGAGGCACTGCCGCCCTGGGGCGTCCCTTCTTCCGCCCGTGTTCGTCTCCCATCCTCCAACACGCCGGCGTTCAGCCATTTCTGGATGAGCCGCACGACGCGTCGGTCCGCAACCCGATGCTCAACGAACTTCACCAGCCATTCGTGGGAAAGACCATCGAAAAAGCTGCGAATGCCCACATCGAGCACCCAGTTCACTTTCTTCGTCAGCAGTCCGGTGTAGAGCGCATCCAGCGCATGAT